>ERZ780144.60-NODE-60-length-162744-cov-25.739282_pt1 | contig 162744 bp, 119 predicted proteins | sample MGYA00511380_ERZ780144 | MGnify/ENA primary metagenome ERZ780144 (study PRJEB29588, sample SAMEA1965858) | human gut metagenome | biome: human gut; feature: human-associated habitat; material: faeces | place: Denmark | collected 2008/2010 ... | reverse complement strand
ACAGCGGGCAGCACCCAAGTTTACAGATTTTATATGAGCTTGTAACCCTGCTTGACGTATCAGTAGACCAGTTCTTTTTCCCGGAACGGGAACAAGAGAAGTCCACACGCCGCCGTCAGCTCGATACCATGCTTGACACAATGAGCGAAACAGACTTAAAAATCATGTCTGCTACTGCAAAAGGCATAGAGGAAGCCAACAATGACAGGACGGGGGAATAAAGTTCCCTCGTTTTTGTCTGCATAAAGTGAATGAAGCGCCGCAGAATTGCGGCGTTTTTCTTTTGCGCTTTTTGGCATACTTGGAGTTCCGTTGTAGTGATAAGTGAGGAAAAAACTTTCTTAGCAAGCATAGGAAAAGAGTACCCTTTTCCGTATTTTCGCCCTCCCGTCCTGCGGTGCGTCGGTTGAAAATTGCTTGTTGGGAAGTATGGAGGAGATTGAGACGTATATAGGCAATATAGAGTCTGGAAAGAGCGGAAGCATAGATATCCTCACGAATGCCGTGGCGACGACTGCTGCGAGCGGTGATATGTCAAAGGTGATAGTTACATATGAGGACAAAGAGGGGAATGAGACGACGATTGAGGGGAATTTCAAGGCGACTGTGGAATCTCCGGTGTATGACAATGTAGAGAAGATAAAGGACAGCACAAAAAGCAGTGATAAAAAGGTGTTATATGGTGTAATTGCTGTGGTTATAGTGATAGCTCTGTTCTGTATATGTGCGATAAGAAAGCACAGGAGAAAAAAGGAGATTCTTGATGAACTTTAGATTCCGGTCACGGGGAGAGAGTTTATAAGGAGATAGATTGTATGGGGTGGATATGGCATTTGTGTCTTATGAATATGAAGAGAAGAAAGATCAGAACATTTCTCACCGTTCTCGGCGTGATGATAGGTGTTATATCGGTTGTAGCACTTCTGGCTGTGGGAATCGGAGTCAAGAACGAGATGATAGATTCTGCGGTTGCAAGTGGAAGTGTCAACCAGATAACGATATACAGTGAGACCGGAAGTAAGCATAAGGATCGAATGATAACGGACAGAACGATATCTACATTGACAGATCTTGCAAATGTGGATGGTTGTTATCCTCTGTATGAGGTGCCTGTGAGTATGAAGTATGGGGAGTATGAATACTTTGGCAATCTTGTGGGTGTGCCGGGAAATGAGCTTGATGGCTGGAGTCTGGCCTATGGGGAAAACAGCAATTCTTCACATGGGACACCTGAACTGATCTCGGGCGGCAGTGTGGGCAAAATGTTCTTCAATCAAAAGACATTTGACAGTTACGAGAAGAGAGAGAAGAAGAGTATTGAATCCCTTGTCGGAAAGAGATTTGACACGACCGTCGGATGGAGCGGTGAAAGTGACAGGATATTCAAACTGAAACTCGCCGGGGTTTTATTTGATGGAGATACGGATAACAGCTCTGACAATGCTTCTGCTGACACTTCTTATGACAGTGCAGTTCAGGATGAAGAGTCTGACGAATCGCTGGACATCTCTGACAGCTACAGCGAGAAGTCTCAGACGATATACTGTGATATGGATTCACTGAAAAGCCTGCTCAGAAAGGTCAGCGCCGATGGCAAGCTTTACGGTCAGCCGGTGGATGGCAATGGCAACAGCTACCGTGAATTTGTCTACACATCAGCGGTGGTGATCGTAGATGATATAAATAACGTCGATGCGATGGTAAAAAAGCTTCAGGACATGGGGTATCAGACAGAGAATTCCAAGGAATATCTGGACACGATACAGAAGTACCTCAAGATGATACAGCTTCTTCTCGGCGGAATCGGAATGATAGCACTTATTGTGGCTGTCATAGGAATAAGCAACACCATGACGACCTCTGTATTCGACCGGGTAAACGAGATCGGTATATTGAAGGTCCTCGGCTGCGACATAGACGAGCTCAGACTTCTGTTCCTCATGGAGGCCGCAGTGATAGGACTTGTCGGAGGCGTCCTCGGAGTATTATCCTCCTACGGAGTGAGAATAGTGGTGAATAAAGCCGCCGTCTCCATGTTCAACCTTGCAAAAGGAACCCAGATAGCCATGATCCCATGGTGGCTTGCACTGGCCGGAGTCCTCGGCTCCGTGATCCTCGGAGTGGCAGCAGGCTATTTCCCAGCAAGATGGGCCTCAAAACTAAGACCAATAGACGCCGTGACAAGGAGGTAAAAGGTCACAAAATTATCGCAAACATAAAGAAAAAGCCAGAAAGATACAAAAAACAGAAAAGTTGAATCATTCAGAGGAAAATAAGCAAAAAAGATATAGTTTTACGCACAAAAAAAGCAGAGACAACTCACACAAAACACAAAGAATGTGTGAACTGTCTCTGCTTTTGTTGTATATCCCGTGATGGATCCACATCCTTACAGTGTACGGGCTTCACTATCTCAAAGGACTTTTCGTCCGTCCTTATTTCCTGTTGGCTCTGTAACGAAGAGTATGGTCAAGAATCTTCTTACGGATTCTGAATGACTTTGGTGTGATCTCCAGAAGCTCATCAGTGTCGATGAAGTCAAGAGCCTGCTCAAGACTCATCACCTTTGGAGGTGAAAGCTTGAGAGCATCATCTGATCCTGAAGAACGTGTGTTGGTAAGCTGCTTCTTCTTGCAGACATTGACCTCCATGTCTTCAGCACGAGGATTCTCACCTACAACCATACCGGCGTAAACCTGCTCACCAGGTCCGATGAACAGTGTTCCACGCTCCTGTGCGTTGAAAAGACCATATGTGATCGAAGTACCTGACTCGAATGCGATGAGTGATCCCTTTGAACGGTAGCTCATGTCACCCTTGTATGGAAGATACTCGTCAAATGTTGTGTTGATGATACCTGTACCCTTGGTAGCTGTCATGAAGTCACCACGGAATCCGATAAGTCCACGGGATGGAACAGAGAACTCAAGTCTTGTGGTTCCATTTCCTGTAGGAGCCATTCCCTGAAGCTCACCCTTTCTCTGGTTCAGCATGTTGATGATAGTACCTGCAAATTCGTCAGGAACATCTATATAAGCGATCTCAAATGGCTCAAGCTTATGTCCGAGCTCATCTTCCTTGTAGATAACCTCAGCCTTACTTACTGCAAATTCATAACCTTCACGTCTCATGTTCTCGATGAGGACTGACAGGTGAAGCTCACCACGGCCTGAAACCTTGAAAGCCTCAGTTGTGTCAGTCTCCTCAACTCGGAGGCTGACATCTGTGTTCAGCTCTCTGAAAAGTCTCTCACGAAGATGTCTTGATGTTACGAACTTACCTTCCTTGCCTGCGAGAGGAGAGTCATTTACCATGAATGTCATGGCGATGGTTGGCTCAGAAATCTTCTGGAAAGGAATTGGGTCAGGATTCTCAGGGGAGCAGAGAGTATCACCTATCTGTACATCTGCGATGCCTGAAACAGCAACGATAGAACCTATCTGTGCTTCCTTAACCTCTATCTTGTTAAGACCCTCATACTCGAAAAGCTTTCCGATACGAACCCTCTCGAGCTTGTCCGGGTCATGCTCATTTACTATGACAAGATCCTCATTTACCTTGAGGACACCATTGTCGACCTTGCCGACACCGATACGTCCAACGTACTCGTTGTAGTCGATTGTGCTGACAAGCATCTGTACACCTGCCTCAGGATCGCCTGTAGGAGCAGGAATGTAATCAATTATAGTGTCGAACAGAGGCTTCATGTCTGTGCCTGGCTCGGATGAGTCAAGTGTTGCATAACCGGACTTGGCAGAAGCAAATACAAATGGGCAGTCAAGCTGATCCTCATTTGCATCGAGCTCGATGAGGAGCTCAAGAACTTCGTCAACTACCTCGTCAGGACGTGCCTCAGGACGATCACATTTATTTACACATACGATAACTGCAAGATTAAGCTCAAGAGCCTTCTTCAGAACGAACTTGGTCTGTGGCATAGGACCCTCAAATGCATCAACAACGAGGATTACTCCGTTTACCATCTTAAGAACTCGCTCAACCTCACCGCCGAAGTCTGCATGACCCGGAGTATCAATGATGTTGATCTTGGTGCTTCCATATGTTACGGCAGTATTCTTGGAGAGGATAGTGATTCCTCTTTCACGCTCGATATCGTTGGAATCCATGACACGCTCAGCGACCTCCTGATTGTCACGGAACACACCGCTCTGCTTTAAGAGCTCGTCTACAAGTGTTGTTTTACCGTGGTCAACGTGGGCGATGATAGCCACATTTCTGATATCATCTCTTGTTATCTTCATAATTTTCACTCTTTCTTTCAAATTTAGTCTACTTTACAACGGTTAACATTCTAGCATAGTGAAAAAACCAATGCAATAATTATAATATACAAAAATGTTGTAAAAATGAGGGCAAATGGCGGAAAAATGATTATTTTGCAGCCGCTTTGAGCAGCATCTCTTTGAGTTCGTCAGGTGAGAACTTGTAATGAGAGTTGCAGAACTGGCAGTTGACCTCTATAGGCTCGCCCTCTTCAAGAAGACTTGCGATCTCTTTTTTGCCAAGGCTGAGTACCGCATTGTAGTATCTCTCCTTGCTGCAGTTGCAGTGCCACTCGGTAGGCAACTCATCGGTCACTACAACGTCATATCCTTCAAATACATCCTTGATGATGTCAAGAGGAGTCTTGCCCGCATCGAGGAGACTGGTGATAGAAGAGAACTCGTTAAGTCTCTTCTCAAGGACATCGATGAGCTCATCCGATGCAAATGGCATGAGCTGGATGATGAAGCCGCCTGCCTGTTTGACGGTGTTGTCCTTCTCCATGAGAACACCAAGGGCAACAGATGTAGGAATCTGCTCAGATGTCGCAAAGTAATAAGTAAGATCTTCGGCAATCTCACCGGACACGAGCTGTGTCTGACCGACATAAGGCTCCTTGAGACCGATATCCTTGATAACTGAAAGCACGCCGAGATCAAGTGCCTTGGCAACATCCAGCTTACCCTTGTCATTTGCGTGAAGGATAACGTTTGGATTGTTGACATATCCCTTGACTCTTGAATGTGCGTCTGCAGTTACGGTAAGTCCTCCGATCGGTCCGTTGCACTGGATCTGAAGTGTGAGTACGTCGGACTCGTTCTTGCACTGTGCTCCCATAAGTGCTCCTGCTGTGAGCAGTCTTCCAAGTGCGGCTGTAGCCACAGGGCTTGTGTTGTGGATAGATTTTGCGGTTTCCACGATATCTCTTGTTGTTCCGGCGAAGAATCTTACCTGATTGTTCGCCGCCATACCTCTTATTATATGATCGCTCATGTTGTATACCTCGCTATTCTATGTTGATTAGTTTTGTTACATTTTGAAATCTGTCCGGTTATATATATATATAATCGCATTATAATAATGATATATTGGACAATCTTCACCATTTTATATTATGAATGGTGATAAGACAAGCCTATTCATAGTGTTTGTTATCCTGGTGTGTCTCCCTTGCAACCACGTATACCCTTTCACTGGAATCTGTGGCTGGCTGCCATGTAAATGCATCGTACATGGCGACGAGCTCCATGCCTGAGTCAGCAACGCATTTCCTCATGTCATCAAGGGTCAGGCCTCGCTGATAATGGAATTCCTGATACTTCCTGTATAGAGGACACTCATCATCCGGCTCAATGCCTGATTCTGGGTATTCTGGGTATTCTGGGAGAAACAGGCTGAGAGCCAGCTCATTTATATCGGTTTCCGTATCGTAGTAGTTATCCCAGATAAAGCTCACGTCGTCCCTGTCCTCGGCTATGGTGCTGTCGGCAACCACATCCTTGAAATAGTGGCGAGTCTTGAAGTCGCAGATAAATATGCCCTTTGATTCGAGATAGTTATTTGCCAGCCTGAATACGTGGGTTATGTCGGCAAGCTCCGTAAGATAGTTGATGCTGTCGCACACGCACACGATGGCATTCACCGTGCCGAAGAGCTCAAACTCCCTCATGTCCTGCATGAGATATAAGATGGATTCATGTCCTGTATCCAGCTTTTTCTCATTTGCCACCTCAAGCATCTCATATGAATTGTCGATACCGATCATGTCGTATCCGGCATCCGCAAGCCTTTCCGTTATCTCTCCGGTGCCACATCCAAGCTCACATATGAGCCCTTCGTCCACTCCGTATTTTCTCAAAACTTCTATTATATATGTGCACCAGTCATCATATGGAATGTTGTCCATCAGTTCATCATAGACACTGGCAAATACCTCATAAGCGTTCATGCTTCCTCCTTCAGCCTGCGCTGGTCAAATCTCTTGATAACAGTTTGAATTGTACCACAGCTTAAGTTTTATAGTAAACTGCAATAAATAATTATGCATAAAATTCGAATGATTGTTGAAGAAACTTAAAATAGCATTTATTATGTTACTGGGCAGAACAAATATAAAAATCAGAAAGAGGACAAGCAGAGATGGAATACTGGGATATTTACGATGTGAACAAGCAGCCTACAGGACGCACTATGAAGAGAAATGACTGGAATATGCAGCCGGGGGATTATCACCTCACAGTGCTCGGTGTGCTCCAGAACAGAGAGGGAAAGTATCTAATAACCAAGCGTGTCATGACAAAGGCGTGGGCAGCAGGCTGGTGGGAGGTATCCGGCGGCGGAGTGCAGGCAGGAGAGTCATCCATAGAGGCTGTCAGACGAGAGGTAATAGAAGAGACAGGCATAGACGTAAGTGATTTCGATGGAGGCTTGCAGTTTACATATAGGAGAGATAACCCGGATGAGAAGGACAACTACTTTGTGGATGTCTATAAGTTTACTGGAGATTTTTCGGAAATAGATATCAGGCCTCAGGAGGCGGAGACCGATGGTTTTAAACTGGCAACGCTGGATGAGATAAAAGAATATGCAGAGCAGGGAATCTTTCTTCATTATGACAGTATCAAGAAAGTGTTTGAATAAGCCGGGTTGCTTATACCAAAAAACAGTTTGAAAAACACAGCATATATGCTAATATAGTTAAGATTAGAGAGGAATCGGGCGAAAAAGCGTTATAAAGCCTGAAAAGATAAATTTCAAGGAGGCATTTTCAAAAATGGCTGAGACATACAACCACAAAGTCGTTGAAGGAAAGTGGCAGAAGGTCTGGGATGACAACAAGGCATTTGCTGCTACAGATGATTATTCAAAACCAAAGTATTATGCGTTAGTTGAATTCCCATACCCATCAGGACAGGGACTTCACGTAGGTCACCCAAGACCATACACAGCGCTGGATATAGTGGCAAGAAAGAGAAGAATGCAGGGCTACAACGTTCTGTATCCAATGGGCTGGGATGCATTTGGTCTCCCTACAGAGAACTATGCGATCAAGAACAAGATCCATCCAAAGGAAGTAACCAAGACCAATGTTGCAAGATTCAAGAAACAGCTCCACTCACTTGGATATTCATTTGACTGGGACAGAGAGATCAACACGACAGATCCTGAGTACTACAAGTGGACACAGTGGATATTCCTTAAGCTTTTCAAGGCAGGTCTCGCATACAAGAAGGAGATGCCTATCAACTGGTGTACATCATGTAAGGTTGGCCTTGCAAATGAGGAAGTTGTCAACGGCGTATGTGAGCGTTGTGGCAGTGAGGTTGTCCGCAAGGTTAAGTCTGAGTGGATGCTCAAGATTACAGATTACGCAGACAAGCTCATTGAAGGACTTGACGGCGTGGATTACATCGAGCGTGTAAAGGTTTCACAGAAGAACTGGATCGGACGATCAACAGGAGCTGAGGTAGATTTCTCAGTAAAGGGCAAAGAGGACAAGCTCCGCATATATACAACAAGATGCGATACATTATTCGGAGTAACATACATGGTTGTTTCACCAGAGCATCCAATCCTTGACAAGTACAAGGACGAGATCAGCAACTGGTCAGACATCGAGGCATACCGTGAGCAGGCAGCGAAGAAGAGCGACTTTGAGCGTTCAGAGCTTGCAAAGGATAAGACTGGTGTATGCATAGACGGACTCACAGCCATCAACCCTGTAAATGGCAAGGAGATTCCTATATACGTATCAGACTATGTACTCATGAGCTACGGAACGGGTGCTATCATGGCGGTTCCTGCACATGATGACAGAGACTGGGAATTTGCAAAGAAGTTTGGACTTCCACTCATCCAGGTTGTTGCAAAGGATGGCGAGGAAGTAGATATAAATGAGGCTGCATTTACAGACGTGGCAACAGGAGTGCTCATCAACTCAGATTTCCTCAACGGCCTTGAGGTAAAGGATGCAAAGGAGAAGATGATCAAGTTCCTTGAGGAGAAGGGTATCGGTCAGGCAAAGACCAACTACAAGCTCCGTGACTGGGTATTCTCACGTCAGAGATACTGGGGCGAGCCAATTCCTATCGTTCACTGCGATAAGTGTGGTTATGTTCCAATCGACGAGAGCCAGCTTCCACTTCTCCTTCCGGAGGTTGACAGTTACATGCCGACAGACAATGGTGAGTCACCACTTGCAGCTATGACAGACTGGGTAAACACCACATGTCCATGCTGTGGCGGTCCGGCAAAGAGAGAGACGGATACCATGCCACAGTGGGCTGGATCATCATGGTATTTCCTCAGATATACAGATCCTCACAACACAGAGGCTCTTGCAAGCAAGGAGGCACTCAAGTACTGGCTTCCTGTTGACTGGTACAACGGAGGAATGGAGCATACAACACTTCACCTTCTGTATTCAAGATTCTGGCACAAGTTCCTGTACGATCAGGGCGTAGTTCCTACATCAGAGCCATACCAGAAGAGAACATCACATGGTATGATCCTCGGTGAGAACGGCGAGAAGATGAGTAAGTCAAGAGGCAACGTTGTAAATCCTGACGACATCGTAGATGTATATGGCGCAGATACACTTCGTACCTACGAGATGTTCATCGGAGCATTTGACCTTGCAGCTTCATGGTCAGAGGATGGTGTCAAGGGATGTAGAAGATTCCTAGACAGAGTATGGAAGCTTCAGGACAGTGTGACAGAGGAGAAGGGCTACTCCAAGGATATGGAGACCAAGATGCACCAGGTTATCAAGAAGGTTTCAAATGACTTCGAGAACCTGAAGTACAACACAGCTATCGCAGCCATGATGGCACTTCTTAACGACTTCTACAAGAAGGGAAGCGTTACAGCAGATGAGTTCAAGACACTGCTCATCCTGTTAAACCCTGTTGCACCTCATATCACAGAGGAGCTGTGGTCAGTAAAGAACTATGGCGGATATGTATATCAGCAGACATGGCCAGAGTTCGATGAGGCAAAGACAGTAGAGTCAACAGTAGAGATCGCTGTACAGATCAACGGTAAGACTAAGGCAACACTTGCGATCGGCAAGGAGGATCCAAAGGATGAGGTTATCGCAAAGGCTAAGGAAGTGATCGCCGACAAGCTCACAGGTAACGTTATCAAGGAGATCTATGTTCCTGGACGTATTGTGAATATTGTTATGAAATAAAAAACTATAAACATGAGAAAGCCACATGGAGAAAAATCCATGTGGCTTTCTTGATGTTAAATATATATCGGATTATCATTTATTTCAGATAAGGCAGCAGATTCTTGAGTGCGCTGTATGCACTGTCACGTTTGTACAGCGGTATCGATTCCACCAGTCTGTCAAGATCGTCATGAGTGATATAATCCTTGTTCTCGGGGGTGGTGGCCGGTTCCTTTCCGAACACCAGAAAATCCAGTGGCGCATCAAGAACAGTTGCGATATTGGCAAGAGTATATATACTCATACTTTTATATCCATGTTCCAGCTCATACACATAATGAGGAGACACTTTTATTTTCTCGGCAAGCTGTTCCTGAGTGAGATTATGAGCCTTTCTCACATTTCTTATCCGCAATCCCAAGTCAAAGATATCTATCACAATAACCTCCATCTTGCTGAAACAATATCTATCAGCTACATTTTATGCAAATAGTATCTGTCAATAACGGTATCGCCAGCCAGAAACTATCAGGTACAAAAATGTAAAACTATAGCTGATAGCCACAAAAATTAAATTGTGTTACATTCAGTGAAATGCATTTTTTACAGCATGGACTTTATCATATTTATCTTTTGTTTTTCCTGTGGAGACATGCCTTCGCTCAGAACATCCAGAACGATCTCGGACTCGGATCTGCTGAAGGAGAGATCCCTTTTTTGCAGTTCTTTGTTGATCTCCATTAGCTGGGGGAGCATCTGCTCCGGAGTCATGGTGGACTGGGAGTTGGATAATCTGAGAAGAATTTCCCTTTTTAGCGGATGCATGTTTTTTAGTCTTGGGTCATTTTGAAGATTCATGTTTAATATCCCTCCATATCATATTTTTCAAACAGGTCTTTGACGGAGCTGTATATATCCTGGGATGACTGGGATTCAGTGTTGTCGTAGTTTTCTTCGCCCTCGGTTTCAGAGGCAGTTCTGCTTTGATAGTGCCGGTACAGAGAATCCGTGGATTGCTGTGTGTTCATGGCTTCCATGGTCTTCATCATATCTATGGCTTTTTTCATGCTGGCAAACTGGTCCCTGATATCGGGAAATCCACACCCGGCAAGGGATGACAGTATATCATCCTGATTGTTTATATCTTTGTGGAGTCCACAGGAGTTTACATAATTTGTATCGCGCAGAGCATTCAATATGGTCTGAAGTTCCATGATCTTTATGTACATTGCCAGAGGAGCTTTCATACGGTCATCCACAAATGGGAGAATTGCCTCCATTATGAACAGGCGGTCATCTTTTATTAAGTTGTCCAGTGGATGATGGAAGTTGCCATTAAACATATGAAGCTCCGTTTCATGCAGTGATCACTTGGTAAGACAGCTATACTATATTCTATTGATTTTTAGTAAAAAAAATACCAGCAGAATTGCTTCTGCTGGCCACTTTCTGTGGATACCGGACAGCCTTTCTGCCCGATATCCCGTTTATGGATAATGGTGAATCCGCTGTTAGCAGCAGCCGCAATCATTGCCGCCGCAGCCACCGCAGCCACATCCGTTGTTATTGCCACAGCCACCGCAGCAGAATAAGAGAAGGATGATCCAGATGCAGCTATTGTCATTGCCACAACCGCTGTTAAAACCGAAACCATCGCCGCCGCAGCCACCGCAGCAGAGGAGAAGGATGATGATCAGAGTGCAACTGTTGCATCCACATGAACCTCCGCAAGAAAGTCCATTTCTGCCGCCACAGCCACAACCGCCACAGGCACACTGTGTTGCTGATAAATCACTCATGGTAAGCCTCCATTATTTTGTTCATGGTTTAACATATTCGCATGAACATGATGTGTTACACATTTGTTCAAAAAATATTTTGTTTCATTTAAGATATCTAAAATGTGTTATAAAGCCGCCTTAAGGCATCCAATTCGATGTTCTAAAAACAGATTTACTATGCTATAATAAGCGCAGGTACGCTGAGAATCAGCGTAGGAAGTTTGGAAGGAAAACGATAAAAAAGGACAGGGGGAAGATAACTTGCTATATCGTTGTGTGAATTGCGGGGGTAACGTAGTGTACGACCCTGCGAAGAAAAAGATGGTCTGCCTTAGTTGCGGGGGAAGCGACTGTCAGGAACTGGTTCCATCACAGGAGCCTGTAATATGTATAAACTGTGGTTCACAGATACCTTACACGGAGTATCAGTCTGCGGGAAGATGCCCTTCATGTGGAACATATCTGCTCAGGGATGACAAAGTAAATTATCCGTATGGGGCTGATGTGATACTTCCTTTTAAGATATCAAAGCATGAGGCTGAGGAGAAGCTGAGGAATGAATTTGGTAAAAAGCTATTTATACCGGGAACATTCCTTTCACAGAAGACGCTTGAGGCGCTTAAGGGAGTGTATGTCCCATTCTGGATGTACGATTATGATTCGGATGTGGCTTATGAGGCCATAGGAACAAAGGTCAGATCATGGACGTCTGGAGACAAGAGATATACAGAGACTTCATATTTTGATGTCGGAAGAAGCCTGCATGTGAATTATGAGGGCATACCGGTTGATGCATCCATAGCCATGGAGGATGGAATCATGGATCTCATGGAGCCGTACAACTACAAAGAGCTCATGCAGCATGACAACAAGTACCTCTCGGGATTCGATGCGGAGACTTACAATATGCCGCCGAATGAGGTGGAGCCGAGGGCTCAGGCAAAGGCGGAGAAGGCAAACAGAGATTGGGTGAGAAGCACCACAACCGGATATTCATCACTTACAAATGAGAGATTCAGAAACAACAACAGACTCACGGGAACAAAGTTCGGACTCATGCCGGTGTGGGTATATGAGTACCGTTTCCAGGGCAAAAACTATAAGTTCTATGTCAACGGACAGACTGGAAAATGTGTTGGAACAGAGCCGAAGAGCATGAGTAAGGCAGTTGGACTTACCGCACTTTTGTTTGGCGCAGCATTTGTATTGCTTGATGGCTTGTCTATGTTATTGGGGGTGTTGTAAATGAATGCAGTAAAGAAATTTATCGTGGCAATGCTCGTGGTACTTGGACTTGGAATAGTGTTCTTTATAGGATACTTTGTGAAATCAAATGCCAATCTCAAGCATGACGCCAGAAATAATACAGAATGTAAGACAAATGAGAGAGTGTTTGACTATGCAGATAAGCTGTCTGATTCGGAGGAGGAGACTCTCCGCGGGGAGATAGCAGAATTGGAAGATAAAGTGGGTATGGACTTTGTTGTCGTTACCATGGATCAGTACACAGATCTGTCAGAATATGATGCCGATGCAGTTTCATATGACATAGAGTCTAACACAAAGGATATAGCAGAGAAGATCTGTGATTATTACAGATTCGGCTGGGAAGAGTGGCCTGCAGGAACATATCTTGACGGCAGGGATGCCAGCACAAGCGTAGTTATAGTTGCCAACTGGCAGGAGAACGACGGATATGTTTATCTGTGCACAGCCGGCAAGGCGAAGAAGAGAATAAGTGATTCCAAGGCGACATCCATAACGGAATACGGTGGAAAGATACTCAGATCGGATACTCTTGGAGCATTTGAGAGAATGATGTCAAGAACAGAGACGGCTATGAAGAGCAGCACAGGAGGATTAAAGTTCCTGTCACCATTTATATGCTTCCTTGTATCTCTGGGAGCAGCCATCGCATTCTGCATCGTGAATCTGTCGAAGAAAGCAGGAAAAGATACCACAACAGCTTCTACATACAGCGATGGAAATGCCAAGGAGCTTGACAGAAGAGATATATTTATACGTAAGGAAGTAACCAGCGTGACTATCCAGAGCAGCTCAGGAGATTCTGGTGGATCAGGCGGTGGCGGTGGTCATGGCGGTGGCGGAAGCCATTTCTAAAAATCTGACCGTACGCGGGAAAGACATATTATGAAGAACAGGAAGTTTGAAAGTTATATTCTAAAAAACAGAATACCCGGGATCATTCTATCACTGATCATGGTGGGATGCATGATCATCATGGCGTGGCATTTCAGTCTGCCGGACAGGATAAGGAGCAGGACATACAGAAGTATAGCTGATGTGGAATCCAGGGCGAATCCGAACGACAGGGATGTGACGATAACCGTGGATCGGGCGGATTATATAGGATACGATTATTATGTGGATTCTGAGAGGCAGGGCAGGTACTACTACTGTCAGCAGGATGGCAGATATGCCATCCTGCTCATCAGGAGTAACGAAGATGTACTGCTGAATTATACGCTGAGAGGCAGAGTAGTCTCTGCGGATGATGTGTATACATCGATAGTTGATGGCCTTGCACAGGACATGGGGATACCATCCCAGCAGCTTGAGAGCAAGGTATATCCACTCATAATAAGTGAGGTGGATTTTCCGAGGATCTATTATAATATGATGCTGCTGGTTCTTGTGCTGACGGCTCTGTGGGCGTTATATAATATAGTCAGATGTATATACAGTGTGTGCTGTCCATGGAAGGTGTCAGGAATGCAGGTCGTATCGGGCGGAAAGGCAGACAGAAATACTGTCAGGGATATAGATGAACAGCTCAGATACAATCTCTACTATGATCAGGATGGTATAGCCATAACAGACAAATATCTGGTATATCACGGAACCTGGCATACGGATGTGGTGGAACTCAGCACCATAGAGACGTTCAAGAAGCTCAGAACATCGGCGAATATAGGGCCGGCAGACAAAAAGATATACAAACTACTCATGGTGGATGTGGATGGCGTGACATATGAGCAGGACTTCAAGACGGAGGCTGCCATAGATGAAGCATTGTCATATCTGAGAGATTCAGGGAAAAAATAAAACAGTATATGCGGTTCGTTATCAAACGGATCGCACATACTGTTTTTGTTTTGCCTATTGTACTGTGCAGACTATACGTCAAGCTTGTCCTGATCGGAGAGCACTGATGGATCCTCAGATACATCTGAAAGTCCCATGTACTCATCGCCGATTACCTCTGATGTCTCAGCAGCAGCGGCATTTGCAACGGCACCAGTTGCCTCGGCGAGAACATCCTCAGCCTCAGCTACGGTCTCGGTTACGGCCTTTGCGGTTGTCTCATCCGGAATATCCGCTGTGGCTTCCGGGGTTACAACATCCTCGGTTGCGGCTTCTTCGGATGTGGTTTCTTCTGCTCCGGTGGTGTCTTCGTGAAGTGTGAAATATTCACGGTCGCCATCTTCGGTGGAAGCAGCTTTTTCCTTAACCTTGTCCTTGAGCTTGTCATATGTGTCGGATACTGTATTCTTTGCTTTCTGGACTGTCTCGGAATCTTTTACTTTATTGTAGGTATCCTTGATCGTATCCTTTGCCTTTTGGACTGTCTCAGAGTCCTTTACCTTGTGGTATGTTTCAGAGTCCTTGATCTTTTTGACTGTCTCGGAGTCCTTTACTTTGTGGTAAGTATCTGTAGCTGTGGCTTTTGCCTTCTTTACAGTATCATTGTTCTCAACTGTCTGGTAAGCTTTCGTTGTCTTGATCTTGTCTTTGAATAAGTAGCAGACACTTCCTGCAGCGGCAAGAGTGAGCGCCATTTTTGCCAATTTGTTCATGATAAAAATCTCCTTCCCATAGAATATAACCTGTCCATTTATTTTAATATGTATTCGTGTCAAATGCAATAAGTGTGGTGGATTGATTCACAGGAATTAATATTTGCGAATGATATACCGTGTATGATATATTCATCTATAATGGAATGGATATGTGGAGGTAAAATGGAACATGAATAATAGTGGACAGGATTACAACAAAGAAGAACAGGCGATAAAGGCACTTCAGAAAAACTATTTTCTATGTGCGGCACTCACACTGGCAGTGGGAGTTGGAATGCTCGCATTTACATCATATAAGGTGATCGGAATAATATGCATCGTGCTGTGTGTGGTATTTGGGGTAATGGGTATCGTGCTCGTTGTCAAGCCGGACATGATAGATGTATCAGAGGATGGTGTGATGTCATATAAGAAGAAGGACAAGCCGGACAAAAAGTAAATATATTGTTTTTTATGAAAGGACGATAACATGAACGAATACAAGGACGAAAGGGACATTTTGGAGAAGGACATCAAGGCGCTTGAGGGGAAGTCTGCAACGTATTCAGGGGTTAGATTTGTGATGTTCCTTGCAGCTCTGGCAGGGCTGATAATAGGCATATATGACAACAGAGTGACAGTGCTGATCCTGGGAATAATAGCCGCTGTGGCATTTGTCGCAATGGTGTTTATCCACGGAAAGCTTAGTGAGGAGCTGGAATATAAGAAAGCCAAGTCGGAGGTGCTCAGGAGGTATATAGAGAGATTCGGCGACGGCTGGAAGAAGTTTGAGGACAACGGTGCACAGTATCTCGGCGATGACGATCTGGTTGCAAGGGATATGGACCTTCTTGGACAGAGCTCTCTGTATCAGTTTATCTGTGTTGCGGGAACCGAGGAGGGAAAAAGGGCTCTCGCCGAGAGTATACGCGATCCGAAGTACGATATAGCAGACATAGAGAAGCGCCAGGAGGCGATAAAAGAGCTCACTTCAAAGAGAGAGTTCTCGATGGATTTTGAGACCCTCGGTGTGAAGACCGGAATGGGCAAAAAGAAGAAATATACCGCGGATGAATTTGTGGCATACTGCAATGGCGATGACCATATACCTGCGGTGTTCAACATATTGAGATTTTTACTGCCGGCGATAACACTGGTGGCATTTATACTTGGAATAATGGGTGAGATAAACATAGGCTGGACGCTTGTCTCATTCTTTGTTGTGCTTTTGTTCTCCTGGCTTTTTGGCGGAGTTGCGGGTCAGGCTGTCATGCCGATGATCTCATTTGGCTATGTGATAGAGGACTATATAAGAATGTTCGAGCTGATCTCCAGGGAGAATTTCGACAGTGAACTTTTAAATGATATCAAGTCGCATCTGTCAAATGACTCTGGTGCCCTGGCGGCTATAAGAAAACTGAGGACGATAAGTGCGGCGTTCAATATCAGATACAATCCTATAGTTCATCAGATACTGTGTGGACTTATAATGTGGGACTTCCACATAGGCAGGATGATGGACAAATGGAAACAGAAGAATGGACAGAGCGTTGAGGGCTGGATAAAGGCTGTCTCTGATATGGAGGAACTCATGTCATTTGCTGTCCTTTCAAGAACGAGGGAAGTGAGCTATCCACAGGTCGGCGCAAATGCCAGAGTGCATGTCACCGCCAGGGATATGAGACATCCTCTGATAAGCCCTGATACAGTCGTGGCAAATGATGCGGACTTCAAGGGCGGTGCCACGATAATAACCGGAAGTAATATGTCCGGAAAGACGACTTTCCTCAGAACACTGGGTATAAATCTGGTGCTTGCATATGCGGGCGCTCCAGTGTGTGCGGGCTATATGGAGGCTGACAGGATGAAGATATTCACATCCATGAGGGTGACCGATGATGTCAGCAATGGAATATCAACGTTCTATGCAGAGATACTCAGGATAAAGACGATGGTTGAGTACAGAAAAGAGAACAGACCTATGCTCTGTCTTATAGATGAGATATTCAAGGGAACAAATTCTGCTGACAGAATAGTGGGAGCAACACAGGTCATCAGAAAGCTTGCGGGAGCGGGTTCAATGACACTGGTATCGACACACGATTTTGAGCTGTGTGATCTCAAGGCGGAGGACGGAACACCTGCTGCGAACTATCATTTCGAGGAATATTACGAGGGAGACCAGTTGAAATTCGACTATAAGAAGAAGGATGGCAGGTGTACCACGACAAATGCCATGGCGATACTTCACATGGCAGGACTCGACTGATGCTGAAAAATGGCATTATCTGGCATAACAGTAAAAATGCACAAAAAATGCGATTTTTTTAGTGCTATAATTTTTGGGTAATTATGCACAATGACAGTTATCAGTAATAACCAAAAACTTTGTTGAATGATTTTACCAAATATGTTATATTTGGAGTAGTGATTTGAGGGGAATAATACAAGAATATTCGTAAGCCAGACATACGAAAACAAAAGGAGGTAGACATATTATGTTACCAGCAAATATAGGACAGGCAGGGGATAACGCATTATCAATAGCGGCATCCAGTAATAAAGGAACACTTATTCGTTATCTGAATGATCAGGTTGAGGACGGATTCTATACATTGGTTATAGACAGCCTGAAGGATTCTAATTTTGATCTGTCGACCATGACAGTGGATGACGAGGTTCGTGCTCAGTGTACAAAGCTGTATGAGCTTGCAGAGTTTGTAGACTTCAATATAAAGGCGACCGGACACTATGCGATCGAAGAGTGGATAGAGCCTTTATTCAGATTTGTATATGGTGATATTGACCCTACCGATATAGATGCGCCTGTATCAGCTACAGGTGTTTATCGTTACAGTGTATGGCTGCTGTATCTCTTACAGCTTGAGAAGATCCCAGAGTGCATGAGACTGATCGGGGATAAGATCGCTCCACTTCTCATAAACATTTCATACCAGATACTTGAGGATGATGACAGACCAAAGAACTTTGACAAGGCTCTGCTCGGATACCTGGATTTGATCAATGTGGTTATGGAGATGGATATCTCAGCCAAAGACATAGGATCTGATTCATATATCAACAACCTCGAGGTACTTTATGATTACGTCATCGAGGATGCACATGCACCTAACGATTACAAGATACAGTTATCTATCAATCTCTTCTCTATCTACATTGCGAACAAGCAGTATGAGAAGGCATTCCAGTTCTACGGACTGAACGCAGAGTACATACCTATAGATAACCTGTCAGTATACTCCAACTTCAAGGAGCTCATCAAGAATGTCACAAGCACAGAGGCAGCAAAGATCCTCAGCAGCAAGGTGGCTTCAGAGATCTCCAAGCAGGAGGTATACAACAAGAGGATAGATTCACTGCTTAATGAGACCTGCGCATTTACCAAGAAGGTATATCAGGCCATCGAGAATGAGCCGGAGGTCAAGAAGGTACTTCAGACACTTGGTTCAGGAGCACAGCTCAGCGGACGTCAGAACATTCCTGAGGGAGCATATGAGTACAACAAGCTCTTCATAGAGTGTGGAATCAAGGCATATGTTAACTCTGATATAACACAGAAGTCATATGAGGAGAAGTATGAGAGTCTGGAGATCCTCTCCAAGGCACTCAATGTACTGTTTGAGGGATACAGCTTGTATGAGGTATCGAACAAGATCGAGGATCAGTACATAGAGCTCACATGGTGCTGCAACTTCCTGAACGCCAATCCTTCAATGCTGAAGGCATTCTTCAGTGTAAAGGAGAAGGTAAAGGTATTTGATGTCAGAAAGAAGTCAATTGTTGAGAAGAACAACAAGAACAAAGAGGTTTACTCAATGCTTGACAATAGACAGAAGATCCTTCTGTTCATGGCTGCTGAGGATATGGTCGTTAACGGACTCAACAGTACCAAGAAGATGGTTCTTGCATCAAGCTACGATATCAACACAGCCAAGAAGTACCTGCATGAGACATATGTCAGAACAGCTCTTCCTGAGAAGTATAAGGAGGAAAATGAGCAGGGTGGCGGTGGTCTCTTCGGTAAGAAGCAGCAGGCTATGCCGGCTGATCTGGTATCACTGTGTAAGGTAGCTATTGTTGAGGAGATGCTGTGCAAGTCAGAGTACCTGTACCATCAGCACACTCTCAAGGGAATAGACAAGCCATCAAACGAGGAGATGACATACTCTGTAGCATGTCTGATCAAGTGTATCAACCATATGATCAACAAGAAGAGCAAGGCTGCTGCAGCTCCTAACAAGAAGGTCATCATAACCAAGACAGGTAAGGTTATAGAGCTCAACGATGAGTCAGGACAGGCACTAGAGAAGCAGGAGTCAGGAATCATCGAGGCTATAGACAATATAGTTGTCCAGCTCAAGGATAAGAGTGAGAGCAACGTCAAGTATGTAAAGGATTACATTGAGGATCTTATGAATACACTCATGAAGTACAACTGGGATATGAATGTACAGCTTGATGAATTCTCAGGTGAGGAACTCAGAAACAAGGCCTTCCTTGTTATCAAGAAGCTCAACTATGATCTTCTCAAGTAATCTGATATTACAGGACAATTAAAAATATCAATATATTATGTGAAAAGCACCGGAACAAACTATAAGTTTGTTCCGGTGTTCTTTTTAAGGGTGGAAAAATATAGTTGTATATGCTAGAATAGGTTGGATTTAATAAAGATATAAGATCAGGAGGATAAGAAATGGCAAAATTCATCAAGACACCGGTAAAAGGTATGTGTGATCAGCTTCCGGCTGATATGAGGCTTAGAGAGCATGTGCTTTCAATGATCAAGACAAGTTATTCCAGATTTGGATTTACACAGATAGAGACTCCTGTTATGGAACATATAGAGAATCTTACAAGCAAGCAGGGCGGTGACAATGAGAAGCTTATCTTCAAGGTGATGAAGAGAGGCGCAGACCTTGCGAGAGCCATCGATGCAGGTAAGGGAGAGTTGGCAGACAGCGGACTTAGATACGATCTTACACTTCCACTCTCAAGATATTATGCGAACAACAAGGAGCAGCTTCCAAGCCCATTCAAGGCACTCCAGATCGGACCTGTATTCCGTGCGGATCAGCCACAGAAGGGACGATTCAGAATGTTCACCCAGTGCGATATAGATATACTTGGTGACAATACAAACCTTGCGGAGATAGAGCTTGTGGCAGCCACATCCGATATGCTCTCAAGAATATTCTCTGAGGTGGGAATAACAGATTTTACTATCCACATCAACGACAGACAGATACTCCGTGGTGCTGCGAAGAATGCGGGATTTGCAGAGGAAGACATTGCTTCAATACTCATCAGCCTTGACAAGTATGACAAGATAGGTCTGGATGGCATAAGAGCAGAGCTCACAGAGAACGGATACGACGCAGAGATGGTGGACAAGTATCTTGAGATATACCAGAACCTTGGAGATATGAGCTGCGCTGAGTTCTGTAGGGACATAGACGCTGAGTGCCTTGATCCAAAGGTTATAACCAATATGGACGAGATCATATCAAGTGCAAAGACCATGGTTGCAGATGGCGTAAAGATCGTATTTGACCCTACTCTTGTGAGAGGTATGGGATATTACACAGGACCTATTTTTGAGGTTACAATAGATGACTACAACTTCTCCATCGCCGGCGGCGGAAGATATGACAAGATGGTTGGGAACTTCTGTGGACAGGATGTTCCTGCAACAGGATTTTCAATAGGTTTTGAGAGAATAATCACCATCCTCAAGGACAAGCTTGAGAATGGATACAAGATAGATTCTGACAACGTGGCTATCCTCATTCACAAGGATGTGACACTGGACAAGAAGCTTGAGATCTTCAAGGAGGCAAAGGAACTTCGCCAGGCAGGTAAGACAGTGACTATCCAGATGATGAGAAAGAACATGAAGCAGCAGATAAACATGCTGGAGTCAGAGGGATACACAGAGTTCAAGAAGGTGTACAACGACTAACATACGTTCTGTGGATCACACAGATGTGTAACATCATGACAGAACGTATATGTTACTGAGATATTTAATAAAAGGCTGTATTCACATATCAGGCAGATATGTGAATACAGCCTTTTGTGTTGCGTTATGAATAACAGAAATTATCTTACCATGCCATGCTTTTTCCTGAAGTAGAAAATAAACGGCTTTTCAATGATCCTCTTGAGGGTGATCTGTATCTCCTCGTGGCTTGTGTCTATAGGCTTGACAAGGATAGTGTGTATGCCAAGGCTGGCACTTCCGATGATGTCAGTGTAGATCTGGTCGCCCACGGCGATCGTGTTGTCTATGTTGCAGCCTATCTCGTTCATGGCACGGATGTAGCCCTTTTTCGATGGTTTGCCGGCTTTGAATATGTAATTCACCTTCATCTTTTTGTTGAAAGCGGCAACCCTTGGCTCCTTGTTGTTGGATACCAGACATACCTTGAAGCCCATGGCCTTGAGCTGTTCCATGAGCTGGATCGCTCTGGATGTGGCCGGCTCATTATGTCTCACAAGAGTGTTGTCTATGTCGAACAGTATACCTCTGTATCCCATGTCGTAATACTTTTTGAAATCTATCTTGTATGTGGATGAATAGTATTCATCCGGCAAAAATCTGATCATAGATATCCTCCCAGTTTGTTGTCGATTCATTATACCACAGGTGGACAGACAGTTGTATAAACACTTAATAAAATAATAAAATACCATATCCCGTCACTTTTATGTTTTTAATTCGTGGCAAAACATGTATAATGAAAATGATTAAGTTCAGATATAAGTAAAAATGATGATGGGCATATCAGATATGTATGCCGGTTTGCATATTGGATTAAGAACTTATATAGAATGAGGTGTGGGATATTGCACAGGGCGTATGTTCTAAGAAAAGAAAATAATAAATATATGCTGGATGTTATCAGTTCGTATGAAGCACTGTACAGTTCTGTATTTGGGGTGCAGGCGGATACGCTGTCCTATTCACAGGATGGTATGTGCAGGCGGATGTTCGATGAACTCATAGACAAACTGAATTACAGGGAGAAGATAGTGATAGATAAGCTCTATGGCTACAGACATGACAGATGCAGTGTGCCGGAACTTGCCTGTGAGCTGGAGACCGATGAGGAAGGTGTGAACAGTCTGAAGAACAGTGCGCTGGACAGACTGAGGGATCCGGATAATTACAAATATCTGGAGAAACGGTGGTATTCAGGAACGGATATAACCAACACTGAGTACGAGCTTGATTTCAGGAGAAAGCTCAGAGCGGAGCTTCAGAGATATCTGGCCGGTCAGAAGTCAGATATTGACATTTTAAGTGCGATAATGAGGAGAAATAAGATCTCTGTACAAAGGATATACAGGAATGTGCAGGCGGTAGCTACGGATCAGGGACGGTTTGAGACCTCTATATCAGGGAAGAAGAGCATAGATGATGCTATAAATGCGCTGAAGGCGTTCAAGATAGCTGCACGTCCTGTTGAGAGCATCAGGAAGAAAAAGTCTGTAAGGGGAAATGTAGAGACCGTGCTCATAACAAATGATGGGATTGAGCAGGCGTATAAATACAGCGGACTCAGCGATGAGGATATAGCGGAGTGCGTGTGTCATGTACTGACGGACAGTGACGAGGGACATGGCTGTATACTTGACTTCAATATGTCAGATGGACTTATGGGACTCCTGCTGCTGAAGGGCTATCTGTATCTCGACAGTCTCATGGAGGACAGAGACAGGATATTGGCGGAGCTTCAGAGTGGAGGCTTTCAGACTCAGGCGGAGGAATTTGCAAAATTTGCGGACAAGGCGGAGATATACATAGAGGATAAGACGCACACGTCCATGACGTTTATTGTTGTGCCGGAGGCTGTTGCGCTTCGAATATATGAGGATAGGCCGGTGGATTACCATGAACTGCTGTCCTGCGCGGAGGAGACGGACAGGGAGTTTGCGGTCATGCTCATAAGAAATGAGAAGAAGGAATTTGCTGACTTTTCGGGACTTACGGTCACCGATGCTGCAAAACAAAGGCTCAGCGTATTGCAGAGAGACAATGAACATGCAGATGCGGTGTGATATATATTGACTTTAGGAGGAAAAACGATGGGATTGATAGCGGTCAATATCATAGGCTTGATAATGTTCATACTGGCAATAGTAATGTTTGTGCTGGCTGACAGTATGGTGGGAATAGCTATAGGTGTTGCGATCAGTGTAGTGTGGCTGACATTCACCATAACAGCAAATGTACATATACTCAAGGGAAGACGCTCGACGGAGAAGCTCAAGGACAGTGCCAGGGGACATTTGTTTGATGCACAGATAGAGAGACTCAACAGACAGTATGAGAGCATAATGTCCAGGGAGGAATACTTCCAGGAGAATGTGGAGGAGGGCAGTGGTGTTCGCAATCTGTACGAGGATATAAAGCAGCAGGCACAGAGTAACATGGACAGTGCCATAGGCTTTATACAGACATACGATTATTACACTAGACCCCAGCCGGTATACCTCGACAATCTGTGCAGACAGGGCGACGAGCTGGTGAGAAAGTTCAATATTCTGGTGGAGAAGATGGTTGATATTGACACCAACCTGAGCTCGCTGGATATGAAATATGTGGATGATGTCATAGAGTGCATGAATGGCATGAGGCAGGATGTCCACAGTCAGGGAATGTAAAAGGAGGAAGAAATGGATAAGAGGACAAAAGGATTAGTGGTAGTCGGAGTGCTGGTGATAATTGCGATGATCGCGGTCATTATCGGAATAGTCGGCAGGAAGGTTATCAACATAGCAGGCGGTGGAAATGGAGGATCATCAAGATCGGATATGACTCTTGATGAGTTATATGCAGATCTCGATGTAAATGAAGCGACCCCTGTAAAGGGTACGGTCACTCTGGACACTCCGGATCTGTATGCGGAGCTGCCTGAGATAGACAAATATCCACTGGCAGTTGAGGGCAATGGAGACATAGATATAGAGATATTTACATCAGGTGAGAAGGCGGGAAAGGACAACGACTCATGGCTTATAGATGTTGCAAATTCCTTCAACGGTTCTGGTGTGAAGACAGCGGACGGCAAGTCGGTATCGATGAGCGTGAGATCAGTGCCATCCGGTACAGCCGCTGACTATATCATTTCCGGCAAATATCTCCCGGATCTGTACACCCCGAGCAACACCCTGTTCGGAGAGTATGCGATGTCGAACAGCGGCAGCCTTGAGCTTTACGCGGACAGACTGGTTGGAAATACAGCGGGAATCCTTGTGAAGAAGGACAGCGGTTACACTACTGCTGCCGATGCCATAAAGGCCGTTCAGGACAACAAGATCACCATGGGATACACGAACCCACAGACAAGTGCCACAGGACTTAACCTCCTGCTCACGCTGCTTCAGGACGGCGAGGATAACTTTACAAAGTTTAACTCAAACATACCATACGTTGCATATACAACACAGCAGATGAGAGATAGTGCATCAAACGGAACACTCGATGCTATGCTGTCAGAGTATCAGGCATATATCAATGACAGCAATCTCGTGTCAATGTATGATTTCATTGCATTTGGCGTGAGACATGACAATCCTGTATACATATGTAATAAGTCGGGAAAGTCTGCATCAGAGCTTGAGGCCATACAGCTCGTTGTGGATTACTGCAAGAGTGATGATATGCAGACGATCGCGACAAAGAAGGGCTTCAATGCCAACGATGATTATACTGCGACGGAAGAATTCTCCGGTGCACAGGTCACACAGGGACTCAAGACATACAAGAAGACAAAGGATAACGGCAAGGACATCATCGCGGTGTTTGTTGCGGACTGCAGCGGTTCCATGGACGGAGATCCTATGAACCAGCTCAAGAACAGTTTGACAAACGGTGCGCAGTATATCAATGACAACAATTATGTTGGGCTTGTCAGCTACTCAAGCTCAGTTACAGTGGAGGTTCCGATCGCCCAGTTTGACCTGAACCAGAGATCATATTTCCAGGGATCGGTCAACAATCTGATGGCTTCAGGCGGAACGGCTTCGTATGATGCCGTTGTGGTTGCGATGAAGATGATAACCGATGCAAAGGCAGAGCACCCGGATGCAAAGTGTATGCTGTTCCTTCTCAGCGATGGATATGCCAATGTGGGATATTCCATGGATGAGATAACAAGTGCGCTCAGACAGTCGAACATACCTGTATACACGATAGGTTACGGCGGAGATGCTGACACGGATGAGCTTGCCAAGCTCTCAGGAATAAATGAGGCGGCATCTATAAATGCGGACAGTGATGATATTATCTACAAGATAAAGAGCCTGTTCAATTCACAGCTTTAAAATTTATCGGTAAAATACATCATAAAAAACAGTTGCATTCCGTTGGCATATGGAATACAATATAGTCGTTTTTAAGAGACAACTGCATATGATGATAGATCTTCGGGGGTGAGTGCAATTCTCCACCGACGGTGTTAGGGAAACCTTAAGTCCGTGAGCCATGAGGCATGATCCGGTGTGATTCCGGGACCGACAGTATAGTCTGGATGAGAGAAGTATTATATATTCAGAACAGGGTATCTGATGGAAGTCCGTTGTGATGGATTTCGGTGATGGATACCAGAACAAGAGAAAACCCCGAAGTTATCTTCGGGGTTTTCTCTTGTGTTTTGAACAGATACTTCGGAGGCTTGAATGAGCAATATCCGATAGTCTGTCTGTAAAGGTATTAAGTAGGATGGTGGTCATATGGAAAAATATGATATAGATGATGAATTTGATCCGTCATATATGAGACGTGCCATAGAGCTTGCAAGGCGCGGCACTGGAGCAGTGAATCCAAATCCGCTTGTAGGTGCTGTCATAGTGAAGGATGGCAGGATCATAGGAGAGGGATATCATGTGAGATATGGAGAGCTCCACGCTGAGCGCGCAGCATTTGCCAGTCTTATGGATCAGGCAGATGCCGAGGGCGCAGTCATGTATGTGACGCTTGAGCCGTGCTGCCATTTTGGCAAGCAGCCTCCATGTGTGGACGCGATCATAGAGCACAAGATCAGAAAGGTCTACTGTGGTTCCGATGATCCGAATGCTATGGTGGCAGGAAAAGGTTTTAAGAGACTGCGTGATGCCGGGATAGAGGTGTACACACACTGCCTCAAAGCCGAGTGCGATGCCATAAACGGTATTTTCTTTAAGTATATAGTAAATAAACAGCCGTATGTGACCATGAAATATGCCATGACCATGGATGGCAGGATCGCTACCCACACAGGGGCCAGCAAGTGGATAACCGGTGAGGCATCAAGGGCGTATGTCATGGAACTCAGAAACAGACATAAGGGTATTATGGCGGGCATAGGAACAGTGCTTGCGGATGATCCGATGCTGACATGCAGAATAGAGAAAAGCACGGACAGGGATACTGATAATGTCAGAAATCCGATCAGGATAGTTTGTGACAGCAAGCTCAGGATTCCGGAGGATTCACAGATCGTACAGACAGCCGGGGAGATAGAGACCATAGTTGCCACGACGGCAGCGGGAGCTTCAGACTCAGCAAAGTGTGAGAGACTCAAGGATAAAGGTGTAAGCATCATAGAGACCGAAGATGTGGATGGACAGGTGGATTTAAGGCAGCTCATGACGATCCTCGGCGGGAAAGGCATAGACGGAATACTGCTTGAGGGCGGCGGCGAGCTCAACTACAGCATGGTGTCTGAAGGTCTTGTGGATGAGGCGTGTGTATTCATTGCCCCGAAGATATTTGGCGGCGAGGGCAAGTACAGTCCGGTATCCGGAACGGGTGTTGATGTGCCTGCGGATGCACATATGTTTGGACTTGACGAGGTCAGAAGATTTGATGAAGATGTGATGCTCAGATACAAAAAGGTTTAAGAACTTATAGAAAAGAGGTCATACATGTTCACAGGAATAGTAGAAGAGATAGGAACTATAAGAAAGATAGATAAAGGCGTAAGCTCCTGCAGCATCACGGTGCAGGCAGACAAGGTCCTCCATGGAAGCCAGGTTGGAGACAGTATAGCGGTAAACGGTGTGTGTCTTACTGCAACCGGCATATCGGGGAATATCTTTACTGCGGATGTCATGCCTGAGACTTTGAGACGAAGCGGACTTGGACAGCTTACCGGTGGCAGCAGGGTGAACCTTGAGCGTGCCATGGCGGCCGGAGGAAGATTTGGCGGACATATAGTGTCAGGACATATAGATGGAACCGGAACGATCAGAGAGCTCAAAAGGGAGGGCAATGCAGTGTGGGTGACAATAGATTGTTCTCCGAAGATACTCAGATACATCATTGAGAAGGGCTCAATAGCCATAGACGGTATAAGCCTTACGGTTGCGTATGTCGATGATACATGCTTTAAGGTGTCGATCATTCCGCACACGGCGGGAGAGACGACGCTGCTGGATGGCAAGCCGGGCAAGGTGGTCAACCTTGAAAATGACGTGGTTGGAAAGTATGTTGAGAAACTGCTTATGCCATACAAAGGTGACGATACAGATGAAAAGCTTTCAAATGGAAATGCTTCAGATAGATCAGGACTTGATATGAAGTTTCTGGCAGAAAATGGATTTATGTAGACAGATATTTTAAGGAGGTAGAGTGATGAGTTTTGAATTCAACTCGATAGAGGAGATCGCTGCAGATCTTGCGGCGGGAAAGCCGGTTGTCATGCTCGATAACGAGGACAGAGAGAATGAGGGAGATGTAATCTGTGCAGCAGAATTTGCTACAACGGAGAATGTCAACTTCATGGCAAAGTGGGCGAGAGGTCTCATATGCATGCCTATGGATGCGTCATATGCGGATAAGCTGAATCTCCCACAGATGTGTATAACCAATACAGATAACCACTGCACAGCATTTTCAGTATCAGTGGATCATGTGGATACAACCACAGGAATCTCAGCCGAGGAGAGAGGCTACACAGCCAGAAAATTTGTGGATGAGAATGCAAAGCCGGATGACTTCAGAAGGCCGGGACATATGTTCCCACTTCAGGCAGTTGCAGGCGGAGTCATAGAGAGAAACGGCCACACAGAGGCTACAGTTGATCTTATGAAGGTTGCAGGACTTAAGCCTTGCGGACTGTGCTGTGAGATCATGAAGGATGACGGAACCATGGCGAGAAAGGATGACCTTGTGGAATTTGCAAAGGTTCATGGCCTTAAGATATCGACCATAGAGAAGCTTGTGCAGTACAGAAAAGAGCATGAAGTATTCGTTGAGTGCGTAGCCAAGGCAAAGCTTCCAACAAAGTATGGTGAGTTTACGATCTGTGGATATATCAACAAGCTGAACGGTGAACATCACGTGGCACTCACAATGGGTGATATAGCTGATGGCAAGCCTGTTCTCTGCCGTGTGCACAGCGAGTGCCTCACAGGCGATTGCTTCGGCTCACAGAAGTGTGACTGCGGACAGCAGCTCGATGCGGCCATGAAGGCCATTGCCAAGGAAGGCAGAGGCGTGCTCCTGTACATGAGACAGGAGGGCAGAGGAATCGGCCTTATCAACAAGATCAGGGCATATGCGCTTCAGGATCAGGGGCTTGACACCGTTGAGGCAAACCTCAAGCTTGGTTTCCCTGATGATGCAAGGGATTACACCATAGGAACACAGATACTTGTGGATCTCGGAATCAGACAGATCAGACTCCTCACCAACAACCCACTCAAGGTATACGGCCTTGCGGGCTACAATCTTGAGATCGTGGAGAGAGTTCCTATAGAGATAGAGCCAACCAAGTTTGACGCATTTTATCTCAAGACAAAAAAAGAGAAAATGGGTCATATGTTACACGAAGTCTAATATTTCATAAGGAGGGGCTGGGTAAGCTCCGATATAGAATAAGGAGGATAAATCAGATGAATAAGGTAGAAGGAAAGTTAGTAGCAAATGGAGCAAAGATAGGTATAGTAGCAGCGAGATTCAATGAGTTCATAGTTTCAAAGCTCGTCAGCGGTGCAGAGGATGCGCTTCTCCGTCATGATGTGAATGCAGACGACATCACAGTTGCATGGGTTCCGGGTGCATTTGAGATCCCTGTAATCGCAAAGAAGATGGCTGCAAGCGGCAAGTATGACGCTGTTATCTGTCTTGGTGCTGTTATCCGTGGTGCGACAAGCCACTATGATTATGTGTGCAACGAGGTTTCAAAGGGCGTTGCCTCAGTATCACTTGAGACGGGTGTACCTGTAATGTTCGGAGTTGTTACAACAGAGAATATCGAGCAGGCCATCGAGCGTGCAGGAACAAAGGCCGGCAACAAGGGTTATGACTGCGCTATGGGAGCTCTTGAGATGATCGACCTCATGAAGCAGTTGTAATGCAGACTGCAGAAAATGCGATATAATGAAGCATGCTGATGCATGCGCAGGTTATCAAGTGAAAATATAATGCGTACAGAAGATACAGGCACGTGTAGTTATAATACATGTGCCTGTAAATATATGACAGGATGGATATAATATATGAAAAGCACAGACAGGAAGATATTGTTCTTTGATATAGATGGAACGCTTATAACCGAGGACGGAAGGAGATACTTCCCGGACAGCGCAAGGCGTGCGCTGGCGCAGGCGAGAGCCAACGGACATCTGGTGTTCATCAACACTGGCAGAGTTTACTGTAATGTCACTGATGAGATCAAGGATGCGGGTTTTGACGGCTTTGTGTGTGGCTGCGGAACATCCATTTACTATGACGGCAAAGAGCTGTTCCACAATGATGTCAGCAGGGATGTGTGCAGGGATATAGCTTATGCATGCCGCAGATATGACATGTTTGGAATGTATGAGCACAGAGACAAGGTGTACGTGGACGGTCAGAACATGGGAAATGAACTCCTTGCAGAGATGGTCAGATACTTCCGGGCAAATGGAATATTTGTTGGGGAGGATGTGGACTCGGATGACTTTGAATTCGACAAGTTCTGCTGCTGGTTCGCGGATGACAATAAAAATGTTCCTGAGTTCCGCGAGTATGTATCACAGCATTTTGACTATATCGACAGAGGTTCAAATTTCTGCGAGATAGTTCCCAAGGGATTCAGTAAGGCGACAGGTATACAGTATCTTCTGGATTATTTTGATATTCCGCTTGAAAATGCATATGCATTTGGTGATGGCAACAATGACGCACCTATGTTATTATATTGTCCGAACAGCATAATCATGGAGAAGGGGCCGGAGGAGCTCAAAAGACAGGTTATGATGGTCACAGACGATGCGGAGAATGATGGAATATATAAGGCTATGGTGAAGCTTGGGATCATAGAGCCGATGGAGTAGCTGGTTCATTTTGCCGGTCAATAATTATTAGAGTTGGAGATTTATATGGAAGAACAGGAAGAGAACAAGAAGGTGACGCTGCTCGATCAGTTGTCGATAGCGGTCAGCAGTCCGAAGAATTACAAACAACTGGTTAAGCTGAAGACGGGACGCCTTGTGTGGTTTGTGGTGATCATATCCTTTTTACTGGCATTTATAGAGTTTGGAATAGACGCCATATTCTGGGTTGGCAAGGTCGGAGGTCTGAGGAATCTCATAACAAATAAGATCCCGGCATTCACATATCATGACAATAAGCTCGACATGGAACACGATATGCAGCTTGAGATAGGAAATGCTACTCTGTACATCAACACGGAGAATGCGTCAGTGAACCTTGACTCCATGGAAACGGATGGAGTGTACATCGCCATAGGAAGTGAGAATATAGTCATGGGAATGGTCTCAGATGGCAAGGGCTATGATTACATGGAGACACCGCTCAAATACATGTTCCTGCCGGATGGCTTCAACAATAGCAAGCTGGCGGCACTGACACCGGTATTTTATATGTACATGGTGATCATGTTCATTGCGGTGATGGTGGCATCGGCGGGCAGACAGCTTCTCCTTGCGCTGATATTCAGTATAGCGGGCAATAGACTTGCAAGAATTCTCAACACGGGACTGTCCTACGGCAAGGTATTTACGATATGTGTCTATGCACAGACTCTGGCGGTGTTCATAATGTCGGTCAACACTGCTCTTGGATATCTGTTATCCTCGTTTGTTGTATGGATCATCGCACTTGTCGTGTCCATGGTATTTATGAACAAAGCTATAGGAAGCTATGTGAGTGGAGATATACCGCCGGGAGATGTGTTCTGATAAGGCGGTCATTTGGTTTGAATAGGTGGAGGCATATATGGAGATAGAGAGAAAATACCTTGTACATGAGATACCTGTCGATCTGACAAAATATCAGGTGAAGCACATGGAACAGATGTATGTGTCCGTGAAGCCGGTCATAAGGATCAGGAGAACGGACGACAGACGTGTGCTCACGGTCAAATCCAAGGGACTGCTCAGCAGGCAGGAATTCGAGATGGATCTGGACGAGGATGAATACAGGAATCTCAGATGTAAGGCAGACGGCAATATAATAGAGAAGGACCGGTATATAATACCGCTTTCCGATACAGACGGAACCTGTGGTGACAGTGAAGTGGACAGGGAACTGAAGATCGAGCTGGACGTGTTCGACGGGATATTTGGCGGACTCACCTATGCTGAGGTTGAATTTCCGGAGGAGAAATTTGCAAATACATTTGTGCCGCCAACGTGGTTTGGTAGGGATGTGACTGAGGACGGTATCTATCAGAACAGCGCCCTGAGCGGCATGGACAGACGTGATATAGACAGTTTTGTAAAGAGTGCGAATAAGGAGGAAAAGCGATGAAGGCAAGAGTTTTATTTGCAACAGGTTATGAAGAGGTAGAGGCTCTCACGGTGGTGGATCTCTTGAGGAGAGCCGGAGTTGAGTGCCTGATGGTGTCGGCTGACGATCAGGATACAGTGACAGGAGCGCGAGGCATGGAGGTCACGATGGATGAGAAGTTATCAGAGATCGATGACCAGTGCGATCTTGTAGTTCTTCCTGGAGGTATTCCGGGGGTTCCGAACCTCAAGGCAAATTCAAAGGTTCAGGCCATGGTCAAGGCACAGAATGACAGAGGCGGTTATGTGGCTGCTATCTGTGCGGGACCTACAGCACTTGGCGCATTTGGCGTGCTTGCGGACAAGAATGCAACATGTTATCCGGGATGTGAGGAACAGCTCATGGCGAAGCGCCACAGCACGGAGCCGGTAGTGGTGGACGGAAATGTGATCACCAGCAGAGGAGTGGGAACAGCCATAGAATTTGCACTTAAGCTGGTTGAGATACTCATAGACAGACAGACTGCGGACGATCTCGCAGAGAAGATAGTATATAAGAGATAATGAATATAAAAATATCAGTTAGGAGCCTGGTGGAATTCATCTTCCGCAGTGGCGATATAAGTGATAGCAGTAGTGGGACTCTGTCCAGAGAAGCGATGAATGCGGGTAGCAGGATTCACAGGAAGCTTCAGAAAAGGGCAGGGTCTCATTATAATTCAGAGGTGCCGCTCCGGTATACAGAGGAGCTTGGCGGACATCTGATAACTGTGGAGGGCCGGGCTGATGGAATCATAGACAGATGCGGTGGCGAACAGGAAGAGTCCGGGGATATTGACGACGGCTTTGACATGGCAGAGGGGTATGCTGTGGACTTCCATGACAGCGATGTGCTTATAGATGAGATAAAGGGCATATACAGGAACCTCGATGACATGGAGAGCCCGCAGCGCGTCCACGCGGCCCAGGCGATGTGCTATGCGTATATATATTCAAAAGAGAATAATTATAGCTGGATAGATGTAAGGATAAGTTATGTAAACCTTGACAGCGAGAAGGAGAAGTTCTTCAGGCGGAGATATTCATTTGGCTATCTGGAGAAATGGTTCAGATCAATGATGGCGGAGCTTTGCAAATGGATTGATCTGGTGGAAAAGCATCAGCTCATGAGAAATCAGTCCATCTCGGACATGGAGTTCCCATTTGAGTACAGGAAGGGCCAGAAGGAGATGGCTCTGTATGTGTACAGGGCTATTGAGCAGGAAAAACATCTGTATGTCCAGGCACCAACTGGAATCGGAAAGACCATGGCGGCGGTGTACCCGTCCATAAAATCCATGGTTCAGGGACATGTGTCGAAAATATTCTATCTGACAGCCAAGACCATAGCCCACACTGTGTCGAGAAATGCGGTGGAGCTGCTGGAGGACAGAGGTCTCAGGCTTAAGACTGTAATACTCACGGCAAAAGAGAAGATATGCTGTCAGGAACAGGTGGATTGCAATCCTGCGGTATGTCCGTATGCCGAGGGGCATTTTGACAGGGTAAATGATGCGCTGTACGACGTGGTATTACATGAGACGGTGGTTGACAGAGATGTGGTAATACGGTACGCACAGGCTCACAGGGTGTGTCCGTTTGAGTTGAGCCTAGATGTGAGTCTGTTTGCTGACATGGTGATATGTGACTATAACTATGTCTTTGATCCGAGGGCGAGCCTCAAGAGGTTCTTTGCGGCAGAGGGCGGTAAGCCGGGAGATTATGTATTCCTTGTGGATGAGGCGCACAACCTTGTGGACAGGGCTTCGTCCATGTACAGTGCGGAGATTGTGAAGGAGGACTTTCTGGAGCTCAAGAAGCTCACAGCCCAGTATGGCGACCGTATGGCAAGACATATAGGAAGCTGCAACAGAGAGCTGCTTACGATGAAGAAGGAGGTTCCTGAGGAGGGATACAGGGTGCTCTCGAGCATAGCACCTCTTCACCTGAAATTGCTCAGCCTCCATGAAGCAATACAGCTCTTTCTGGAGGAGCACAGGCAGATCCCGGAGAGAAAGGAAGTCCTGAACTTTTATTTTAATCTCACCTCATTTCTGAACATTGCGGAGATGATGGATGAGAATTATGTCGTGTATGACGAGATAAGGGATGACGGAAGATTTGTGGTGAGACTGTACTGCGTCAAGCCTGCAGTTAACATAAGAAACTGCTTGGACAAAGGGCTTGCCACGGTGTTTTTCTCGGCTACGATACTTCCTGTCAGATATTATATGGAGATGCTGTCGGACTGCCCGGAGGACAGGGCAATATACATCCCGTCTCCATTTTCTGCGGAGAACAGGAAGATAATGATAGCAAATGATGTCACGACCAGATACACGAACCGTAATGAGGCGATGTACAGGAACATTTACAGCTATATAGAGCGCGTGATAAGTGCGAGACCGGGCAACTATATGGTGTTCTTTCCATCGTATGCCATGCTGGAGAAGGTGCATGTGCTCACTGAAGAGCTTCCAGAGTCTCTTGGGGTGGAAGTTATAGCCCAGGAACAATACATGACGGAGAGCGACAGAGAGAGCTTTCTGAGGGCATTTGAGGAGAAGGACAATGTGCTGGCACTGTGTATCATGGGCGGAATATTCTCCGAGGGAATCGATCTGACTGGTGACAGGCTGATAGGAGCGATAATAGTCGGACCCGGTCTTCCCCAGGTGTGCACGGAAAGAAAGCTGATGATGGATTACTTCGACAGCAGAACCGCGGCGGACGAAAAAGAGGCTGCATCCGACAGGAATGGATTCAGATATGCGTACCAGTACCCGGGAATAAACAAGGTATTTCAGGCTGCCGGAAGAGTCATAAGGACGGAGACGGATCAGGGGATAATACTTCTGATAGACGAGAGATTTGCCACCAGGCGTTACACGGAGCTGTTTCCTGTGGAATGGAATGACAGCGTGATATGCAACATGCAAAATGTGGACGGGATCCTTGAACAGTTCTGGGATTATAAAAGTAAAGAGATTTAAATATACAAAAGCATAATACAGTGCTATAATGGACACCTGATGAAGCCGGAGCGGCGGTAAAGCCCGGTTGTATATATTTTATCAATATGAAAAAAGGGGATAGTGATGGTAGATATAACAGTAAAAAATATTCTGGAAGCTACAGGAGGCGTACTCCTCTGCGGAGATGAGAACACTGTTCTCACTGACATCTGTATAAACTCTAAGGAGGCCAAGGAGGGCGATCTGTTCGTGCCGATCATAGGAACAAGAACCGACGGACACAGATTTATAGAATCAGCACTTCAGACTGCAGCAGCCACACTCACATCGGAGCATGACAATGTTGTGGTGTCGGACAAGGCGTATATCAGGGTGGATGATACTGTTAAGGCATTGCAGGCCATTGGAAAGTATATAAGGAACAGATACGATATGCCTGTTGTGGCGGTTACAGGAAGCGTGGGCAAGACCACGACAAGAGAGATGATCACAGCGGCTGTCAGTGCTGGAATGAAGTGCTTCCACACAGAGGGCAATTACAATTCGGTGTACGGCGAGCCTATCACGGTGTCAAGGATGACAGACGAGTACGATGCGGCTGTTCTTGAGCTTGGAATCGGCGAGCCGGGTGAGATGGACATCCTCACTGATATAGCTCAGCCGGATATATGCGTTATAACGACCATAGGCGTTGCACATATAGAATATATGGGTTCACTGGAGAACACCCGCAAGGAGAAGCTCAGCATCATCAAGGGCATGGGCGAGAATGGAACACTGTATATCAACGGTGATGATCCTATGCTGTATGCGGTCAAGGATGAGATACCATGTAAGGTATACACATATGGCTGCGGCGAGGGCATGGACTTCAGAGCGACTAACATCCGCATGGAGGATGGATATTCTGTATACGATATGGTACATGGGGATGACGTTGTAACTGTCAAGGTAGGAGTGATGGGACTGCACAACGTGCGCAATTCATTGGTGGCCATGGCTGTGTCGCATCAGCTTGGAGTTCCATATGAGAAGTCGTCGAAGGCATTTGAGAATTTCAGAGGCCTCAGACAGAAGGTCATCAAGCTTCCTGGCAAATACACGATCATAGACGATACATACAATGCAAGCCCTGATTCCATGAAGGCCAGCACCGATGTCCTCTGTGACATGAAGTGCGAGGGCAAGAAGTATATCGTGCTCGGCGATATGCTTGAGCTCGGAGAGAAGAGCGATGAGTACCACTATGAAGTTGGAGAGTATCTCAGAGATAAGAAGATAGATGAGGTCATAGTCATCGGAGAGCATGCCCAGAAGATCAAGGAAGCTCTGGATGCCTGTGATACGAAGTATGCCAAGACTGTGTCATTCACTGACACGGAGGAGATCGCGATATACCTTATGGCGCTCATGAAGCCTGAGGATATAGTGCTTTTGAAGGGATCAAACGGAATGAAATTGAGTGAAGTGGTTAATATTCTCACGAATTAGTGTGTGTATTTGTACAAAATGACAAAAGCGGTCACGGATTTACAACGATCTGTGACCGCCTTTTTGTGTAAAGTGTTGCTATTTATTGTAAATCAATTCTCAAAACGATACAAAAGGGAGAAAAGAATTTGGTTATATTGAAAAAATATAAAAAATGGAGTAATATCAAACTAGCTTGAAAATAAATACATAAGATTACATAGATACTTTTTATTTGGGAGGAAAGAATCATGGCTACAGCAAAGAAGGCAGATGAGACAAAGAAGGTAACAAAGGCAACACCTGCAGCAGCACTTGCTAAGGTTGAGGCAGTTAAGAAAGAGGAAGCTGCAAAGAAGACAGCAGCTACAGAGACAAAGGCAGCACCTGCAAAGAAGGCAGCTCCAGTTAAGGAAGAGCCAAAGGCAGCACCTGCAAAGAAAACAGCACCAGCTAAGAAGGAAGAGACAAAGGCAGCAGCACCTGCAAAGAAGGCTACAGCAAAGAAGGCAGCTCCAGCTAAGACAACAGAGAATGTATTTGTTGAGTTCGCTGGCGGTCAGATCAAGATGGCAGCAATCGTTGCTAAGGTGAAGGAAGTTATTGGCAATAAGACAGTTAAGGAATTGAACGTATACTACCAGCCAGAAACAGGCATGGTATATTATACAGCTGATGGAGAATCAGGTTCTTACAGTCTTTAATCTATAGATGTTTGTTTTAAGACGGATCCCGGTCGTAATGACTGGGATCTTTTTTCTTTGTGCAATATTGTGTTGTATATAAGTGCCTTTCTGTGATAATATGTCATGGGTTAGGATAATCTAACTAATGCTTTTACAGGGGGTAAGAGATGACAATACACGAGTATGGAGACAGGAAGAATCCGCATATACTGCTTATACATGGCATGTGTATGTGAATATATTAAAAAGCCTGTGATATGAATTTTATTCATACCGCAGGCTTTTTGCTGCAAATATATATTATGGATTACTTTGTTGTCAGGAAATCTGCGTATGCTGTAGGAAGACCATGCTCTGTAGGATCAAGTCCCTTGATCTCTTCCTCCTCAGATACTCTAAGTCCCATAGTCTTCTTGATGATCAGGAATACGATGGTGATCGTAACTGCTGTCCATGCTGCAACTGCTGCAAATCCAAGTAACTGTATGAGGAGTGGATGTATTCCACCGCCATAGAACAGACCATTTAATGTGTCGTTTCCAGGAACAGTTGTTGTGGAGAAGAGACCTACAGCGATTGTTCCCCAGATACCATTTACACCATGTACGGCTACGGCACCGACAGGATCGTCAACATGTAATGCGTGGTCACAGAGCCATACTCCGAATACTACGAGAAGTCCGGCAACGATACCGATGATAGCTGCGCCGAAAGCATCGACTGTATCACAAGGAGCTGTGATGGCAACAAGACCAGCGAGTGAAGCGTTGAGACACATTGACACATCAGGCTTGCCATATTTGAGCCATGTAAATATCATACATGAAACTGTTGCAAGTGCAGGTGCGATAGTAGTAGTGAGGAAGATAGAACCTAACTGCTCAACAGATGTTGCGGCTGCACCGTTGAATCCGTACCAGCCGAACCACAGGATGAATACACCGAGTGCGCCGAGTGGAAGGTTATGACCAGGGAAGGTGTGAACCTTTACTACTTTGCCATTCTCATCCTTATTGAACTTTCCGATACGAGGTCCAAGTAATGCGGCACCAATCAGTGCTGAGATTCCACCTACCATATGGATGGCACATGAACCGGCAAAATCATGGAAGCCAAGTTTTACAAGCCAGCCACCTGGATTCCAGATCCAGTGAGCCTCAATAGGATATATCAGCAGTGAGATGATAGCTGAGTATACACAATATGCAGAGAACTTTGTTCTCTCTGCCATAGCTCCTGACACGATGGTTGCTGCTGTTGCACAGAACACAAGGTTGAATACGAAGCTTGACCAGTCATAGTTTTCAAAGTGAAGGAACAAATCCCATGATGGTTTTCCGATGAAACCTCCGAGTGCCCAGTCACTGCTGCCGAGCAGAAGTGATGAACCGAGGATCATGAATGAAACTGTACCGAGACAGAAATCCATGAGATTCTTCATTATAATGTTTCCGGCATTCTTGGCTCTTGTAAAACCGGCCTCAACCATTGCAAATCCGGCCTGCATCCAGAATACCAGTGCGGCTCCGACAAGGAACCATACTCCAAATACAATTGTGCTTACGTCTTCCATAATCATTCCTCCTTTTAATACATTGTAGTTGTGGAAGTGATCAGATAATAAAAAAAGATGCGTCCCGCCAGGTATGCTCCTGACAAAACACATCTTTGTGCACATTATATCTGATCGTACGTCACTGAGATATGACTGATAATAAGTATCTCAGTGCCACACCTCAATTACTAACTTGGGTTGAGTATAGTATTGAGATATGGTAAAATATTGAAAAAATCGGACGTGGAACGATAAACCTTATTATATTTTGCACAGGCTTAATATAATAAAGCAAAGATACGGTAAAGATAAATAAAGTTATGCGGAGATGGCGTATGGATAGTCAGATTTTATTGAATGTTAATTTTTGCAGTGAAGTACATACTAATTTGATAGAAAAGAATGATAAGTCTGTGTATGTGAGAGCTGGTTACAGCTTGGGTGGGCTGAGAATAGTGCCACAGGAGAATACTGGGATATGTGTGATATGTACGGATGGACACATCAAAAGGGTGTATCCAGGTGAACTGGAGGCGGCTGTTTGCATTGAGGAGAGCTGCAGCTTCATATCTGTGGAGCAGGATCTTGGATTTGGCAGGGAGACTCTGGATACCCAAGATATGCGTCTGCTTGAAAAACTGCTGACGGCTGATCATGCATTTACAGGAAATGGTGCAGAAGATCCGATAGAGAGTGCGACGGAGGAGATCACGGAGCATATAGAGAAATGCGGATCGTTGTGGCAGAGGAATGGCATGGCTGATTCGGACATCGTGAAACAGGCGGATGTCATATATGCGGCAAAAGGGAAGATAAGCATATCAGAGCTTGCTGAGCAGATGGGATGCACCGTTAGACATGTGCATAGGAGATTTGTGGAGGAGCTGGGGGTCAGCCCCAAGAGGTTTGCCCGCATCGTGAGGATCAGGGAGACTGTGAGAAAAATGCTGGAGCATCCGGGCGGACATGTCACGGATTATATGGATGACATGGGATATTCTGACCAGGCGCATTTCCAGAGAGAGTTTAAGTGGTATACAGGGATGACCCCAGGGAGTCTGCTGAAGATACTGGGAGACAGAGCTGAACGATAAAAAACAGGCAGTGGACAAATGTCACTGCCTGCCAATTTAGAAAAAGGAATGATACTGGATACCTGTGCTTATTAGAGCGCTGTCTCTCCACGCTCGCCTGTACGGATACGAACGACATCTGCCACATCATATACGAAGATCTTACCATCACCGATCTTACCGGTGGATATTCTCTCGCAAACCTTGAAAATGATCTTGTCCGCAACATCGTCTGCTGCGATGGTCTCGATCTTTACCTTTGGAATAAGGTTTACAACATATTCGCTTCCTCTGTAAGTTGTCTTATATCCCTTCTGATTACCGTAACCCATGATGTTTGATACCATGGCACCTGTTGATTCACACTCATCAAGTATTGACTTTACATCATCAAGCTTTTCTGAACGAACTACGATTTCAAGTTTCTTCATAATTACAGTCCTCCTTTTACCCGTTGGATTTATTTTTAATGATTATAGCATAGCGAAAAATCCAATTCCATAGCACTTCGCAAATGCCGAAATTTTAAAACGATTCGAAAGATGCCAGCGGTAAAATAATACAAAAAACAGACAAATGACTTAATAATATTAAGGACAGAAGCGGGGCGGCGCTGCGTGCCAGCGGTTAATTTACAGTAATTTCATATTTGCAGGTGTTGGTAAATGTGGTATATGTGTGTTATTATATTTCTGACTGAGACTATATGTATAATCAGGAAAGGAAAATGAGATATGGCAGAGAATTATGATGATATAGATAAGAAGACACCGGATACGGTGGATACCGATGGACATGCATCGGATGATAAGGACAACGATGACGACTACGAGAAATACTGCTACCTGTGCAGGAGACCGGAGAGCGTGGCCGGCAAGCTGATACATATGCCTGGAGATATAAATATATGTGCAGACTGCATGCAGAGATCATTTGACAGCTTCAACAATTCCGGGTTTGGCAACATGCCGGGGCTTGGCAATATGCAGTTCATAGATCTGACAAATATGCCATTTGGCAATATAGATATGTCCAAGTTCAAGACACAGAATGACGTGCCAAAGTCACAGAAAGTCAAGAAGAAGGCGCAAAAGGAAAAGAAGCAGGAGGAAGAACTCACGCTTAAGACAATTCCGGCTCCTCATAAGATCAAGGCTATGCTGGACGAGTATGTTGTGGGACAGGAATATGCCAAGAAGGTTATATCCGTGGCTGTATACAATCATTATAAGAGGGTTCTCACAGATACCATGGATGATATAGAGATAGAGAAGTCCAACATGCTGATGGTGGGACCTACAGGCTGTGGTAAGACATATATAGTCAAGACCATAGCAAGACTTCTCAAGGTGCCTCTCGCAATAACTGATGCGACAACTCTTACAGAGGCCGGTTATATAGGCGATGATGTTGAGAGTGTTCTGTCAAAGCTTCTCGCCGCCGCCGACAATGATGTGGAGAAGGCAGAGAGAGGAATCGTGTTCATAGATGAGATAGACAAGATCGCCAAGAAGCAGAACAGCAACAGCAGGGATGTGAGCGGTGAATCCGTACAGCAGGGACTGCTGAAGCTCCTCGAGGGCGCGGATGTCGAGGTGCCTGTTGGATCAGGAAGCAAGAATGCCATGGTTCCTATGACTACGATCAACACAAGGAACATCCTCTTTATATGTGGTGGAGCATTCCCTGATATAGAGGAGATTATAAAGCAGAGAATAAGCAGGCAGGCGTCAATGGGCTTTAAGGCTGAGCTCAAGGACAAGTATGACGATGATCCGAATCTGCTGAGACAGGTTACAACCGAGGATCTCCGCGAGTTTGGCATGATTCCTGAGTTCCTTGGAAGACTTCCGGTGCTCTTTACACTTGATGCGTTGGACAAGGAAATGTATGTGAGCATACTTAAGGAACCGAAGAATGCGATCCTTAAACAGTACAAGAAGCTCCTTGCGCTTGATGAAGTAGATCTGAGATTTGACGATTCGGCATACGAGGCGATAGCCGAGGAGGCAATCAAGAGGAAGACAGGAGCCAGAGCTCTACGTGCCATCATAGAGAAATTCATGCTGGATATCATGTACCAGATCCCAAGGGATGACACCATAGGAAGGGTGACAATCACAGGTGATTATATAAAGGGCAAGGGAAGCCCTATCATAGAACTGCGCGGAACACCGGCACTTGAGGAGGCAAGCGCAACTCAGATCGATAAGCAGGACTGAACAGATCTGTAATGACAATAATGCGATAACAGGGAAATGCTACTTGATAATATTTTATCAATATGCTAGAATATCACCGTTCATTAAGGGAGTAGTCAGCGCAGAGCTTGCGTTGTGATATCAACATAATGATTGGCAGCCATCGGTCGATGATGGCGTGAATCTGGTATTACTGTAGATGATGAGACTTTCTGGACAGCTTTTAGCTGCCCGGGAGGTCTCTTTTTATATGTGTCTGTGACTGCATCCGTCAAATCTATATCAAGGAGAAAAATTATGAGTATTGCAGAGTTATTCCTGTTGGCAGTTGGTCTTTCAATGGATGCATTTGCCGTGTCTATCTGTAAGGGGTTGTCCCTGCGCAACATCAAGGTGAAGCACATGCTTATCGCAGGTGCGTGGTTTGGAGGATTTCAGGCACTTATGCCGACGGTAGGATATGTCCTCGGAAGCTTTTTTGCAGATCTGGTAAGCAAATGGTCACACTGGATCGCATTTGTGCTCCTCCTGTTCATCGGCGGAAGTATGATCAAGGAGTCGTTTGGCGAGGAAGAGGAAGTAGATGCAGATATGAGCTTTAAGGTCATGTTCCTTCTGGCGGTTGCAACCAGCATAGACGCACTGGCGGTTGGAGTGTCATTTGCATTCCTCAAGCTGTCCACTCTGTATATCATACTTGCGGTATTATTCATAGGATGTATCACATTCATATGTTCAGCGGTCGGAGTGAAGATCGGAAGTATATTCGGAACAAAGTACAAGTCAAAGGCTGAGCTTGCCGGAGGTATCATACTTATACTCATAGGAGTAAAGGTTGTTCTGGACGGACTAGGTATATTGTAACCTTAACATAAAATAAATGGACAATAGTATGGTTTATGGCATACAATGTATAGATAGGTTATGTGAAGGGACAATATATTAAGTAAGGAGTAGATGTATGACCAGATTCAAAAAGAATATGAGAAGATTTGTCGTGGCTGCTGTTGTCGGAGCCATGGCCATGTCGATGACTGCATGTACTTCTCATATGTTTGATGAGAAGACTATCACAGGAACAATAAAGGATAATGCGGACGACTACACAAAGGTGCAGAAGGAGTTCGAGGAATATCTGCACGATGAGTATGTGGACAGTGTGACATCGGACACACTCTCGTACAACTATGAGATAAAGGATGGGGATGCCCTTGGTATTCCTGAGCCGGAGGTATCTCTGGGCGATTCGGATATGAGCGATGAGGGAATCAAAAAACGTAAGGCTGAGTTTGATGAGTCCTTTGACAAGCTCAAGTCATTTGACAGGGACGATCTCACGGAGAGCCAGCAGCTCACATACGATATACTTAATCAGTATCTGGAGACGGAGTCAGAGGGTTATCTGAACATATACCTCAGCGAGCCGTTCTCACCTATGAAGGGACTGCAGTCGAATATATCCACATATTTCACAGACTACCGTTTTGACGACAAGGGTGATGTGGAGAGATATCTCCAGGTGCTTGGAATGGTAAGGGATTATTTTGATGACTATCTAGAGTTTGAGAAGACAAAGTCCGAGAAGGGATATTTTATGAGTGATGCCGTGTGCGATAAGGTCATCGAGCAGTGCGAAGACTTCATCAAGGACAAGGACAATCACTTCATGATACAGGTGTTCAACGATAACATCGAGGCGCTGGACTTCCTGACTGCGGACGAGATAGCGGACTTTGAGGAACAGAATAAGAAGGCCGTTGCGGAAAGTCTTATACCTGCATATGAGGATGTTATAGATGTGCTGTCATCGCTCAAGGGAACCGGTAAGAACCAGGGCGGTGTGTGTGGCTATGAAGGTGGTAAAGAGTATTACGCTTACCTTTTGAAGGACGCTGCGGGAACTGATAAGACACCTGAGGAAGTGGCACAGATGCTGGATGACAACCTGTCAGATCTCATGACAGATCTGTATTCCATAGCCATGACACAGTACGATTCATATGAATATTTTGTGGAGCACTACGATGACCTCTTTGGAGACAGTGACTCAAAGGAGCCTTCAGAAATAATAGATATACTCATGAATACAGCCACCAAGAACTACCCAGACTTTGGAGAGATAAAGTATCAGGCGAAGAAGCTTGATAAGAGCCTTGAGGATATTCAGGAGAATACGCTGGCATACTATATGTCACCTGCGATCGATGACCAGGACAACAACCTTATCAGGGTAAATGGCAAACATACGGATGGTATGTGGACCACACTTGCCCATGAGGGATATCCGGGACACATGCTGCAGAATGCATACTACATGTCAACAGATCCTGAACCGGTACGTACCATATTAAGCTTCCTTGGATACAAGGAGGGCTGGGCAATGTATGCGTGCTATGATGCCATAAACTATTACACATTTGATGGGGCATCTGATTCGGACACCGTTGCAAAACTGTACAGGTTAAACGATGAGATCAATTATCTCATAAGTGGAAGGATCGATATAGGAATCAACTATGAGGGCTGGTCACTGCAGGAAGCAAAAGATTACCTGAATGAAAAGGGATTCAACGGCGATGCTGCCGACGATCTGTATACTACCATGATAGGTGATCCTGCCGTATACCAGAGTTATTCAACAGGCTTCTATGAGATGCAGGAGATCAGGGATTATGCTGAGGAACAGCTTGGATCAAAGTTTGACCTGAAGGAGTTCAATACAGTCGTTCTCGAGACAGGTCCATGCCAGTTCAATATCCTGAAGCAGCAGGTTCAGAAGTATATTGATACAAAACAATAAAATAGAATATAGCCGGTACATATAATGTACAGATGGAGACATACCGCAGCCGGAGAAATTTCCGTGCTGCGGTATTTTTGTGTAAAGATTCGGAATTTGCTGCATATACTATATAGATTGCCCCTGGAGGGATGTGCGGTGATATCAGATGCTGCTTACTCAGAGGATTATGTGGAATATATAATAGAATACAACGGAGACAGGGAAGTTCTGATGGATCTGTATCAGCCATACGGGCTCAACATAATAGACGACAGATATGCGGTGGCATATCAGCCGTTTCCGGCCGGGTATATGGAGAGTTTTTCAAGGCTTGAGTACAATCTTTTCCCAAAAGTGTACGGCCTGATGGACGATGTGGGGGCTCTTGAGGCTATAGGGGTTATCAATATCCAGCAGGAAAATATACTCGGACTCACCGGAAAGGGGATACTGCTTGGCATCGTCGATACGGGGATCGATATATTTGGCAGTTCATTTGTGCGGGATGGGGGTAAGACAAAGATACTTGCGGCGTGGGATCAGACTGTGGAGGAGGCTGACAACGCATCATACGGCTACGGCAGGGAGTATAGCACGGAGGAGATACAGGCTGCTGTGGATGAGAGACAAAGGATATTGACGGATACCACCGGGCATGGAAGCTTCTGCGCGGGAACGGCTGTGAGTGTGGCTCCGTCGGCAGACCTGGTGGTGGTGAAGTTAAAGCAGGCAAAGCAGAATCTACGCAGTTTTTATGGTATTCCATCGGATGCAAATGCGTACAGTGAGGTTGACATAATGACAGCGATAGCATATCTGCTTGAGCAGCAGAAAAAGCTGCGCATGCCTATGAGCATACTCGTGACGCTTGGGACCAACAGTGGAAGCCATACGGGGGCGGAAGCACTTGACAAATATATAAACAACATAGGAGAGCTTCAGGGGCTTGCGGTATCTGCTGCCGGTGGCAACGAGGGGAGAGCAGGACATCATTATTCCGGGATCGTCACAGGGGCATACGATGTCGTTGAGATCGATGTGGCAGATCGCAACAGCTTTACACTTGAGATATGGGGTAAGTCCACCAATACCTACTCGGTGGCCATAGAGATTCCCGGCGGGGAATTTATAGAGAGGATATCGCCGAGGTATGACAGGAGCTCGATCATCCGTCCGATATTTGGAGGTGGGATGATATATGTCGACTATTTTCTCATAGAGGATTCTGCTGGGCAGGAGCTCATCATGCTCAGATTTATAACCCCGGCAAATGGTATATGGCGGATAAGGGTGTACGGTGTTGGAACCACGGAGCTCAGCTTTAACGCGTGGCTGCCCATAAGCAGCTTTGTATCCCCGGGGACGAGATTTGTGTCAAGTGATCCGGGGGTGACCATAACCAGCCCGGCGGTGGCGGAGACTGCGATATGCACTTGCGCATATGATCACTCAAATGGTAATCTGTATATAGACAACAGCAGAGGCTATACGGCGGACGGCAGGGTGAAACCGGATCTTCTCGCTCCCGGAGTGAATATAAGGGGAGAAGGAGCCAGCGGGGAGACGGTTATAAGAAGCGGCACCTCAGTGGCGGCTTCATACACTGCGGGCTGCAGTGCCATCATGCTTGAGTGGTCGTATGGGAGAAAGATGATAAGGAATATAAACGGCAACCAGATAAGGGGCTACCTGATAAGGGGGGCGGTGAGACCGGGAAGTTCGGGCGGGCTTTTGGAGATCAGGCAGTATCCGAATCCCGAGTGGGGATATGGCCTGCTGAACATTTACAATACATTTGAAAGTCTCAGGAATGTGTGAGGATAAGTTATGGGAAGAACATGCAGAGAAGAGCTGGCGAGCGGCGGTACGCTAATAATAAGTGAGAATGACTTCAGGATAGAGTATTTCTTCCCGGGGCCGGATGGACGCTATGGTGGAGTGAGGGTCAATATTCCGGGAAGGAAAGTTGAGACCTATATGAGGGCATGGCAGAAGAATTATGAAAGGTACGAAGAGCTTCAGAAGGCGGCGGGTGCAAGTGTGGTGAAGAGACCGGCTGCGATGAGAGGTGAGTGCGGAATGACGATACGGACCGGTTTCATGGACGGAGTATACCTGAAGGGAAGCCACATGAGAGTGACGGAAAGGGTGCAGCTCGACATGATAATCCGGGATTATGGATACGCTCTGGACAGATGGAAGAAGTCCGGGCAAATGCCTGAAAGTAGTGATTGTTAGTCTGCGTGATACTGTGCTATAATGCATCTGTGTGGTCAGAAACGGGAGGAGTATGACATGCATTAATTCACACTATTTATAAGAACGGAGGATAATATAATATGTATATAACATGTCTTGATTTAGAGGGAGTACTGGTGCCTGAGATTTGGATCGCATTTGCGGAGGCAAGTGGAATACCTGAGCTTAAGAGAACAACAAGGGATGAGCCTGACTACGATAAGCTCATGAACTGGAGACTTGGTATACTTAAGGAGCACGGACTTGGACTCAAGGAGATACAGGAGACTATAGCAAAGATAGATCCTATCCCTGGAGCAAAGGAGTTTCTGGATGAGCTGAGATCCATAGGACAGGTGATAATCATAAGCGATACATTTTCACAGTTTGCAGGACCTCTCATGAAGAAGCTCGGTTACCCTACAATATTCTGTAATGAGCTGATCGTTGCAGATGACGGTGAGATCACAGGCTTCAAGATGAGATGCCCACAGTCGAAGCTCACAACAGTCAAGGCTCTGCAGTCAATCGGCTACGACACTATAGCAAGCGGTGACAGCCACAACGATCTGGGAATGATCTATGCGAGCAAGGCAGGCTTCCTGTTCAAGAGCACAGATCAGATCAAGGCGGACAATCCTGATCTTGAGGCATTTGAGACATACGATGAGCTTCTTGCGGCCATCAAGAAGGCAATGGACTAGTTGGAGATACAGATATGAAGTACAAGAGTGTAGATGAGATCGAGACGCTCTCTTTCAGGGATGCGACTCTGATCAGATGTATATATTCGGAGAAGCAGGAAATCCTGGAATTTGAATTTGACGGCGCGGTAGTCAGAGAGGACAACTCTGCAAATGAGCTCTATACTGACAGATATGCCAGTGATATGCAGGTCAGATTCACTGAGCCTGAGATCGAGGCACTTCTGCTCGAGGGTCATAAGTATTACGATGCGAACGATGTTCTCCAGGAGTCAGTACCGGATAAGCCTGTGGACAGGGCGGACTATGAGGATGTGCTGAAGAGCTTTGAGGGCAAGGTTGTATTTTATTCGGGCCAGCCAAAGGAGATGCTCAAGTCTTCGGAGAATGCTGACAGAAAATGCTATCAGATGATAATAGATGTGGATGAGGAATCCTATGTTCTGAGTTTTTACTATGATAAGGTGATCGCACAGTGGGAGCACTTTATGAACAAGGTGATGAACTAGCCTGACGGTTCGGCAGGGATCAGGAAAGGAAGATGCGGCAGATGGCAAAGAGGATACGCCGGTATATAGCATATATTGATGAGCTTTTAAAGAGGAATGATGTGGACTTTGCACGGGAGGCAGAGAGACATCTCACGCAGGTAGGATTTTTCATGCATGAGAGACTTATCCACCTCATAGTGCTGGTATTGTTTGCCGTATTGACGGTTGCAACATGTATAACATTTGTAGTGACGGCCAATATATCGCTTCTGATACTTGCACTTGCATTCATGGTGCTGCTTGTTCCATACATAATGCACTATCATCTTCTTGAGAACAGTGTCCAGTATATGTATGAGCAATACGACAGAATGCTCGAGAAGGCGGGCATAGATGCGTTTGTAAACAGATGATTGGTGAAAGGCGGTAAAGCATATATGTTCAATTTCGTTATGGGTATCGTGATGATCGGAATAGGCGCAATAAGTGTGGCTCATGCATTTTTTTCAAAAAATATGGCGGGCTTCATATTCTTCGGCATACTGATGATCGGATTCGGAATAGTGGAGCTGGTCAGATCCAGGGGCGTAAAGGCCAGAAAGAAGGCTGCCAGAGACAGAGAGTTTGACATGTACAATCTCATTGCGTCGGAGATGGGAGTCAAGATCAATCCGCTCACAGGAGAGATGCTGAGCTCAGACAAGAAGGGTGAAGACGAACCAGTGACTGTTACTGAAGCTGATGATGCAGCGAATGTGGCAGAATAAGAACATAGAATAAAGCGGCATGGAGGTTTTTAGATACCTCCGTGCCGCTTGTTTTTTCATGCGGGATATTTCATCTATTTATAATCAGAGAAATCATACTCTGCAAATGTCTTCCCGTGCTCATCGGATCTGTACACCTTGCCATCGCTGGAGTCGATATAGAAATCACCGACCTTGGTGTCGCCCTCTTTATTGTTGTCGTGGAGCTCGATGTGGTAGCCTGTTTTTCCACCGGAAAATTCTGTGAGATCCTTGTCACTGTTGGCAACCTCGAATCTTCCGTCACCTGCGGGAAGCTGATCCATGAACCAGTCCTGGGCATCATCGAATGAACCGAAGATGCCTGACACGGTGTTTCCCACGCCGTCAGCGACATCCTTTACACCGTCGGCCACGCCGTCAGCGACATCCTTTACAGCGTCGGCTGCTCCGCCTACAACGCCTTTGTCAGATGAGTCGGTGCTGTTTCCTTCAGAGCTGTTACCATTCTGAGTCTCAGATGTTGTCTGGGTGCTGGCTGCTGAAGATGAGCCAGTGCTTGAAGCACCGTTTGAATTGCCACAACCACAGAAGAGGATCATGGTGAGTGTCATACACATCACAAGTAAAAAGTATTTTTTCATTGTACATGTTCTCCTTTTTTTAATATTTGCTATTTATATTCTCCGTATATCTGAGAAATATTCATGGCATAAAAAATAGACACATAATTAAAAATAAAAAATAATATAATAGAAAAAATGCTATAGGCGGCGAGGGTCATTTGAAAAAAATTGACAATGTGCAGGAGGTGACTGACAGATGGCAGTATATTATGCTGGCGGTTGCCATATTTCTTGCCATAATTTTCTGTTGTTATTACATAATCAGGCAGTCGAGGTGGGGCTTTTATACTGCCGGAGGGCCGGTCAGGCAGCAGGCAAATGTCCTGGGGGCGGATGAGAGCACACCATCGGAGGTGGATGGGGCAAATGATACCGGGGAGATGCAGCCGGAGAAGGACGAAACGGAGTCTAATGCGGAGCCGGAGATAACGAAGAGGGCGTATCTCACATTTGACGATGGGCCATCCGGGAACACAGTGGAGATACTGGATATCCTTGATAAATACGATGTGAAGGCAACATTTTTTGTCGTGGGGCGCGACAAGAGCTATTATGATGCCTACCGGGATATAGTGGATAGGGGACATACACTGGGGCTTCATTCGTACACCCATGATTACGATAAAATATATGGAAGCCTTGCTGATTTCTCCGAAGATATTGAGGAATTGCGAAATTTATTGTATGATGTAACAGGTGTAAATTGTGTATATTACAGATTCCCGGGCGGCAGTTCAAATACGGTATCCAGAGTGGATATGAACACCCTGATAGACTATGTGAATGCCGAGGGGCTTATATATTATGATTGGAATGCGCTGAACAATGATGCCGTGTGTGGCAGCTACACGCCGGAGCAGCTTGTCGACAATATCATGAATGATGCACTGCAGCACGACGATGTGGTCATATTGATGCATGATCTTGAGTCAAGGCATACCACGGTGGAATCACTGCCGATGCTCATTGAAAGACTCCGGGATGATGGGTATGAGCTGCTGCCTATAGATGAGAATGCACCACTTATCAGGCACAGATGAGAAGGGACGGACATATGCCATGACTTATGAAGAGGCAAGAAGTTATATAGAATATACGGACACCATGGGAAGCGTTCTGGGGCTTGACAGTATAAAGGAGCTGCTGAGAAGGCTGGGCGATCCGCAGGACGCAGTCCCGGTTATACATATAGCAGGAACAAATGGCAAAGGTTCGATATGCGCATTTCTGGACGAGATACTTGAGAGTGCAGGATACAGTGTGGGAAGATATATATCTCCAACGATATTTACATATCTTGAGAGATTTCAGATAGATAAGGAATATATGTCTGAGGAGGATTTTGCCGTATATCTTGAGACGGTGAAAGATGCAGCGGATGACATGGTGTCGGACGGCTGGGGAAGACCCACATCGTTTGAGACGGAGACAGCGGTGGCGTTCTGTTATTTCTGCGACAAAAAGGTCGATTTCCTGTTGCTTGAGACCGGAATGGGAGGCCTGGAGGATGCCACAAATGTGTGTAGCCACCCGGTCTGTACGATAATAGCAAGTATAAGCATGGATCACATGCATTTCCTCGGGAATACCCTGAGGGATATATACAGACAGAAGCTTGGAATATTGAAAAAGAACTGCCCATGTGTGGCGTACCCGCTTGCCTCAGAGCTTGAGGATATGTGGGATATGGCATGTGAGCAGAATAATATATCGGACTTGGCGGTACTTATCAGGGAGAAGGATATAGAGATATGCAGAGAGTCAGTAGGTGGAAGTGAATATATATATGACGGACAGAGATACGAACTTCAGGTTCCGGGCATATATCAGATATATAACAGTGCCACAGCGGTTGCGACCGCACATGTTCTCATGAGGCTTGGATATGAGCTGACTGAGGATGATATAAGGAGAGGACTTAAAGCGACGTTCTGGAAGGGAAGATTCCAGAAGCTTATGGACAAACCTCTCTTGTATGTGGATGGCGCACACAATCCGGGAGGCTGGAGAGCACTTAGACAGAACATAGATGAGTATTTTGCCGGAAGAGACCTCATATATATATGTGGGGTGTTCAAGGACAAAGACTATGAGCAGATGCTCAGGATCATGATGCCGGGGGCTTCTGCGTTCATAGCAGTTGAGCCGGATAACCCGAGAGCACTTTCAAGGCATGAGCTGAAAAGGCTGGCAGGGACATATATAGATGAAGTCTATGAGCAGGAAGATGTGGACGATGCCGTGAGGCTGACGATGACGCTGGCTGATGACAGGCAGGATCCGGTGGTGATTGTATTTGGCTCGCTGTCATTTATTGGGCCGATCATAGACCGTGCGGAACATGGAGGATATATAGAAAGCTGATGCAGACAGAGATGGACAGAGTGGACAGGATCATATACAACGATGAATACAGACGTCTCATGGAGACTGTGCGGAACAAGGAGACCGACAGGATATTCTGCCGGCATGGACTTGAGCACTGCCTGGATGTTGCCAGGATAGCGTATATAATGAATATCGAACAGGGATATGCGATAGACAGGGAGATCATATATGCCGCGGCACTTCTTCACGATGTGGGACGGGCAGATCCTGATGACACCGGCAGGAAGCATCATGAGCTGAGTGTTGAGTATGCGGGCAGGATACTGGAGCAGTGCGGATTTTCCACGCAGGAGAATGAGCAGATATGTGATGCCATAGGCTCACACAATACAGACGGTGCTGAGCGGGAAGGACTGGCATATGTGTTGTATAATGCGGATAAGCTGTCTCGAAACTGTTTTGACTGCAAGGCATCAGACCAGTGTTACTGGCTGGAGAGTGCACGCAATACAGGGATAAAATATTAAGGGAAGTACCAAGGGATCGCACGTCATGTGCGGATATTTTATATCTGGAGGATAAAAGGATGATAATAGGAAACAAGACATTTGAGAGTGGAAAAGAACCTTATGTGATGGGGATACTGAATGTGACCCCGGATTCATTTTCGGATGGAGGACAGCATAACACCATGGACACAGCTCTGTTTACCACAGAGAAGATGATAGCTGAGGGTGCTGTGATAATAGATGTTGGCGGTGAGTCCACAAGACCTGGATATACAAAGATATCGGATGAGGAGGAGATAGAGAGGACCGCACCGATCATAGAGGCGATAAAGAGAGATTTCGACGTGGCAGTATCACTTGACACATACAAGTCTGCGGTGGCTGAGGCGGGTATACATGCAGGTGCAGATCTCATAAACGATATATGGGGACTGAAGTACGATGAGAAGATGGCGGCTGTCATAGCGAAGTACGACAAGGCGTGCTGTCTTATGCACAACAGGGAGAACACAGATTACACAGACTATCTGGCTGATGTTGTATCAGATCTGGATGAGTCGGTTAACATGGCTCTGGCAGCAGGCATAGACAGGGACAAGATCATGGTGGATCCGGGAATAGGATTTGCAAAGGATCTGCATCAGAATCTGCTCCTCATGAACAATCTGGAGCTGCTCCACAAATGGGATCTCCCGATACTCCTCGGAACGTCGAGAAAGTCGATGATAGGACTTACACTTGATCTTCCGGTGACCGAGCGCGAGGAGGGAACAGTTGCCACATCAGTGCTTGGGCTGGTGAAGGGCTGCGATTTCTTCAGAGTACACGATGTGAAGAGCAACTACAGAGCACTCAAGATGACGCATGCGATGCTGAGTGCCAGATAACATATAGCGGAGGTGCGGTATGGACAGTATCAATATAAAAGGACTTGAGGTATTTGCACATCACGGAGTGTACAGGGAGGAGAATGTCCTTGGACAGAAGTTCGTGGTGGACGTATCCATGCAGGTGTCGACCCAGGAGGCCGGCAGAAGTGATGATATAAGAAAATCTGTGAACTATGGCATCGTGTGCGATGGCATACAGAAGGTCATGAAGAACAGAAATTATAAATTGATAGAGACTGTGGCTGAGGAGATAGCAGACATGATACTTCTCACTTACGATGATGTGAGAGGGGTAAATGTGACGGTGAAGAAGCCGTGGGCTCCGGTCATGGTACATGTAGATACAGTGTCCGTGTCCATAAGCAGAAAAAAGCACACAGCATATCTTGGACTTGGGTCAAATATCGGCGACAGGGAATCATATCTGGACATGGCCATAGATGAGCTGAACAAGGATAAATACACCAAGGTGACAAGAGTATCAGATTTTATAGAGACCGAGCCGTATGGCGGCGTTGAGCAGGACGATTTCCTGAACGGCTGTCTGGAGATAGAGACGCTCAGGACTCCTGAGGAACTGCTGAGACTGGTGAATGGAATAGAGAAAGCGGCGGGAAGAGAGAGGCTGATCCACTGGGGACCGAGAACTCTGGATATCGATATCCTGCTTTATGATGATGTCGTGTATGACAGTGAGGATCTTCACATACCACACGTGGAGATGCACAAGAGAGAGTTTGTACTTGAACCGTTGTCCGCGATAGCGGGATACAAGAGGCACCCGCTGCTTGGCAAGACAATATCCGAGCTTCGTGCCGGGCTGGACAAACAGTGACAAATTTGACACTTCAAGTGGAAGGATAGATAGAATGAATACATTGGAAGAGATAAACAGTCTGGAGGAGCAGATACAGCAGCTTATCACCAGAAAGAATGAGCTTATCGACAGAGCGTGTGTTGAGGGCAGAGATATTGCGCTGGCACATATAAGCTCTGATGTGGTGAGCGGGTTTGTGCCCGTGGATCATCTGAAGGTCGATAAAGACACGGTGGTTGTATACCAGGGTGTTCCGGGGGCTTACAGTCATCAGGCTATGCATGACTATTTTGGCAAGGATATAAAGAATGTAAATGTTGCAAAATTTGAGGATGTCATAGAGACGGTGAAGAGCGGCAAGGCTGATTACGGAGTCCTGCCTATAGAGAATTCCTCTGCCGGATTTGTGAGTGGTATATATGATATGGTTGGCAGCAGCGGCCTGACCATCGTGGGCGGAGACGAGGTCAAGGTGGCACATATGCTCATGGGAGTTCCGGGCTCAAAGCTTTCTGATATACAGACTGTATATTCCCATCCGCAGGGGCTTCTGCAGTGCAGTGAATTCCTAAACAGAGCCGGATACGCACAGTGCCCGGTTGCGAACACTGCAGTGGGTGCGGTGAAGGTCAGGGATGAAGGTGATATTACCCAGGCTGCCATAGCGAGCGCTCTTGCCGCAGATATATACGGACTTGAGATACTCAAGGACGATATAGTCAACAATGAGAACAACACAACGAGATTTATCATACTGTCAAAGAAAAAGGAGTATGTGAAGAGTGCGGGAAATATATCTGTATGCTTTGCACTGCCACATGAGAGTGGAACCCTTTACAGTATACTTGGACATATAAAACATAACGGGCTCAATATGACAAGCATTGAGTCGAGGCCTCTCAGGGGAAGAAAATGGGAATATTCATTCTTCATAACTCTTGAGGGAAGTCTCATGGACCCGGCGACGATAGATGCGCTGGACCATATAAATAAGGATTCTATGGATTTCAAGATAATTGGAACATACTGATAAGTAACATGAAAGGTGGGGTAGATATGGCAAGTAAGGTATTTGCAGCCATCGATGTAGGTTCTAACGAGCTGTCAATGAAGGTGTATGAGATAACTCCCAAAAAAGGGGCGAGGGAGATCGATTACGTCAACAGCACAGTTGAGCTCGGAAGTGATACCTACAACAGTGGCAGGATAACCGAGGATTCCATAATGAAGGTATGTGAGATCCTCAACAAATTCCGCAGGAAGATGAGGGAATACGATGTGCGTGAATACAAGGCGTATGCATCGTCCGCTGTGCGTGAGGCGGAGAATTCAGTCATGGTTCTTGAGAGGATAAAGCAGCACACAGGCATCGACGTCGCAGTGCTCAGCAACTCGGAGCAGAGATTCATGAACTACAAGGCGTATGCGGCAAAGTCAAAGTTTGAGGATGCCGACACGAAGAACAGGGCGCTTCTGGACATAGGAGCGGGAAGTCTTCAGATATCTATATTTGACAAGCAGAATCTGATCCAGACACAGAACCTTCCTATAGGAGCCGTGAGAATAAGGGATTATCTGGCAAAATACGGCGCAGACACGGTGGCTCTGGAGAATATCATGGAGGAGTTCGTATCGAACTTCATAGAGGAGTTCAGGAACCTCTTTATAAACGATAAGGACATCAAGAGCATAATAGCCATAGGAGACGGAATCGCAAATCTGAAGAAGGTCGGACCGGAGCTGAATATCACAGACAAGATCACAAGAGATCAGTTCCGCGTGCTTTATCACAAGGTAGTTGAGACCACCCCGGAGGTCCTTTCAGAAAAATACGGTGTGCCATACGAGAGGGCGACACTGATGCTTCCGATGGCGATCATTTACCAGTCATTCCTCGACAACTCAAGGGCGGAGGATATCATCACGCCGGATGTTACGTTCTGTGACGGAATAGTTGCCGATTATATGGATAAGAACGGAACGCTTCTGCTGAATAAGAATTTCGACGAGGATATCATTGCATCGGCAAACAGCATAGCCAAGAAGTATAAGGTCAACAGGAAGCACACACAGAATGTGACGCAGAACGCACTGGATATATTTGATTCCTTCAAGAGCGTCCACGGACTCGGAAGGAGAGAGAGACTGCAGCTTCAGATCGCAGCCATGCTCCACAGTTGTGGCAAATTTGTAAATATGAACGAGGGCACCATGATGTCCTATCACATAATCATGTCCACGGAGATACTTGGACTGTCCCACAAGGAGAGGGAGGAGATTGCAAATATCGTGAAGTTCAACGAGTATTATCTCCCTTCACAGACAAAGGCACAGGTATCGCTGATGACTGCGGATTACATGAAGGTCGCCAAGCTGGCATCCATACTGAGACTTGCGGATGTCCTTGACAAGAGCCACAGGCAGAAGATAAGTGATATGAAGTTCAGCTTCAAGGACTACGTGCTCACGATGACGGTAGATACACTGAATGATATTACGCTTGAGGCAGGGGTGTTCAAGACCAAGACTGAACTGTTCAGAAAGGTCTTTGGAGTGAAGCCTGTGTTAAAACAGAAAAGGGGGTTGTAAAGGATGGCAGATAAGAATCCGATATTTTATAACAGAGAGCTCAGTTGGCTTGAATTTGACAAGAGATGTCTGTCCGAGGCGAAGGACAGGACCATTCCTCTGTTTGAGAGAATAAAGTTCCTGAGTATAACGGCATCCAATCTGGATGAGTTCTTCATGGTAAGAATAGCATCACTCACGGATATGGTGCATGCCGGATACACCAAGAAGGATATAGCCGGAATGACGGCGCGGGAGCAGCTTGACGCACTCCATGCCAGCACCAAAGAGTTCATGAAGAACCAGTATCAGACACTGAACAGATCCCTCATCCCTCAGCTTGCCCAGAACGGATTGAAGCTTGTGAGACACCATGAGGATCTCACTCCAAAGCAGGCAAAGTATGTGGACAAATACTTTGAGAAGGATGTATACCCGGTACTCACACCTATGGCGGTGGACTCGTCCAGACCATTCCCGCTGGTGCGCAATAAATCACTGAATATAGGTGCACTCATATACGATAAGAAAAAGGACGTGACGGATATAGCGACCGTCCAGGTTCCATCTGTACTTCCAAGGATCGTGAGACTTCCTTCTGAGGAGAAGGGCGTTACCGAGATAATTCTTCTGGAGGAGGTTATCGAGAAGAACCTTGACAAGCTGTTCCTGAACTACGACATAGTGTGTGCATATCCATACCGTATCATGAGAAATGCAGACTTCTCCATAGATGAGGAGGAGACCGCAGATCTGCTGAAGGAGATCGAGAAGCAGCTCAAGCAGAGACAGTGGGGCGAGGTCATAAGACTTGAGGTGGACGAGGCCATGGACAAGAAGCTCCTTAAGGAGCTCAAGAAGCATCTCGGAGTCGATGACGAGGTCGTATACAAGATCAACGGACCTCTGGATCTCACATTCCTCATGAAGGTGAACGGCATAGATGGTTTTGACCATCTGAAGTATCCTAAGTACAAACCGCAGCCTGTACCTGGAATGGGCGATTACAGCCATATATTTGACAGGATAAAGAAGGGAGACATCCTTCTGTTCCATCCATATTATGAGTTCACACCGGTCATAGAGTTCATAAAACAGGCGGCAAATGATCCTGATGTCCTGGCGATCAAGCAGACACTTTACCGTGTCAGCGGCAATTCACCTATCATCGCGGCACTTGCACAGGCTGCCGAAAATGGCAAGCAGGTAACTGTTCTCGTCGAGCTCAAGGCAAGATTTGACGAGGAGAACAATATAGCGTGGGCCAAGAAGCTGGAGCAGGCGGGCTGTCATGTTATCTATGGCCTTGTGGGTCTTAAGACACATTCCAAGATCGCACTGGTTGTCAGACGCGAGGAGGACGGAATCAGAAGATATGTGCATCTGGGAACAGGAAATTACAATGATCAGACCGCAAAGCTTTACACTGACATGGGACTTCTCACCTGCAGCGATGCCATAGGAGAGGACGCGACGGCGGTGTTCAACATGCTGTCAGGATATTCAGAGCCGAAGAAGTGGAACAAGCTTGCAGTTGCCCCAATCTGGCTGAAGGACAAATTCCTCATGCTGATAGGCCGTGAGGCAGAGAATGCGAGACAGGGCAAAAAGGCAAGGATAGTTGCCAAGATGAACAGTCTCTGTGATCCGGTGATCATGAATGCGCTCTACGATGCCTCAAAGGCAGGCGTAAAGATCGAACTCATCGTCAGGGGAATATGCTGTATCAAGGCAGGAGTTCCGGGGCTTTCAGATAATATATCAGTAAGATCCATAGTTGGAAATTATCTTGAGCACTCGAGAATATTCTATTTCTACAATGACGGATTTGAGGATATATACATGGGAAGTGCGGACTGGATGCCTAGAAATCTGGACAAGCGAGTTGAGATAACATTCCCTGTAGAGGATCCGGAGCTTAAGAAGAAGATAAAGAATATCCTTAAGATACAGCTTGAGGATACACTCAAGGCTCACATCATGCAGCCTGACGGCTCATATGCGAAGCAGGATCTCAGGGGCAAGGCAAAGCTTGATTCACAGATGTATTTTGTGAAGCTTGCGCAGGAGAGTCAGAAGCCGGTGAAGGAAGAGGACAATGACAGGGTGTTCATCCCGGTTGAATCCCACGGCGATAATGAGTGATATAAAGGCAGCACAGAGGCATATCGACAAAAGAAAAATAACAGTTGACACACGGCTGGCGATGTGGTATTCTACCATTGCTGTGTGAAACAGTGAACATAGAAGCAGAGTATCCACTCTCACCTCAGCATGGTCTGACATGACTCGGGTTAATATTTAGCTTAGAAGATTTACAGGGTTTTCCTGAGTTTGAATATGCTTTGTATTAAGAAAGTGGATAGATGGTTCTATCCACTTTTCTTATGTCAGAGAATTGAATTTTAAAAGTGTGGAGGTAGAGAGTCATTAGCGATTTAATGATCAACGAACAGATTAGAGACAGAGAGGTACGACTCATCGGAGAAGATGGTCAGCTTGTTGGAATAATGTCATCCAGGGATGCATACAAGATGGCTCAGGATGCAGGACTTGATCTTGTGAAGATAGCACCTAAGGCACAGCCACCGGTGTGCAAGATAGTTGACTATGGTAAGTATCGTTATGAGCAGGCCAGAAAAGAGAAAGAGGCCAAGAAGAAGCAGAAGACCATGGAAGTCAAGGAAGTCAGACTTTCACCGAACATCGATGCGAATGACCTTAATACCAAGATCAATCAGGCAAGAAAGTTCCTTGAGCATGGCGATAAGGTTAAGGTTACACTGCGATTCAGGGGAAGAGAGCTTGCGCATGTAGAGCAGTCAAAGGTTATTCTTGACAACTTTGCTGAGAAGCTTGCAGAGATAGCAGTTATCGATAAGCCTGCTAAGTTTGAAGGAAGAAGCATGATAATGTTTTTAACACAAAAGCGTTAAATTATTATAGACATATAATTCAAGGAGGAAGTAAGTAAAATGGCTAAATTAAAGACAAAAAGAGCAGCAGCTAAGCGTTTCAAGAAAACAGCTAACGGCGGTTTAAAGAGATCTAAAGCTTATAAGAGTCATATCTTAACAAAGAAGACCACTAAGAGAAAGAGAAATCTTAGAAAGGCTACAATGACAGACGCAACAAACGAGAAGGTAATGAAGAAGATATTACCTTATATCTAATAGATCAGGAGGAAGAAAACCAATGGCAAGAGTTAAAGGCGGAATGAACGCAAAGCAGAAGCACAATAAGGTATTAAAGCTTGCAAAGGGCTACAGAGGAGCAAGAAGCAAGCAGTATAGAGTAGCAAAGCAGTCAGTTATGAGAGCACTTACATCTTCATACGCTGGCAGAAAGCAGAGAAAGAGACAGTTCAGACAGCTCTGGATCGCTCGTATCAACGCAGCAGCAAGAATGAACGACATCTCATACAGCAAGCTTATGCATGGTCTTAAGCTGGCAGGTGTTGACATCAACAGAAAGATGCTCTCAGAGATGGCTATCAGCGATGCTGAGGGATTTGCAAAGCTTGTTGAGGTTGCAAAGGCACAGTTATCATAATATAGAATATAGAATCTTCTATATATAAGTAAAAAGAACCGGATGTGGTATAAACTTACACATCCGGTTCTTTTGTTGCGCGAAAAGGTTTTATAATTCGGAGGCGTATGCTATAATTATAGAGGTTAGGGGGATGACCAATGAGAGTAAAGACACAGAGTAGGAGGCACATATGTTCGTAGAGAGAATAACAAAGGATCAGATGAAGATGTTTCTTGAGACTTTTGCTTGCTGTAGTGAGCAGAAGAACCTCGTTATGAGACTTAACTATGCAGGAAAGGAACCGTATCTGGATGTGACCAGGTTCAGCAATGGTCTGGTATATACTGATTCATATTATGATTTTGACAGTACATACTGCAGTAATCTTTGGAATAAGTTCCTGTATACACAGTTCACACATGAGTATTACACAGCGTTCAAGGAGTACCTTATGAAGGATGTGGACAGAAAGCTCACTAATATGATAAAAATCTGAAAAAAGTTGTTGACTTTGTATTCGATAGATGGTATTATCTTATTCGTTGGTGACGAGCACAGAAGTCGACATCACATAAATATGCGGGAGTGCTGGAATTGGCAGACAGGCTAGACTAAGGATCTAGTGCTGGAAACGGCGTGTGGGTTCAAGTCCCATCTCCCGCATTTTTATTTTGAAAGTCCTATGGAATTTCGGATGTGAGAGAATGGGCGGTTATCAATTACATATAGAATATGCGGGAGTGCTGGAATTGGCAGACAGGCTAGACTAAGGATCTAGTGCTGGAAACGGCGTGTGGGTTCAAGTCCCATCTCCCGCATTTTTTATTTCTAGAGAAAGCTTAAAACATAAGCTTTCTCTTTTTTTTAACTAATATTAACTCCCGGGAGATTTCCTTGATATATGGGCTGACAGGGGGTAGAATCAAATATATTCATAAAAACAGGAGGAATAGAGCGTGTCAAAAGCGATATTCAATAAGAAGGTTCTGGCGGCAGCGATTGCCGGTCTGATGTCCGTGTCGCTGGTTGGTTGCGGAGGCAGTACCGGTGGACAGACAGGAAGTTCCAGAATAAATATAGAGCCGTATAGCAAGGTGGAATTCAATACGGATCAGGTTAAGAGCGGAGATATCCAGTCCTCATTGACATTGGAGCTCAAGCCTGATGGTTACAGCAGCAATGATTACTCGATACAGCAGTCTGACTACAAGGTTCAGGAGGTCAAGGTAAAAGAGGGCGATAAGGTGGCCAAAGGCGATGTGATGATCCAGTTTGAGGCCAAGGATATCCAGAAGACCATAGATCAGTATACGGATCAGAAGGAGCGGGATCAGCTTCTTATAGACCATTACAACAGGCTGGCGAGCATAGACAGCAGCCAGGATTACTCCAGTGACATATCCGCGGCGAAGGAGGATATGGATCTGGCGGATACATACATCAAAGAGCAGAACGAGAGAATGAAGGAGTATCAGGTCATTGCAGACAAGAACGGAACAGTGACTTATGTCAACTCAGATCTGCAGTATGGATATGTCACAGCGGGTGATACGCTCATAACGGTGGATTCTGGTTCGTCTGATTATGTATCAGAGACTGCAGATTCATACGAATTCAAGGAGGGGCAGACCTACGATGCTGATTTTCAGGAGGCAACATTTACACTGAAGCTCACGAAGTGTGAGAAGTATACAAGCTCTGCCACCGGAGAGGAGATGCAGAAACTTACATTTCAGCCTGTCAGTGATATGACCGGAGTGACCGAAGCGGATACCCTCAAGATGGTCATAGATAAGCCGGTTGTAAAGAACGTTGTATATGTGAATAAAAAGGCTGTGTTTGACGGCTCGGGTGAGAAGAAGTATGTGTACACTGTAAATGAGGACGGATACAGGAATGCGGTAGAAGTTACTGTTGGAGATACGGTGGATGATTATACAGTTATCAAATCAGGACTGAAGGCCGGAGAGCAGGTGGTGATAAATTGATGAGACAGAATATTATGCATAAAGGCAGCACACGGACAAAAAAGAATATGACCGCCAGAATAGCATGCCTGGTAATGTCATTTGTCATGGCAGGAGGAATGGCGGGCTGTGGCAAGGAGAACAGCGAGAAGGTTCCTGAGCTCGTTGAACCTGTAAGTACAAACGAGGCATACAGACCGGTCACATATGGAGATATAGGCAAAAAGGTCATCAAGACCGGAACGATAGTCCCAACTGACTATTGTTATTACTATGACACATCTGTGACTCTGTCAAAGGTGTATGTGAATGTGGGCGATGAGGTCAAGAAGGACACGGTTCTTGCAGAGACCGACAGCAATGCATCCACAGCATCGGGAGACGATGGCAGTGGTACAGATTCAGGCTCAATAGTGGATGATTCTTCAACATCGATGGATGGGGACGACAGCTCGGGAGCTGATTCCCAGGATGTGAAGAAGTATTCACATGAGATCAAGCAGAAGATATATGAGCAGAATCAGGCTGAGCTGGACTGGAAGATAAAGGCGTGCGAAGAGATCGGTGATTCAAAGGGCGCTGCAGAGGCCAGAACAGAAAAAGCCATAAATGAGGAGAACAACAGGTACGATAATCTTTTATATGAGTATGAGCAGAAAAAGCTCACACAGCAGGACGAGGATGAGGACAAGGTCAAGCAGAGCGGAACGCTCAAGGCAGACCGTCCGGGCACGGTAACATACGCCAAGAAGATAAGCGGCAGTGAGAATACTGTCGGCGGCGGTGAGAACGTGGTCGTGGTTTCAGATTACAGTGATCCATATATAGAGATAACCGGTGAGAGCTTCAAGAAGAATACATACAGCATGTATAAGAACATGTACACTGTGATAAATGGAAAGCAGTATGACATAGTGCTATACAACTACACCAATCAGGAGATAGCTGTGGCACAGAGCAAGTCAAGTCTTCCATACACAAGATTTAAGCTCAAGGGTGTGAAGGATGCAGATAAGATCCTCAGCGTGGGCAACACGGTGTCACTGTATTTCAGTACATCCGATGCAAAGGACGTACTCACAGTGGGAAATGATTCCATATACGAGGAGAACAACCAGAAATTTGTATATGTCAAGACAGATTCCAGTGAGAAGGAGCGCAGGGATATAGATACCGGTGCCAGCGACAATAACTACACAGAGGTAGTCAGCGGACTCAAGGAAGGCGATCTTGTCTACTACGCTTCAGATGCGGTCATGCCTAGTGATTACACAGAATACACGGTGGCACTCGATTCATATACGAAGACAGCAACGGTGAAGAGCGATTCGTTCTCGGTGGAGGACCTCAACAGTGTCAGCTACACTGCACCATGCGATGGACGTTTCACGTCACTCAACGTCAAGAAGGGCCAGAAGGTTAAGAAGGGGGATGTGCTGTTTGTTATTGACAGTGGCGGCGGAACAGCGGCGGTCAAGGATATAGATAACCAGATCAGCGAGGAAAACCAGACTTACAGTTCGGATCTCAAGGATTTTGATGATCAGATAAATGAGCTTACAAATGAGATCACGAGATACCAGAAGGGTAAGGTGGCAACGCCGACGGATGCAGAGAACACTCTCTACATGGCGGAGCAGCTCGTGTGCCAGAGAAATGTTGTTACATACAACAAGGATCTTAGGATATATACACACAATGCAACCATTAAGAGCTTAAACGCACAGAGAGAAAAGCTCAACAAGAACAATGATGGAAGCGGAAAGATAACTGTCTACGCTGACCAGGCGGGAACAGTCCTCTCGGTTGGCGCGAAGACTGATGTGGCTGTCAAGGAAGGTGCAAATGTACTCACAGTCGGAAGCAACGACAATGTGATCCTGGCGATATCCATATCAGAGGGAAAACTTGCTGTAAACCAGAAGGTTTCAATATCAAATAAGAACAACAGCGGTAAGAAGATAAGCGGAGTGTGTGTCGGAAGCACCGGAGACAGCTCCAAGTCATATATCAGTACTGATTCAGAGGGCGGGGTTCACGTAACCAAGTGTTCAGGCAGTGATGAACTGAAGTATTATATAAAGGTTGATGATGCAAGCTTTTACAAGAAGCCGAAGTCATATCAGGTCAGCTACCCGACAAAGTCCTATGAGAACGTGGTCATGATACCTAACAACATGATCTATCATGAGACGAGCAAGAACAATTCAAATGAGTATGACTATGTATGGCTCATCAAGGATGATGAGATTATAAAGCAGTATGTCACTCTCGGCGAGGCAGACAAGACCAAGACGGTTATACTGTCAGGTCTTTCAGAGGGCGATGTCATAGCTAAGGAATCAGGAGCAACATCCACCGGTGGCTCATCGAGTTCATCAGATGGTTCCGATAATTCAAAGTCAGGCGCAGACAGCCAGTCGGATGGCGGATCGGATTCATCTGGCGGAGATGCGGCGGCAGCAGAGTAGCAGAGAGGAGATATAATGTTTAAATTTTTATCACATAAATTATTGAACAAGAAGTGGTTAAATGCATGTCTCCTGCTTGGAATCATATTGCTGGTGGCTGTTGCATCGTGCAACCCAATGTTCAAAAACGGAGCGCTGGATATGCTCATGTCGTCCAAGTTTGATGCGGCGATGGTAGAGCAGAACAAGTATCCGGCAACTATCGGCAGATCAGGCTCATGCGCGGTAGACGATTATGCCGATGCCGATGCAGTGCTTGGCAGGATCGGCAAATATGAGGACATGTGGAACTACTACATGGAGATAGATGCTCTGCAGAAGCAGACCAGCCTGTCACTTCAGGCGGGTTACACCCAGAGCAACCTGAATCACAGGACCAGCTTCAACATGACATATATGCCACAGATAGAGGATCATGTGAACATAACATATGGAACGTCACTCGAGGATGCCAAGACAGAGGATGGTGTGTATCCTTGTATCATCTCACAGAGAAACCTTGACAAATACGGCCTTGTCGTTGGAGAGGTATTCAGCATAGATACCGGACTCAGCGATGCCGTTGACTCACAGGGCAATCCTATGAAGTATCAGATCGTAGGTGTATTTGAGGAGAAGGATTACTCAGACAGCTTCTGGTATGACCAGCTTGCAGATCTCGACAGCGAGGTATATGTGAAGAAGGATGACTTCAACGACATGATAGGCAAGTACGGCTTCCTCACAATATACTACGTGGATCACGTCATGCTTGACTACTCACAGATAACACACAAGAATGCCATGGACACGCTGTATTATCTCCAGTCATTTGAGAAGTCAGATAAATATTTTGAGCAGAATTTCAGCAGTGTGCTCATAGATTATAAAGGCGATGCAAGAACCATCGGTATAATCATATGGGTTCTGGAGCTCCCAATACTGGTTCTGCTTCTGGCATTCATTTACATGGTATCAAGTCAGATACTTGAGATGGAGGATGGAGAGATCGCCATGCTCAAGAGCCGTGGTACCAGCACGAAGCAGGTTCTCGGAATATACCTTGGACAGTCGGCAATACTGTCGGCGATAGCCATAGTGATAGGAATCCCTATAGGATATCTTCTGTGTAAGCTTGCAGCAAGCACGGATTCGTTCCTGCAGTTTGGATTTAAGGATACACATTTCTATGGAGTAGATCCGTGGATGATAGTATACAGTCTGGCTGCCGCTGTTATAGCTATATTATTTGTGACACTTCCGGTGTTCAAATACGCCAAGAACTCCATAGTGGAGCAGAAGAGCAGAACAGGAAAGGTAAATTACAAGCCATTCTGGGAGAAGTTCTTTGTGGACGTCATCCTTGTGGCACTTTCAATATACCTCCTGTACAATTACAACAAGCAGAAATCGACGATAGCACTCGATATACTTGCGGGTTCAAGACCTGATCCGGTCATCTTCCTGAACTCTTCACTCTTTATATTTGCAGTGGGACTTCTGGTGCTCAGACTCATCAAATATCTGATAAGACTGATATACAGGATCGGAAGAAAGAGATGGTCACCGGCTGTGTACGCATCATTCCTGCAGATCACACGTACGGTCAAGAAGCAGGGATTCATATCGGTGTTCCTTGTAATGACAATAGCCATGGGTATGTTCAACTCGAACATGGCAAGAACCATAAATAAGAACAAGACACAGCGAATAGATTACAATCTGGGAACGGATCTTGTGGTACAGGAGCAGTGGACCAGAGGAACATACATAGACAAAGACAAGAAGACCCACTGGTATTACACAGAGCAGGATTTTGAGAGATTTACAAAGCTCGAGGACAGCCTGTGTGACAAGGTGACAAGAGTCATATACGACGACAATGCCGTCATAAAAGCGGGCGGCGAGGAGTTGGCGGGCAGCGTACTCATGGGTATCAACACCAAGGAGTTCGGTGAGACGGCCAGACTGCAGAGCGGACTCAACAAGGAGCACTGGTACAATTACCTGAATGATCTTGCAACAGTGTCGAATGGAGTCATCATTTCATCAAACCTTGCAAAGAAGTACAATATAAAGGTTGGAGATTCCATAAACTATGCGAGATACAGTCCTATTGCAAGCAAGGAGAAGGAGGAGATCGCATCTCCTAGCGGAACGGTATGTGCCATAGTGGATGCATTCCCGGGATTCCAACAGTATGTGTATGAGAAGAATTCCGAGGGAGAGATGCAGGAGGTGGAGAGATACCTCGTAGTTGCCAACTATGCATATGTTGTTGGTGCATTCAGTCAGACACCATACCAGGTATGGATGCATCTCAAGGATGGTGTGGACTACAAGGATGTACTTCAGGCACTCAGTGATGAGGATGTCAATATAGTGCAGTATGAGAGTGTGGATAAGGATGTGTCAGAGATGCAGGAGTCACCTCTGGTGCTCATAACAAATGGTCTGTTCTCACTGTCATTTATCATAGCGATCATACTTTGTACGGTGGGATTCCTGATATACTGGATAACATCCATCAAACAGAGAGAACTTCTGTTTGGTATCTACAGAGCTATGGGTATGAGCATGCGTGAGATCAACAAGATGCTCATAAATGAGCAGATATTCAGCTCGGTACTTGCCAGTCTGGCGGGATACGGAGTCGGTGCTGCGGCTACGACGCTTTTCGTCAAGCTGGTTGCCGTGGTTTATCTGCCGGAATCACACAACATAGCGATATCGATAGCTGTGGATCCTTACGACATCATAAAGCTCACAGCGGTTGTTGTATTTATGTTTGTTGTATGTTTCGTAGTCATAAGAACTATATTGAAGAAGATGAATATAACACAGGCATTAAAGCTGGGGGAGGATTAATCTATGGATGAAATTATGATAGAGGCACATGGAATCAAACGCTGTTTCAGACTTGGAAGCGGAGAAGATTTCTATGCACTCAAGGGAATAGATATAACAGTCCCGGCTGGAAAGCTCACTATACTCAAAGGTCGTTCAGGATCGGGTAAGACGACACTGCTCAATATCCTGAGCGCGTTGGATGAGCCTACTGAGGGCGAAGTGATAGTCGGCGGCCACGTGTACAGCGAGATGAACGAGAAGGAAAAGGAGAAGCTGAGAAGATACAATATAGGATTTGTATTCCAGTCGGTTGCCCTGATCCCGATTATGAGTGCGTATGAGAACGTCGATTTCGGACTCAGACTTGCGGAATATGAGGGCAACAGGGATGCCCGTATAAAAGAGGTGCTCGATCTGGTGGGACTGTCATCCAGAATGACGCATTTCCCAAATCAGATGTCAGGTGGTGAGCAGCAGAGAGTTGCCATAGCCAGAGCGGTGGCTCATAAGCCAAAGGTAATATTTGCGGATGAGCCTACAGGAGCCCTTGATACGGCTTCGGGACTTGCAGTCATGAAGCTGTTCCAGGAGCTGGTGTACAAGGAAGGAATAACGATAGTCATGACGACACATGATCCGAAGCTTATGGAGCTCGGTGATGTAGTATATGAGATAGAGGATGGTGAGATAGTTGAGCGATAAGCATTTATTCAGAAAAAAGAAGAACGATGCTGTGGAGCCTGAAACTATAGCACCGGATGTGGAGACACAGGACATGGAGAACACGGATGGCCAGGAGACGCAGGAGTTCGTGTACGGCATGGATCTTCAGGAAGACGAGGGCACTGACAGCGGGAAAGCCGTGGAAGCAGATCCTGAGGCTGGCACAGATAAAGAAGCCGGCGGGGAACGCCTTGGTTCTGAGGAGAATATCATAGAGTGTGACAGCCTTGTCAAGATATACAAGACTGACGATGTGGAGGTCATGGCTCTTCAGGGCCTGGAGCTCAACATCAAATACGGCGAGCTCATGGCGGTCATCGGAAAGTCGGGATCAGGAAAGTCCACACTCCTCAATATGATCGGAGGACTTGAGAGACCTACGGCCGGAAAGCTGTATGTCGACGGCAAGGATCTGTTTGCGATGACGGATAAGGAGCTTGTGGAGTACAGAAAGCACACTGTAGGATTTGTGTGGCAGAAAAACTCCAGAAACCTTCTGCCATATATGACAGCCATAGAGAATGTTCAGGTACCTATGTACTTCGACAAGAGTAACAAGGAAGACAAGTATGCAAGAGCCCATGATCTGCTCTGCAGAGTGGGACTTGAGGACAAGATAAATTCATATCCATCTCAGATGTCAGGTGGTGAGCAGCAGAGAGTTGCCATAGCCATAGCCCTGGCAAATAATCCGAAGATACTTCTTGCGGATGAGCCAACGGGAGCCGTGGACAGCAAGACATCCAACATGATACAGGATCTGTTCAGAAAGCTGAACGAAGAGCTCGGGATAACGATAATCATAGTTACACATGATATAAGCCTTGCAAATAAGGTGGGACGTGTGGTTATGATTGCGGACGGCAAGATTAGCACAGAGAAGATCATGAAGGAATCTTACAAGGACAGAATGAACGAGCTGACGACAGACGGCTTCTCATCTGATGATTCACATGAGGAGTTCTCGATACTCGATAAGGCAAATCGTGTACAGATAAGCCCTGATATGCTGGCGGCTGCCGGAATCGACAGCAATAAGGTCAAGGTTCAGGTTGTTGACGGCAAGGTCATCATCACAAAAGAGTGATAGCAGATGGTGTTGTGTCAGCGGGGAAAATATATTATAATTACTTCAATTAAGTAAGGAAAGGTTGGTATTTTATATGAGAAAAGCGGGTTACAAAAAAGCGGCGGCGCTGCTTTTGGTGACATCACTTGTGGCAGGAACTGCGCTTACAGGATGTGGCAAGAAGAAGGTGGATTACAACATGGGAGACGACGAGAACGGCGGTGGTGGCGGTAAGCTGGCATCAAGACTCGACGTACCAGAGTCATACAATGGCAAGCTTGAGGGCATCAATGCAGATACAGGTCTCACAGATGTATCCATAAATGCCACAGAGATAGAGGTGCCTGACACAGATAAGATGTCAGTGCTTTACTATGAGCTTAACAATGTAGACAATGACTACAAGAAGCGTGTGTGCGAGAATATATTTGACGTGAGCGCAGGTGTATATGTATATAACTGGGATAAGCCGTACAAGGAGGATATACAGAGAGAGATAGATTCACTTCAGTCCATGATGGAACAGGCTACATCGGATGATGATAAGAGCTATTATGAGGATTACATGAAGACCCTCAAGGATCAACTCAAGACAGCGTCTGATACGAGAGAGGGAGCCGGAGATTACAGTGGAGACACATTCATCGGATCTGTAGGGGACAACGAGTTCATGGTAACATTCTATGGAAGTGGCGATGACATGTCCACAGGCGGCGGATTCTCACTGGATTACTATCCATCGGATCAGCTTATACAGTACAGACCTAAGGATGGCGCAACAAGTGTATACTGCTACAGCAGTGAATATTCTGACGAGGAGGCTTCCGCAAACACAGCTTCCATCAGTGCGGCAGATGCTGAGCAGAAGGGAACAGATTTCCTTGCATCATGTGGAATCTCAGATGTCATAGAGACAAGTAATTTTGATCTGCTGTGGGATTACAGCGATGCATCAAACAGCACAGTTGCCGCAGAGAAGAATGGTTACATGGTAACATATAAGCGTTCTGTGGACGGCGTGGCTCCATATACACCTAATATATACGGCCTTGACACACTCGCAACAAGTGATGAAACGTGGTATGACACCATGGATGAGACATTCCAGCTCGGCATTGATGACAATGGACTTATCTCAGCATATTGCCTTGATTCCTTCAGAGCAACAGGAGACAAGAAGGACAATGTTGATCTTATAAGCTGGGATGATGCACTCAAGAAGCTTCCGGAGGCTGTAAATAAGTATTACACAGACAACAAGACACAGTACAGCACCATTGAGTTCAACGATGTAAGACTTACATACTACAAGCTCAAGGATGGAGATAAGTACACATACAGCCCTGTATGGGTATTTGCACAGTGCGACAAGATGGAGGATGGAAGCCTCGATAAGGATTATCCAATACAGCTCATCATGTTAGATGCTACCACAGGAGATATGATAGATCTTAAGGATGTCCTGAACCAGCAGACATATGATTCATCTGTAGTTGATTCTGTTATTGACAGTGATTCAGATTTTGATATAAGTGACGACAGCCTCATTGATGAGACTGATATAACTGATACTGACGATGCAGACAGCAGTGATGAGTCAAGCGCAGATGCGATTGATATCGGAGATGCTGATATCGACATGGGCGATCAGGATACAACAGAGTAAATAAAACTCAGACATATAGGTTAAAGGAGAAAAATCCTCATAGACTGATAAAGTGGTATAAATATTGGTCTATGAGGATTTTTTATTGTTGACACATACCCCTAGGGGGTATATAATCCGTGGATGAAAAGAGAATTTAACAGCCGTAATGTGCAGATAATAAACAGATGGCATATATGCAGCGTCATTTGAAATGTGAACAGAAATGGCTGATGTACAAGGGATGTGTCAAGTTTTCTATGAAAACTTGACATGTAGCTCCAGCCATTTGCCGAAGGCAAATTTTGCATGGCTGGAGTTCAATAAGGATGGAGGAAAGATATATGGAAGAACAGAAGAAATGCTGCTGTCATCATGGCGGAGAGATAAGCGATGTGGAAGCCAGGGTGAGGACAAGGACAGACGAGGAGTATAAGAAGCTTCTCAACAGACTGAACAGGATAGAGGGGCAGATAAGAGGCGTGAAGAGTATGCTGGAAAATGATGCCTATTGCACAGACATCGTGCTCCAAGTGTCGGCGATCAATGCGGCACTCAACAGCTTCAACAGACAGCTCCTTGCCGAACATATCAGGACCTGTGTTGCAGACGATATAAGAAATGGCAAGGATGATACTATAGAGGATCTGGTAAATACGGTTACCAGACTTATGAAATAGATATGTCAGTTATTGGCAAGTGCAGTTACGAACTGACTGATGCTTGATAAAGGAAGGTGAAATATATGGACAAGTACAATGTGACAGGAATGACATGCAGTGCATGCAGTGCAAGAGTCGAGAAGGCCGTATCCAATGTTGAGGGAGTTACCTCGTGTCAGGTGAATCTCCTGACCAACTCCATGATGGTGGATGGAACAGCCGACAGCGGAACTATAGTGGCTGCAGTTGAGAAGGCAGGATACGGTGCGAGTCTGGCGGGTGGAAGATCTGCTGGCGGAAATACTTCACATTCAGGTGGGAAGAGCAGCGGTTCCGGTGAGAGTGAGGCGGACAAAGAATTTGGAAAAATGAAGAAGAGACTGGTGGCATCAGTTATAATTCTTATTCCCCTCATGTATATATCAATGGGACATATGATGTGGAACTGGCCGCTGCCAAGCTTCTTTGACGGCAATCATGTGGCGATGGGACTCACGCAGATGCTGCTAACCATAATCGTGATGGTGATAAATCAGAGATTCTTTGTGAGTGGATTTAAGGGAGCTATACACGGCTCGCCTAATATGGATACACTTGTTGCCATGGGCTCAGGTGCCTCATTCATATACAGCGTGTACGTGCTCTATGCCATGACAGCGGCGCAGACAGCAGGTGACGGTGAGCGTGTCATGACGCTCATGCATGATTTTTATTTTGAATCTGCGGCCATGATACTGGCGCTTATAACAGTCGGCAAGACGCTTGAAGCATATTCAAAGGGAAGAACCACGGACGCACTCAAAGGTCTGATGGATCTTGCCCCGAAGACAGCCGTTCTCATCAGGGATGGTGAGGAGGTCACCGTGGATATAGACGAAGTTGCGGTTGGAGATATATTTGCCGTTAGACCGGGTGAGAGCGTTCCTGTGGACGGAGTAGTCCTTGAGGGGGATTCCGCCGTGGACGAGTCAGCTCTCTCGGGTGAGAGCATACCTGTGGACAAAACTGCAGGAAGCCGTGTGTCTGCGGCGACGATCAACCAGTCGGGTTATCTGAAATGCCGTGCTACACAGGTAGGTGCGGATACCGCACTGTCCAAGATAATAGATATGGTAAGTGATGCGGCGGCTACCAAAGCTCCAATAGCAAAGCTTGCTGATAAGGTTTCGGGAGTGTTTGTACCTGTTGTCATACTGATAGCATTTATCACGATGATAGTGTGGATAATAGTGGGCAAGGATGCCGGTTATGTGTTGGCGAGAGGAATATCAGTGCTTGTTATAAGCTGCCCATGTGCCCTTGGGCTTGCCACACCTGTTGCGATCATGGTGGGAAATGGAATAGGTGCCAAGCATGGAATATTGTTCAAGACGGCGACCGCCCTTGAGGAGACAGGAAAGGGCAGCATAGTGGTCATGGACAAGACAGGAACGATCACAAAGGGAGAGACGGTAGTGACGGATATACTGGCGGCAGATGGAGTAAGTGATGACGAGCTGATGCAGAAGGCTGCGGCTCTGGAGAAGCTGTCAGAGCATCCTCTGGCAAGGGCTGTGGTTGGATATTACAGTGAGAATTACCAGACAGGTGATGCACAGAAGGATAAAAATTATGAGGTATCCGATTTCAAGGCTGTTGCGGGCAACGGTCTGATGGGAAGTCTGAACGGCAGAAAGATCATCGGAGGAAATATGGATTATATAAAGGGCTATGCGGATGTACCTGAGGCGATGAAGGATAACGCAGAGAAGGTATCACAGCAGGGAAAGACACCTATGTTCTTTGCCGAGGAGACTGACGGAGATTACAGAGTCCTCGGAATAATAGGCGTGGCGGATACTGTGAAGGAGGACAGCGCTGAGGCCATATGCCAGCTTCAGTCGATGGGACTTTCAGTAGTTATGTTAACCGGTGATAATGAGAGAACCGCCAAAGCCATAGGAGAGCAGGTCGGCGTAGACAGAGTAATAGCGGGCGTGCGTCCGGACGGCAAGGAGAGCGTTGTGCGAGATCTCATGCAGAAGGGGCATGTGATCATGGTTGGTGATGGAATAAATGATGCCCCTGCACTCACAAGGGCAAATATAGGAATAGCCATAGGTGCAGGCACGGATATAGCCATAGATGCTGCCGATGTTGTTCTCATGAAGAGTGAGCTCACAGATGTTCCGGCGGCCATAAGACTCAGCAGGGCAACAGTTAAGAACATAAAAGAGAATCTTTTCTGGGCATTTATATATAATATAATTGGAATACCACTCGCCGCCGGCGTGTGGATCCCGATATTTGGCTGGACGCTCAATCCTATGTTCGGAGCGTTTGCCATGAGCCTGTCAAGTTTTTGTGTTGTTACAAATGCGCTGAGGTTGAATTTGACAGACATTTATGATAAAAATAAAAGGTATAGAATCAAGGAGGACAAAGTTATGACAAAGACAATGAAGATCGAAGGTATGATGTGTGGACATTGTGAAGCCAGAGTCAAGAAGAGTCTTGAGGCCCTTGACCAGGTGCAGGAGGCTGTAGTCAGCCATGAGACAGGAACAGCGGTTGTCACTCTCAAGGCAGACGTTGATGACAGCGTGCTCAAGAAGACAGTAGAGGATCAGGATTATAAGGTGACATCAATTCAGTAAAGGCAGGAAATATATGAAGAAGATACTTAACAGATTGCTAAGCAGAATGGTAATAACGTGCTTTCTTGTGGTCGTCCAGTTGGCGATCATGATACTGGGGGTTGTTTTTCTTCAGGACAGATATATCTATATATCGGGTGCTCTCAAGCTGCTCAGCGTAATAGTTGTAATGTATCTTATAACAAAGGATACTAACCCTATGGTAAAGATGGCATGGATGGTGCCGATACTCATATTCCCGGTGCTGGGAGGTCTCATGTATGTGCTCTATGGACATGTGCTGATACCTAAAAAACTCAGAAAGAATTTTCTGCGGGTTCTCCAGCAGGAGGTATATGAGAACGTCAAGGGGGACAACTGGGTCCCAGCGGAGAATTTAAAGTCGGAGCCTACATACAGGATATGTAATTATATGGAGAATGTGGCTGAGGCGCCTCTGTACAAGCATACCAGTGTAAAGTATTATGCCATAGGCGATGATGTGATGGATGATCTCATCAGAGACCTGGAGAGTGCGGAGAAGTATATATTCATGGAATATTTCATCGTGGACAAGGGTTATATGTGGGATACCATACTTGAGATATTGAAGCGCAAGGCTGCGGAGGGACTTGATGTCAGGTTCATGTATGATGACATCGGATCTGTGTTCAATGTGCCGAAGTATTACTGGAAGGAACTTGAATCCTACGGTATCAAATGTATGGCGTTCAATCAGGTGGTTCCATTCTTTGCCACTATCTTCAATAACAGGGATCACAGGAAGATCACTGTTATTGATGGCAAGATAGCTCACACCGGCGGTTACAACATGGCTGACGAGTATATCAACAAGATAGAGAAGTACGGCAAATGGAAGGACAGTGGAGTGAGACTTGAGGGCGAGGGCGCCTGGAGCTTCACTGTTATGTTCCTTCAGATGTGGAACAGCTTCAGATATTCAGAGGGAAGCTACAACAAATATAGACCGGCGGAAATCGACTATAGTGGCGTAAGTGACGGATATGTTCAGCCGTACAAGTCCAGTCCTCTGAGCGGAGAGAATGTGGGTGAGAATCTGTACATGCAGATGATAAATGATGCACAGGAGTACATTTATATATTTACCCCATATCTTATCGTGTGTAACGAGCTCATGATGGCACTGAAGCTGGCAGCCAAGAGGGGCGTGGATGTGCGTATTGTTACGCCGGCCATCCCGGACAAGAAATATATATACAAGATGACCCAGTTTAGCTACAAGGAGCTGCTTCTGGCGGGTGTGAAGATATATCAGTACACGCCTGGATTTATACATTCAAAGACTTTGCTCATGGATGGCAAGCTTGCATCTGTGGGATCCATCAATCTGGATAACAGGAGCTTCTATCACCACTTTGAGTGTGGAACTCTTCTGTATGACTGCAAGGCCATAGAAGATGTGAAGAAGGATATGATGGATACATTTGCCGAGTCGGAGGAGATAGATATTCCGTGGTGCAGAAATAACATAAGCAGGGTGAATATACTTGGTGCGATACTCAGATTATTGTCACCGCTTTTATAAAAGGAGTATAGCCGTATGGGCAGAAAAGACAACATTGCAGGAGACGGCAGGCGGGAACTTCAGAACGGAATAACCACATTATTTCTTATATATATGGGGGCTGCATATCCCCTGATAATGCATGACAAATATTTTGATATAACAGTAACCAAGTACAGGGCGTTCTATATTGCGCTGTGCATATATGCGGTGCTCATGGTGCTGGCGGTGCTGGTGGATGTGCTGGGACGGAATGTCAGCACAGGGCATGGGTCGCAGAGCTTAGGCGGGAATGAGGATGCTTCAGCAGGGGCGGCACATGGCAGCAGGTTTATCGGACGCCTGAGACATTTTATGGATATGCATAATATCATGACCATGGATATATTCATGGCAGGATTTGTTCTGGCAAATGTCCTGGCATTCTTTATGTCAGGGAATAAGGTAGCAGCATATACAGGCGAGGAGGGCAGAAGGTGCGGACTTCAGTTCGTGCTGCTGGCCTTTTTTCTGTATGTGTGTATGGCGAGATATTGCAGGATAAGGCGGTATGTGGTGGTCATATTCATGCTTGCGGGCTCATTTGTGGGAATTGTCGGCATATGCCAGTTCATGGGATATGATTTCCTTGGACTCAGGGAAGGGCTGATGCAGAGCATAAGAAATGTATACATATCCACATTTGGCAATATCGACATATTTGCAAGCTTCCTGTGCGTGCTGGTTCCGATGGCAGCCGGGGCGTATATCAGCTCGGAGGGAAAAGAGAGCATAGTGATACGGATAACAGCAGTCATCGCTGTGCTCACAGGAACAGGAGCGGTGATCATATCCAATGCAAACCTTGCATATGCAGGCGTGGGCGGTGCCATGATAGCTGCGTGGATATGGGCGTCATACCGCGGAAGAATAAGAGAATTTGCAGATGTATGCCTGGTTATGGCGTGCGGAGTCCTGGCGATCAGCATTATGCTGGGAAGAACGGATAACGGATATTCAGAACTTGACGGACTGAGCTGCTTTGTGAGTGACAGCCGGATGGTGTGGATAGTTTCCGTGGTCGTTCTCGTTGTATGGGCGGCCATAAGGCTGGCTTCAAAGTGGACTGTGAAGTTCCGCGGAAAGGCAGCACTTGCTGTATCGGTCGGCGTATCACTTGCAGGCATCGTGGCTGTTGTTATATATGCGGCGCACAACCACATGGGTATATTTTCATTTGAAGATTCCTGGGGAAATTACAGGGGCTTTGTGTGGAGGAGACTCATGGAGGCGTACAGGGATTTCAGTGTTCCACAGAGGCTGTTCGGTTATGGAAATGAATCAGTGAAGGCGATCATGACCGACAGGTACTATGACGATATGATGAATACGGTGGGTGTTATATATGATAATGCTCACAATGAGTATCTGCAGTATCTGATAACCACAGGAATATTCGGTGCAGTGAGTTACGTAGGACTGCTGGTTATCACAGGTGGTGCGCTTGTGAGAACTGCGGTATCAGGAGCTGTGATGAATGAGAATGAAAGCATGAGCAGTCAATCCGCAGAAAAAAGATCAAAGGAGAAGGCAGCCTCGAGAGATTCAAGAACTGTAAGAGGTTCAAAGACAGGGACTGGCTTGGAGTGCCTGCTTGGATATGCTGAGGATGAGGGCAGTATGATAGCTGTTCTGCTCGGGATAACCGGGTATGCCGCTCAGGCATTTGTCAATCTTAACCAGTCGCTCACAACGCCATACATATTCCTGCTCATAGCAATGGCAGGAGGTCTGTGCCGGAGATATATATGTCAATTTGCAGATGGCGGCAGAAAATGACGTGTGAAGGACGATTTATAAGAAAATAATACAGGGAATTGTGTGTATATACTTGCCACAGTGCATAGCAAAATGTTATAATATTTGCCTGTGTGGTGCTAGTGAACCGCACATTGAATAAATAAATACAGGAGGTCTAGAGGGACATGCAGATTTATGACGAGCTTGTAGCCAGAGGGCTTATAGCGCAGACAACAGATGAAGATGAAATTAGAGATTTAGTAAATAATGGTAAGGCAGTATTCTATATTGGTTTTGATCCGACTGCTGACAGCCTGCATGTAGGCCACTTCATGGCGCTCTGTCTGATGAAGAGACTTCAGATGGCAGGCAACAAGCCTATCGCGCTGATAGGTGGAGGTACAGCCATGATCGGTGATCCATCAGGCCGTACAGATATGAGACAGATGATGACAAAGGAGACTATCCAGCACAACGTTGACTGCTTCAAGAAGCAGATGAGCAAGTTCATAGACTTCTCAGAGGACAAGGCGCTTCTCGTCAACAACGCAGACTGGCTTCTCGACCTGAACTATGTAGATGTTCTCCGCGATGTTGGAGCATGCTTCTCAGTCAACAACATGCTTCGTGCAGAGTGCTACAAGCAGCGTATGGAGAAGGGACTCAGCTTCCTTGAGTTTAACTACATGATCATGCAGAGTTACGACTTTTACGCACTGTACCAGAAGTACGGCTGCAACATGCAGTTCGGCGGCGATGACCAGTGGAGCAATATGCTTGGTGGTACAGAGCTCATCAGAAGAAAGCTTGGCAAGGATGCATACGCCATGACCATCACACTTCTCCTCAACTCAGAGGGCAAGAAGATGGGTAAGACACAGAAGGGTGCTGTATGGCTTGATCCTAACAAGACATCACCATTTGAGTTCTACCAGTACTGGAGAAATGTGGCAGATGCAGATGTTCTGAAGTGCATCCGTATGCTCACATTCCTTCCACTTGAGGAGATAGATAAGATGGATAGCTGGGAGGGCAGTCAGCTCAACCAGGCAAAGGAGATCCTTGCATACGAGCTTACAAAGCTTGTACACGGCGAGGAGGAGGCTGTGAAGGCTCAGGAGAGTGCAAGAGCACTGTTCTCCAAGGGTGTTGCAGCAGACATGCCATCAGTAGCACTCACAGCAGATGACTTCAAGGACGGCGCCATCGATATCGTGTCAGTTCTCGTTAAGTCAGGTCTTGTTACATCACGTAACGAGGGCAGACGTGCCGTAGAGCAGGGCGGTGTTGCTGTGGACGGCGAGAAGATCGCAGATGTCCAGATTACAATTCCAGAGGAGAAGTTCGACGGAGAGGGCGTTGTTGTGAGACGTGGTAAGAAGAACTTCAGGAAGGTTAGTAAGTAAGAGTCGTTGATGCTTTGAGTGATATCAAGGCGAACGGCCAGTGGTTATTCAAAAAGGGAAGCGATGAGCTTCCCTTTTTATGTACTACAGAAGGGGATTAGAACTTGATGAATGACAAAACGGCAGATTCAAATAAAAGACGTTTGGCAGTCGCAGCCATCTCGGCTGTGGCACTCATAATACTTGTACAATTTGTGGATTCCTATTGCACTGAGATGTTCGGCAAGACGCAGTCACTTTCTGTTAGGACATTTCTCATGGATCCGCGTGGGATGAGTTCTGAAGCGGCGGTTGCATATATGAGCAGAGGCATGCTGCCATTTTATCTTATCGGAGCGCTCACGCCATTTATCAGGTCATATACGGATATCATAGGCAGGAAGATGATGATGATCATAAATGTGGCGCTTCTGGCTGTTGGAAGTGCAGTATGCCTGCTGGCAAACAATCTGTGGATATACCTGCTTGGCAATGGAATTCTCATACTGGGATATTCGCTGGACATACATCTGATATACATAGTCGATGCGGTAGATAGAAAACATCGAGGAACTGTCAGAGGAATCTGTGGTGGAGTGTCCATGGCAGCAGCCATGTGTATACCTCTGCTCAGGTCATTGTACGTGGATGGCGGCGGACATAATTGGCAGATCCTTTACGCTGTTGGAATTGTTGGCGGAGTAATAGGTATGGTACTGGTTATGTTGTACAGATTCCCGAATATAACTGGTTCTAAAGCTGCACCGAGTGTTGGCGGATCGGCAAACAGGAGTGAGGGAAAATCTGTGGACAGTACAGAATGTAACACAGATGATGGACATATACATTTTATAAAAACATTCAAAGATATATGCAGAGATCATGCAACCAGAAATCTTCTCATAAGCATAAGCGTGGTGGGGATGGCGACAGCAGGCATAACATATTACAATGAACCTTTGTGTGCCTTCTCAGGTATGGGAGAGGGCAATGTGAATACAGTGTTGCTCATACAGCCCATAGCATCATTGGCTATAAATGTTCTGACAGGAATACTTGCAGACAAAATGGAACGGAGATATGTGGTGCAGATGGGAATAGCGCTTAGCCTCATATCAGGTATGGCATTTACACTTGGAGTAGGGCATGGAGTTTCATCGGTGTTGCTGGGAATACTCTGGGGCTGCATGAATGGATTTTACTTTTCTGCGGAAGAACTGATAAATCTTATGGTCATGGAAAGTGTAGATATATCGGTCAGAGGAAGGGCGTCAGCCATGTCCACACTGTCATATGGAATAGGAGATCAGCTGGGGATATTTGCAATAAGTCTGGTTGTGGGAGCCCTTGGCATGAGATGGGCAAAATTGGTATTTCTCGTGTCGCCTCTTGTCATAGCGATGGTGGTTCTGAGAAGAAAAGAAATAGAAAAGAGAAGGAAACACGCTTAGTTGTTCAGCGTGTTTCCTTATTTTTATGTTCAACATTCAGCTTGCGGATGCTGGATTTGATCTTTCTGTATTTGAATAGTGGATACATTGCAAATGTCCACAGGGCATACACTGCGACAAGAATGGGCAGGCCTATCAGATTTCGGAGATTATTTGCGTGCCATACTGCCGTGCTCAGGTATGCGACAAATATACACAGCGCAACATCTGTGATGAGATGCAGCTTCTGATTCACGATATACATAGGATGATAACGGTCGTCAGGTGGCTGGATGTCCGATGTGGACAGGCTCTGTTCAAATTGACACAAATTGTAGTTATATATTCCTCTGGCAATCGCAAGCTCAGATATGCTGCCTGCGTACAGGTTGTGTCGGAACAGTGTTGCTACTTCATAATTATCAGAGTCAGGATTGCCGGCGTAGAATGAGAATTCGGCCATTTTCTGATAATGGGATCTCGCACGGAGAAGTATAAGTATGTTCAGAACACCGTTCAGCAAAATAAGGATCATTGTGACGGAATAGAGCATGGAAGCATTTGGCATTCTGAAATACTCCAGGTCAGGATTCACAAGCTGAAGGATCTCGGCGATCACACCTATGGATGAAAGAGTGACAATGAAAGCGGTTAGAGTAGCCCAACTGTATTTGGACGAATCCGCTACCTGATCATATATATGCCGGATGCAATCCTCACTGTAGTTTGTGAGCTTGTTGTAGCTGGTGTGTCTGAAAGAGTTCAGTCTGGAATCGTAATCCCATGAGCACATGCGCGCTACTCCGAATCTGGACGCAGGAACATGACCTGGCAGATCCGAGGAGAAGAAAGCATCATACCTTTTGTAGGTAATATGGTCATGAACCATGCTGTCGATAAGCATAACTCCACCAAATGATAAACTGACGAGAGCCACCAGCAGAGGAAAGCTGTTAAATACAAATGACACAACAATATACAGAATACTCACCATACAGAACAAGGTGATGATGACTCGTCTCCCCTGTTGTATATCATTAAAAGATCTCGAACAGTTCTGAAAATGATTATATGTAATGCTATAGGTGTTACTGTTCTCATCAAGCACGGAATGTTCAAGTATCAGGCTTAGCTCCGAATACTTCTTGTGCAATGAGAATGGAATAAATCTCAAAGCTGTCAAAATGATGGATGCACACAGCATGACAATACTGAACAGCGTCCCCTTTGTGCTTGTCGCCTCATAGGAACTGATCCAGGTAGAAGAGAAGATGGTTGCAAGCATCTGTACAGAGTAAAGGACTATCAGTGTATATGTTGCAAATGCCTGTAGCTTGTCAACCCTCCTGGCATCATTCATTAGCTTCTGAAAATGTGGGTTGTTCAGATCAGTCACGGGATGTGCGACCTTAGGTTCTTTGATATTTCTTGTTATTGCAACCTCCGATGCATATGCAGGGAAATTCACATCATCAAAAAGCGCATACAAAAGGATCGTAGCAAGGTATTCTGATGGTGAGGTGCATTTGAACAAAGAGCAATAATGTGTAAGATTGTTGTCGGTTGACAGGACATTGCTCAGATATGACTGCAGTGAAACTATAAAATCAGAGTCCAGTGCGCCTTTTGTTTCTATAAGATTGTCAAGATGAGCACACAGCTTGTCGTAATCTATCGCATTCAGCAGAGCTCTTATAGGAAGAGGCTGCTCGTTTCCGGAAAAGTTCTTATTTGCCAGGTTGGAAAAGAAAACACTCAGCTTCGTGCCTGTAGGATAGCTCTCGTCAGGATGGATGAGATAGTACAGAGGTTTCTGGGCTGAATCTGCATCCTTCTTAAGCCATTCTATATCCGCATCCTTGAAGACGGAAAATGACATTATTTTGTCAATATCGTCATATTGGTTCGAATTCTGTGAAAAGAATAATTGGCTGAAAGTATGTTTGTTGGAGTATGAAGACGTCTGTGGAACAATGGGAATGTTAAGCCCCAGATGCTCTGTGAAAAGTTCCTCCAGAGAGCATATGTGTTCCGCCGGTCTGGTACGGTATTTCATCTTTTGTTTCCCCCTCATGGAAATGAAATAGGTTGGTTTAGTAAATATATGTGCTAAGCACTATATGAATATATAACAAAAAATGAGCTATTTCAACATAACAAAGGATATATTTCGACAAAATAGAATAAGGAATTTTCAATAACGAAAATAGACAATGAAACGTGCAATATAGACAATGGTATGTCTGGAGTGCGGATTACATTGCCCGAAAGTCATATTACTTCAGACTCTATAATATCAGGTAATAATTGATAAAGATCATTTATTTCTTTAAATTGATATGCAATGAGGCGGAGAACCGCATAGATAAATGAGGGGGAGAGAATTCAATATGACAATAGGCGTATGCGATGTAAATCCAGACGAGACGCAGAGAACAGTATATTTCCTGCGCTCTCAAATTAAAAACAACATTATTGATAACGAAAATGTGAGATTTGTTTCATATAACCTTGATTCAGTAATGCTGGATATCGACTATCAGAAGTTCGACTGTGACATCTTTATAACAGAGCTTCTGTATCCAAATGGCAAGAATGGTGTGAACCTGGCAAAGAGGATCAATGCCGTAGCTCCATCTTGCAAGATTCTTTTTTATGTAAACAAAATCCCTGAAGAACTAGACATATACGAGGCGAATCATGTGAATTGTATGCTTAAAGGCAGGCATGATGCAAGACTTGTGACATTCATGAATGATCTTGTGGAGAAGATGCACAATGATGACAAGAAGCAATTCATCAAAATCCGATATGACAGGAACGTCAATATCCTTGATTGCCGCGACATAATGTACATCAAAATAGAGAACAGAGTCACGATATATTACACAAATAGAAAAAATGACCAGCGTGATGGCAAATATTACGAATACAGACCTCTCAGCGAGATTATGAAAGAACTCCCAGATAATTTCGTGAGATGCTCAGCCGCTGCGGTGGTAAACAGGGACTATATCAGTAATTATAATCATCAGACCGTTACGATGGTTGATGGGGAGGAGATAAAGATTGGTAGACGGTATGGAGATGTTAATTGTAGACTAAATTATAAAAATGCAAAATAGACATAGAAAACAGCAAATTAGACATAGCAAAACAACAACAACAACTATGTGTGTTAAAATATATAAAAATTTGTATATATGAATTGAAAATAGGCAATATACACAAACAAGAGAGGGGGAGAGTTCTTGTTGTCAATAATACATTTTAAAATAAATTGTATGTCGTTGATGTAATCGCATCTATGTTTCTGAGATAAATATAACAAAGGAGTTAAAATAATGTCATATAAAAAATGGAGCAGGATAATTGGATTTTTATTGTGTATTAGCTTGACATTATGTTTTGAAAGTATGGTTTTGCAAGTTAATGCTGCCGAAAAACAGGGAGGAAGAATTATAAATGTAGTTTATGATGATTCTGGAAGCATGGTTAAAACAGACGATGGAAAAGCCATACCAAGGTGGAGTCAGGCAAAGTACTCATTGGAAGTTTTCACTGCTATGCTTAATGAAAATGACAAAATGAATATATATCCTATGAGTTATCAAGGAAGTCTAGGCTATACACTGACTGGTAAGGATAAAAATAGAGTGAAGACAGTACATGATATGAATAGTAGTTTTTCAAACACTCCGTTTGTGGCGGTACAGTCTGCAGGTCAAGATTTGATGAATGACTCAAGTGGAGCAGAAAAATGGCTTGTTATTATAACTGACGGAGAATTTGATGATGGAGCAACACCAAAAACAACTGTACAAACAACCATTGACTCATATAATGCAAGAGGGATAAAGGTAGCATATCTTGCAATTGGTAATGATGCTACAGTTCTTGATGGAGATCCAGCTAGTGGCTTTTATACTGAGAAGGCTAGTGATGGAGTAGATGTTCTTAAGAAAGTAACAAGTATAGCTAATCAGATATTTGAACATTTAGTTTTGCCTGACGATTATATAAGCGGGTCAAATGGCAAAACTACACTTACGTTTGACATTCCAACAAAACAAATAATAGTTTTTGCTCAGGGTGACAATGTAAAAATTAGTGATATGCAATCAAACGGACAGCAAATCAAAGCGGCTGAGATAGAAAATGTAAAATTTAGTGATGTACTTCCAGAAAATTATCCAGATGCGGTTGTTGACAATTCTTTAAAAGGGGTTGTGGCAACGTTTGAATCTGGCAACGAACCATATTCAGAGGGAACATTTGAAATATCAGTAACTGGTGCGAAAACAGTAGAGTATTATTATAGTCCAGGAGTTGTTGTCAATGCGGATTTACTATATGGGGATAAACCTGTAAATGAGAATGCTGAGTTATATTCCGGTGATTATAAGGTTAGTATGAATTTTGTAAATCCATTAACAGGAAAGAAAGTTGAGTCGAAACTTTTGTCAGATGCAAAATTTTCATTGGCGGTTACAAACAATGGCAATAAACAGGTGATTGATTCTGATAGCGGTAATATGAGTTTAGCAGAAGGGGATGTTGAGCTTTTAGCATTAGCACAATTACCGGGACAAGTAGAACTTTCGGATAAAAAGGATTATGTAGTTCTTCCAGAACCGATATCTTTGGGGTTAAAAACAGATAAAGCAAGCTATACATATGTAGCAAACGAGATTGCAGACCAGACGGCAGAGTGCATACTTACTGCGACAAATGAAGATTCTGGGGAATTATTGAGTGAGAATGAATGGAATAATACAGAGATAAAGGTAGAGACAAAAGGTGGCGTGGAATGGAAAGTTGAAAAAGGATCAGAGGTGTCAACCTGGAAACTTATACCAGTATCGAGTGATGGAACAATAGAGAATGTAAAATCGGATGAATACGAATTTACAGTTTCTGCAGATTATCAAATTGACAGACAATATGCTCATGGTGCTACAAGTGTGAAACTAAAAATAGAAAAGTACGAAGGTAGTCCGCTTATATTTGAAACAGAATCTGTTCCAGGTGAATATGAGATGGATAATCTAGATGAATCAAGAGGTTTCGTTGTGAAAGCGTATATCCAAACCGCAGATAAAAAGAAATCTCTGGTAAGTGAAGATTTGTGGAATAATATGTCATTTGAGGCTAAAGCTAATGGTAAAGTTGATTTGTTAGTTGAAAAAGGCTCGGATATTGGCACATTTATAATTTCGCCAAGATACTATAAAGGAAAACCGTTGAAAACAAGTGATGGAACTGTGCAGATATCATATAATGGACAAGTTCAGGACGGAGAAAGAAAGTATATTGGAGAAGATTCAACAGATATTACTATAAAAAAATTATCAACCAGAATATGGATATTTTTAATGATGCCATATTTTATAGTGTTGGCAGTTTTGGTGTTCATAATTATTGGTTATATAGCAAAGAAAAAAATAAAAACGCATGGTTTAAAACCACACAATATATATAAAGGGAAGTCGTCAGGCAAAAGAAAGATAAAAAAGAATTTCTGGTCTGTAATTATTCCTTATGTAGATGAAAGAGCAATTGTAAAATGTTACAACTCGGGATATGAATGCTATTTTCCTAATTTGCATATTAAAGCGGTGTCAAAGAATGGTTTTAAAATACTAAATAAAGGAATTGATGTGAAGAGAATTCAGATAAATGGGGAGAGATTTACTGATGCGAAGGAGTTGAAGAAAAGAACATTCACATATTCTGCATTCCAGATAACGTCAATAGATCCGAAAAGCCATAACAAAAAATTAGGTAGTTTTGTATTCAAGTAAAGGAGGAGAAAAATGAGTGCACCAACATTGTTAGTGGGAATAGGTGGAACAGGATCAGGAATAGTACAGAGAGTATACGAACTTGCAACGCCTGAACAAAGAAAAAACATTGGATTCGTAATATTTGATACTGATGTGAACGAGTTAAGAGTTATAGAGGAAAAAACTCCTCAGATAAAGACTGTACAGACATCAAGCAGAATGACGGTGGGAGAGTACTTGGAGGCTGATGAGTATTCAAGGAACACATGGTTTCCAGTAAATAGAATACTTAATAGTAAAGCACTGACTGAGGGTGCCGGACAGGTTCGTGCAATATCAAGACTTGCACTGAATACAACTATTAAACAGGGAAGAATGACACCTCTTGATGAGGCTATAGAAGGGCTTTATGAGCTTAATGGTCAAAAGACGATACAGGCACCGAGAGTAATAATCACAGGTTCTCTTTGCGGAGGTACAGGATCTGGATTGGTACTTCCTATATCAATGTATATACGTAACTTTATGTCAACAAAATTGCAGCAAGGATCGGCTATAATAAGAGGATTTTTCTTATTACCAGAGGTGTTTGATGGTGTAATAAAGACTCAGAGTGAAAGGAATAATCTTAGAAGTAATGCATATGCAGCGGTAAGAGAGTTGGATGCGTTTATGATGAAAGATGATGGTTCGTTGCCTCCTCAGTTTGATTTACACTTTTATGCACCAAGAGCAGGATCTAAGCAACCTGAAGAATACACAGGACGTCCTATGGATTTTTGTTTCCTGTTTGATGCACAGAACATAAATGGACAAAAATTAAAGAGCTTTGCAGATTATAAAGAACATGCTGCGCATTGTATATATGGTATGGCAGTTGCACCTACAAGTAAAAGAAGCAATTCCTCTGAGGATAATGTAATCAGAGAAATTATATTTGCGGGAGGAAGAAACAGATATGCTGGAGCAGGATCGGCGATATTGAGATATCCAACAGAAGATATCAGAAAGTATCTTGCATTGTGTTGGACTAAAGAGAGCATATCAAACGAATGGCTTGCTGTTGATAAAGAATTTATCAAAAGAATGGAAGATGATGCAAAGGCAAGAAAAAATGGTGCAAATATAAACAAATTAGACAGAGGCGCGCATTATGTCGAAGTGATTGATGGTGGCGCTAGAGAAAGAAAAAATTATGCGGTAGTTATAAGAGAATCGGCAATGCAGCATAATGCAAATGGGTATTCCGAGGCTGGTTCAAATTGGGATAGATATATTGAAGAATTACAGGCATATATAGCGAAACGTATAGATCAGCAGAAAGAGTATATTGAAGATGTTATAACTGATCTTGGCAGTAAGGCGGCAGATGTTGTGGATAATCCAGTTAAAGATTCGTTTCAACTGTGGTATCAGTCTATCTTAACATACCAGAATGCAACATACAAAAATACAGAATCATTGGTCGGAAATATAATATATAGCTTGTTTAAAGACGCTGATGATTATACGAAGACGCAGGATACATTTAGAATGGAATACTGGCTGCATAGAGATGGGGACAGTTTATCATTTTTACATCCAAATGCAGTAAGATACTTCCTGTATAACTTGATTTCATCACTTAAGGTAGCGGAAAGTGAACAGAGACTGATAGTTGATGATGCTAATGATTTCTGGAGAAATTTTGAAAAAAATACTTTTAAGTTTGAAACGGGGGGAAAAAATAGTGATGGTGCAATTATAACCAGTCAGGAGGGGTATTATGAGGCTCATCATCTTAATTCTGACAGTGCTATTGACAAGATGCTACACAGGTCAGATATCAATGATGCTCAGGATACATTAAAGGGACAATTTAATACATATAAAGCACACATAGATGAGTATTGGGAGGCGTATGTTCAGGCTGAAATATTTAAAGCGGCAATAGAATATGCAGAGTCGTTGTGTGAGGCGTTTCATGGATTTTATAGTGTTCTGAACAAAACAATAGCAGGACTCGATATAAGAATTGAAAAGATGAAGGAAAAGTATGTATACAGACCGGGAGAGGCATTAAGATATGTATGTGCTGACAGGATGTGCATGGAAGGACTCGAAAAAGAAGTAGTAAATATGAACTCTGGCTTTGATACTCCTGCAGACTTGAACATGCAGATATTTAGCAACATGAAGTTGTATGCACTTGCTGACCAGAAACCAGATCAGGAAAGTTATTTCATAGAAACATTTAATAATTCTATTGTTGGATATTTCGAGAAACAGGTTATGGATCAGTATAGATCAGTAGTAGATATGGATGTAATCTCTGCTATGGAAAAAGAGGCGCTTTATTTGTATCCAAAAGAATACTTTGATACAAAGGGACAGCAGTTGTATGCGAGCCGGTTGGTGGAAAGCATGGGTATGCTGGCAAAGCCTTTTATAGAGTCACCTGTAGGAAAAGAGCCTAGAATTATTCCATCATGTGCGTATAGCCCAGATCTTTCGGATCCTGAGAAGGCTGACTTCCCTGGAAGAAGGCAATTCGTTTCAAAATATCTTAAAGATGGTGGCGGTGAAGCCGATGCATCCATAGATAAAAACATGATTCTTTTTTATCAGGCTGTTTATGATTTAAGAGCGAACGAACTCAGCAAGTTTGCACCTGCAAGAAAAGAAGAGACATATAGCAGTCCGGATGGTGATTACTACAAAGCATACTATGAACTTATTAATCAAATAAATCCTGACACTGCGAAGAGTAAAGTAATTACCCCACATATTGATAAATGGTGGCATATAATAGACAAATTGCCAGATCTTGATGAGAGAAGTCAGGAGATGCAGGAGAAGCGCATCAATTCAGCATTTTTCTGGGGAGTGCTTGATCAGTATGTGAAACTTAAGAAAGAGACTAAGGGGCAGCTTGTATATTACTTGAATCAGAATAAGTTCAAAAAGTCGGAGAATGATGAGATAGGTCAGAAGATGGCATTTGAGACAGTAAGTTTTGATGACCAACTTATAGTTTCTAACGGAACTCCGTGTGATCACATATATGAGATTTTGGACTCTTTCACTATTTATCCAGCTCTAGTTACTGCTGTATTGGGGCAGGCGAAGAAGGAAACTAATCGGGATCTTTATGACAAGAGACCGTTGCGTAAGAGTTATCTATTTAATTGCATAAGAAATTTTGAAATAGAGGAATTCAAGCTTGGAAGCGAGGATACAGAAAACAGGAATGAATTATTGAATGTTATTACAGCTGTAAAAGATGAGTCACATGTAATAGAAGATGGATTGGTCGACAGATTAGATGATATTTTGAATATGCTGACGACCAATACAGGAGATAAGAGGAGCATATTTGAACTTCCGATAATAATGAAAGCTTCTGTACCTGCTGAGAAGTATTTTGAGAGAAATGTAAAGATAATGCTGAGTGGTGTGTTTGAAGTGATAAAGGAGTATATTCACAGGTTCTGTTCAGATAAAGAATATTATGATGAATATAGCGCATTACTTATACAGCAGTATAATCTGTTCCTGAAAAATATATCAAGGACACCAGAGAGTTTTCCACTGAGAGATCTTTATCATGATTCGTTATTTATTTATATAAGTGGTGCTATACAGGGTGAACTTGAGGATTTAGGACTTAGGCGTGAAGCAAGTTTGATTGAAAATATTACGAACAAGTTGAGCAGGGTAGAGTTATAAAAACACTAATACTGCAAAATGAAAAATATAAGTTCGTAAAGATAGGAGAGAGAAAGGTATGTATACAGTTCTGATAATGCCAAAGAAAACTTCAGATAATATGCAACAGCATTATCCTGTGTTAAAAAATGCTTTAGAGGCAAAAAACATAGGCTTGTGTCAATGGATAAAAGATGGGGATAGTGTGGAAACGGCATTACCAGAACTGTATGACTTGATAGGTAATAACAGGGAGTGGCGAGCTATAGTGGCAATGTATGATGAAGAAGTGCTGGGGCTTTTGGATGCAATCAATCCGTTTGATTACAGTAAGCCTGATATTATAGGAGATGCTCGCGATGATGACTCACCAAGTAAAAATATTACATTGCAAGATACAGTAGAGTATCCGCTAATCAGATTAACTCATTTTTTAGCGGGTATACCATTACCTGCAAGAGAGTATGAACTCAAGCAGATAAAGGAATCGGTGGGGACTTCCGACAACGAAGACGAAAGAGAAGCAACAAAGGATTCAGTACCATTTTCGGTATATGACATAAAAGGTGGAGAAGAGGGAAAACAAAGGTATAAAGAAGTTTGCGATATGTATACAGAATGGAATATTGAACACAAGATGAACGGTATATCCCCTTCTGAGATTATTTTGGTTAAAACACGAAATGTAGCTTTTCTTAGTGATGAAGAGATAATAAAGCAGGCTTGGGAGGATCATACAGAGGCAGACAGCTCTGAATTTTGGAGAAGAAATCTGTACCCGACAAACAGCAAGTTCCTTGTATATGATATTGAAAAACTTGGAATGATGTATGAGGAGAGAGATTCTTTTAAATTTTGGATGGCATTAGTAACGTTGGCTGGAAATGATATATCTTCAGATGTTCTGCAACCACATAGGCTATACAAGTTAAACACCAGGATAAACGGCAAAAAGCTTACATCGGCATTCCAGGATAAAATAATCAGCCTTAATATGGCTGAACTTGAGATTACTAGAAGTATGGAGAAGGGAAAGTATTCCATTCATGATGCTGGAATGATTCCAGATTATAAAATGGAGGTTCCGGTTAATTTCCACAGTATAGGTAATTCACTGGGGGTAAAAAAGAAATTCCTAGTTAGGTTAGATGGCGGAATAAAAACTGATGAAGAGGAAAGGTGGAACGAATATACTACACAGGCATATTCGTCTGTAAAAAATCTTATTAAACAGGTTGATCGCGAACTGGAATATTCTGCATTAGGATTTAGGGATAAATGTGAATATAAGGAGTCTGATGTAAAACTTCTTGATATATATGCTGAGGAAGACTTGAGAAACAACATACATGATACATACGATATGGTTATAAAATCGCAAAACAATCTTCCTCGAGGCGTGTTGAAATATGATGAAGAAATGAAACAGGCAGATGAGTTGGTTCAGAAAGACATAGCAGAGAGAATGTCTTTTAAGCAGATTTTGAAAATCATATTTGGAAGTACTGCAATAATGGCTGTAACGATAGTGCCTGCATTATGGCAGACAAGTTCTCAGATAGAGACGATTATTATGGTGAGTGTTGCTGTTGGAGCTTTGGTGGGCGGAGGCTTTTGGAGTGTATATAGGCAAAAGAAGAGATTACAGACTCATATAAGTCAATTCGGTGGATATTTTTCAAGAATGTCGTCAGAGTTAAGTAACAATGCGATACTTTACAGAGACTTTCTGGGAAATGTAGCGTCGCATATACATGGTTCATCTTATCTAAAACTGATGGAGTCAATGCAGAGAGAAGCAGAGAGATTCTTGGATGTCAAGAAAAGTCACATGGGATTTATCAGTGAATTAAAGAGCAGACTCGCTCTTTGGGGATCAGCACTTAGACTTTCTTTGGATATGGAAGCTGTAGACAATACATATATGGGTACACAATCTAAAACAGACTTTTATAATCTGTATTCGTTAAGTTTGTCACAAAGCTATAAACGAGTACCTTTAAATGATACAGGCTTTTATGTAGAAACACCATTTGATTTTGTGGAAGAACTGCAGATAAATAGAGAGGAGATTTATGATGACATTCGATGATGTGAAAAAGGTCATAACGATAATATTAATTACCGTAATATGCCAACTTTGTATCAGAAGAATAAATATAAAGAGAGAGATGAGGGGGCGGCAGTTCCTAGTTTCTTTGGCGGCTCCGTTTGTAGTGCTTGCTACTGTTATTGAGAGTTACTATAAGTTCGATTCATATGTTATAAATCCACTTAATGATTTCTTTGATGGGATGGTTATTGTGTGGAATTTAATTATAGTAGGAGTATTTTTAATATATAAGATTATTTTTGATCCAATATTAAAAGCTATAATGAGCAGTAATGAGATTATGGCAGTGACAAGTGATAAGTACTATGAATATAACGAAGATAACAATAAGTGGTTCTTAAAACAATCATATAAAAATATGAGAGACACTGCAAATGTATTATCCTGGATAACGGTAGCGATTTCTTCGTTTATATTGGCTACTGATTGGGTATTAGGTGATCAGTCGGAGTGGTATTTGAAAGTATTTCCATATGCTGCGATGATTTTAGTTACTGAAGTATATAACTTCCTTAATGGTTATACTTGGCCAGAATATGAGAGAAATATAAGTGGTGAAGGAATTCCTTCTCATAACAGAAGTGCATATTATAAGCTACGTCGGGTTTATGAAGAGTTACTTCCTGGACCGCTGCTGGTTTCACACACAGGAAACGAATATCTTGGAAAAGAAGGCTCAACAAATCTTCTTGAGGCAATGTGTAAATCCGAGGATGTTACTGATAGGGAGATAGGTAATTATTTCTTGAATCTTGATAAAAAAAGTGGTTCGTTTGATACAGATCTTATAAAGGCAGTAGGGCATATGATGAGGAGAAAAAGTGTTGTTATATGCAGTCCGTTTTATCGAGACCTGACAGACTATTTACTGCTGCCATTGATTTCTACCAGTATATTTGATAGGAAATGTCTTGTTATAACTGGTAGAGATAATTTGAATGAAGATGTCAAAGCATGGATAGAAACAATGCTCTATAATTATGGCAAAAATAGTAAGTTGTGGAGAGTGGAACTTTTGGATGACATCGACAAAAATTGTGAAATAGGTATATTGTCTATTTCACAAGTGTATGATGTTAAAGTTTTAAATGTTAATAGAAAGTTCTTTGAAAACACAGACTTTATTCTTGTAATTGAACCGTCAAGAATGCTGGCAACAGCGCAGGTTGGACTCAACATTATAGCGGAGTATGCAAGTAAAAATTACATGCCTACACTATGTGCAATAGATAGAGATGTCGATGGTATAGTGGATACGTTATCTCATGTATTTAAGACTGAAATAACAGAGGTTGTAGCGGCTCCAATACCAAGATCTGTGTATACCTCTATGGCATGGGATGCAAAAGGGGATTTTAGAAGACAAAAGATGTTCAATAAAGAAACACGTTATCTTGGAGATGGTATAGAGTTGGCTTCTATAGCGTTAAAAAACCAGATAAAACATGTTTCTTGGTATAGTGCGGAGAAAGCGCCAATATATGATATAAAGTGGATTGCTGGACAATACTATCCTAGTATTACAAGGTATGCGAACCTTCCTAACCAGCAACATTGCATAGAGGACAGACTTTCATATAGGACAAATCTTTGGGGAAGTTCTTCTGTGACTGAGGAATTTGTTATTGCAGAAGATGAATTTTGTAATGTATTTGAAATGTTACGTATGTATCTTACAAGAGGTACAATACAGTCTTTTGTAAATGTTATATCGGAAAATTATTTGATGAGAGATTATATGAGATATAACAGACAGCTGTTTATGACGGATGCAAAAGCTATTCCTACAATATGCTCTGGTTATTCAAAAACGCAGAGAAATGTTGTTTTAAAACTCGTTCTGATGATGGCGGATTTCCCTGTGGATGAGGATACGGTAACGCATGAACTGGAACTATTGGGAATACAAACAGATGATGTGTATACAGAGCTTATGAAACTTATAGATACATATACGGAAATAAGTGACTCATTGATTACAGTTAAAAATCGTCAGCTCCCGGGAGATGATCTGCTTCCAAAACGAAAGAGAGAGTATTACATAACAAAAGAAACGTTTGACAGATATTTTTCAAAGACAATAAAAAATGCTTTTTATGTAGTCGAAGATGAAAATGAAAATAGGGAGATAATAGATGCAAAGTTATTTGGACATATTACGCAGCTTGTTATGCCTAAACAGATAATAGTTCATGATGGAAAGGCTTATAGAGTTGTAAGATGCACACCAAAAGTAGGCTGTGTATTACATAGAGCATCTGATTCATATAATGAACGTTTGTATTATAAACAATTAAGACGATACCATATGGAGAACATAAATGGTGTAGTTTCAAGTCGAACAGTATATGATCTTGGAATAGTATTTGAGGCTTGGACATTTTCTGTTGATACAAATGGATACCTGGAACTTAAAGATAATAATGACCTACGGTCAGCAAGAGTGGTGGATTTATCAGGAGATCCAAGTATATCTAATTATTATAGGCGGTATGTAGATAAGAATGTTCTTAAATTGATACTTCCGGATACTGATAAAGAAGTAAGGTTTACAATTGGAATACTGTTGTCAGAGTTATTTAGGTCACTATTCCCTGATACATGGCAGTATATAGCGGTACTTGCAAATCTGGAAGATGATAAAGATGGAATGTTGGAAAAATATAATTATCAGGTCGATGGTAATTTAGATGAAAATGCGATTTATATTGTCGAAGATAGTGAAATCGATTTAGGAATCCTTGAGGCAGTTGATAATAATATTGTAAGAATATTGGAAATCCTAGAGGATTATCTTGAATGGCATTTCGAAAAGATAAAAGAGCCACCAATGAAAGATCCTATCCTTGATAAGATTGTCCTTGATGAGGAAGAAATCAAAGTAAAGGAGAATCTCAAAGACAGAATCAAAAAAAGACTTAAGAAGTTCTTTGGCGCAGATAATGACAAGAAGAATATAAATGATGCAGAGGATGATGCAGTTGTTACAGAGTCTGTTGTGCCAGAGACTTCTACGAAAGTTGATTTGGGTACAGAAAAGAAAAAGGAGGATGATGAAAAGAAGGATTTGCCTGATGAAGAAGAGCAGCATGATAAGATAAAGGAAAATCAGACAGAGTTGGGCGAAGAATTTAATATATATGAAGAAGATGAACAAGATAAGCATATAAGTGTTGATATAGGTAATGATTTACAATCGGAAGATAATAAAGATAAAGAGAAGAAAGTAAAGGTATTTATTGATGCTAGTGAACAAATATCTGTCAAGGGTTCAGATGAAGTAATGACAACAGATGAGATCCCTAATGAGATAGATATTGTTATGCCGATAGAACCAACTCGATATCAGAGAGAATGCTATTTGAATTTTGGATATGATTCTGTGGATAGACGTATTCGCGTTGAGAGAGTCAGAGCATATTTAGGATCAAGAGGTCTGGGGAATAACAGTCTTACGAAAGCGAGAAAGAGAACTAGGTTTGAAGATAATGTACTTGATTTTCAAGCTGAAAATTTCTGCGATTTTTGTGGAAAACCATTAAGTGGAGTCAGCTATGATGTGCTGGCAGACGGAAGAATAAGGTGTAATGATTGTTCAACAACGGCAGTGCGTGATTTGACCGAGTTTAAAGAAATATATACACATACAGAGATGATGATGGAAAATATATTTGAAATCAATTATCCTGTTGCTATTACAATAAAAACAGTTGATGCAGTCAAGATGTCAAAGAGATCACATTCGGTATACCAGCCGACAAATCAATTTGCAGCGAGAGTGCTTGGATTTGCAGAATATAGGAGCGGTGAATATACATTATTTATAGAAAATGGAAGTCCTAGACTTGTATCATTGAATGTAATAGCCCATGAAATGACTCATATTTGGCAGTATATAAACTGGAATAGAGCTCAGATTGCAGCAATTTATAAGCAGGATAGACCTGATCGTGATGCGGTAGCAATGGATATCGTGTATGAGGGAATGGCAGTATGGGCATCTATACAGATTTTATATTCTATGGGTGAAGTTTTTTTTGCCGAACAGCAGGAACAGGATTTCGTAATATTTAATGGTGTGAATAAAGATCAGATGATTGTTAGACGACAGGATGCATATGGTTATGGATTCTATCTCTATAGATCAAGATTTTATATGGAAATAAATGGTGATGTTCCGCCATTTTCTCCGTTTAAGTCATTTCCACCGCTGGATCCTAAAAAAGTAAGAGAAGCAGTATTAATATTATGCCCTGATAAAAAAGAGTAAAGGAGTGATTGAAAAATGGCTTCATCAATAGAAAGTTTATATAAAGAATACGAAACAATATATTTAAAATTAAAATCCTATCAGGATGAATACGATAAGGCGTCCAAACATCTTGAGGATTTTAAAGTTGAAGATGAAGCTGTTCGACAAGCAAGAATAGCAAACTTTGATAAACAGTTAAAGGACATAGGGGTATATTATGCGCGAATAGAATATTTCAGACAATTAGCTGAAAAAAATATAACCACTAAAAATGTTGTTTCTTTGAAACCGGTTCCGTTAGATTTTAACAGTTTGAGGTATGATGCTGCGAGAATTGACACTCAGAATCCGAATGATGAATACGCATATAGATTATATGTAAAAACAAGATGTAATGAAATATATCTTATGCAAAAACGTAATGAGTTTGAGGAAAAACGAGAAGAACTGCTAAGTGGGTATAACGTTAAGTATGAAGAAATGAAGGCAAGCGTTGAAAAGGCTCACGATAATATAATTGGCAAATGTATAAGATATGTACAGAGTAATACTTTTGTTGAATTTGCAAGCAAGGTGAGGAGAATACACTCGATATACGATACAGAGCTGTATGATGAGCACACTTTAGTTGATTCAGATGAATACAAGATAAAAGACACAATGATATCATTGGGGATGAGAGCCCAGCCTTTACCAGTAGTTGGTGATAAAGCAATAAGCATTGTAAAGGGATTGTTTACAGAGATATATACGAAGGTATGTTATTTCGATGACAACAGTCAAAATGTTCTCTTGCCGGTAGATTATGATATAGCAAAGGAAGTATGTGTATATGTGAGGTGCTCAGCTGTTAAGGCAAATAGATGTTTTAAAGGTGTCAATAACTTTATTTTGAACAGACTTCGAAGAACAAAGCCAGGTGATAGAAATTTTATAGTCAATTTTATTGATGCTCTCCATTATAACAATTCAGAGCTAAAAGCTCTTAAACCTCTTGAGGGGACAAGTGTTTTAGAGAAAGTTCCACAGAGCACTGAGATGATAGAAGAAACATTGTGTAAAATTATAGCAGAATTTACTGATATTGATGATAAATTACAGGACTATGAAACGGTATGTGAATATAATCTCAATAATTCAGAGAATAAAATCTGCAATAGACTGATTGTACTGAATGGATATCCGAGGGCTTTTAGTGAAAGCGCAAGAAAATGTGTTGATCGAATTATATACAATCATCAAAGATATGGTATATCAATTATCCTCGTTGAGAATATGGGATATGACAAAATGAAAGATGAGGATAAGGATGAGCGTGGAGGTTCAACTGCAAATGTATATTATATTGATATGCCAGTTGGTAAAACGTCAACTATTCGGTGTGACAACGAAGTAAAAGTTGGATTCAGATGGTATGAATATGATTATAAGAACAAAAAAATTCCTGCTAAATTTATTGAAGAAGTAAAGCGGGAAGTCACCACGAAAGGAAAAATATCAATAGAGTACACTAAAAATTTTGCGTTACAGGATTGGCAGTATAATCAAAAAGGCAACAAAAACATTGTTCTTCCGTATGGTGTAGATGGCAAAGGCGAAATAAGATATATAGCATTTGACAACGAAAACTTTGCAGCGTATTTGATGGGTGCATCTGGTTCAGGAAAGTCAACATTACTGCATGTCTTAATCACAGGAATATTACGCAACTATCACCCAGATGATGTTGAGTTATGGCTGGCAGATTTTAAAATGGCAGAATTTTCACAGTATATCAACCCGATGCCACCTCATGTCAAATACATATTATTAGATGAAAGTGATGAGTTGGTTTACGATCTTATAGACAAGCTGACCAATATAATGTATGAGCGACAGAATTATTATATGGAATTGAAAAAGAAAGCTGCAAAAGATAATCCTGCTGCAAAACCGTATATGCCAGTTATTTTTGTGATACTCGATGAGTTTTCAATTATGTCACAAGTCTTGGCGAGGGGCGATGAGGCTTATAAATTAAAGTTGCAGAATATATTGGCCAAAGGAAGATCGCTAGGGATAAAGATGATATTTTCAAGCCAGTCTTTTCTTAACGGCATACAGGGATTAACTCCAACTGCAAAAGAGCAGATACAATCACGTATTGCAATGAGAAATACAACAGATGAGATTGAGACAACATTGGAGCTCCCATCTTTCATGAAAACAGAGGAAAACAAATACTGGATAGCAACGTTGCCGACACATAAAGCTCTGAGAAAGTATAGAGAGAAGTCCCCAGATGATGAAGATGAAACAATACTGACGTTAGAAAGAACATCTGTTATGTATTTCCCAGGTAAAGACGATGCATATTTGCCACAAAGAGAAATGATAGATGATATAAATAGCAGGATAAAAAAATCGGAAACATACAATCCAGATGATACAGGGCTTTACAGGGATAAGCATCCTGTGGTTGTGGATGGTAACACATATGATTCTTTTAATCCTTTGTCTATAAGTTGCAGAATAGATAGATATAAAGAAGAACAAAAAGACAACTTAAACGGAGATGAACTGTTGGTTTATCCAGGCAGGCCAAGACTAATGGATAATATGAGAGAGTTGATAATCACGCCTGAATCACGACAGAATATTTTGATTATTGCAAATGCATCTGAACAAAGATGTGCGGCTTCAATAATCACATCATGTATGAAGTCATATCAATTACAGGGGAAGAAGGTAAGTATATGGGCATATGAAAGAAACATGATGTACAAAAAATATTCTGATAGTGAGTGGCTTGGTTATGACAAGGTATCAAGACTCGACTATATCTGCGACAAAATTAGAGAATATAAGGAGATGATTGACACAAGACAATTTGATATTGGACATAATGAGTTAATTGTTTTATTAGGATTTGAAAGCCTGTGTATTGAGTTCGAATATATAAAAAATACAAATATGATTAAAAGTGATTATGTTACTGCATCAGCAGAAGAACAGGGAATCCCAGAAGAGATATCTAATAGCTTGACTACTTTTGATGACGATAATAGTGATTTGAGTTTTTTGGGTGACATGGACGATGACGACATAGAATTCAATGGTGGTGGTAGTTTAAATGGAAATAGTAGCAATATTAGTACAATAACAAGTATTACTAGTATGAAGGAGGTTGATGAAAGCAAGATATATAATGCAAAGGCTGATCTGCAGGCGATTGTTAAGATGGGAAGCAGATTAGGAGTTCATTTCCTGATGTGTGTGAATTCGATAGCTGATATAAAACAGACTGGTATAGGTGAACGTGAATTTGTGCATAGAATGGCATTCAGGATGCCTAAGGATGATGTATCTTATATTTTCCCTTCGGGAAGTGCATCAAGCGTGTCAGGTATGCCACAGCATGTGTGTATGTACACGGATACAATGAGTAAATATTCGTTTAGACCATATATACATAAATATATAAATTGGGATGGCTGGCAGATTGATAGTAAGGGAAATGTTGTAAATTATTCGGATTTTAATTAGTAGGAAGGAGAATATTATGAGTAGCAATGGATATGCAACTATTGAAGCGTTTGATAATGTTATTAGTGAGTTGGAACATTTTAAGACAGAGGTTCAAAATGGCTGTGCGGCGATGTGTTCAAGTGGGCAAATGATAGTGGATGGAACAGATGGCAAGGATATAAATAGCCTAAAGTGCCAGAAGAAAATACTGCAGACTGTTCAAAAATACTATGCGATTATAGATAAGGCGTCAAGACTTCAGCATAATCTCAAAAGTAGCAGAGATCATATTGAACGTCTCATCCGTGAGGGACGTAATATTTAATGATGATGGTTTTGATAGTGCAGGATGAATATATAAATTAGAATAATTAGGAGAAAAGAATATGTTAATGTTAAATGAACAGACAATAAGTTCACTAAAAAAGGCAGCTACTGATTTGGAAACAGCGGTTGAAGGAATGGCAAATGCTGTATGTATAGTTGAGAATGCGTACAATGATAATTCTGCTGCACTAGGTCCTAAATCGGAACAGATACAGGAAATAATTGATGAAATGAGGACTTTACAAGCTACAACCGATAAGTTAGTCATATTTACCAGTGCAAGATTAGACGCATTAGCTGATAAGTATGAAGCTGCAATTGATGCGATTACTTATAAAAGCGATACTCCCTGATTGTATCATCAGTTCAGATGAACACCAGAAAGGCAGGACTGATAATGCAACGAAAAGCAATCCCTCTGAATTAGAAATCTCTCAGGAACAATACGAGAGTTACATGAATCATGAAACCAGACGGATAGTTAATAATTCATCAGATATACATAAAATAGCAAATCACGAAACAACCTCAGATGGAAGAAAAAAAGGATCTTACAGTGGTGATAAGTTTGTATTTGAAGAAGAATATGTTCCAACCAATCGGTTTAATGACGAACGTAAGACAATAGGTGAAATAAAAAAAGAATTACGTGAAAAATACGATATAGAGGTTGGGTGCATACCTATAATTGATGGAGAAGCAGATATTAGTTCAATTGCTGTTGTACATATTCCATATTCAAAAGTCCTTGAAAAGAGAACAGGTACAGATCTGGAGAGTATGGAGTACGAGCTGGAATCTAAAAGACTGGATGGTGTTGATACGACAGAGGAAAGACTATCCTCTTTAAGAGATGTTTTTGGAAAAACAGATACAGGAAAGGATAAACGCTCAAAAAATTTTTCTGCAGCTGATCAAATTACCGTTGAGATGCAGGCAGATATACCTGGATTGGACAAGCCATATACCGTGAAAGATTTGAGAAGGTGGAGAAGAGATAATCATTTTTCCTGGGATGAGCAGCTCGATAATGGATATATACTTGTTCCGTCAGTTATTCATTCAGAGATAAAACATAGAGGGTTAGTTGGGTATGTTACTTCTGCTGTAAAGGCTTATGCGGAGGAAAAAGAATACAGAAGAACGCATGGTGAAAGTCTGTATTGTGGAGAAGAAGATGCTCCTATTTCTATATCAGAACTATTAGATAAAGAAAAAAAACAATAACAGGTATATATTATTATACTGGTTGGAGGTCATGGGTATGACAATTGATGAGATAAAAAAAAATCTGGAAGATGCATTTATTCAAACTGATTTGTATGATCAGTTTGAATATGGTGTGGATTCTGAGAAAGATGTAAATATTTATTTTGATCAGAATGAAAGATTGAGGGTTATGTCATTACCAACGCCATATAAGATAAGCAATATAGCAGATATTTCCCAAAAGAATTATGATGTAAAACGTAAAACTAGGAAAGATAATTGTAACTATGTAAGTATATTATTTGACGATGGCGTAGTGTTAAAGTGTGTATTGCATGGGTTAGAATTACAATATGAGGATAGGGTTTATCATGGAAGCATGGCTGTTAGTTATAGGTTAAATTATATATATAGAACTGACGTGACCGGACTTAGTGTTAATCCTCTTATTATAAAGGATCGAGAGGTTGTTGCATATTGTGGAAATTCTGAAAGAATTGTTGTTCCGGAAGGTGTTGTGACAATTGGTGAATATGCTTTTGAACATTCTAGTGTTGCAAGATTATCATTTCCAAGAACCTTGAGAGATATTTCTGATTACTGTTTTTCAGGATGCAAGAATATTGAAAATATTGTATTTGATGGAAATGATGAATATATTGGCGATGATGTATTCATGAGGGAAAAGACGAAGAAACAGATTGAGGTTCCGGCACGGATTAAGTTTGACAGAGTTAAAGTGTTTGATGATTTGGGACTTCAAATACAATACCAGGATTAGCTAGGATTTAGAAATAGCTGGTAAGATTATATTGACAATAGAGTCAAAAATTAAAAGTGATAAAGGGGATATATGAATACTGAAGAACGGTTAAGAAGAATTAGTAGTGATATGAAACGGTTGTTAAATAATGACGATGATATATATCCTTTTGATCTTAATCCTACAAAGCTTTGCTGGATTATAGATATGATAATTATTACGTGTGAATGTGCGGCAAGGAAGGGAAAGACGGGTATTTCAGGTTTCTTAACTTTTGGCAGCGATCCGGAAGGCGGAGAGAATTATTTTTTTGATCAGAACAAAAATGAGGGCAACATTCTCGCTGTGGATGTAGGCCCTATTGACGACCTTTCTGAAATAGAAAGTATTTTGAATAGTAACACTAAAGGAAAATCAATATTCTGGGAAAATATAAATAATCGAGAAATGATAATGGATGATAGAGAGACCTTAGAGAAATTTGGTAATAAACTAAAGATACTGCTAAATGTTAATGGGTTAAGTAAGGCAGATATAGAAACTGTACCAGTAAAGGTAGTATTGCAGTGGAGAGAGAAAAAAGATACAAAACAAAAAACAAAACAAGAGAAGATAAAGCAGGAGAAGATAAAACAACGGGTAGATAAATTGGCGTTTTTCGTAAAAAATATTATAGAATCAGACGAGAAAAAGGCTAGTAATAAAAATGAAAATAAAGCGGATGTGTATACAGAAATAAAAGAACAGATAGTATATTCAAGTTTTCGTTTGTACATAAATATAAGCTGGAAATAAATGATGTACTTTCATGCTTAAGGATAAAAAGAACATAATTGATTTGAGGTAGGTGTTTATCAATGATTTCAGTTAATCACAGTTATTTTTTTGTTCCGTTTAAAGTAGATAGTCTTGATATATGGAAGACTACTGTTGAAAGTATGAGATATATCAATAAAAAAGGGGATGAGTTAGGTGTATGGAAACGTATAGTGGATACATTACCAGTTCATCTTATGAAATATGTAAATGACGGCGTTGGATATAATACAGAACGGCAATATGCATATGAGCTCTGTGAAAAAAGAGAATACGGAATTCCATATACGGATGGAAATAAGAAGATACTTAAGACTATACTTAAGAGAAACGAAAAAGTATTGGAAGTAGAGTTTGATATATCTCATATCAGAATGCATATGTTTGGAACAGGGATAGGTATTCTGGTATATGACATCAGTTATTCTGACGAGATGGATTATGAAAGTATATTAGAATTTAATTATCAGTTCAAGAAGATGGGGATTGATAAATTCATAATAGATAACTGCCAAGTTGATAGAAAAGAAAAAATGCCATTTATGTACAATCTATCTCAAAATATAGTATCTTGCAATTCTGCGTGTTTAACTAAAACAGAGATTTTTTTTAATGCGGTTAGTAAAGTCAAGATGCAGGCAAATGTATTCTGTATATTGAGCGACTCGACCACAGATAATATCGACAATAAATTATTTCATTTAGCAAGAGCGTATAATAGTGACTATCAGTACAGTGAGTATGCTGAAAGTAGTGGGATAACAATATACAATCCATATAGTTATGTGCATTGGGGATACTGCGAGCAGGGGATTGCCTGTGTTTACAATGACGTGTGCAAGTTTACCCATAATCAGTTACCGGGGAATTTGCAGAATGATTATTATTTTATGTATTTGATTTTGCTGCATCAGAGGTATATGTTACTTGATTTGATGGATAAAACTTTGATATGTAAAAAAGGCAGTATTCGTGAGTGGAAAAAAATACAGGAGAGTCTTTTAGACTTTGAAATAGAATATTCTTTTAATGTTATATCAGACGAGATGACATATCATAAAATATATTCAGATATGAGATCAAAATTATCAGTTATAGAGCTGGAAAATGATATAAATGATGTTTCAAATAGAATGTATGTGTTGAATCAAGAAGAAAAAAAGAAATGTGCTAATGAAATTCATGAGCAGGAAGAAGTTTCTGCTGACATTAGAAGCAGAAGAACGGATATAGTGTTAGGGCTTCTTTCTTTGCTGGCAATCTTTTCTGCGTTGGTAGATAGCACAGATGTGATAAATGAGTGGTGCTCAAAAGATGATAAGGTGACTCTTTTGTGGCCACATTTTTTGTCGTATGGAATAATTGGGATAGTCACACTTGTTGTTGTATGTTTTTTAATCCACAGTTATTTACAATATAGAAAGATAAAAAATAAAAATAAGGATAAGAGGAGAAAATAAATGGAATCAAAAAAGATAGAGGAACTCAACAGTAAACTTGAAAAAATGGAACAGATTATGGAAACTGAGGGGAAAAATCTTAGTTTTGATTCAATAATCGTAGATTGTGATCATGATTATGCGGTTATAAAGGCTAGAAAAATTGCAGAGGGAATATGCAGATATGTTGTGGTGGCAAACAGGCTGATAAAGGATAATAATTCTATTAGAAATGCAACATTAGAAGTGTATCTAAAACAGTTTATGAGAACTAGGGAAGATTTATTTCCGAGGGGAATTATTATAAATATTGAGACTATTCAGAAGTACGGAAACTATGGTGGACATTATCAAACGGGGGAAGAAATATCAGAGAATGATGTTGATATATGTCTTAGCGCTCTAATAACGATATTGAATTGGTTCAATGAAGAATATGATATGTCTGCATTGGATAAAGAAACTGCTCCCAAAAGTAAAGATCTTAAAGTGCCGAAACATGAAGATAACCGGAAAGAAGATGCAAATAAAGATAGAATGTCCGTGGAGGGACAGGTTGCCGAGTCCATGACACAGGAAAATTTGATAAAATGCATAATTTTGCTGTCTCAAAAATATGCATACAATATTTACGAGAGAACAAATACTACAGAAAAATATAATTTGTTTTGTGGTTTGGCAAACAGAATGTTCAGTAATAGTGTCGATATCTATAACCATGGTAAAAAGTCAGAAAAATTGGAAAATACAGTAGAATATTTGTATAACCAAATATGTTCTGGACAGAGGATTATCCGTGTAAATGGGTTGCCTGGTGCTGGCAAAAATATGTTGTTGCAATTAGTCTTTTACAGGATGATAAGCGAATTGAAATCGGGAAGCAATTTAATCCCGATATACGTATCTGTTAATTATTATGAGAAGTTAGTTTACCAGGCAGGCGATGTGAGATTGCAGGTTTACAATACTATGAAGAAAGATATCGGCTTTTATTTGGATTATATGAGCACTCATTCTGAGTATGAACCAGTTTTTTTTGTTGATGCAGTCAGGGAACACCAGATATCAGACATTTTTGTGGAGAACGTATTCAGTGATTTGATTAGGTCCATGGGTAAAGTGAGAAAGTTGGTTTCAGTTGATACAGGACTTGTAAAAAACAGATCTCGCATTAAAAAGGTTATTCCACTTACAGTAGGTGATGATGGAAGTTGCAGAGTAGAGTTCCATCAAGTACCAATTAATAACAAAATACAGGCAATGGAATTTATAGACTGCGTTTTAAAAATGTATGAATATGAGATGAGTGCAGGCGAGATATATGAGGCTTTGAAGGCTTTAAAATATTCAGAAATAGATATATTTCTTGTCAGGTTGCTTACAAAGGAAATGTTTCATAACATGAATTATGAATCAGTTACAATAGCTGAGATATATGAGAAGATGGCATTAGCTGAATATTTGGGTGATGAACAACAATTGTTATATGTTTCAGAAAATATATTTAAGTATGTATTTGAACCAGACTATGTGATGACGGATAGAGAAAGAATAGGCCAAATCTGGTCGTTGGCACATAAGCATCATTCTTTCATGGAGTTTCTTATAGCTTATTATTTTGTAAATAAAGTTAGAAATTATAAGAATGAGGATCGTTATGAATTTTACAGTGTAATGCTTACAGCTATGGCAAATCAATTTGTTGTATCATTTTTAAAAAATGATTATGCGTTACAGGAAACTATGGTTTCATTTGTCAATGAGAAGTATATAACATTCAATATACAGCAAAAAAGTAATGCTGCATACTGGATGGGACGAATTACATACAAAAATTTATCTAATACAGCTATGACATTTTTAACTAGTGAATTTAGTAAGTTAAAGATGCTCGTGAAAACAAATAACAAGAATAACCAGGAAAATTTAGATAATCATTTTCTATTTCGTGCTGTTTGTACAGGGTTATTGTCGCATGGGCAAGCAAATATGATGGATGAATATCTATGCGTTGTTATAACAAACGATATAGCAAATGCATTAAATAGAGGTGCAACGATAGAGTATTTTGGAAATGCATTTCAGATAGCAGCGCATAATACATATTATCTGGACACGGATATCAATATTGGGGAAAGAGCTATTGTTGTGCTGAATGAGAGAATTGAGGGGGCGCTGTATAGAAGAAACGGAAAGTTCGTAGAAAATAATCTGGTGACAATGCTTACTATACTTCAAGCTCGTATACAGAATAAAAGTAAAAAGTTAAGATTTGATATCGCTCCATATGTAAAAAAAGCAATAGAGTATTTAAATGTATATAAGACTAAACCTCAAAATGTAGCGTCTTCAAAAATATTAATGTATTTTGACAGTGTTAAGGAAGATTTGGAAAGATATTTGAGTGAGGATCAATTCGATGTCGGTCCACTTGTGTACAATAAATATCGTGGACTGAAAGATGTGAAACGTATACAGTGGTTAGCTCGAGATATATATGATCCAGAAAGTGTATCAGAACACAGTTTTAGTGCGTGGCTTATGGCTGCACTTTTCCTGCCAGAAGAATACAATGTGGATGGGTATATAAAAAAAGAAATTCTGGATATGATATTGATACATGACATGGCAGAGGCTGAATTGGGAGATAGAGTGTTATCACTTAATGAGCCAACCAAGGAGCTTGAAGAGCAAAACTATATTATGAAAAAATTATTTCTGAAAGGAACATACCCAGATATAGCAAATTTAACATATTATTATAATGTATGGACAGGATATTATAATTGCCTGAATATAAATGCTAAAGTTGCGAGGGATGTCAATCTTGTCCAAACTGTGTATACCTTCTTAGAGTATTATAGTAAATATGAAAATCAGTTTAAAAATGGAGATTTAGAATCTTGGATGGCGGAAAAAGATAATCTAATTACAGATATTGGATATGATTTATTTGAAAGACTAATACTAGGTAATTCGGATTTTGTAAGAATATTGAGTAAAATTAAAAATAGTTAATCAGTTAGATTATATTTATGAAGACAAAGGGGAACGGATGAGAAAAATTAAAGAGAGGTTAAGTATATTTATAGTAAAGAAACCAAGAGCAACGATACTGACTATAATAGTGGTTTTTAATATTATAATACTATTACTCAGTAGCATGACTATAAATATACTAATGAAAGATTCAATTAGAGAAGTTGGATTTTGGCGTACAATTTATTACACGGTTGGAATGATTCTTGATGCCGGAATGATAGAAAATATTATAAATGATATAGGAAGCGCAAATGTCATTTTGGTAATAGTATGTCTTTTTACGATATTAATTGGCAGTGTTAGCTTTACAGGCGCTGTAATAGGTTATGTGACTAACTATATATCTAGTTTTATAGAAAATGCCAACTCAAATTCCCGAAAAATTGCAGTTTCTAATCATACAGTAATTCTTAATTGGAATTCAAGAGCCTCAGAGATAATAAATGAAATGTTGTATTTAGGAACTCGAGAGACAATAATTGTGCTTGTCAATGGTGATTCAGATAGAGTTACAAAGGAATTGAATGAGCGCATTTATCTCACAATGAATGAGAAAAAAGGGATAAAGAACAAACTCAACATTATAGTGAGAGACGGCAGCACATACTCAACCAAACAGCTTAATGATATATCATTATCGACAGCGAAAACAGTTGTAATTTTAGGTGATGACAACATAAATACACAATGCCAGTATGAATTGGTAGAGAAACAGCAGTATTCAAAAGGAAATGCAAATACAATCAAAACACTAGTTCAAGTGTCAGAAATTACTTCATCGGATAATTCTAGTGATGGGCAGAAGATTGTAGTTGAAGTCGAAGATGCATGGACTAATAATATAGTAGATAAAGTGATAGCTCACAAAGAAAAGCTGCAAAAGTGTAATATAGTTCCTGTGCCGGTAAACAAAATACTGGGACAGATATTATCACAGTTTTGTATCTTTCCGGAATTGAACAAGGTATATAATGAATTATTTTCAAATGATGGTGCTGAATTCTTCTGTGTCCAATTAAATGAGGAAGTTCATGAGGATGATGTGATTGAGCATTTATTATATTCTAATAATCAGGTAATTCCATTGGCAGTATTGTCTACTAAATCAGGTAGAAATCTATATTATATGGCATTATACGAAAATGATTATTCAGCATCTGCAAACATCACTAAGCCTGGAGTTTTAGTAAATATAAATGAAAATTACTGGCTTGAAAAGCGCAATATAATCATATTGGGCCATAATAGTAAGATTAGGGATATAATGGCTGGATTTGATGCATTTCGCGCAGAGTGGAACAGGCAAGATGGTTCGGAACTTCTTAATATTGTAGTTATTGATGATCCCAGAAGTCTGGAGAAATTGGAGTATTATAGAGAATATTCGTATGTAAACAATGTGATAGAGGCTGAGATATATGATACAGAGATTATAAAAAATGCAATAAACAATTTTATAGATATGAATGAAAAAGACACAAGTATATTGGTGTTGTCGGATGATTCTGTAAGAGAAAAAGATATAGACTCATTTGCTTTGACAAATCTTATTTATATACAGGATATTATATATACTCGCAAACAAAATGATCCTGATTTTGATACGGATATTATAGATGTGATTGTCGAAATTCTAAATCCTAAAAATTATGATGTGGTTCATAGTTATAACATTGACAATATAGTTATCAGTAATAGATATATCAGCAAAATGGTAACACAAATTGGACAGAAGATAGAATTGTATGAGTTCTATGAAGATATTTTAACATATGATACGGCTGATTGTGAAGAATATGAAAGTAAAGAAGTATATGTTAAGCCTGTTAAGGGTTTTTTGAGAAATATTCCACCGAGATGTAAGGTTTTGGATCTTATACGTGCAATATATGAGGCATCCCCTTGCTATAACAAAATGTTCCTGCTTGGAGTAGCAAGACATGGCGGAGAAGTCGAGCTGTTTTGTGGAAAACAGGATGAAAGGTATATAGAGCTGACTGATAGTGATAAGCTTGTTATTTATAGCAATCACTGAGGAGGATACTGGTTATGAAAAAGAAAAATGAAAAAGTATATGTGGGGATACCAGTCCCTTTGATAGTTATCATTGTCATATTTCTGGAGATATTTGCTGTAAGTGGAATTAAAAGTTATGATGTAAAAAAATACGGAGATAGATCTGAGGAGCAGTCTACATCAGCATCAACAACTGAAGATGATAATTCAGATAAAACACATGATAAAACTGAGATAGCAACAGAAGAGCCATCTACGGATAAAGATGCTTTAAAAAGCGATGATCTTAGTGTGAAAGATGGATTACTGCATAAGAAGAAAGAGTTTTGGAATCGTCCAGAGACGTGCTCTACCATAGAGGAATGTTTTGAGATAGTAAATGAATATATACTTTCCGGTAGCGATGATAAGCTTGAGATAGAAACTGTTGGAGTGAGCGAAGAAGATATTAAATCACTTGCTTCTGAGTATATGACACAGACGTTTGGCAGGCCTAAATCTTATAAATTGACATCAGTAAAGAATTCTGATAGGAAAAAGCTAACTATGGAAATAGAGTATGAGGAGTCGTATTATGTATATAGATATGTAGTATATGGAGATGAAATTCCCCAAAAAGAAAAAAGGGCATTAAAGCTATACGATGAAATAGATAAAATGCTGAAAGAAGTGGATTTAGCAAGCATGAGTGATTATCAAAAGGAGTTGTATTTTCATGACTATATTATAAAATATGCAGAATATGATTATGATGCAGTTAAAAGTGAAAGTAGAACAGATGCCCACTCAGTATATGGAGTGTTTGTTAATAGAAAATGTGTGTGTGAAGGATATGCACGCGCAATGGGACTATTACTGTCTATTGCAGGCATTGATAATTATTATGTAGATGGAGAGGCATATAGTACAACTGTCGATGGAGTATATAATGAAGGTGGACCTCATGGATGGAATATGGTAAAAATAGAGAACAATTGGTATCTGTTAGATGCTACATGGGATGACGGAAAAGGAGATGTTGTTAATTACTCATATTTTAATGTAAATGATGAAATAATCAATAGTAGCAGAGCTACAAATCACAGAGAACTATATCCGGAGTGCACATCATTACAAATGAATTATTATGTAAAGAATAATATGTGCTTTGATACATTTGAAGAATATAAGAATTATGTTTCGTCATATGCAGGAACAACAGATAAAACTGAGATAAAAGCAATGGTGTTAGACTACAGTGAAGAAAAATATGACTTTTCGGAAATACAAAAGTTGTTAGATATACCCAGCATGAGATATTTAGTAAATAGATTGTCGGATAATTATGTTGAAATAACTTTATATACATATTAAAATATCAAATTTAATCATTGTTGTGAGATAAAACAAGGATTAATTTAAATATTTTGAAGTTGCCGGTAAAACCAATATACTTAGTCTTTGCAGGAGGGAGGAAATTGAATGTTATTTATACTTTATGGAGCAGCACTTGAGGTTGGTTTGAAATCTAGGGAAATATTTGCAAAAAGGCTTTGAGATAATAAGAAAAGATAATTATATAGAAACAGACAGTAATATTAAAACATGGTTAAATGATAAAAAATTCGTAGATAGAAATAAATTGGAATCGTGTGACTTCCAATATGAACTTAATGGACTTCATGTTGGATTTAATAAAGAACAAATAATAGATTCAGCTCATGGCCAAAAGAATTGTCTACTTACAATGTCAGTGACGTCAATAGATTTAATAAAACAGTTAAAGCAAGCGTATGGAGATTACGTTACAATTATTTTTTCATACACAGATGCAGAGACCTTGTATGATATGACCAGTAGACAGGCTGGAATATCACTTGAAGAAGTTAAAGAGAGAATGAATGTGTCTGAAAAAATAAAAGAAGTATATTTAGAAAATATACAATGGTTTGATTTCGTTATATTGTATTCAGAAACTACAGTATATAGCATAGATAAGCTGGAGCCACAGTATAACTATATAATAAAAAAAAGACAGATGATTGAAAAAAAGCTGAATAATGAGCGTTATGTTGAACTTCCATATGTTGGTACAGGGAAATATGTGTTTGTTAGCTATTCTCATAAAGATAAGAATGAGGTATACGCTATATTATCTAGATTGCAGCTGAATGGCTTCCGGATATGGTATGACGAGGGTATTGCAGGGGGATCAAATTGGGCAAATATAATTGCAGATAAGATAAAAATGTGCTCTTGTATATTGCTTTTTTCATCGATGAATTCGGTTGAGTCTGATGAGGTTTCAGCAGAAATTAATTGCGGTCGTATATGTAAGAAACAGTTTATAACAATTAGACTTGACGATGCCAGATTCTCTTTGGCCGAGGAAATGTATATAAGTAAGGATCAGGATATAAACATAGATCGTAGCGATTATCTTGAAAAAATACAAATAGCATTGCCACATGAGAATAATATGAAGTGGGATAAAACTGGTATTTAATATGAGTTGTTTCAAGAGATATAAAACTGAAGAGGTAAAATATGGGTGGATATGTATTTATAAGTTACAGCACGAAAATCAACAGCTTGCAGATTTTGTAAAAGATATGGTAGTTCGTAAAGGAATGCGTTATTGGATGGCTCCATACTGCATACCTGCAGGTGCAAAATACGCATATGCTATAAATGATGCAATAGAGAATTGTTCTTGTTTTTTATTGTTGCTTACTCAGGAATCGCAAAATTCTGAATTTGTAGAACGAGAGGTAGAAAGAGCAATATCTTATCAAAAACCAGTGATTCCTATTCAGTTTGGTGAGTTTTGCCTAAATTCTGGATTTAAGTTCTATATAGGAAACAGTCAGATAATCAGAATTACAAAACAAAATGAGATGACATCAGAGATTGAAAAGATTATGGCAGTAATTTACAGATATGTAATGCCTAAAATACAGTCTTCATTAGGATGTACATACGAACGAAAAAGAGTAGAAGACAATGAGTATATTAAATATATCAGCACAAAAAAGTGGTACGAATCTAGAGTAAGTCGATACATTTTGGGTAATCTCATATGTGTTCTTGCATTTTTTCCATTGTGTCTTATTACTCCATATGTATTTGTGATAGACTTAATAGCAATAATTTTGTGGAATGTTATAGTGACTACACAGGTTAAAAAGTACAAAAAATTTCAAAAGAATTTTGACGAGAAAGAATAAAACACGCAGTGTTATATTTGCTGTATGACAGAGTATGTTTTGTGGGAGGAGAAGACCGTGGAGGTTAGTTTAATATGTTCAGTTTCTATGTTGGTAATTGGGGGAGGTTTATATTGTTATAATACCCAAAAAGGCCATAGAGCAATAAACGGATTAACAATTATGACTGTATGTTTTTTTTGCTCTGCTGTCAGTATTTTTATTCCAATTTACAAACATATATTTTGGGGGGATAGAGCAGCTATAGTAAAAACATTGTTACTATCCATTCATAATGCGATAAGGTTATTTATTGTGGATGGGGAGTTTACGATAGTTCAAGATTATGTCAACTATGATAATAGTTACCTGTCAACAATTTACAGTGTTGTTGCGGCAATATTATTTGTTGTGGCACCTGTACTGACATTTGGATTTGTTCTGTCATTATTGAAAAACATAAGCTATGTTTTTAAATTGTTTTTGCGAAAAAAAGACGATATATATATATTCTCAGAACTGAATGAAAAATCTATTTCACTTGCAAAAGATATAAAAAGACAGAATGATAAATGCACTATAATGTTCACGGATGTATATGAAGACGGAGAAGAACGATTAAGTGAATTGGTCGAATCGGCGAAGCATATTGGATCTATATTAACCAAGAAGGATATAAGTTTAATAAACATGAAAAATCACGGCCGGAAAGCTAAAATTAATTTTTTCCTAATAGGCGAAGATGGGAATGAAAATCTGATGCAAGCTTCCTGTATAATAGATAATTATAATGAAGTTGATAATATAAATATGTATTTATTCTCAGATAGATTAGAAAGTGAAGTCATAACTAATGCTGTTGACAAGGGGAAAATTAAAATACGTAGGATAAACGCACAAAGAGCAATGATTGAAAATTTTCTATATGTTGATGGAACAAAAATTTTTGATAATGCAAAGGAAAACGATGTCGGTGAAAAGAAAATCGGAGTGCTCATAATGGGTTTGGGCGGCTATGGTACAGAGATGTTAAAGGGATTAAGTTGGTTTTTGCAAATGGATGGGTATGAATTTTCTATAGATTGCTTTGATGTAGATAAAGCTGCGGAGAGCAGATTTTGCGCAATCTGTCCTGAGATAATGACACCAGAGATCAATGGCGCAAATATTAAAGGTGAGGCTCGGTATGATATAAAGATACATAGTGGTGTTGATGTTACTACGGATGAGTATGTTAAAATGATAGAAAAAATGCATGATACTACGTACGCATTTGTTGCTCTCGGAGATGATGAAAGAAACATAAAAAATGCATTGATGTTAAGAACTTTATTTGAACGTATGGGAATATCACCGTTGATTGACGCTGTATCGTATGTTCAAGAAATCAATAACCGATTAAATGGAATATGTAATTTTAAAGGACAAAAATATAATATACAGTTTTGGGGATCTTTTGAATCGCAGTATTCAGTCAGGACGATTATGGATTCAGACCTTGAAAAAGCTGCATTAAGACTCCATTGCGAATGGGGGTGCGAAGAAGAATTTTGGAAATATGAGTACAACTATCATTCCTCGGTTGCATCGGTAATTCACAGAAAAGCTCGGATACATTGTGGTATAGATGGAGCAGATCAGGAGAAGGAAAATATGACAAAAGAACAGCAGGAGAGAATAATGTTATTAGAGCATAGAAGATGGAATGCCTATATGCGTTCTGAAGGATATATTTATAGTGGAGACTTAAATAGCGATAGCAGAAACGATTTAGGGAAAATGCATAATAATCTTGTATCGTATTATAAATTAACCGATATTGATAAGAATAAAGATTTAAATGTTGGGGCGATTCATAAATATATAGAAAAGTAGTATAACGAGTAACACTCGGATGTGCTGTATATAAACCAGTAACATATTATTAAACAGAGGTAAAAGTATGCAGGTGTTTGAAAATTTTATAAGTTATAGACGAAAGGAATCTATGCTTGAGGTTAAGAATATATATGATGCTCTGCAAACAAAGGGATTCTCGACCTTTTGTGATGTGTACAGTCTTGGATCCGGTGAATTTAATCAGGATATTATTACAGCAATAGATAATTGTACAAATTTTATCTTGGTCTTGGGAGCACATTCAATGGATCGCTGTTCAGATGATGGTGATTGGTTGCTTTGTGAAATCAAGGAAGCTCTTGAAAAGAAAAAGAATATAATTTGTGTATTTACTGACAATGTTCAGTTCCCCGCAAATTTGCCACCTGAAATTGATAATATTAGATTTCATAATGGACTTAAATTTGATGTTTTCTATTTCGATAAGTTCATTGATAATTTGATTTCGAATTTTATGGTATCAGAGGAGGCAAGATCAGAAAGTGATGCAGAAAAAGATTTCATAATTATTCAAGACGTATTGGTTAGATATGTTGGAAATGCAAGAATTATTTCTATCCCTAGTAGTATACGAGTTATTGGAAGAAACGCATTTAAGAACCAAACTAAGATTACGAAAATAATAATTCCTGAAGGTGTTGAGGAAATACAGGAAAGTGCATTTGAAAGGTGTATTCAGATTCCATATATTACGTTCCCAATGAGTCTACAAAGCGTTGGTGATAAAGCATTTTGTCGTTGTTACAATTTGGCTTATGTGGCATTTAATGAGTCACTTAAAGAGATTGGAGATGAAGCGTTTGGCTTTTGCGGAAAGTTAAAAATGGTTTTTCTCAATAAGAATTTAGCCCAAATTGCACCAACGGCATTTAATAACTGTAGTAGGTTAATGGAGTTTTCGATTTCTGATGAGAACAAGTATTATTCTACACAGAATGGAATATTGTATGACCATGATTTGAAAATTGCTGTTAGATGTCCAGAAAACTACAATCATGATGTAGTTGAGTTACCAGGGACGGTTGTGACTATTGGAGAATGGTGCTTTTCAAGATGCATGAAAATAATCGATATAGTTCTACCAAGAAAACTTGAAATCGTGTGTTCTCATGCATTTCACGATAGTTGCAATATTGCCAGTTTAACACTGGGGGATAGTATTAAAGAGTTTGATACCTCTGCTTTGACGGGCTGGAATGATCGTCAGAGAGTGCTTATGGGACGTCACTTCCATCCTGTTATAAAGTATAATATTGAGCAAAAAATTAAGGAACTGGCTCCGGTAGAACGGCAAGTTACTGGATACCAGTTTTGTTTGGTAAAAACTGCTTTTGAGGCAGAGGAAGAGGCTATAGAGATGGCAAAAATGTTGCTGGATAATAGACTGATTGTGTCAGGACAGATAAAGAAAATGCGCTCTTTATATGTTTGGGAAAATGATATGTGTTGTGAAAATGAAGTGGAACTCACCTGCTTTACAGAAAACAGATTATATTCGGAAGTTGAGGAATTCATTAATAGTCATCATTCTTATGAATTGTGTCAGTTGATTTGTTTGCCAATTACTAATATATCTGATGGCTTTGGTAAGTGGATTTCTGACTATACTGGAAAAATTAAATTTGATGATTTTAATAAAGGAGATTACGAAAAATGAGTGAATATTGTATTGTATTAACAACGTTTGAAAACAAGGAGCAGAGTAAGACCGTGATTGATACCATCCTTCAGGAACAGTTGGTTGCGTGTGTTCAAGAAGTTGATATTAAAAGTCATTATGTCTGGAAAAATAAACTATGTAACGATAGTGAAATTCTTATTCTAATGAAAACTACAAATGAGCTTTATGAAGACCTTAAAGCTAGATTGCTGGAGATACATCCATATGATACGCCAGAAATTGTTCGCATTGATATTTCAGATGGATCAACCGGATACTTGGCTTGGATAAAAGCTGTTACCAGATAAATTAGCAATTTTAGGAGTTTATCATAATTCGACATTAGAGCTCCGAATCCACAAAAAACGAGGAAAAGGAGGGAACCATTGAACAAAACCAATGAAAAAGTCAACAAAGCTTCAAATGAAGTTTCAGCCGAAAATTTAAATAAGACTTCAGCTGAAATTCCAGACAATAAAACAGAAGATGAGTCAGAAGATGAAGCTTTGAATTTCAATTTTGAAGATAAGGAAGATAAGAAGAAGCAGCCAATAACAACCAAGGCTTACAAAATAAAAGCAGCTGTTATCATAGTGCTGCTTATAACAGCATTTGTGGTAAAAGACTTTGTTATATTCAAAGATGCGTATAATCTGACTGGAGATGAGACGTGGCTTTCTCAGCTCCTTTCAGCGTGGTTTGATGAAAGAAAACTGATGCTATTCACAGGTCTGATAATACTCTTGTATCCATGGGAACTTACATATAATATTTATCAGGATATCTGCAAGTCGATGAATCATAATCTGAAGCAAACAAGAGTATTTGCAGTTGCGGTACTTGTGGCTGCCTCGCTGATTGCCATTTTTTGTTATATCCCTTATACGAAGATTAGCCGGGCAGGCTTGTACATATTTTGCGTGATTGCGTTGAGTCTTGCAGTATGTTATATATGCAGGCAATTCTTTGAGAGTGGTATTGTATGGTTGATCCTATCGGTAATTTATCTTGCCGTTATTACATGCATATATGCTAACCGGATTTGTGCAAAAGCAGATGTGCTATTTGAAGCTTCTTTATCTTCTGCCTGGCAGATGACTGGATATGCCATATGGATTCTAATAGTGCTGTTCAGTACAGCTATGGAAATGCTTATGATATATGCATTATTTAATAGCAGGTCGATAGGAGAAGGACTGATTTATATAATCATTACTGTGATGTTTGGGATAGCTTATGGCTATGTTGTATTTCCTGTATTGGATAGATTCGAGAACGGATTGCGCAGAAATGTATCAGGTGATTATTCTTTTGTGGGCGAACCGTTGAATTCGCCAGTTGTTATATGGATGATTGCATTGCTGGCATTTATTATCGTTCTGCTGGCATGTGCTTCGAAGATAGTTGAACGTTATTCACATAAAAGAATGTGGATGCTGATATGGATAGATGTAAGTGTTTTGGGACTTCTGATATTTGGAATATGTGCAAAGGCAGGAATTGTGGACAACAGTTTCAGCAGTCATTCATTATTTGACATGGGTAGTATGATAGCAGTGTTTATAGCTGTCAGACTATTGATTATTCCCATTAAGCCACAGCTGGATCTGAAGTGTAGGTTCATAAATCCTGATCAGGAGATAATCGATAGCGGGTATGATAGAAAAGTATTGGAGATTCAGATTATCAGCCTTCAGAAGCAGCTTAATGCTCTAGTGAAAATGACAAGGCTGACAGATATAAAGGTAGACATGGCACACAAAGCACTGATGATTCCTGACGATAAAGATGAGGGTGAAGAGGAACGTCACGACCTTCTTGATTTTGTAGAAAAAGCTAATAAGCTTGTGGATGAGAAAAAGAAAAATGGAGAACCGGTAAACTATAGTGAGCTATATAGTAGACTTATGAAGATCAGAAACGAGGAACGTGAGCAGATCTTTAAGATTATGGAAGCGAAATATAATGATGAATGTATGGATCTTGATGATTTTGATGATTTGGACCATACAGATGATGATAGTGATGAGGATGAAAACTAGGAAGACGAACATACACTTCAGGATACAGCACTTGCAGCTTTGACTCAGATAAATGAGAAAGAATATGATACAGAGATTGTGGATGAGGGGATAGACAAAGACCATATTGTACATTACGGATTTGCATTTGAGGGCAAGAAAGTGCTTATTTTGGCGGGATAAAAGGCCTAAAGACTTGTGGCGGAGATTACTGTCACTGATATGTTAGATAGACTGTAAATATTCAACTAATAAGGTGGCGTTAATCTATGATTGATAATAAAGTGAATGATTACAAACAGTATGGAGAAAACAATATAAGAGAGAACTATAGAAAACTTACCAGGTTACTTATTTCCAAAGGACTTACCATAACTACCATGGAATCTGCCACCTCGGGGCAGATTGCATCCCTCATCACAGACACGGAAGGTTCATCTGCTGTGCTTAAGGGGGCATTTGTCACCTACTGCAATGAGGCAAAGATCATGCAGGGGGTTCCGGCGGAGATCATAGACAAGTACACAGTCTACTCAAAGGGAACTGCAGGTGCCATGGCGAAGGCGTGCAGGAAGGCATATAATGCGAATATAGGGATCGGCGTGACTGGAACAATGGGCAATGTTGATCCGGCGAATCCTAACGCTTCAGTTCCGGGACAGGTATACTTTGCCATAGACATAGATGGCGATGTGGAAGCTTATTATGTGGAGATTCCGGTTCAGCCGACAAGGCTTGCGTACAAGCTTGCTGTGGCGGAGGAGATTTATGAGGAGCTTGTGAAAAGATTGGTATAATACTGAATTATTTGAAGGTTTCATTTGTCAAATATAGCGGTTATAATGATGGTGTATACAATCCAAATGCGGTGGTAAGTCTAATGCTTGAGGGTGATTTTCAGAGCTACTGGTCTGGAACGGCATCATACAGTGCCATAGTACCTTTTAAAAAAGGATGATTTACAAATAGAAAAACTGATATATGGAGGCGGAGAAAGATGAAAAAATACGATCAGAAAATTCTAAAAACTGCAATACCGGCATTTGTAATATCAGCTATATGTTATGCGGCCATGTGGGGAATAATGACAAGAATGGAGAATACAATTTTTGCTGGATACATAGGCGGCGGAGGTGCAGTCAGCCAGATAAGGAATATTCTTATATGTATTCTTGTAGGGGCGATACTTTTTGTTTTGCCACTTGAGAAGATATGTGATAAGACATATGGCGCAGTGCGTTATTGTGGATCGCTTTTTACAGATAAAAAGAAATTTAGAGATGCGGCGGTATTGTTTGTGCTTACGTTTCTGTATGTCGTTATCTGCTGGGCAAGTGTGACGTTTTCAATACATACCGACAGTGGACTCGATGATGGAGGACATTGGGGATTATTCGGCTCGGGAAGTGACGAAATATATGCTGTGGTGATAACGATACTCGCTTTTGTGGTTATGGTAAAGGGAGTTGACCTTGTAAAGAAAAGTTGGAGTGAAGTTTGGTTTTGGTTCCTTATCGAACTTGCAAATGTTGTGAGTGTAAAACTTGTGACGGCCAAAGATGATCTCACATTTGCTATCGTATGTTCAGAAACGGTTATGTTTATTGTATACATGGCTGTTCAGCACAGGTTGAATATTGTGACTTGTCTATTATCACTGCTTTTTGGAGCAATACTTATATTTGCCGGATGTGATGATGTATTTACCAGTAAGAATAAGATTTCAGGTTCTTCGATCATGGATGAACTGGATCAGGCTGGAAGTATGCCAGACAGAATTTTTGGAGCAAGATATAATATTACGATAATTGAACATCAGGCTGGGATTGGTTTGTGTATATTGTGGTTCATATTGCTTGTTATTTTGTCAATTGCTGTCATTCTGTCTGCAGCAAAGCTTATGAAGGTATCTGCCAGACGTGGAACGTTTGTGCTTGGAATATATATGATAGAAGCATTTCTGATCATATATGCTATATTTGCGGAACTGGGATTTATCAAGCCGGCAGTGACGCTTTTGCTGCATATGAACGAGGTGGTTCCGGTTATGATATTGGGATTTAGAATGTTTTTCATAGAAGATGGCAGCCACAATGAAAAATCCTGCTTCAATGTGTAAATGTCAATGAAAAAGTTTACCAGTTGCATCATTGATTATTACGGAACAAGGAGTATATATGAATAAGCAGATAGTTAATTATAAAAATGATGAAGAAATGCAGAGTATAATAAAAGCAAAACAAAGAAATATCAAAATAATACAAATCCCCATGTATTTGTCGTTAGTGGGAATACTCCTTCCGTTTGTGGGGGTAATATTTGATATATATGGTCCAATTATTGATACTGTTTTTAGAGTGGTGCCTGTAGTATGCATATTTATTGGCTTCTTACTTGCTATACTGTGTAATAAAAAAATGAAAGACCTCAGGGTGTTTATAGGACAGAATATTGTGCTCGGGGTTCTCGAGGAGAGAATTCAGGTTATTGATTATTCGCCAAGTGGTTATGTGGATGAATCTTTTTTAAAAAAATGCAGTATTCTTCCAACTTATAATAGAGCAACAGGTTCAGATTATATTCATGGAATATACAGAAATGTAGAATTTACATACAGTGATCTTGAATTGAAAACAGAAAGTCAGGATTATACTGCAAATGAAAACAACCTGAAAACTACTATTACAGAGTTTTCAGGACAGTTTATGACAATGGCGTTGAGTAAAAGCGTGAATGGATTTGTACAGATAATGGGCAAGAGTAATTCTGGGAAAATGAGGCAAAATAGAAAGGCCGTATACATAGATGAAAAAAACAATATATCAAGCTACTTGAAAACGGGAGATCGCGTATTTGATGACCGGTTTGAGGTTAATGCATCGGGGGATGACCTTGCGTATTCTATTTTGACCCCTCAGTTTATTTCAGGCTTGAAGAAAATGGGAAAACGTACAAGAGTTCAACTTTCTGGAAATATGGGCGTGATTGCCTGCTACAACGAGAAAAATTCATTTGAATTAATTGGAGAAATTAAAGATAATAGCGATATCGAATTATACAGGAAAAAGTTTAGAAAAGAATTATCAGATATTTTAGCAATCCTTGATATAATGATTGATTGTTGCTAAGGGATGATTCGGAATTTAATGTATTATAGAAAACTAGTAAAAGAATCTGTTACACTTATATTTGAAAACAGTCCGAGAGAGTTGAAGGAGAAGCAATTTTTTAATACATATGTCCATATTGGGAAAACAAAATGCAATACCGGATTGGGGTTGGATATGCTTCAGGAATAGTATATCATCTCGCTTGACGAATTTGAGGAAAGTTACTATTCTAAAGGTGAAAAGGAAAAGAAGGAGAATAGACGCTTTATGGAGAATGAATGCAATTTAGAGAATAAGATCAGAATGAATTACCGGCATCTCACACAACTTCTTATCTCCCGACACCTCACCATCACCACCATGGAATCTGCCACCTCAGGGCAGATTGCATCCCTCATCACCGACACGGAAGGTTCCTCTGCAGTGCTGAAAGGTGCATTTATCACCTACTGCAATGAGGCGAAGATCATGCAGGGGGTTCCCGCAGAGATCATAGACAAGTATACAGTCTATTCAAAGGAAACTGCAGGTTCAATGGCGCAGGCGTGCAGGAAGGCGTATAATGCGAATATAGGGATCGGTGTGACTGGAACCATGGGAAATGTGGATCCGGCAAATCCAGACGCTTCGATTCCGGGACAGGTATACTTTGCCATAGACATAGATGGCGATGTGGAAGAGTATTATGTGGAGCTTCCACCTCAGCCGACAAGGCTTGCGTACAAGCTTGCTGTGGCGGAGGAGATATATGAGGAGCTTATTAAGAGGCTGGACTGATAGAACGATTATCAAAGGAAGAATAAATGCTATATCTCATATCCGACATCCACGGAGATGTCATGTCATTCAGAAAAATGTTGAAAAAGATAAGCTTTGATCCAGCCGTGGACCACATGATAGTCATGGGAGACATATTTGACTGGAACGATGAGGGAATTTCTCTTCTTGAGTTTATGTCGGACTATCTTGTGGATGGTTCGATGCAGCTCATAAAGGGTAATCATGAACTGTTTGCCCAGATGTACATAGAGAGAAGCATGTCAGAGAGACAGTGGATCATATTCGGCGGTGGTGGAACAGTCAGAGATATCAAGAGGCTCAATGTGAATGAACAGATGAAGCTGCACGGGTATCTGGCTCATCTGCCACATTACACAGAGATACATTCACCAAAGTACGGAGTTTGTGTTGTCACCCATCCGGGCATTCATTGTGGCTCGTATGTCAGAAATGCTGACAGGACGATCAACATTACCGAGTCTATTACGAATGCCGTGGGAAGAGATGAATACAGGTTTCTCATATCGCCGGATATCCACAATGTTCCGTTTTCGGATAAGAAGGCATTTGACAGGTATGTGTTCTGCGGACATGTGACGACGAACAGACTCAATGAAGATCATTCATATAACGCTTATGTGACATCATACTATACGGATCTCGACTGCGGAAATGGAGAGAGAAACAGGGGCGGAAAGCTGGCGTGCTATTGCGTGGACGACGACAGTATTTTTTATATATGAGATTTTTTTAAAATTAGGGGTTGATTTTTGAAAGAATATGGAGTATTTTATATTCAACAATTAGATGATACGAAATGGACAAAGGTGTTCTCAAGAAGGAGGACACCTTTCTCTTTTTTTGAGGATACGTTAAGGATTCATTTTTGATCAAGAAAAGGAGTAGTAATTATGATGAACAAAATTTCAGCCGTATTTGGCTCACACGTATTCTCAGATCAGGTCATGAGAGAGAGACTTCCAAAAGCAGTTTACAAGTCACTCAAGGCGACTATTGACAAGGGCGAGCCTCTCGATACATCAATCGCAGATTCAGTTGCAGCAGCCATGAAGGAATGGGCAATGGAGCTTGGTGCAACACATTATACACATTGGTTCCAGCCACTTACAGAGACAACAGCAGAGAAGCACGACTCATTCGTAAGCACAGTCGGTGATGGCGGCGTTATCCTTCAGTTCACAGGCAAGGAGCTCATCAAGTCAGAGCCGGATGCTTCATCATTCCCTTCAGGCGGTCTTCGTGAGACATGCGCAGCAAGAGGATATACAGCATGGGATTGTACATCACCTGCATTTGTAAAGACAACAGATGAGGGAACATGTATCCTTTGTATCCCGGCAGCATTCACATCATATACAGGAGAGTCACTTGACTACAAGACACCTCTTCTCCGTTCAATGGATGCCATCAGCAAGGAAGCCCTTAAGGCTCTTGCAATGTTCGGCAACACAACAGCCAAGAAGGTTACTTCATCAGTTGGTCCTGAGCAGGAGTACTTCCTGATAGATAAGAAGAAATTTGCAAAGAGAACAGATCTTAAGCTCTGCGGACGTACACTTTTCGGAGCAATGCCTCCAAAGGGACAGGAGCTTGATGATCAGTATTTCGCAGCGATCAAGGATAAGATCGCATCATACATGACAGAGTTGAACGAGGAGCTGTGGAAATACGGCATCCTTGCAAAGACACAGCACAATGAGGTTGCACCTGCACAGCATGAGCTTGCACCAATCTTCTCAACAACCAACATCGCCACAGATCAGAACCATCTGGTTATGGCAACCATGAAGAAGATCGCTGCAAAGCATGACCTTGAGTGCGTACTCCATGAGAAGCCATTTGCCGGTGTAAATGGTTCAGGTAAGCACAACAACTGGTCGATCTCAACAGACGAGGGCGAGAACCTCATCGATCCAGGCAAGCATCCTGAGACAAATCTTCAGTTCCAGTTCTTCCTGGCAGCAGTTCTGGCAGCAGTAGATAACAACGCTGAGCTCCTGAGACTTTCAGCATCATCAGCAGGAAACGATCACAGACTTGGAGCTAACGAGGCACCTCCAGCAATCATCTCAGCATTCCTTGGAGAGCAGCTCCAGTCGATCGTTGAGCAGATCATCGAGAAGGGTGAGGCTACAGAGTCCCCAAAGGGCAAGACATATGTATCAGGTGCATCAACACTTCCTACATTTACAATGGATGCCACAGATAGAAACAGAACATCACCATTTGCATTCACAGGTAACAAGTTCGAGTTCAGAATGGTTGGTTCAACACAGTCCATCGCATTCCCAATGATGGTACTTAATACAATAGTTGCAGATCAGATCAAGAAGATGACAGATGAACTTGAGGGTGCTGACGATTTCGAGACAGCCTGCAAGGCACTCATCAGAAGAGAACTCACAGCACATCAGAGAATCATCTTCAATGGCAATGGTTACTCAGATGAGTGGGTTGAGGAGGCAGCAAAGCGTGGCCTTCCAAATATCAAGTGCATGGTTGATGCTGTTCCTTATCTTGCAGCAGATAAGAGCGTTAAGATCTTCGAGAACCTTGGAGTTATGGATAAGGCAGAGCTTGAGGCGAGAGCTGATGTAATGCTTGAGAACTATGCAAAGAAGATCAACATCGAGGCACTCACCATGATAGAGATGTCTAATGAGGAGATCATTCCTGCAGTTATGGAATATCAGGCAGAGCTTGCAAAGGGCGCAGCTGAGATCAAGGCTCTCGGAATTGATCCTACAGTTCAGGTATCACTTCTGAACACCATCTCAGAGAAGCTTACAGAGCTCAAGAGCGCTACAGTAGCCCTTGAGGAGCTGGTTGCAAAGGCAGCAGATTACGAGGGAGATACAGAGGCCTGGGCTAAGTATTTCCACAACACAGTATTTGCAGCATTTGACACAGTGAGAAAGCCTGCTGATGAACTTGAGAAGGAACTTCCAAAGACAGCTTGGCCATTCCCAACATACGAGCAGCTGTTATTCGAGCAGTAAAACATAGATTGAGTTTGCTAATCCTACTAAATTCTATATAAAATAGCTTAGAGGCATCCTGTCTGCGGTATCGCAGGCGGGGTGCTTTTTGCGCGTTATAATCCCGTCAAGCGCGCACATGCGAGAGCTTGCTCGCGGCATGTAGCGCATTTGACGGGATGACGCGACATGAACACGAAGGCCGATAGGCCGGAGTGTGAATACCGCGTAGAATTGCGGGAGAACGAAGTGCGGAGCAATTCTGTATTAACGCGCAATGCGGTGGAGAAGTGCGAAGCAATTCTGTATTAACGCGCAATGCGTGTGGAGGGGGGGCAAGTGCGAAGCGGAGGAGCAGGCACCTCCGTCCCCACTTGCCCCCCTCCACAAATTCTGCTATTATATACAGATGTGTTGTGATGTATTTTTGCACCGGCCACGGCATAAACAGGATCATGTGTGTGGCGGATGCTGAAAGAATAGGAGCATAATTTGAAGAATTTATATATAGCAGAGAAGCCCAGCGTGGCGAGGCAGTTTGCCGACGTGCTGGGGGTGAAGGGCAATGCGGGAAATGGTTACCTGGAGTCGGATACAGCGGTTGTCACATGGTGTGTCGGACATCTGGTCACCATGAGCTACCCGGAGGTCTACGATCCGAATCTTAAGAAGTGGAGCCTTTCAACTATTCCATTTATTCCAACTGAATACAAATATGAAGTTCTTCCTGACACAAAGAAACAGTTCAATATCGTTGCGGGATTGCTTAACCGCGATGACATAGGCTGTATCTATGTGGCAACGGATTCAGGACGAGAGGGAGAATACATATACAGGCTTGTGGATTCAATGGCTCACGTAACCGGCAAGGAGAAACGCCGTGTGTGGATCGATTCACAGACCGAGGAGGAGATCCTCAGGGGAATCCGTGAGGCGAAGCCGCTCTCAGAGTACGACAGTCTCAGCGACGCAGCGTACCTTAGGGCCCAGGAGGACTACCTTATGGGTATCAACTTTTCAAGGGCGCTGTCGCTGAAGTTTTCAAATGTAGTCCAGAGGTATCTCGGCATGGACAGATGTGTCATAGCAGTGGGCCGTGTCATGACCTGTGTCCTCGGTATAATAGTGAAGAGAGAGCGTGAGATCAGGGAGTTTGTAAAGACTCCGTTCTACAGACTCGTTGCAAATGTGGGCGAGGAAGGACAGACATTTGATGCAGAATGGAAGGCAGTGAAGGGCACAAAGTATTTCGAGTCGCCTCTTCTGTATAAGGAGAATGGATTTAAAGAGAGACCCGCAGCGGAGCAGCTACTGGCGGAGCTGAAGGCAGGGGAGCCCGAGGCTGTGGCCCAGGCTGTGGAGCGCAAGAAAGAGAAGAAACAGCCTCCGATGCTGTATAATCTGGCGGAGCTTCAGAATGACTGTTCATCACTTTTCAAGATCAGTCCGTCCGATACCCTCAAGATAGTCCAGGAGCTCTACGAGAAGAAGCTGGTAACCTATCCGAGAACAGATGCCAGAGTGCTGTCAACGGCCGTGGCAAAGGAGATAGGACGGAACATATCGGGACTTAAGAATTTCCAGCCTGTGGCAGAATTTGCACAGGGGGCCATGGAGAGCGGCACATATAAGGGAATCGCAAAGACGAAATATGTGAACGATAAGCAGATCACCGACCACTACGCCATCATACCTACCGGACAGGGCTTTGGAGCACTTAGAAGTCTGGCACCTACAGCTCTCAAGGTATATGAGATCATATGCAGGAGATTCCTCAGTATATTTTACCCTGCTGCGGAATACCAGAAGGTTGCAATGACACTCTCCAAGAACGGAGAGAAGTTGTTTGCCAACTTCAAATATTTGATAAACGATGGCTACCTCAAGGTGGCGGCCAACAGCTTTTCCAAGAAGAAGGACGATGTGAAGTACAGCCCTGAATTCATAGCAAGGCTTGCGAAGATAAAGAAGGGTGACAAGCTGAGCGTCCAGGGAATCGACATAAAGGAGGGTGAGACATCCCCACCTAAGAGATACAACTCAGGATCACTGATCCTGACCATGGAGAATGCAGGACAGTTCATAGAGGATGAGGCGCTCAGAGAGCAGATCAAGGGAGCTGGAATCGGAACAAGTGCCACAAGAGACGGGATCATCACCAAGCTGGAGAAGAACAAATATATATCGCTGAACAAGAAGACACAGATAGTGACCCCGACATTCCTTGGGGAGATAATATACGATATAGTATATTATTCCATCAACGGTCTGCTGAGAGCGGACCTGACGGCGAGCTGGGAAAAGGGGCTTGAGGGTGTCGCTGAAGGTCAGATATCCAAGCAGGAATACACGGATAAGATGACTACATTTGTCACCAAATACACAAACCTTGTGAAGCAGATACAGAACCAGAATGGAATAACAGGGGTATTCGACAAAACGAAGGTGTTCTACGCTAAGGGCGGAGGTGCCCAGAAGAAGGAGACAAGAGCCACAGCCAGAACAGGCGCAAAGGCGGAGAATAATGCGGATACACAGTGATTGCACATACTGATTCAAAGGTGTATAACATAGTATGTATCAGTTATATGTGATAGAAAAGGAGACTATTATTATGGAAGATATACAGTCAGTTGTAACAATAAAGGAGCTCTACAGCCTGGATCAGACCATGGCAAAGCCTCTTCTTGAGAAGCTTACCTATCCATGGGAGGCGCTTCCACTTATCAAGGATTTCGTGCTTGAGCTTGGAAAGAGCCTGGACAAGGATGCGTACAATGAGGTGGATGAGAATGTGTGGATCCACAAGAGCTGTAAGGTGTATGGAACAGCAACCATTCTTGGACCGACCATCATAGGTGCCGGTACAGAGGTTCGCCCGGGTGCATTTATCAGAGGAAGCGTACTGGTCGGAGAGAACTGTGTGATAGGTAATTCAACAGAGCTCAAGAATGTCATCATATTCAATAACGTTCAGGTTCCTCATTACAACTATGTTGGAGATTCAGTTCTCGGCTTCAAGTCACACATGGGTGCCGGAAGTATCACGTCCAATGTGAAGTCGGACAAGACCCTGGTTCACGTTAAGGGAACTGCGGACGGACAGAGCTTCGACATTGCAACAGGACTTAAGAAGTTTGGTGCAATGCTCGGAGACAATGTTGAGGTTGGCTGCAACAGCGTCCTCAATCCTGGAACCGTAATAGGAAGATTCAGCAACATCTATCCTGTATCAAGAGTCAGGGGATATGTGCCGGGAGGCAGTATTTTCAAGGATAAGGATAACATAGTTGCAAAGCAGTAACGACCGTATAAACGGTGGGATAAATAAAGGACATATGACCGTATATAATACAAGATATATACGGTCATATGTCCTTTTGTTTTGGCAGAAAGCACCGTGACAGCTAGTTGATCACGGCATCCTTCAGGGCATTTCGTATGGAATCTATGATAAGTCTGGTAGTGTATGTGCTGTCTCCGGAAGGTGTTATATCGTCCACGGAAGATATGTAGTGAAGCTGAGTATTGATATCCTCGAGTGCCGTTTCAAGAAGTGGGTACATGGTGGTCACAGTCTCATCCACCTGTTTGAATGACACATCTGTGATGTAGTCCTCATCCACAGTGACCATGACGGACAGAGTGTTTTCTCCCAGAACAAGGGAAGATGAGTATGTCCCCGGTGTGTAATGTATCTCGTCGAGCTTAGGAGACGGATCAGTCTGGGCTGAGGTTGCGATGCTTCTGGCTGAACCACTGGTGTCATCTGAATCTTTGCCGCGGAACATGGTGATAAGTATAATGACAAATACGATCACAAGTGCCAGCAGTATGGCGGTGTATATGAGTTCTTTTGATTTTAATACGATAAGTTTAGTTGATGACATTATTTGCTCTCCCTGTTTTTTATATATTTTATTCACAAGAGAGCGATTTTATGAGAAAATTATTAGCAGATGAAAAAACAGCATAGATAACAGTATATTGAGGTGTAAGGAGAATACAGATGGCAATACAGTTTGTACTGGGACCCGCCGGTTCAGGAAAAACAGAATATGTGATAAAGAAGCTGATAGAGGAGTCGATGGCTCACGGAGACCTGAATTATTTGTACGTGGTTCCAGAGCAGTTCTCCATGGAGGCGCAGAGAGATATAGTGACCATGCATCCGAGGCATGGAACAATGAACATAGATGCCATAGGCTTCAACAGGCTTGCGTACCGGGTATTCGATGAGCTGTCAGTGAATCCGGGAAGGGTTCTGGAGGACTTTGGAAAGAGCATGCTCATCAAGAAGATACTTATAGAGTCACAGGACGAGCTCCTTGTTTATGGAAGCTATATCAACAAGATGGGTTTTATAGATGAGATGAAATCCATGATGTCTGAGCTGTTCCAGTATGCGGTTGACAGGGATTCGATCGACGCAGTCATGGACAAGCTGGATAAGGACAGTCTGGTATACAGAAAAATGCATGACATCAGGCTTATATACGAGAGATTTGAGGAGTATAACAGGGATGACAGCTATATAGTTGCGGAGCAGCTCATAGAGCTGCTAGCTGAGTGCGTGGACAGGTCGGATATGCTGGCGCACAGCCATCTGTATCTTGACGGATTCACAGGATTTACACCGGTACAGATGGATCTTATCAGGAAGCTCATGACACGCGTTGAGAGCATGACATTTGTATTTACGATAGATGCGTCCCAGATAGGCTTCACAAAGCCGAAGGAGTACGAGCTGTTCAGACTCACCAAGGAGACCGTGCAGGCGCTTGTGAGAATGGCGGGCGATGAGCATGTGGACATACTTGATAATGTCGTTATGTGTCAGGATCGCAGACCGTACAGATTCGAGAAAAGCATGGAGCTTGCCGGACTTGAGGCCAATCTGTTCAGATACCCCCATGGCAGAGTCACGGGCGATGACGGAGACATACATGTGGTCGCTGTGGACAGGGCGGCAGACGAGGCTGAGTATATAGCGGGAAGAATACGAGAGCTTGTCAGGGACAAGGGATACCGTTATAAGGATATAGCCGTGGTTGCGGGTGATCTGCAGGATGTGGCAAGGTATTACCGTCAGGCGATGGAGGAATACGATATCCCTGTGTTCATAGATGCAAATATATCTCTTAAGGGAGATCCGTGCTCAGACACCATAAGGGCTTTCCTCGGTGTGATGACGGACAACTTCTCATTTGACAGCGTGTTCAGACTGTTAAAGTCAGGAATGACCGGTGTGGATCAGGACGACATTGAGAGGATGGAGAACTATGTGCTTCTCAGGAATCTCAGGGGTTACAGGAGCTGGACGAAGGAGATAACCGATGACAGGAATCCTGACTATGCGGCAGACATGGAGTCTATAAGAGCCCAGATCATGGAGCTTTTCCCGGACAAATGTATCGATGTGTGGAAGCCGGCAAGCCCTGGCTCCAAGAACACAGTGAGAACATATACGGAATCTCTTTACAGCTTCCTTGCGCAGCTTGATGTGTGCGGTAAGCTTGAGGCTCATAAGAAAGTGCTGTATGAGCAGGAGAGATGGGATGAGGGAGATGCATACGGAAGGATATTTGACAAGGTTGTTGCCCTGTTTGAGAAGATGGAGGCTATAATCGGCGATGAGAAGCTTACCGTAAAAGAATATGCGGGAATCCTGGATGCAGGCATAGCGGATATGGAGATCGGTATAGTGCCTCCGACTATAGATCGCGTGGTGGTCGGGGATATGACGAGATCAAGGCTCAACCATATAAAGGTGCTGTTCATGGCGGGAGTGAACGAAGGCATAATTCCGAAACCGGCCAAGAAGGGCAGGATACTCTCCGGTGCAGACCGCCAGAGTCTTGAGGACTACGGTATAGAGCTGGCTCCATCAGATAAGACAAATGCGTATATAGAACAGTTCTATATATACACCACGCTCACCAAGGCGTCGGATATGATCTATGTGCTGTGCCGAAAGATCGGAGAGGATCTCAAGTCCATGAAGCCGTCATACCTGATAGACAGGATAAAGAATATATTCCCGGATATACGGACGGAGGAGTATGATGTGGACGGTCAGATGCCGGAGACTGCGGCGGGAGCGCTCAGATACATCATCAGACATTCTGATGACGTTGAAGCCGGGGAGACGCTGGACGCTGTCAGAAAACTGCTTTCGAAGATGGGATATGGCAGACAGCTCAGATCGATCAATTTCGGGCAGAATTATGTTAACTCGTCAAAAAATCTGTCTCCAGATACTGTACGCCTTATATATGGAGAGAATCTGGTGGAGAGTGTGTCCAAGCTTGAGCGGTATGCTGAGTGCCAGTTCAAGTATTTCCTGACATACGGACTTTCGCTCAGAGAGAGGGAGACATACAGGATAGGCGCTGCAAATGTTGGTAATATACTTCACAGCACCATGGAGAAGATATTCTCATTTGTCAGGATGTTCAGGGACAACGACTGGGTACATCTGGACGAGGCGGAGCTGGAACAGAAGGCGGTGGAATTTGCAAATGAATCTGCGGAGGATGAAGCCGGGCTGTACTTTGAGGATTCTTCAAGAGCGGCATACATGAAAAAGCTTCTGGCGGATGTTGCGTCGAGGACAGTCAGGACGCTCCGCACATTTATCAGATGTGGGGAGATGGACCCGGAGAATTTTGAGCGGCGGTTCAACACATCGGAAAATGCAGACAACATAGACAGATATATATTCAATCTTCCAAATGGACTCACGATGAGCCTCAAGGGAGTTATAGACAGAATAGATGAATTTACGGATGACAGGGATGCTTATTTCAAGATCATAGATTACAAGTCATCTGATAAGAAGCTGGATATAGACAAGGTGCTCGGAGGACTCCAGATGCAGCTCGTGACATACGGCGCCATAGCCTGCGAGCTTGAAAAGCGCAGGATGACACAGCTTGGAAGACCTGGTGGTATACATGTGGGCGGACTTCTGTATTATACCTTTGACAATCCGGCATGTGACGTGACGGCAATGGGAGATAAGATCAGATACACCGATGACGGCATGGGATTTGCGGCCGATGACGAGGTGTTCGGGGGAGTGCTTGTGGACACCTTCGAGAAGAAGATACTTGAGGAGTCCAGATATTCAGGCCTGTACAATGGAGATAACAGGGCGCTGAAGGTCATGGACAACAGCTCAGCTACACTCAAGAACGGACAGAGCCTTGAGGAGACTCTTATAACAGATCTCATGGAGGCGAACCGCAGGAACATAGAGAGGCTTGCCGGCAGTATAGCCGAGGGAAGCATCGAGATAAATCCGGTCAATGAGGGCAAGGCAAATGCGTGCAAATACTGTGATTTTAAGGGCATATGTGCATTTGACAGCAAGTATTCAGGCAATTCATACTCCAGGATCTATAGGGGCGAGGCGGAAAATTACAACCGCAAAGCTGAGGATATAAAGAATATCAAGACTGAATACAAGAAGGTCAGGGGCGATATGGAGAAGGCCGTTAAGTCATGTGACAGCGCCCGGAAAAAGTATGAGGATGCAAAGAAGAAGGTAGATGACCGCGGCGATAAGGCAACACAGAAGATGAGGGATACTCTCGAGAGCACCGGCAGGAAGCTTGCGGAGGAGAGGGCGCATCTTGAGGAGCTGAGGGAACTGTCTGAACAGATAGTGAAGAGAGCTGCTGAGTTCGATATAGAGATAAGTGAGGAATGATGACATGGGAAAAGATATGAAGACTGACAATGGAATAAAGTGGACAGACCAGCAGGCGCATGTCATCGACACAAGGCATGGCAATCTTCTTGTATCTGCAGCGGCGGGGTCAGGTAAGACGGCGGTGCTCGTGGAGCGTATCATAGAGATGGTGGCCGGAAGAAATTCGCGTGGTGACAGAATAGAGGGAAGCGAGCCGGTATCTGTGGATGAGCTTCTTGTCGTTACATTTACAAATGCGGCAGCGGCCCAGATGAAGGAGAAGATAGGACAGGCACTGCAGAAAAAGATAGATGAGATGATGGCGAAGGGCGAATATGACGAGCATCTTATAAAGCAGATGACATTGATCAACCATGCTGACATCTGCACCATAGACAGCTTTTGCCTTAGGATAGTGAAGGAATACTTTGCGAGGGTGGAGCTTGACTGTGCATTTGGCATAGCGGACGACACGGAGATGAAGATCATAAAGCGCGACGTGATGGATCAGGTCATGGAGATGTGCTATGAGGATGAATCGGTCGTGCCCGGTTTCGACAGGCTGATAATGACGTTTGCGAGAAATGAGAGTGACAGTGCCGTGCCGGATATCGTTGAGAGGATAATAAAGGTTATATCCAGCTATCCGGAGCCGAAAAAATGGCTTGCGCAGGCGGCGGATGCCATGAAATTTGTCGTGGATACATCATCCACTGAGGAGGAGAAGAGAAGAGAAGTCGTGGGGCTTCCGATGGTCAGAACATTTGCGGACAGGGTGTACATGATGCTCAGAACTGCGGATGATATGGTCAGGGAGTGCCAGAAATATGCAACGGAGGCGTATGGCCTTGAGGCGTACGGACTCCGTGTGGATAAGGATGTTGAGCTGATAACACACATGCTCAGAAGCTGTGGCGGGGAAGACGACCTGCATGTTGACCTGTTTGAACTCAGAGATATATACAGATCGTCATTGAGACCGGAGGGACTCAAGATGGAGAAGGATGCCCAGGGCCGGAGTATATGCTATGCATTTGACAGATTTGTGAACCCGGGCGGTGGAGCTGACCCGGAGAAGAAGGAATTTGTCAAATCAAGGCGGGATGTGTATAAGTCGATCATAGACGACATAGTTTCGGTCGTCCTGGATGTGGATGACATTCTGAGGCAGGCAGCCATGACTGAGCCAGTGATATCATCACTTTTGAAGCTCACTGAGCTTTATATGGATGAGCTGATGAAGGTCAAGATGGACAAGAATATGTTCGAGTTCCACGACATAGAGGAGTTCGCATTCAGGATACTTTGCGATGGAATAGAGGATGACAGGGCTGTCCCTTCAGAGATTGGAAAGGAAGTCTCAAGGCGGTACAGGGAGATACTTATAGATGAGTATCAGGACAGTAACTTTCTGCAGGAATACATTCTGGCAAGTGTGTCGGGACACGGTGAGGATATCCACAACACATTCATGGTCGGCGATGTTAAGCAGAGCATATACAGATTCAGAATGGCGAGACCGGATCTGTTCATAGAGAAGTATGACAGCTACCGCAGGCTGGGTGATGCTGACATAGCGGACCCGGACATAGATGGCAACAGCATACTGCTGACCAGAAACTTCCGAAGTGAGATAAATGTGTTAAAGACGGTGAACTCAATATTTGCCCAGCTCATGAGGCGAGAGATAGGAGACATAGAGTACGATGAGGGCGCAAAGCTCAATTCCAGATTTGCCATAAGTGACGGAGAAGGGATGACGGAGCCGGATGACGTGGATCATGGCCCTGTATCAGAGTTCATACTCATAGACAACAATATGAGAGAAGCGGATGTATCTGAGGAGTATGGCAATCCTGAGGTTGAGGCGAATTATATCGCCGGTAAGATACGTGATATTGTTGACGGAAGTGAACCTCTGTATGTTGGAAGTGGTGCTGACAGGAGACCTGTCAGATATAAGGATATCGTCATACTGCTTAGAAGTGTGTCCACAGCATCCACCATATTTGACAGGGTATTTCAGGAGAAGGGCATACCTCTGTATATTGAGAGTGAGAGTGGCTACTTTGATGCTGCTGAGATACGGACACTGGTCAGCATGCTCTCCATAGTTGATAACAGCTACGTGGATTACGACCTGGCTGCTGTCTTAAGGTCGCCACTGGTAGGCCTTGATGAGGAGGAGCTTGCGGTTATAGTGGGTGAATACCGCAGCAAATACGAGAAGAACGGCACGGACTGGAACGCCAGACTTTATGACAAGGTTATAGATTATATGGACACCCATGTGGGCGAGAAAAAACACGCTGTGGACAGACTGTGGGAATTCCTCCGCATGCTTGACTATCTCAAGAAGAATAAAAATTATATGTCCATAAGCGACATAATAAGATACGTGCTGGACACCACCGGATTTTACTGGTTTGTCGGTGCCAGACCGATGGGAAGAAGACGCCAGGCGAATATCGACATGCTCATCAAGAAGGCGGATGATTTCGAGGAGAACAGCAAGGGCGTGTTCAACTTCATCCGATATGTTGATGAGCTCAAGACAAATGATCTGGATTTTGCAGAGGCTGATGTGGTCAGTGAGAATGAGGACGTCGTCCGAGTCATGACCATGCACAAGAGCAAGGGACTGGAGTTCCCTGTTGTATTTGTGTCTGGGCTCGGCAAGGAGTTTAATCTGATGGACACCAGATCAAATGTGCTTGTCCACCAGGATCATTATCTGGCGTGCGACCAGGTCGACCTCAGAACAAGAGCCAGAAGAATGACATTTTTCAAGCGGATAATGAGTAAGAATATCGTTGCGGAGACCTATGCCGAGGAGATGAGAGTCCTGTATGTGGCGTTAACCAGGGCAAAGGAAAAGTTGTACATGACCGGGTGCGTGAAGGATGCAGATAAATTCAAGGCAGCCTGTGATATGTATATAATCGGAGACAGGATGAATTATGCATCTATCATGAAAGCAAATGGCTATGCCGCCTGGATATATACCGCGCTCAGATATGTGGGAGAGTGCGATCATGTGAAGAGCATCGAGGTGGAGGCCGACAGCTTTATGTCTCCTGAGACTGATCAGGATGAAGCAGAAAATATGACAGTGGAAGCCTCTGAAGCGAAGCTCGACAAAGAACTGTATGACCATGTGAAGAACGGACTGGAATTCAGGTATGGCTACAGACATTCGGGGCTTAAGAGCAAGATGTCCATAACCGAGATAAAAAGACTTCAGGCGCACGGTGAGGATGCCATTACACCGGATATCCTAACCAGCAGGGAGTACAGTGCCAGAAGTGAGGTCCCAATCCCAGCATTCATGAGTGAGGAGAGGATAGTCCATGGAAATGAGATAGGAAACATTTATCACAAGATCATGGAGCTTGCAGACTTCTCAGGGAAAACTGTTGCGGATGCGGAGAAGGATGTCGACAGAGTGTTTGAGCTTGGGTTATTTGATGAGCTGTACAGAGAGCGGATAAGACCAAAGAAGATATATAAGATGATACACAGTGAGATAGGACAGCGCATGGCGGCTGCGGGCAAGTCGGACAGACTGTACCGTGAGAGACAGTTCTACATGATGATGAAGCCCGGAGAAATAATGAGCTCACTTAAGGACTGCGGAGACGAGACGATAGTTGTACAGGGAATCATAGATGCCTACTTCGAGGAGGATGGCGGCATAGTTCTTCTGGATTACAAGACAGACAGCGTGAAGGATGTGTCGGAGCTGGTTAAGAGATACCATGTCCAGCTCGACAAATACGCCGATGTGCTTGAACAGCTCACCGGCATGACGGTTAAGGAGAAGGTCATATATTCATTCTGTCTTGATACAACGGTAAACTTGTAAACCGTACGCTGAATTGATATAATAAGACCGGGTATGCAAAAACGATATAGTGATGAAAGGACATGCGCATGATAATAGCGGAGAATCTTAAGAAGGTGTATGGCGGAGACATTGTATCAGTTGATGATCTCAGTTTCCATATACACAAGGGTGAGATAGTAGGATTTGTTGGACAGAATGGTGCGGGTAAGACAACTACCATCAAGATGCTGACAGGTATACTTATGCCGACGGAGGGCAGAGTAAAGATAAATGGTTTCGATATGAGAGAAAAGCCGATGGAGGCCAAGCAGTCCATGGGTTATATAGCCGACAATCCTGATATATTTCTCAGACTTACGGGACTTGAGTATGTCAATTTCATCGCTGATATATATGGAGTATCGACCACCGAGAGAAAGCAGAGGATAGAGCAGATGGCTGAACGCTTTGGTATGGAGGACAGCCTGAACAGACAGATGGTCAGCTATTCCCACGGTATGCGCCAGAAGATGATGGTCATAGCTGCGCTTGTGCACAATCCACCTGTATGGATACTCGACGAGCCTATGACGGGACTTGATCCGAATGCGGCATATGAGCTCAAGAAGATGATGCGTGAACATGCCGACGCAGGAAACTGTGTATTCTTTTCAACACATGTTCTCGAGGTTGCAGAGAAGCTCTGCGACAAGATAATCATGATAAGAAAGGGAAAGGATATATACCAGGGAACTCTGGATGAGCTTGAGACACAGCACAGGAACAAATCTCTTGAAGAGATATTTGTGGAGATGACGCATGAAGAATTTTAGGATATTGCTCAGTATGATAAGCAGGAATAATGATATGGAGATGCCGGAGCACGGGGACAAGGCAAAGGCATATAAGGTTATGGGAATCATCGCCATGTGCTGTATCATGATCCCGTGCTGTATCGTTGTGGGATTTATAGTTTACATAATGACTGCCGCACTCATGGAGGCGGGAGGCTGTACAGAGGGACTCAACCTCGTTATCCAGCTCATGTCGGTGTTCGGCGTTCTATTCAGTATAATGGTCATATTCAATCTGCTTTATTTTTCATCTGATCTTGATCATTTACTGCCGCTGCCTGTGAAACCGGCAGAGCTTGTGGCCGCCAAGTTTACACACGCATATTTTGCCGAGAGCGTCATGGAGTTTATGGTTCTCTTCTGTGGATTTATCGGTTACTTTGTAGCCGCAGAGATAAAACCGGTATCCGTGATAACCTCATTACTTGGTGTATTTTTACTTCCGGTTCTGCCGCTGGTGTACTGTGGTATATTTGCACTGATAGTCATGGCGTTTTTCAGCAAACTCAAACTGCTCAGAAATGTGGACTTCATGGTGGGACTTGCGGTTGTAGTGTTTGCAGGCCTTTTCATATGGTCATTTGCACAGATGGACTCTGTGAATATAAATAATTACATAGACAGCCTTAAAAATGGTGACAATATATTCATAAAGGTAATGAACAATATATTTTTCACGGTTCCGCTGTTCCTGAAGGCATTGGGCAGTAACAACATCGTGTATATGTTGCTCTTTGTGCTTGTGAACGCTGGCTGTGTGGCACTTCTGTTTTTCCTTGGAAATCTGCTGTACCTCAGGGGCGTATACCTTGTGTCATCCACCGGAAGGTCAGGACGCCGCCAGAAGGAAGTTGTCGGGCTGCAGGACTTTGCCATAAAGACACCGTTCAGATCATATATGGCAAAGGAGATAAAGACACTGGTGAGGACTCCGGCATACAGGAAGTATTGCGTTGTGGTCAACCTGATATGGCCGATACTCGTTGTGGCATTGTTCAATATACCTGCAACTGCGGATTCGATCAGGGCATTCAGAGACACATTTGGAAGAGGGCTTTTCCTGGCTGACATGGTCATGCTGGTTGCGGTCATCGCCCTGGCATTCTTTGCAACAGCGATGAACAGTATCGCATCCACGGCGTTCACCAGAGAGGGAAGCCATATATCATTTATAAAGCACATCCCGATGACATATGATCTCCAGATCCGCGCAAAGGTCTGGGTTAGCATGCTGTTCAGCGGAGTGACGATCGCGGTTACCACGGTTATCCTCTGTATATATATGGAGTGTAGTGTTATAGATAGTGTGTATTATGTTGTGCTGGGAATCCTCGGCTCGGGCATTTGCACATACACAGGTGTGCTTCTCGATTCAACACATCCGAAGCTTGACTGGGAGGATGAATACGGTGCGCTCAGAGGCAATCTGAATGCGTTCTTTAATATGGCTATTGCAATTGTTATAGCAATTGTTTTGTGTGTGGCAGGATATCTTGTTTTCAAGTTTACAATGATCCCGTCATATGCAGTATATATTATTTTCTTTATAATAATGGGAGCTATACTCGTTATCCTGCGCAGTATTACTATGCGCAGGAGTGCGTGGAATATAGACACTGATGTGTACAGTTATTAACAGGAGGCAATGAAAATGGCACAGAAAAATGCGTGGAACAAATACAAGAAGGATGAGATAAAGGAGCTGGAGAGCCTGTGTAAGGACTACAGGGAATTCCTTGACAATGGCAAGACAGAGAGAGAATGCGTTAAAGAGATCGTCAGACAGGCAGAGGATCACGGCTACAGAGATCTGAAGAAGATCATTAAGAACAAGGAGAGCCTTGCAGCTGGAGATAAAGTGTATGCCGTGTGGATGAACAAGACGGTCGCCATGTTCAATATAGGAAAGAAGAAGCTTGAGAAGGGCATGAACATACTCGGTGCACACATTGATTCCCCTCGAATGGATGTGAAGCAGAATCCGCTTTATGAGAAGGGCGGATTTGCATATCTCGACACTCACTATTACGGCGGAATCAAGAAGTATCAGTGGGTAACACTCCCACTTGCCATACACGGTGTTGTTGCAAAGACAAATGGTGACGTTATGACAGTGAACATAGGAGAGGACAAGAATGATCCGGTATTCTGTGTTACAGATCTTCTCATACATCTCTCTCAGGAGCAGCTCAAGAAGAGAGCGGATTCAGTGATAGAGGGAGAGCAGCTTGACATACTGTTTGCAAGCAGACCGCTTGAGGGCAAGGAGAAGGAGGCTGTAAAGGAAGCTGTACTTGCGCTCCTTGAGAAGAAGTACGATATGAAGGAGGAGGATTTCCTATCAGCAGAGCTCGAGATCGTTCCTGCAGGAAAGGCAAGGAACTGCGGTATAGACGAGAGTATGATCATGGCATATGGCCAGGACGACAGAGTGTGTGCATACACATCCCTTGTCGCCATGCTTGAGGCTGACGATCCGGAGAAGACGACCTGCTGTCTGCTCACTGACAAGGAGGAGATAGGAAGTGTTGGAGCAACAGGAATGCAGTCACACTTCTTTGAGAATACTGTAGCTGAGATCATGAACGCCATGGGTGGCTTCTCAGAGATCTCACTCAGAAGATGTCTTGCATCGTCAAGGATGCTGTCATCGGATGTATCTGCGGGCTTTGATCCTACATTTGAGTCAGCATTTGACAAGAAGAATGCGGCTATCTTCGGTGAGGGAATGGTATTTAACAAGTTCACAGGATCAAGAGGAAAGTCAGGATCAAATGACGCAAATGCAGAATACATGGCGGCTATAAGAAAGATCATGGATGATGCGGAGATCACATACCAGACAGCCGAGCTCGGCAAGGTAGATGTCGGTGGCGGCGGAACCATCGCATATATACTTTCACTGTATGGTATGGAGGTAATAGACTGTGGCGTGGCTGTACTCAACATGCATGCACCATGGGAAGTGACATCCAAGGCAGATATATATGAGACCAAGAAAGGATATGTTGCATTCCTCAAAGAGGCGTAGGAGCGGACATATCTTCGGAGGAAAAAATGAGAGATCATCAAAAGAAACTTATCATATACGTGATAATACTTGCCGTGGCGACAGTGATGTGGCCACGGCTTAGTGTGTTTGCAGATGAGGATTTTACATCAAATTATAACCAGAGGACATTCTCCGATACCGATGGGTTTGACAGTGGAGAGGCAAATTGTGTGTGTCAGTCTGTGAGTGGATACATATGGATAGGTACGGACAACGGACTTTACAGGTATGACGGAAGTGAATTTACACTGTTCTCACTGGACGGTGACGAGGATGCCACGAAATATTCGATCAACTGCATTTATCTCACAAGTGATGAGAAGCTGTATGTTGGAACGGACAACTATGGACTCTACATGTATGATAACGGAACCTTTCAGAGAGTTTCCGAGATGTACAATCTGGGTGTGTCGACCATCAACGCCATGTACGAGGACGATAACAAGAATCTGTGGATAGCGGCCTCGTCGGGAATATTTCGTCTGTCATCTGACGGTGCGGAAGCTCTGGCTGATGATGTCGTGTCAGGACTCAGCGTGGGAAATATATCAGGACATGGGGACTATGTGTATGCAATAGCCAATAATGATATTTTGATAACCGTTGATCCTGAAAGACATGTCTCCATAACCAACAAGTCAGAGTACAGGGTCGACGATATAAACTCACTGTATGTTGACGAGAATGGCAACAGATATTATGGATCCGCCGGATACAGCATTCTTAAGATAGGAACAGACGGCAAGAATGAGATCATCAACACGGGCAACCTTCACGGAATCAACAAGATATATTCGGATGGCGACAACATCTGGGCGCTTGCCGATGACGGTGTTGGATATATCTCATCAAAGGGTAATGTGACAGCCATCGGGGGACTGAGCTTTAACGAGTCGATGAGCGATATGATCATAGACTTTGAGGGCAATTACTGGTTTACGTCATACAGAAAAGGTATTCTTCAGTTGGAGAGGAGCAAGTTCCAGAATGTCACCATGAAGTACGGCATAGACAGCTCCATCGTGAACTGTGTGACGAGCTACAATGGCAACACGTTTATAGGAACTGATGAAGGTCTGTATATCGTAGATTCAAATGGCAAGCTTGTGATGAGTGCGGACAATGAGCTCGTATCAAAGCTCAGCGGTATAAGTATACGAGATCTGTATGTGGATTCGGACGATCATCTGTGGATAGCTACATATAAGATATATGGTGTAATAAAGGTGAGCCGAAACTGGCAGTACAAGAGCTACAGCCGTGGAGAGTCATCACTCATAAGCAATGCCGTGAACTGTATAACTGAGATAAAGCCGGGAACGGTGGCGGTTGGAACAGAGAACGGTATATCTGTGATAGAGGGCGATGATGTCGTAAAGAGCATATCGAGACTGGATGGACTTGATAACCCTGACATAATCAGCCTGTACGCAGACGAGACCGGCGAGCTGTATGCCGGTTCCAACGGCGCTGGCGTGTTTATAGTTGACACGGATTATACTGTCGGCAAGATGAAGCTGGATGATACCCAGAAGATGAGCGTTGTGTCAAGTATGGTCCGCGGAAGCAGCGGTTTGTGGATAGGAACGGACAATGGTCTGTATTATCAGGAGGGAACCGTCAGACAGGTCACCACCGTGGATAACACCAACGGTATATACGATCTCATAATGGACGATCAGGGATACCTGTGGATGTTTGGTTCCAGAGGTTTATACAGATATTATGAGAAGGATATACTGAGCAATGCCTCACCTGAATATATAAGCTTTACGAAGAACGACGGAATAATATCCAACATAACAGAGAAATCAACCAACTATGTGTCAAAGACAGGCGTTGTGTATGTGTGCTGCGATGAAGGGCTGTGCAGGATAAATCTCAATTCAGAGTATGTGAACGAGGTAGCTCCTAGGGTTCGTATTGCCTCCATAGAGGTGGATGGAACTGAGCATCAGTTCTCAGATCTGGACGGACAGATAGATGTGCCGAAGAACACCAACAGAATAACTATCAAGTTCTCAGTCCTTAGTTATGTAAACCGTGCTGACATATCAGTGGAGTATTACCTTGAGGGCTTTGAGAGCGAGAAGAGAACGCTCACGGGAACTGACAAGATGGAGGTCGAGTACACCAATCTTGAGGGAGGTACTTACCGTTTTATGTTAACTGCAAAAAATGCGGACGGCGTGGAGTGTGAACAGCCGCTTACATTTGTCATAGACAAGGAACTTGGTTTTTTCGAGACGAATCTGGCAAAGATGCTCCTTGTGATATTTATAGTTCTTCTTATCTTAGTGGGAATAGCTGTTGCGAGAAGTATCTTCAAGCTTCTCAGAAGACAGAACGAGCAGGTGGAAGAGCTCAGCAAGAAGAGTGAGGAGGCGGAGAAGTCCAATCAGGCAAAGAATGATTATGTAAACTATCTTAATCATGAGATAAGGACTCCACTCAATAACATAATCGCCATCTCAGAGCTTGCCATGAGAAACTGTCAGGATACCCAGAGTGATGAGTATGCACAGTACGGTGCCATGTATGCTGCGGGAAGAGAGATACTCGATATGTCCGATGGAATATCGAAGCTTTCAAACCTCAAGGACGACATCATAGAGCCGGAGTACAAGCAGTATTTTGCCTCGGATCTCATAGATGAGCTCTCCGACGAATTCAAGTCCATGGTGAACAGTGATCTCATCGATCTCAAGGTCAGCATTGAGGACAAGATACCGAACGGACTCATAGGAGATATGACGGCGGTGAGAGAGATTCTTGAGAACATATTTGCATGGTCCGCAAATACTACAAAAGAGGGCTATATAAGCATAGATATTGACTGGCGTATAGCCAGAAGAGCTGACGAGGATGTAGATGAGGCGGAGGCCGAGGATTACACAGTCAGTGAATTCTCGGAGCTCATAGAGGAACCGGAGACTGAGATATCCCGAATATTTGACAGGGATCACGATGAGATATATCTGGACTTCAAGATATCGGATACAGGACTTGGAGTTAAGGAAGAGAGACTTGGAACATTGTTTGAGCTGGATGATTCCTATGAGAGATCAGATATAGGAATGTTCAGAGTCAGTCTTGGCCTTGCCATAGCCAAGGAGCTTGTGCGTATGCTGGATGGAAGCATCAGCGCAGAGAGCATATATGGCGCAGGAACGACCATACGCTTCAGCATCAAGCAGTCAGTGTTTGATTATAGTTATGTCAACTACAATGAGAGAAAGCGCAAGGAGATGGCGAGAAGAAATGCCAATTCACATCTGTGGCTGCCGGATGCCCGCATACTTATAGTGGACGACTCAGAGCTTGCATTACAGGTGGAGAAGACCATATTTGATACATATGGTCTGGCGTGCGACACAGCCACATCGGGATTTGATGCACTTGATAAGGTCATGGTGGAGAATTACGATATGGTATTTATCGACACCGTTATGCCTGTCATGGATGGACTGGATACCGTCAGGGAGATGAGAAATCTTGACGGTGAGGAGTACAAGAAGATGCCTATCATTGCGCTGTCCGCCAATACGGTCGAGACATCCAGAGAGGAGATACTCACATCGGGCTTCAACGATGTCATAGTTAAGCCGATAGAGCTCGATCAGGCAGAATCCATGCTGAGGACTTATATATCGGAGGACAAGATAAAGGAGAGAGACACAGAGCTTTCCCAGTCCGATGATGACATCAACTATATGGAGGATGCAGTCCTGCTTGGAAGATTTGTGTCCGTGGAAGATTCCGTCAAAGCCATGGGTGGAAGCTTCAGAACCTTTAACACATTTGTCAGAAATTACAGGGATGAGTACCGGGAAGAGGTACAGCAGCTCAGAAAATATATAGACGACGATGTGAGAAAGTACAAAAATATAATCCATGACATCAAGAGCAGCAGTGCAAATATCGGGGCTTACGGAATCGAGCGCAAGGCGGCCAACCTGGAGTCTGCGATAAATATCGGAAACCAGCAGTATGCCCGCGATAATACCCGCGATTTTATAGCTATGATGAACGACTTCTTCAAGCAGATAGACAAGTACATGTCAAAGATAAATCATGTGGAGGAGCCTGCTGAGAAGGAAGTCCGGGATGGAATAAACAAGAGCAAGCTCAAGGAGCTCCGGGCATTCTTGAGAGCGGGGGACCGCGAACCTGTGGAGGACCTTATACGTGATATTGACAGGTACTCCTACGGAGATATAGACACAGAGTTCTTCACTGCACTTAAGGAGTATGTGGGAACCGGAGATTACCAGACCTCCAGTGAGATGATAGACCAGTATCTCAACAGTATCTAACATTATATAAAGTGCGCAGGCAAAATAAGCCTGCGCTGCAATATAAATAAACAAGAAAAGAGGAAATGAAAAATGAGAGTAGCAATTATCATGGGATCAACAAGTGATCTGCCAAAGGTTGAGCCGGCAGTATCAATTCTTAAGAATTACGGTGTGGAGGTCGATGTGAGATGCCTTTCAGCACACAGAGCACACGCAGGACTTTCAGAATTCATCGAGGAAGCTAACAATAACGGAACAGAGGTCATAATCGCGGCTGCAGGAATGGCGGCAGCACTCCCTGGAGTTGTGGCATCACAGACAGTTCTCCCTGTTATTGGAGTACCTCTCTCAGGCGCAACTCTTGATGGAATGGATGCACTTCTTTCTATCGTTCAGATGCCTTCAGGAATCCCTGTTGCAACAGTTGCGATAAACGGAAGCAAGAATGCTGCATATCTTGCCCTTCAGATAATCGGTGTCAACAACGAGGCAGTCAGATTAAAGCTTCAGGATGAGCGTAGAGACATGGAAAAGGCTGCCATGAAAGCTAACGAAGAAGTAATAGAAAAGTTTAAGTACTAACTTTACAATTAAAAAGTGGAATGTTAGTATGTTGGATGGATGGTATTCGAAAGAAGCTGTACCTGAATCATGCTTCCACAGGAAGCGCATACACGGATACTGACAACAGATTTAAGCAGGTGATTGTATGAGGATTGGATTTATTGGAGCTGGAAAAGTCGGATTCACATTTGGCAGGTATATCGCAGAGAAGAGAGAGCTTGTCAGAGAGAAAACGGATGGAGCATTGTGCCTGGAGGTTGGTGGATATTTTAGCGCCAGCAGACAGAGTGCGGAGCTTGCAGCAGAGTTTACCGAGACCTGTGTGTACGACAGCCTGGAGCAGCTGTGTGAGTATAGTGAAATTATTTTTCTCACCGTTCCTGACGGACAGATAGGAGAGGTGTGGAAGAGTATAAAGGATCTTGACATTCGTGGCAGGATCATTTGTCACGCCAGTGGGGCGATGACATCAGATATTTTCTCAGGTATAACAGAGGCGGGAGCCTTTGGTTATTCGATTCATCCTATGTATGCAATAAGTTCAAAGTACGAATCCTATAAAGAACTGGACAATTCATTTTTTACAGTTGAGGGAGATGACAGATATGTCGATAAGGTATGTTCTGTCATAAGAGCCCTCGGCAATAGCTGTGTGCGCATTGATGGTACCGACAAGGTGAAGTATCACGGCGCTGCGGTGTTTGCAAGCAATCTGGTAACAGGGCTGCTGGCGGTTTCACAGGAGCTTCTGACACAGTGCGGCTTCTCGGCGGAGGAGGCACAGAGGGCTATAGTGCCTTTGTTCCTCGGCAATGCGAAAGCTGCGGCTGACAGGGGATCGGTTGACAGCCTGACAGGGCCTGTTGAGAGATGCGATACAGGAACTGTGAGAAAGCATCTGAATGCATTGAGCGGAGATGAACGGAGCGCATATGCTGCGGTGTCCAGATGCCTTGTGCCGGTGGCAGAGAGAAAGCACCCGGACAGAGATTATAGCGGTTTGATACGTCTACTGAACGGAATAGGAGAATTTAATTATGAAGAACACGACGGCAACACTCAGGCAGATGAAGGGAACAGACAAGAAGATATCCATGATCACAGCGTATGATTACACCATGGCGAAGATCGTGGATGAGTCAGGAGTCAACACTATTCTTGTTGGAGATTCCCTGGGCAACACTATCCTCGGATATGAGGACACGATCTCTGTAACTGTTGATGATATGATACATCACAGTGCAGCGGTGGCAAGGGGCGCAAAGAATGCTCTTGTTATCACAGATATGCCATTTATGTCCTATCAGACAAGCGTGTATGACGCGGTTGTCAATGCCGGAAGGATCATGAAGGAAGGACGTGCCGGAGCGGTGAAGCTTGAGGGCGGTCAGGACATGTGTCCGCAGATAAGCGCCATAGTCAAGGCGAGCATACCTGTATGTGCACATCTTGGACTCACACCACAGTCCATCAACGCATTTGGCGGATTCAAGGTGCAGGGCAAGACAGAGGCTGCAGCCAAGAAGCTCATAGAGGATGCAAAGGCTGTTGAGGAGGCAGGCGCATTCATGCTCGTAATGGAGTGCGTACCGGAGAAGCTTGCGAAGATAGTCACAGAGACAGTAAGCATCCCTACCATAGGAATAGGCGCAGGCCGTTACTGCGATGGACAGGTGCTTGTAAATCAGGATATGTTTGGCATGTATTCAGACTTTGTTCCAAAGTTCGTAAAGCAGTTTGCAAATGTGGGCGATGTTATGAGAGGTGCGGTTAAGGCTTATATCGATGAGATAAATGCCGGAACATTCCCGGGCCCTGAGCACACATACAAGATAGACGATGAAGTAATAGAGAAGTTATACTAAAGGAGAAAATGATCATGGTAATTTTAAAGAAGATAGATGAGGTAAGAGCGCAGGTTAAAGAGTGGAAGAAGCAGGGACTTACAGTTGGTCTTGTTCCTACAATGGGTTATCTTCACGAGGGACATCAGAGTCTTATCAAGAAGTCAGTGGAGCAGAACGACAGAACAGTTGTAAGCGTATTTGTAAATCCTATACAGTTTGGACCAAACGAGGATCTTGAGAGCTATCCAAGAGATCTTGAGGCTGATGCAAAGCTCTGTGAGAGCACAGGTGCAGACATCATATTCAATCCGGAGCCTGAGGAGATGTACGCAGACGGCTTCGTGTCATTCATCAACATGACAGGACTTCCAAATGCACTCTGCGGACTTACACGTCCAATACATTTCAAGGGTGTATGTACAGTTGTAGGAAAGCTCTTCAATATAGTTACACCTGACAGAGCATACTTTGGACAGAAGGATGCCCAGCAGCTTGCCATCATCATGAGAATGGTCAAGGATCTGAACTTTGATATAGAGATAGTCGGCTGTCCGATCATAAGAGAGGCGGACGGACTGGCAAAGAGCTCAAGAAACATCTACCTCACACCAGAGGAGAGAAAGGCTGCAGTAGTTCTCAGCAAGGCCGTAAAGCTTGGTCAGGACATGATAGCTGACGGAGAGAGAGACGCAGCGAAGATCGTTGGTGAGATGAAGAAGCTCATCTCTGCTGAACCGCTTGCAACTATCGACTATGTAGAGATGGTCAACATGGATACCATGCAGTCCATAGAGAAGGCAGAAGGACATGTACTCTGTGCAATGGCAGTCAAGTTCGGCAAGGCGAGACTGATTGACAACTTTATAGCTGAGTTATAGAATACAGCCTTTGAAGAAAGGATAAAATACACAGTATGTTAAAAGGAAAGACAGTAGTTCTCGGAGTCACAGGAAGCATTGCGGCATATAAGATAGCCAATCTGGCAAGTATGCTGGTGAAAAAGCATGCGGATGTGCATGTCATCATGACGGAGAACGCAACAAACTTTATCAATCCGATCACATTTGAGACGCTCACAGGCAACAAATGCCTGGTCGATACATTTGACAGGAATTTCCAGTTCAACGTGGAGCACGTAGCACTGGCAAAGAGGGCGGATGTGTTCATGGTGGCACCTGCGTCGGCCAATATAATCGGCAAGATAGCGGGGGGAATAGCAGACGATATGCTCAGCACAACGATCATGCCGGCAAAATGTCCTAAGATCATAGCACCGGCCATGAATACCGGAATGATAGAGAATCCTATAGTACAGGACAATATAAAGAAGCTTGAGTCATATGGATATGAGATAGTGGAATCCGCAACTGGATACCTTGCATGTGGAGACACAGGCAAGGGCAAGCTCCCTGATGCGGAGGTTCTTCAGGATTATATCCTTAAGGCCATAGCGAAAGAAAAGGATATGGCCGGGGTGAGACTTCTGGTTACGGCAGGCCCTACCCGTGAGGCCATAGACCCGGTCAGATATATAACGAATCACTCCACAGGCAAGATGGGATATGCCATTGCCAGACAGGCCATGCTCAGAGGGGCGGACGTCACCCTGGTCACAGGCAAGGTGGAGATAGAACCGCCGAGATTTGTCAATGTGGTTGACATAACATCGGCTCAGGATATGTACGAGGCTGTCATGGACAGAAGTACAGAGCAGGACGTGATCATCAAGGCTGCTGCGGTGGCTGATTACAGGCCTGCAGAGGTGGCAGAACACAAGATCAAGAAGGCTGATGGAGACATGAGCATCAAGCTTTCGAGAACGAAGGATATTCTGCTTGCACTTGGAAATCAGAGAATTGAAAAGGGGATACAGGATCAGATCATCTGCGGATTCTCCATGGAGACGAGGGATCTCATAGAGAATTCAAGGAAGAAGATAGATTCAAAGCATATAGATCTTATTGCGGCAAATAATTTAAAGGTCGCAGGGGCGGGATTTGGTGTTGATACCAATGTTCTCACTCTCATTACAAGGGACAGTATCAGTGAACTTCCGATGATGTCAAAGGAAGAGTGTGCAGACATGCTTCTTGACAGAATAATGGAGATGCGTAAAGTTGCAGACCTGTCCTGACAGGAGTAATATTTTGAAGCAGATAGATAGAAAAAAACTCAGGGCTGTGTGCTCTGTGTTGTTTGTGCTTTATATAATCTGTATCGTTTACTTTCTTATTTTCAGCGATATGTTTGGCAGAGGGGGATATGATGAACGCAGATACAATCTTCACCCTCTGCAGGAAATACAGCGGTTTATCACATACGGGGATCAGATGTCGCCAATGAGTGTATTTCTGAATCTCTATGGCAATATAATCGCATTTATACCGTTTGGTATGTTGCTCAGATGGGCGAGAAATAAGAACACGACATTTGTACAGGCTCTGCTGTACTCTCTGGGATTTACACTTGTCATAGAGACGGTGCAGTACATAACCAAACTGGGTGTGTTCGACATCGATGACATCATCATGAATACGCTTGGTGGAGTCATAGGATATTGTATATATTACGTTACAGCAAAACTTATCAGGAGATATCATGCAAAGAAGTAAGGAATTCAAAGTTTCGACACCGGGTCTGCCGACGGACACCATAATTGGATACTTTCTGGGCGGATTTGGCGGAGTGTTTGTGGTCATATCCATCATAAAATCCATACTTACCCAGGGAAAGGTACAGAGGGTGTACGGAGTCATCATGGTCAGCGCGATGCTGATGGCATTTACAGGCCTGGTATTCTCGGCCATAGGCTACAGGGCGGACAACGGAGGTATAACAAACAAGAAGATGGCGATCATACTTAATGTTATAGTTCTTGGAGCGTCTGTTATATTTTTATTGATGGGATTATAGAAAGGGCATGCGATGAATTATTATAAGAATCTTACAGAAGAATATGATGATATAGAAGAGCGCTATGAGCTTATCATGGAACGTGTGAGACAGATAATCCATGAATCGCTGGTAAAGGAGCCGTACAGAGATTATTTCAGTCATGTTGCCGGATTTATAGCTAGAATAGGAGATGTTCTGGAACTGGTAAAAAATGACGCACTGCCAGACAGGAGCCTTGATCAGCTTCAGGCGATGAACCATGGGCTGTACAATGACATACTGGGAGACAACTACAATAGAAGCTATGCAAATTACAGATATATCATGGGTGAGTTTTCAAAGGATTACACCCGTGACAAAGAGGAGATAAAGCGCATCGCCCAGCTTCTGGGATTTGTGTACAACGAGATAAGAGGAATGACAGTGTACGCATTTGAGGGCAGAGTGGTTGACATAACTTTGTTTGCGGAGCTGTTTGTCCAGATATATTTCATGTTTCAGGATGATTTTTCCGTGAAGGATCTGGAATCCGCTGTGTATTATTTTGAGAACGATTATGCCGAGTTCTGGATCACGTACAGGATAAGAGAGCAGCTTGACCCTGATCTCACATTTGCGACGGATATCATTATGAACAGCGATTTGGGCGATGTCACGTATCTGTACAGATATGGAGAGTATGTTGGAAAAAATGAGATCGACACGGCGATTTTCATGAGTACCCTGCCGGATTCAGAGATAGAGGCCATGGCAAGAACATTCACCGAGGGCTACAGACTGGGATTCGAGGCTGCCGGAATAGATCTCTCGAAGAAGAAAACTGTAAATATCCGATATTTCCTTGGACAGGAGAGGATGATAAGAGCCGCGATACTGCAGTTTGAGCAGATGGATCTGAGGCCGATATGCTACCGATATGCGGCAAACAGGATCAACAGGAGACTTATACACAGGATAGGTTATTCGTCAAGCGTTCCTAACAGACAGCTCGAGTACGATCACAGGATGGATGAGGCACTCTTCATGGACAAGAAGCTCATGGAGAGAAAGCTGGAGGTGCTCAGACAGGCATACAAGAATATGGCCTATGAGGCTTCAGTATATGCGGGCCCTGCGGTGGTCGAGGTGTTCGGCGAGAACCCATTTGAGCCGGAGAACAGTGAACTGAATCCTGTGCTCGACAAGAAACAGCAGGAGGCTGTGATCTCATACCGCACAATGAGTTCACAGATCGTAAATGAATATATAGCCCAGGATCAGTGCAGCTTCACTATAATAGCATACCCTGTGCCGGAGATCGGAGATAGATACAGAGATATATTCAGGGATACTGTCAGGATCAACACACTGGACAATGATCTGTTCAGGGCGATCCATCAGAGTATGATAGATGAGCTTGATAAGGCCGAACACGTGAGGGTTGTCGGTCAGGGAGCAAATGTGACTGATATGACCGTTATGATGCACGAGATGACAGATCCATCGAAGGAGACCAACTTTGAGAACTGCGTAGCCGATGTGAATATACCTGTTGGAGAGGTGTTCACTTCACCGAAGCTCACCGGAACCCACGGAATATTAAACGTAAGTGAAGTATTCCTGGACGGCCTGAAATATGTGAATCTTAAGCTTACATTTGAGGATGGAAAAATAGCGGACTATACATGTGACAACTATCCGGATACGGAGAAGAACAAGGCGTATATAAAGGAGAATCTTCTGGGCGGAAGGGATACACTTCCTATAGGAGAGTTTGCAATAGGAACAAATACGACAGCATACGTCATGGCAAACAAATATGACATAGTGTATAAACTGCCTATCCTCATAGTTGAGAAGATGGGGCCGCATTTTGCTGTGGGAGATACATGCTATAGCTGGAGTGAGGAAAATGTGCTCCACAATCCTGATGGCAAGGAGATCGTGGCAAAGGACAATGAGTGTTCTATTCTGAGAAAAACAGATGTGTCAAAGGCATATTTCAACTGCCATACAGACATAACAATACCTTACGATGAGATAGGAGGAATATATTCCGTTCATCCGGATGGAACTGAAGTTCCGATCATCGAGAAGGGCAGATTTGTCCTGCCGGGAACAGAGAAGCTCAATGAAGCGCTGGATCAGGCAAAGTAGACCTATAGGACAAAAAGAGACAGATATCTATTTCAGTCGAAATAAATATCTGTCTCTCTTTATGTATATATCTTTGTTCTGATACTGAAGATTACTTCAGTATGGACATTCTCTTGTATCTCTTGTTTGAGTAAAGTGCCGTGTCTGCCTGTGAGAGTAGATCCTCGATGGTCTGTTCTCCATCGCAGACAAATTCAGTAACACCAACGCTCATCTCTATGAAGTATGGCTTGCCACAGGTTGCGTTCAGCTCGGCTGAGAAATCCTTGATCTTGCGCTGCACTTCGGTGACGTAATCGGAGTCGTCTATAAATGCAAAGCATACGAACTCATCGCCGCCTATTCTACCGATGACATCATGTGGACCAAAGCTCTGGGACAGGATGTTCGCGATGTTCTTGAGGGCGAAGTCACCGTCCTTGTGTCCAAATTTGTCATTTACAACTTTCAGTGAATCCATATCAGCGAAGAGAAGTATGGCCTTCATTCCACAGTTTGACGGAATGTTGATATAGTATTCAACCCGCTCCATAAATCCACGTCTGTTATATATACCCGTCAGCTCATCTGATGTCGATAGGTGGTTCAGAAGCTCGTTCTTCTCGTGGATCTCGTTCAGAGACATCCTGAGCTGTTCCTGCGTGATGTTCTGCTCACGGAGCAGCGACATATATTTCAGTGCTGCACCGAGCTGCAGGCTGGTGGAATATATGGAACTGAAGTGAGCCACATCTGTGTTGCATATGAACACTCCGTGTTGATCCTCGTTTGTAAATATAGGAACTATGACGGATGTAAAACGCTTGTCATAGTATGTATATTCGTTGTCAAAAATCTCTATAGAAGGAACCCTTCTAGACTCTCCGAAAAGCACCTGACAATTGTTCGGGTTGAAGAAAGCCTGAAGGAAGACTGACTTTGGAACGATCCAGCTTCCCGTGTCTGTGATGCGCACAGGATCGTCGTAGGTGTAGATGTAAGCTCCTTCGTAATTCAGCCCCTGAAGCTTGTGGAGGATGGATGTGTATGTCCTGCCAAGATCCTCGCCGTATGTCAGGGTGTCACGGGTTATGTATATTGATGACCAGCCCATCATCTTGTTCTCGTATATCGTGTTGTAAAGCTGATTCGAGATGAAGAGTGATATGGTGTTGGTTATGGTCGTGTTAAGTCTGTTGAACTGGAGACTCTTGGCTGCAGACAATTTACAGCTTGAGAAGATGGCAGCCAGTTCACGGAACATGTATGCTGTTTTCTGGACAGAATAAAAATCGGTCAGGTCAGATTCGAGAATACATTTGAGTTCATCGATGATCTTGTTCTGTGGGTACTCCGTATCAATGTCGCTCTTGATCACGGATACTATATCAATGAGTATCCTGTTGTAGGCGGACATGACCTTGGATGCGTAGAATGAATCTGCAATCTCACCGAAGAGACGGCCATCAAGAATATCGATGATGTCTGGTATATCCAGATCCAGCAAATGTCTGCCATCCTTCATCAGGTCACTCTCTGTGCACAGATGACAGCAGCAGGACACTCTGTTTATAAGTCGGGAATCCAAAGCCTCGGATTTCATGTTGCCGGTCTGGGCAAGTCTCACTGCCGCATACACTGCACGGAAACCGAGCTCACAGGAATTGATATTGACTGTTGTGAGTGGTGGATCCATGTTGACTGAAGATGGTGAATCGTCAAAACCGATGACCGACATGGTTTCTCCTATGCGTATTCCTCTGGCCTTGAGCTCTGCGTAACCGCCTATTGCCATGTGATCATTTGCAAATACGATGGCATCGGCATCCGGGTTGACATCCAGAAGCTGTGCAGTCTCCTCCTGACAGTATTCTGCGAAGTCGCCGTGTATTATCATGCGGTCCTCAACGCTGAGTCCGTTCTCAGAGAGAACCTCTCTGTATATCTTGAGTCTGAGATTGCTGTCGGTGTTGTCATCCTTGCCGGCAACAAAGCATATATGCTTTCTCTTGTGTTCTTTTATGAGATGTTCTATGGCATCCCTCATTCCTCTTGAATTGTCTGTTCTGATGCATGGATATCCCGGAAGCTTCTCCTCCAGTGTGAGGATAGGTATTCCATCAAAATGGGAAAGGAAAGAATTCATGTCCTTCTCCGATAACAGAGATGATATAGCTCCGACGGAGATGATAAGTGCGTCCAGACACTCAGGATGTGCATAGTAGAAAATCGAATTATACTGGTAATCATACAGTTGATTGGCAGGATCATAAAAGGAGGCATTCAGAAACATGCCCGGAAATACGATGAGATTGCAGTCAAGTTCCTTTGCTGCGTATTCAGCTCCTTTGCAAACCTCTGTTGCGTAATCGTTATCAATATGACATGTAAAAATACCGATGTTCAATCTGTTGTTGGTCATGCGGGTGCTCCTTTAGTAACTGCTTTTGCTGTAGTATAATCGACTGTTATATATTGCGGATAGCTATAATCACAATATATTGTGATTATATCACACGTTCACCACATTATCAATTTGTAATCATCTCAATCTTTACAAAGTATTCGATATAATCTATAATTTATTGGAATATTTGAAAAGGTGCCGGTGCGCCTTGTACAAAACAGATAACAGGAGGATAAGAAATTGGATTACAAGAATGCCGGAGTAGATATTGAAGCTGGATACAAGTCTGTGGAGCTTATGAAGAAGCATATCAAGACAACCATGAGACCCGAGGTACTTGGCGGAATTGGTGGATTCGCAGGAGCTTTCAGTCTCGCTAAGATCAAGGATATGGAAGAGCCTATACTTCTGTCAGGAACAGATGGATGCGGAACAAAGGTTCAGCTCGCTTATATTATGGATAAGCATGACACCATCGGAATCGACGCAGTGGCAATGTGTGTGAATGATATCGCATGCTCTGGTGGAGAGCCACTTTTCTTCCTTGACTATATAGCATGTGGCAAGAACTATCCTGAGAAGATTGCAACTATAGTAAGCGGCGTTGCAGAGGGATGCAACCAGTCAGGAGCTGCCCTCGTAGGTGGTGAGACAGCAGAACATCCGGGACTTATGCCTGAGGATGAGTACGACCTTGCAGGATTTGCAGTAGGTGTTGTTGAGAAGAAGGATCTTATTACAGGAGAGAGCATTAAGCCTGGAGATACACTTATAGGTATCGCTTCAAGTGGAGTGCACAGCAACGGTTTCTCACTTGTAAGAAAGGTTTTCGAGATGACAAAGGAATCTCTTGATACATATTACGACGAGCTTGGCAAGACACTCGGTGAGGCACTTATTGAGCCTACAAGAATCTATGTAAAGGCTCTCAAGTCAGTGAAGGATGCAGGCATTACGATCAAGGGATGCAGTCACATCACAGGTGGTGGATTCTATGAGAATATCCCAAGAATGCTTCCAGACGGAGTTCGTGCTCAGGTTAAGAAGGATTCATATGAGGTACCGGCTATATTCAAGCTTCTCGCAAAGAAAGGCGATATAGATGAGCATATGATGTACAACACATACAACATGGGAGTTGGTATGTGTCTTGCTATAGACCCTGCAGACGCAGATAAGACTATTGCAGCTATAGAAGCTGCCGGCGACAAGGCATTTGTTCTCGGTACAGTTGTAGCTGGTGAAAAGGGAGTAGACTTATGCTAAAGGTTGCAGTTCTGGTATCAGGCGGCGGAACCAATCTTCAGGCCATCATAGATGCCATAGATAATAAAGTCATAACAGATACGGAGATAGTTGCGGTCATAAGCAACAATAAGAATGCATTTGCTCTTGAGAGGGCGAAGAAGGTGGGAATAGCAGCGGAGGTCGTAAGCCCTAAGGATTACGCGGACAGAGCTCGATTCAACGAAGCACTTCTCGCAAAGCTTCAGGAGACCGGAGCGGATCTTATAGTTCTCGCAGGATATCTTGTGGTCATACCTGAGATAGTGATAGATGCATATCCGAATAAGATAGTCAACATACACCCATCACTCATACCGGCATTCTGCGGAACAGGCTACTATGGACTTAAAGTTCATGAGGCAGCCCTTGCAAGAGGTGTCAAGGTAGTGGGAGCTACGGTCCATTTTGTAGATAAAGGCACTGACACAGGTCCGATCATCATGCAGAAGGCAGTTGCAGTACAGAATGGTGATACACCGAAAGCTCTGCAGCAGCGTGTGATGGAACAGGCTGAGTGGAAGCTTCTGCCTGCGGTTATAGACAAGATCGCCCATGGCAAAGTACATGTTGAAGATGGAATTGCAGTTGTAGAAGATTAGGAGGAATATCCATGAAAGTATTGGTAGTAGGAAGCGGCGGAAGAGAGCATGCTATAGTTACAAGTATTTCAAAGAGTGATAAAGTATCCAAGATATATTGTGCACCTGGCAACGCAGGTATCGCAGCACTTGCAGAGTGCGTTGATATAGGTGTAATGGATTTTGACAAGCTGGTTGCATTTGCAAAGGATAAGGCAGTCGATCTGGTTGTTGTTGCACCGGATGATCCGCTTGTTGCAGGTGCGGTCGATGCATTTGAGGCAGCCGGTATCAGAGCATTCGGACCTCGTGCAAATGCAGCGATCATAGAGGGCTCAAAGGCGTTCTCCAAGGATCTCATGAAGAAGTATGGCATACCTACAGCGGCTTATGAGAACTTTACAGATGCCGATTCAGCGCTCAAGTACCTTGAGACAGCCACATTCCCTATAGTTTTAAAGGCTGACGGGCTTGCACTCGGCAAGGGTGTTCTCATATGTAATGACCTTGAGGAGGCAAAGGCAGGCGTCAAGGAGATCATGCTTGACAAGCACTTTGGTTCAGCCGGAAATACCATGGTAATAGAGGAGTTCATGACAGGGCGTGAGGTATCAGTCCTTTGTTTCTGTGATGGAACAACGATCAAGCCTATGACTTCAGCACAGGATCACAAGAGAGCAAAGGATGGAGATCAGGGACTCAACACAGGCGGAATGGGAACATTCTCCCCAAGTCCTTTCTATACAAAAGAGATAGACGAGTATTGCATGGAGAACATCTACAAGCCAACCATGGCTGCCATGAAGGCAGAGGGCAGAGAGTTCAAGGGCGTTCTGTTCTGCGGACTCATGATGACACCAAATGGTGTTAAGGTTCTCGAGTACAATGCAAGATTTGGCGATCCTGAGGCTCAGGTAGTTCTTCCTCGTATGAAGAATGATATTATCGATGTCATGGAGGCATGTATCGACGGAACACTTGACAAGGTCGATCTTCAGTTTGAGGACAATGCGGCAGTGTGCGTAGTTCTTGCATCAGACGGATACCCTGTATCATATGAGAAGGGCTATCCTATACATGGACTTGAGAAGTTTGATGGCAAGGATGACTACTTTGTATTCCATGCCGGCACAAAGTTTGACGGTGATCAGATCGTGACAAATGGCGGCCGTGTACTCGGTGTTACAGCAAAGGGCAAGGATCTTTTCGAGGCTCGTGCGAATGCATATGCTGCGACAGAGTGGATCACATTTGACAACAAGTACATGAGACATGATATAGGTAAGGCTATAGACGAGCAGTAATCTATAGATATATATTTACGGAAGAGGTTTTGAGAGAATTTGTCTCAAAACCTCTTTTGTATTCCTGTAATATATATGTTATAATGAAGCACGCTGATGCGTGCGTAGGTCATCGCGCTTACGCACGACGACATATGCTATAATGAAGCGCATAAAATCCTAGATTATTTAGATTTGAGGTGGACTGAATGAAATTACCGTACAGCAAAGAATCTGACATAGTTATAAAAGAGGCAAACAGGGTGGCGAGGAAGCTTGGACAGAATTTTGTCGGAAGCGAGCATTTTATCGTTGCACTGGCATCTGTAGCAGATACAACAGCGTACAGTATTCTGAACGAGAATGGTCTGGATATAGTTAAGATCATAGATGCGTTGAAGTATACATTGGAACCCGGTGGAGTAGTCACAGGGGAGAGAGACAAATATACGATGAGCGCAAGAAGGATTCTCGATGACTCACAGTATGAGGCGAGAAGACTCAATTCCCAGGAGGTGGGAACAGAGCATATCCTTCTGGCACTTATAAAGGAGACAGACTGTGTAGCTGTAAAGCTTATGGCATCAGAGAATGTAAATATCCAGAAGGTGTACACAGACATACTTCTGGCCTGTGGAAGCGATGCGAATACGGCAAAGAGAGAATATGCAGCACTGAAAAAGTCGAGAAATAAGAGCAAGACATCCACACCTACACTGGATCAGTATTCCAGAGATCTGACACAGGAAGCACGGATGGGCAATATGGATCCGGTCATCGGACGTACAAAAGAGATAGAGAGAGTCATGCAGATACTCAGCAGACGAATGAAGAACAATCCATGTATGGTCGGAGAGCCGGGTGTTGGAAAGACTGCTGTTGTGGAGGGCATAGCATATCTCATAGCCCACGATGAAGTGCCGGATACTGTAAAGGGTAAAAGGCTTCTTTCGCTTGACCTTTCAAGCATGGTTGCCGGTTCCAAGTACAGAGGAGAGTTTGAGGACAGGATAAAGAAGGTCATCGGAGAGGTCATATCGGATGGCAATATCATATTGTTTGTGGATGAACTTCACACACTCATAGGGGCAGGCGGTGCCGAGGGTGCAATAGATGCGTCCAATATACTGAAGCCGTCCCTGTCACGCGGCGAGATCCAGATGATAGGTGCTACGACTCTGAACGAATATCGGAAGTATATAGAGAAGGATGCGGCCCTTGAGAGAAGATTCCAGCCGGTGTACGTGGATGAGCCTACAAGGGATGAGGCAGTGGAGATACTCAAGGGACTCAGACCATGCTATGAGCAGCATCACAATGTCGATATAAGCGATGATGCGGTTGAAGCTGCGGTGGATCTGTCCATCAGATATATAACAGACAGATTCCTGCCGGACAAAGCCATAGATCTTATGGATGAGGCATGCTCCAGAAAGAGGCTCGGATTCTCATCGGACAGACATAATTATGAGAAGAAAAAGGCTGTGGAGGCTGAGCTTACAACGCTCAACGACGATCTGGAGAAGGCACTCATGGCTGGCAATATAGAGGCGGCGGCAGAGGTGAGCGCGAGACAGAAGGAGCTTGCAAAGAAGAATGCAAGAAAGCAGTCTTCCAGCCAGAGAAATATCACAGTTCAGGAGAACGATATTGCGGATGTTGTGTCCGTGTGGACCAAGATCCCTGTGAGCAAGCTCACGGAGAAGGAGTCAAAGAAGCTTGAACGCCTTGAGAGTGAACTTCACAAGAGGGTAGTTGGCCAGGAGGAGGCTGTTACAGCCGTATCACGTGCTATCAAGAGAAGCAGAGTCGGACTTAAGGATCCGAAGAGGCCGATGGGATCATTTCTGTTCCTCGGACCTACAGGTGTCGGTAAGACAGAGCTTTCCAAGGCTCTTGCAGATATAGTATTTGGAAGTGAGGATGCCCTGATAAGAGTTGACATGTCGGAGTACATGGAGAAGCACAGCGTGTCCAAGATGATAGGTTCACCTCCGGGTTATGTAGGCTTTGAGGAGGGCGGACAGCTCAGTGAGAAGGTCAGGACCAATCCGTATTCTGTTGTGCTGTTTGACGAGATAGAGAAGGCTCACAGCGATGTGTTCAACATTCTCCTTCAGGTACTTGATGACGGACACATAACGGATTCCCAGGGAAGAAAGGTGGATTTCAAGAACACCATCATAATCATGACCTCCAATACAGGGGCACAGGGTATAGTTGACCCTAAGCAGCTTGGATTTGTCACGGTAAGCGATGAGACAAAGGAACATGAGAAGATGAAGAGCAATGTAATGGATGAGCTCAAGAGAACCTTCAAGCCGGAGTTCCTGAACAGAATAGACGACATAATCGTGTTCCATGCCCTGAGCGAGGCAAATGTAAAGGATATAACCGGACTTATGTTAAAGGAACTTAAGAACCGTGTCCAGACACAGATGGATATTGAGCTTAAGTTCACCGACCATGCAAAGAAATATATCTTTGGAAAAGGCTATGACAAGAAGTACGGAGCAAGACCACTCAAAAGGGCTATCCAGACATATGTGGAGGATGTGCTTGCGGAGGCGATTCTTAGAGGTGATGTCAAAAAAGGTGATACAGTCACAGTGTCAACGAAGAAAAAGAAGGAAGCCGACGGAAAAACCACTGAGAAAATATCACTTACAGCGAAACAAAAGACAGAGGAATGATGTCGGATTAGATATTTGTGATGTGAGCATGATATACAGTAGTGCCAAGTGCGGAAAATTAAGCAGTAGAAATTAATATGAAATATTGGTGAAAATGCATAATTTTGTAGAAAAAAAGGATGCATTACTGTATAATGAAAATCACTAACGGATAGTATACAGAGATTATTGATATATATCAGGATATTATTGCGATAGAGTTCAGATCATACAACAACAACAGGAGGATAAGATCAATGTCAGTAGTAAATGAATTGATAAATGCACAGGGGGAGTCGTTGGAATTCGGTAATTATGAGCTTGGAGCAAAGACCAAGAAGGACGGTTTTGAGTTCCAGGGAGATATCTACAAGATAAAGACTTTCAACGAGATCACAAAGCTTGAGAAGAACGGAATGTTCGTATATGAGTCAGTACCGGGAACAGCAGTACATGGTTTCAAGGCTGATGAGAACGATGTTACATTTGTAGTTGAGGGACCAGAGAATGCGTCCATCACACTTGAGCTTGAGCCTGAGACGGAGTACAAGGTTCACGTAGACGATGTATATGTCGGCAAGAACAAGACCAACCTCGGTGGCAAGATGAGCATAAGCGTAGATCTTGAAGAGGGCAGACCAGTCAAGGTTGATGTTAAGAGAGCATTTGACTAATATAGCATACACAGGAGATATTTATGGCAAAAGGAAAACAGGTGTTTTTTTGCCAGGAATGTGGATTCGAATCGACAAAATGGATGGGGCAGTGCCCCGGCTGTAAAGCGTGGAATTCATTTTGCGAGGAGAAAGTGACAGTAGGCGCCAAGAGCCAGTCCGGTAGAAGGGCTGTCGTGGCGCCTACAAGCATTTTGGAGGTGGAGACCACCGACGAGACGCGTTTTACCACAGGAATAGGCGAATTAAACAGAGTATTAGGCGGCGGGATAGTGAGCGGATCCCTTGTGCTGGTGGGAGGAGATCCGGGTATAGGTAAATCCACCATATTGCTGCAGATGTGCAGGAATATGTCAGAGATGGGACAGAAGATACTTTATGTGTCAGGTGAGGAGTCCCTTTCACAGATAAAGATGAGGGCAGAGCGTATCGGAAATTTTACAAAGGATATGCTGCTTCTCTGTGTCAACAATCTCGAGGATGTGGAGGAGTATGTCAAGAAGGACACTCCAAAGGTCATTGTTATAGATTCCATACAGACCATAGTTACGGATGACGTGGAGTCTGCACCGGGAAGTGTATCCCAGGTAAAGGAAGTTACAGCCAGACTCATGAGGATGGCGAAGCAGACAGGGATCGCCATATTCATAGTAGGACATGTTACCAAAGAGGGAACCGTGGCAGGCCCAAGAACCCTTGAACATATGGTAGATACAGTTCTCTATTTCGAGGGCGAGCGTAATGCCGGGTTTAGAGTCCTTCGTGCAGTAAAGAACAGATTTGGCTCTACAAATGAGATCGGTGTATTTGAGATGAAGGGAACCGGACTTGCAGAGGTGAAGAATCCGTCACAGCTTATGCTGGATGGAAGACCTGATGACACATCCGGGTCTGTAGTAGTATGTACAATGGAAGGAACAAGACCGATATTGCTTGAGATCCAGGCTCTGGTGTGCCAGTCAAGCTTCAATCTGCCAAGAAGAACAAGTGTGGGACTCGACTACAACAGGGTAAATCTCTTGCTTGCTGTTCTTGAGAAGAGAGGCGGCATAGTTATGGCGGGCTGTGATGCATATGTGAATATAGCCGGAGGTATGCGCCTTGATGATCCGTCGGCAGATCTGGGAATAGTATTTGCTCTTGTATCAAGCTTCAAGAACCGTGCCATACCTTCTGATATGGTCATGTTTGGAGAGATGGGACTTTCAGGCGAAGTGCGTGGAGTGTCAGGTGCTGAGCAGAGAGTACGCGAGGCCGCAAAGATGGGATTTAAGACCTGTATCATACCGAGATCCAATCTGGACAATGTGAAGAAGATGAAAGACATTGGAGACATGAAGGTGGTAGGTGTCGCAAATATACAGCAGGCACTGGAGTATATATAGAAGAAAATATTCAATCATATAAAGCACGATAATAGCGGTGAGCATGGCCACAGTATCATTTGGTATTGTGGCCAAAATTATTTCGTGTAAAATTCAATAAAAGTGCTTGACTTTGCCAAATGATGGTGGTATCTTATAAAAGCTGTCGCGTGAGACGGTGTCAGGAACATCTGTAAAGCATCAGATTTTGAGATTTATTCGTTATATAATCACCCGGTTATGATACGAAATCAGTTCATAAGAGCTGACGAAATGACTTGAAAAAAGATGAAAAAAGTTTTTGACATTAAGAAATGAATGTGATAGTATTTAGAAGTTGTCGCTGAGAGGCGAGAACATAAAGAACCTTGAAAAATTAACAACATGACAACCCTGAAATTCCAAACAAGAATTTCAAGAACGTCGGATCAGAGATGATATCAAAGATCTAACAAACCAATAACAGTAAAGATGGTTAGGAAAAATACAAGCTAGTATGATTTCTGACATAGGATTTACAAACTTTTTAATGAGAGTTTGATCCTGGCTCAGGATGAACGCTGGCGGCGTGCTTAACACATGCA
>ERZ780144.59-NODE-59-length-163759-cov-21.675103_pt1 | contig 163759 bp, 124 predicted proteins | sample MGYA00511380_ERZ780144 | MGnify/ENA primary metagenome ERZ780144 (study PRJEB29588, sample SAMEA1965858) | human gut metagenome | biome: human gut; feature: human-associated habitat; material: faeces | place: Denmark | collected 2008/2010 ... | reverse complement strand
CCGTGCGGGCCCTTTTAATTTAAGAGAGCGCCGTAGGCGGTCTTTCCTATAAAGTAAAAAAGAATGTGCCTTGGCACATTCTCGCGGAACGTTTTTATTTCATAGGACGCATTTTCCTATGAAACAAAAAACAGCCCCGACAGTTTTTATTCATGACAATAGAATGCTCGCAGAGCGTGCATTCTATTGTTTGAAAACTGCCGGGGCTGTTCCTTTGCACCTCTTATAACGGGGGGGGCGCCTTCGATTTTTACTTAATTTCTTCCGGGTTGGGTTTCAGGGTAACACCTCTGTTGACATCGCCCTTTAAGTCCTTGCCGAACTCGTAGTCGTTGCCAGGCAGAATTGCATTCAGGATGATACCTGCCAGAGCTGCGATTGCAAGACCGGTCAGCATGATGGATGTGCCGAATACCGTAAAGGTCAGACCACTGGAGAAGCCCAGGCCGCAGACCAGGATCACTGCTGCGATAACCAGGTTACGGGACTTTGTCAGGTCTACATGGTTCTCTACTACGTTACGGACGCCGATTGCGGAAATCATACCATACAGCATGAAGCTTACGCCGCCGATGATTGCGGACGGCATGGAGCCGATTACATCAGCCATCTTCGGAATAAAGCTTAAGATTACTGCGAATACAGCTGCAATACGGATCACTCGGGGATCATGTACATGGCTTAATTCCAGAACGCCGGTGTTCTCACCGTAGGTGGTGTTTGCAGGACCGCCAACCAGAGCGGACAGAGCGGTTGCAAGACCGTCGCCTACCAGAGTGCGGTGCAGACCGGGATCAGCGATGAAGTTTTCGCCGACTGTTGCGGAAATCGCGGACATATCGCCGATGTGCTCCATCATGGTAGCAAGCGCGATCGGAGCCATAACTAAAATTGCAGTCAGGTTAAATTTGCACAGCTGGAAAGGCGGCAGGCCAACCCAGGATGCAGATGCAATGTTGGAGAAATCCAGGATAGCGCTTCCGTCCGGATTTGTCAGGCCAATTGCATTTAAAACAGCTGCAACAACATAGGAAACCACAACGCCCATCAGAATCGGGATAATCTTGAACATTCCTTTTCCCCAGATGTTAAATACGATAATGGTTCCAAGTGCAATCAGGGCAATCAGCCAGTTGGTCGATGCGTTGGAGATTGCAGACGGTGCAAGGGACAGACCGATACAGATGATGATCGGACCGGTTACAACAGGCGGCAGATAATGCATAACGCGATGTACACCTGCAATCTTGATGACCAGGGCAAGCACCAGATACAATAAACCAGCTACAACAATACCGCCGCAGGCATAAGGCAGCTTTTCCCCCATAGTCATGTCCGCGAAAATTCCGGTGTCCAGATTTGCTACAGTAGCAAAACCGCCCAGGAATGCGAAGGACGAACCAAGGAAAGCCGGTACCTTCATCTTGGAACACAGGTGGAAAAACAGAGTTCCCAGACCCGCGCAGATCAGGGTTACCTGAATGGAAAGCCCTTCTCCTTCAAAATAGTTGTTGACCAGAATCGGTACCAAAATCGTCGCACCAAACATTGCGAACATATGCTGCAGACCTAACAGCAACATCTTCGGTACACCAAGTGTTCTGGCGTCTTTAATTGCCACACTTTTCTCCTCCATTATAAACCTCCTATAAATTTTTTTCTGTTCTATAGTAGTCTCTTTCTTCCTTTCCGTCAATCATTTCCTGTAGAAAAAAACCTTCTATTTTCAATGTGAATTCAGTTTTTTCCTCTTTTTTTCAAAGATAGGGTGCGCTATAATAAATTCTACACGCCATTGGTGTGCAGTTCACACGCACCAAAGAAAGGACTTCTATTATCATGACTTCCAGTTCCGAAACCTCCCGGCTGTCCGGCCGCCCCGCCTGGGCGTTCGACCGCAGGATTTTCTTAAACGGCATGCGCGACGGCGTTCCCATCGCACTGGGCTATTTTGCCGTTTCCTTTTCCCTCGGCATCGCCGCAAGAAACGCCGGTCTGACGCCGCTGCAGGGTTTTTTTGCCAGTCTGTTAAACAATGCTTCCGCCGGCGAATATGCTGCCTTCACCTTAATCGCCGCCAATGCGACGCTTTTCCAGGTAGCGCTTATTACCTTGATCGCAAATGCGCGGTATCTGCTGATGAGCTGTGCGCTCGCGCAGCGCTTTGCACCCGGCACACCGTTTTTCCACAGACTGATTATCGCTTATGATGTAACGGACGAGCTGTTCGGCATCACGATTTCCCGCCCCGGCTGCCTGAATCCGTTCTATACCTATGGTGCGATTTTACTTGCCGCTCCTGCATGGGCGTTCGGCACAGCCTTCGGCATCATGGCAGGAAACGCGCTTCCGCTGCGCGCTGTCAGTGCGCTCAGCGTCGCCCTTTACGGCATGTTCCTCGCAATCATCATCCCCCCGGCACGGAAAAATAAAATCGTTGCTGTCCTGATCGTCATCAGCTTTGCGTTGAGCTTTTTCGGCAGTTATGTGCCCGGAATCTCTGCATTGTCCGACGGAACCCGCACGATTTTGCTTACCGTGCTGATTTCCGCTGCCGCAGCAATTTTTTTCCCGCTCAAAAATACACAGGAGGAATCCGAACATGAGTCGTAATGTGCTTTATATCGCCGTCATGGCGCTGGTTTCCTATACAATCCGCGTCCTTCCGCTGACGCTGATCCGCAAACCGATCCGCAACACATTTATCCAGTCGTTTCTTTATTATGTGCCTTATGTTACGCTCGCTGTGATGACCTTTCCAGCCATCCTGCACGCAACGCAGTCGCCGATTTCCGGTGCAGTTGCCCTGATCGCCGGAATCATCGCCGCATGGCTCGGCGCCGGATTATTTCCGGTATCCGTGATCTGCTGCGCACTGGTTTTCCTGATTGAGCTGTTTATCTAAAAAAACTGATATCACAGCTTAAATTTCTTGCTTTATCTTCCGCGATTAACTTGTTATGCTGTTCCTATGACACAGATCAATCTGAAATCCCACTCAATTTCAGCTCTGGGAGGAGAGTTATCGTTAATGGAAGATTTTAAAAAGAACTTGCTTAAAATGGGAAAAACAAACCGGACTGTTCCGAAGATTTTACTGATTGCTGCTGCCTTCTTTCTGCTGTTCGGCATTTTTTTGATCCCCCACAAGGATCAGCCCTTTGACCCGACCTCCGGCGGCTATGCTTCCCTCAATATCGTCTATGTTATGGGACCCTTCGCAGAGCAAACCTCTGACGGAAGGACTGTAAAGAAATATTATGTTGCCGAAAACGACAAAGGTTACTGGTCTATCATCAGCACCGAAAACTCCTGTCCCTTTCCGGTTTACAATGAAACCATTTCCGATGCCGATCTGAAAACACTGGTTCCTCAGACTGCTGTCGGTCAAAGCAAAAAGATCCCCAAAAAGCTTGCCGGATACCTTGTAGACTACTTTAATAACAACGGCTTTGAGCTCTCCCTTTCCGACTATGAGCAAACCTTGGGTGATCATTATCTCGATACCACCGCACCTTTGATGGGCAGCAGCCTTGTGCTCTTTATATTTTCTGCAGTCTTTTTCATCCTCAGTGTGATCGTCCTGATCTCCTTCAGGAAAAACAGCAATCACATTCAGACCCGTATTCAGGAGCTTATGCAAGACGGTGAGTTCGAACCACTCTGTCAGGATTTCCAGTCAACTGACGCTGCTTTTTATGACGGATTAGGTCTCGCTGTCTCTCCCCATTATCTCCTTGACTTTTCCAATTTGCAGTATGGTTTTTCTGTATACCCCCTCGATCAGTTTTATAATGTTTTTAAATGCAACATGGTGAACGGCAAGCCTACAACATCCAATTACATTGCTCTGGAGCTCAAGAATGGACAGCGGATCCTTGTTGCAGCCTGCCCGAATACATCTAAAAGCTTTAACACTGCACTGGATATGCTGAAACAATCTGTAAACGGAGGTATGCAATGGTGATCACTTACGGAACCAGAACCTTATTCAAGCGGGAAGGCGCATGGGGACATGCGATCTGTAAAAACTGCGGACATGATGCTCCCCAAACCCTTTGCCGCCAGCTCGATCAGGTAACACTTTTCTTTATCCCCATCGTCAGTCTTGAAAAACAACGCGGCATCCTGTGCGAAAGCTGCGGCATGATTGTACCCCTCGACAAGGCAGAATACAAACGCCGCAGTGAGGCGAGACAAAAAGCTGCCATTTTCTGAACTCTATACGATAAAAAAACCAGTCATAAAAGACCGGTTCTTTTTATCGTCTATTCTTTTTTCATAATCCATACTTCGCTGACTGCCAGCGCCTTTAAGGTATCGTAAACCTCCCAACGGACTTTCAGCGTGCCATCCTGATAGGATTCCTTCGGCAGGTCGTATTCCCAGAACGGCTCTCTTCCAGCCTCGATCTCCCGGCGGACAGATTTTCCGTTCGGATTCTGCGCAATCCGGTCTGCCAGCAGGACTTTTCCGGCACGGATATTGACCAGTGTTTCATCCTTCAGCGCGGTCTGTCCCACAAATGCCCGGAAAAACGAATTCGGATAAAATACCTTCATCCCATAAGAAGCTTCCGGATCAAGTCCGGTAAATGTCATTTCCAGCGGCGTTCCATACAGCACCGTCACATTCAGCGCCCAGGTCAGCGGCATCGGGAACTCGTGGTACCAGCCGTCGATCTCATGCAGCAGGCCGACCATTGTATACACGCTGTGATCGATGAATGGAGTTTTTAAATATCCGGGATCTTCCTCCCAGCTGTGCCATACGGAAACATGTGAAAAGCCTTCGTAAGTGCCGGGCGCGCAAAACTGGTTTCCGTCGCCGGGATCCTGACGCAGGTTCAGCTGATGCAGCGCTGCGCATCTGTTCTTTTCGTTCTGCATCTTTTCAATCCGCTTAAAGCTCTGCATCAAATACTGATAATCGTTTAACGGCATGCTTCTCGTCTGCAGGTACGCGCCGCGAATCCAGCACTGCCCGCCGTGATGATTTTCGGTCAGCTGAATACCGCACAAATTCCGCAGGCTGTCTGCCAGCTTCAGCATTTCAAACAGCACATCCTCCGCTGCCGGAACGTCCCTGGAAAGATTCAGGATCGTCCGCGCCTCCCGGATAACTGCTTCGCTTCCGGTAATATCCGCCAGGTCGAGCACCGCACGCGCCTGCTGCTCCAGCTCCTGATCCTTTGCATATTTCTGTTTCGTCCAGTAATCCGTCAGAATCCGCAGCTTTAACATCTGATAGCGGTAATTGTTTTTCACCTGTTTCGATACGGTTTTATCGAATGCTGTAAAGGATTCATACAGTGCATCGATTCCGTCGTTTTCCAGAACCGGGCCATCCCAGTTATGCTCCACGTCCATCAAAAATTCCGCAACCTGCTCAGAGGTTTCCGAATCGATAAACAGGTTTGCATAATCCGCCATCGTTTCCTCTGCCGCCACCGAGCTGTCAAAATCCTGATCCGCCCAGAGGATCTTGTTGACGTCGTCATGGATACCCTCGGAATAGGTGATCGAACCGATGGTATACGGCTCTAACATATTGTGAATCGCTTTCATTTTTTCCGGACGCGCATTGTAGCCCTCCCGTCCGCTCGTCAGTGCAAACGCCATATCCCAGTTTTCCACCGGGAACTGACAGTTCGAATTGTGGGAAATATCCGGATAATTCCGAATGTTTTCACGATATTTTTCGGGAAGCTTCTCATACAGCTCTTCGATGCTGTCCTGCTCCCAGGGCGCAAAGCACACGCCGGTAATCCAGTCCGGCTCCTTTGCGATTTCTTCATAAAAAGTATCGTACCAGCCAGGCTCCGGCTGAAAATGCTGCGGTGCAACCCATACGCCCGCTTCCGGATGATATTCGTGCAGAATTTCCACAAAATGCTCTGTCAGACGCATCGCATCCGTCGGCCAGAGGGAACCGGGATCCCCCAGCGGAACCAGCATTGCATCCAGATAAGGAATTGCAGAAAAGACCCTCCGGCGTTCTTCCATCTCCCGGTCGATGCACCCAAAATCATGATAATCGCGTCCGACATTCGGATACCACAACCAGACGTCCATGCCATAGGAATGAATGATTTTGGAAACCTCGCACATCAGCTCCATCGGATCTTCCGGGAAAAGTGCGGAATACAAACGGTCGTCCGTCTTCGGCGGAAGCAGCTCGATGGCGTTTGCTCCGAACAGCGCCAGATCCTCGATATACGCCTCGAATTCCTTTTTTGACCATGCACCGTAGGTATTGTTTTTGTCCCGGTAGCCCAGCTGATGTCCCCGCAGCGGATACTGCGGCGTCATGCTCAGGCTGTCCAACTCGTCCGGAATTTCAATGCTGCCTTTTTTTACAATTGCTTTTCTCAAAAGCCGCGCCATCCCGTAAAACTCACCGCGCTCGTCTTTTCCGAGCACAACGATGCGCCCGCTGCCGTCCGTGTTGTCGATGACCCGGATCCGGAAGCCCTCTTTGCCCGGCACAGTGATGCCGTCAAACAGCGCTTTGATCTCCTCGCTGCAGCTGTCCTCTTTATAAAACTCTATGCTGATTTTTCCAGACGTTTTAGACTGCAGTAAAGAAACACCGCTTCGTTTTTTTAAATTTTTGCAAAATACGTCCGCAGTCTTTTTTTCCAGAACAGTCTGAAGCTGCGGTTTGTATACAACAGCTGATGTGATTTCCATTTTCTTTCTCTCCTTTTCTTTATTTCCACAACTTCCGTGCCAGGATGTCCAGCGGCTCTGCGAACCGCTCAAACAGCCCGTCCTCCGTAATTTCATTTCCATCCTGCGATGCATAATCGTTCCACAGCATGTAGCAGGCTCCCAGCGTCCGGCTCGACCACCGCGGAAGCTCCCAGGTTCGCTCCTGCGTTTCGAAAACGTTCGGCTGCCACTTTTTTTCCAGAAAATCCAGATCCAGACGGTCATAGCCGCCGCCCGGAATCAGGTACAGACTGCTGCTCAGCGAATTGATGACGGAAAATCCGGCATCATACATTTCCTGCGGATCTGTCCAGTCCGTATCCCATACCTGCAGCTGAATTTTTCTGGAAAGCCCCGAATAATCCTGTCCGGTCTTCGACAGGCTGCCCCACATGCGGATCGTCTTTTCCGGCGCTGCCTCCGCCACATAGTCCGAAAGCGCTTTCATATAATCCACAAAGGCTTTCTGATTCCCAAAATACTCGTCCATGCCGATATGCACCGTCCCCGTTCCGGAAAAAACATCCGACTCCGTCAGGTATTCCGACCAGATCATCTCTGCCAGCTTCTGCGCTGCCGGGTTGGACAAATCCAGCTGATCGACACTCTCCGGGTCACCGGAAAGCCCAAGCTTCGGAAATACTTTTGTAAGTGCCAGACTGTGGGCGGGCGTGTCGATTTCCGGCACGACCTCAACGCCCATCACCGCAGCGTCCTCGATAAACTGTGCAAATTCTTCTTTGGAATAATACAGATCCTGCGACGTAATCGACTGTCCCGCTTTATTTCTCACATCCGATTCCAGCCGAAACCCCGCATACAACTGTCGCGCGCCCTCTTTTGTCCCATCGTAATCGCTCTGGGAAATGATCTGATTGTCGTTCAAATGAATCTGCAGCGTGTTCATCTGATGCTTTGAAAGCTCTTCTGCAATGCGGTACAGAAGTTCGAGGGAAACCGGTCTGCGCCCTACGTCGATTCCAAAGCCCCGGACCGACCACGCCGGATAGTCCCGCAGCACGCCGGCCGGAAGCTGTCCTTCTGATTTCTCCCAAAGCTGTCCAAGCGCCACACACCCCCAGCGCACCCCGCGCTTCGTGCGCGCTGAAATCGAAATCACGCCCGGACTCTCTGCTTCCAAATTCAGTTCATACCCCTCGTCCCCAAGCGTCTGTGTCCATTCTTTCCCGTCCCCGACAGCCTTCCGGAAGTTCAGGACGATATCTCCTTCCGTTGGTTTTTCTGTATCCGCCAGCTTCTCAACCGATACGTCCTGCAGCAACTGTCCGGAAAGCTCCGTTGCAAAAAGCTGTGCCGTCCGCTCCAGCTCCTCGTCCCGGTACACGACCCGGATGAAACGGGTTGTCCAGTCAGAGGAGGACGACGTGGCAGGAGCGACGACGGGCGCGGCTTCTGAAATCTCATCGGATGGGATCTCCTGCCCGGCGGGCTCAATTACACCTGTTGCGCTCGCCGGCATCCACTCCATCGCGGTAAAGCCCTCTGGAAGGGTCACTGCCGAGAGGGCTTCCGGTACTTCCTCCCGCTCTCCGTCCACTTCCACCCTCTCCGATGCCGGAATCTTTGTCTGTATTCCCGGCAGTTCCTGCGTTTCTCCGTCTTTTTCCAGAATAAATCCAAGCTCAACCTGCGTATCCGCGATCGTGTCCGTGATTTTTCCGTCCATATTTACCAGCACATCATAATCCGCACCGCCAAAGGAAATGCTGTACGGCTCCGGCACCGTTGGGAGCTCCAGCGTTCTGCGGCTCCCAGCTTCAATCACAGGTGTTTCAACCACAAAACAATCCTCCAACTGTCCGTACACTTCCAGCTCCTGTACCGAGACGTTCTGATAATACAGGCTTAAATCGCTTTCCTCTTTCAAAACGTCCGTCACATGCAGACGAAAATACCGCGCCTCTACAGGCTCATTCAACACAATCTGCTGCTCTTTTTGCTCCGGCGCCTCTTCAAAAACAGACGCCTGCTGCCAGTTCTCTTTATCCTGGGAATATTCCAGCGCATAGCTTTTCGCATTCGTCCGTTCCCAGTATATCCGAACTGCACCGATGCTGACCGGTTCTCCAAAATCCGCCATCAGCCAGTGATCGTTGTTTTCCCAATCGTTTTCCGACGACCAGCGCAGGGTTTCGTCCGTATGATTTCCGTCCCCCGCATACATCGCCCGAAAGTCCTTGCCTTCCTCGCTGTCCGCTGTCAGCTTCGCTTTTTTCTGTAAAATAAGATTTTCCCCAACGGTTTCTACCGTCAATCCGGCGTCACATTCTTCCGCACTCCATACCTGCCATAACGGCTGCTCTTTCTCAGAAATTTCTGTCATGCTTTGAGAAACAGCTGACATTCCGAGCACTCCGGCAGCAAGCACTGTAACCTGAAGGAATTTTGACACACGGACTGCATGCAGCAACCTTCCGCTGTCTTTTCCCGTTTTTTTCTCTTTCATGCCATCCCAGAACCTTTCCAGTCCGATTTCTATCTACTATCCGAAAAATTTCATCACGATTTTTCCAGTCAGAGAAACGACCATTCCAATCGTGGGAACCACATAGATTCCTGCAAAAAAGACTCCCAACAGCAGCCGATACAGCATACCGAAGCATTTTTCAGCCTTCCCCTTCTGCTCTGCTGCAATTTTCCATCCCGCCTCAGCTTTTTGCCTCGCAAAAAACAAAATCAACAGGAATGCAACCCCCAATATGCTGATGCCAACCCCAGCTTTCAGTCCCGGTTCCTCAAACGAAAATGCAACTTCATTTTCGCCCTCTGTCAATGTTATCCCCAAAAATCCGCCAAGTATTGGCTCGATATCCACAGCTTTTCCGTTTTGTATACACTTCCATCCGTCTATCGCAACGAACGGAACAAACAACGTTTCTCCCTCTGCCGCAGACACACTCACATGAATTTGTGCATTGCGCTCTGAAATGGAACATTCTGACGGCTGCAGGATTCTGGCGGTTCCTGACTGCAATGCCGCCTGCCATGCATTCTCATGCAGCGCACCAAGCTCCATCTCCTGTGCTGCGACCAGCGTCCCCATCCGGTCGGTAACAGAAATCATCACCTCCTGCGCTTCAAAAGTTCCCAACAGAATCAGCCGATGTGCACTCGCCATCTGGTTTTTCTCCGAAATTTCAACCGGCTCACCGTTGACTGAAACAAAAATTTCATCCGCGCTTCTTCCTGCATCCAGATACAAAAGCTGCTTGTCCGTCACAGAAATACAAAGCGTTCCATCCTCCAAAACAAGCTCCTGAGCCGGGAAAACTTCCATGATATTCGTATACTCTTTCGAACCGGTCGTCACATCCACGCTCTGCTCTTCTTCAGAAGTCTGTCGATGTTTCGTTTCAACATCCTCTGCGGACAGAAGCTCTGCCCAGGCACGCTGATTGGAAAGTACGCTGCCGCTGCCCGACTGCCCCAAAGCTTCCTTTGAGAATACAAACACATTGCGCAGCATTGTATCGGAAATTTCCGTTCCGCCGACGGCACGCACCGAAACCCAGGGTGCAAGATAACCGAGACTTTCCAAAACCGCCTTTGTCTGTTTGCTTTCGGTCGGAAAGTATCCGCTGATCGAGCCTTTCCGGTCCACCAATGCAGCGTTGATCGGAAGATCGTCCCGATCTGCCTCACGTGCAAGCAGCCACGAAGGCTCTGCGGATGCAGCGTTTTCATTCTCCGCCTGCTTTGCAATTTCTGTCATCTGTCGGTACGCCGCTTCATTTTCCTGTCGAACCGCATAATCTGGTGGCAGTAAAATCATTGTATACACACAAAAGCCGCCAACAAGTGCTCCAAGCACCGCCATTCCCGGTGTCCCTGCCCCTCCTGTTTTTTTCCCGGAGGTCTTTGCATGCAGCGCCTTTTGTCCGCACCACGCCGATACTCCAACAAGCAGCAATACAACCGCTGTCACGGCGGTTTCTTTCGGACACACCTTGCTGATCGCCAGCGAGGAAAACGCCTGCACCAGACGCTTTTCCCAAATGAGTGTCAGGCATACAGCGCCCAATGCGGATACAGCCGAAGCAACCAGCAGGAGCACACAGCGCAGCCGGAGCCCTGCCGGATGTTTGCAGACATTTTCTGTACGAAAATCATCCGCATCGCGCTCCTTTCTCACCGCCACAAGTGCCGCCATGCTCAGCACCGCCATGTACCCATAGCGCACCGGGAAGCACACATAGGACCCCATATGCCACAGGAGGTTAGCCGGTTCCAGCAATACCGTCAGCCACAAAAATCCCGTCAGATACAGCCAGAACCGTTCTGCAGCGCTGTGCGTTTCCTGTTCCGCAGCGCTGCGCCTTTTGCGTTTCCAGAAACATCCCGAAGCAAACAGAAGCCCGATCAGTACCGGATTTGCAATCTGGAACAGCCGCTCAAACAAATCATCCAAACCATGCCGTTCCATCACGCCGAAATAGGACAGATTTTCTCCGGAACGCGCAGACTGCAAAAGCAGAATCGCAGACGGGAGCAGAACCGCCGCCGAAATACAAATTCCGATCAGCGTATCAATTCCCATGCACCCCATTTTTTTGGTGCGGTTTTCTTTTCTCTCACAGGTATAGAGCCAGATCGCCCCGGCAAAAAGTGAAAACAGAAGCGTCATAAACCCGAGCTGAATGGACAACATCAGCTGCCATGCGAGCAAAACAGTGTACCAGCCGCCCTTTTTCTCCCGCAGCAAACGCAAAAGCGCCAGACAAAACAGCGGAAAAATCACCGGAAAAATCATCCACTTGATGATCTGATAGTTATATGCCATGTACCCGCAGCACGCGTAGCAAACGGCGAGCGCAACATTCTGAAAGCGTCTGCCCGATGCTGTTTTTTCCAGAAAAATATGCGCTGTAACCGCCGATGCAGTGCTGTAAAGCAGCACCAGCACATTGACCGCCTGATAAATTCTGTCCCGCCCAAACAATAGCAAAACATAGTTAAACGGATTGAGCACCTCATTGATCGTATCCGCATACAGATTCGCCCCGCCGGAAACGCTAAAGTCCAGAAACAGATTTTTCTGTCCTGTCACAACATCGTAAAAATGATACAAAAGTGGCAGATACTGGGAATATAAATCCGTGATCGCCACTGATCCATCCCCGAAGGGATACATTTTTTTATAAGAAAAAAGCAGGCAAAACAGCGCCACACTGCAAAGTGCAGTAAGCGCCGTCGCCTGCCATGTTTTACGGGATTCTTTTTTCAGTTTTCCATGCCAGAATACTCTTTGGTCTGTCCGATTTTCCATTCAGATTTCTCCGTACTCTATCTTCCTTAAAGCAGACACCACACTGCCGTCATCGCCGTGCTCAACAGACAAAATGCCAGCAGCAGTACAAAAAGCACCTGCGATATTGCTCTTTTCACCGCCGAATGCCCGGTCGCACCGCCCTCCCTGCGCCGCATCTCAAGCTGCTCCTTCGTGCCCTCCTGCCAGATAAATGCCAGCGCAATCGCCGGAAACAGCAGCTCGATTTCCATATATCGAAAATGCATGCTGCATTCCTGCGGATAGTCATAGGCAAACTTCAGATACAGGAGCAGATGCACAAAATAGCCGACCACAAATAAAGTCCGGCTCGCAGAATCGATGCCGAAGCGCTTTGCCCGAACGACAAATACGCGAATAAACGCCATCAATGCCGCCAGCGCCAGCAGCGCACCGACCAGCATCAAAAGCACTGCCAGCACCTTTACACTGCGTCCGACGTCCGCCATATCCCATTCACCCAGCACTGAGGTACGGATGATCTGCATCCATACATTATAGCCGCAGCCCAGCTTAAACTGACGTAAGTTGTCCAACATTTCCGATGGCACTGGGAACAGGAAACGGTTCAAAACCGGGACATTTCCGGTGTACTGCCAGGAATCCTCCGGCAGCGTATAAATCCACACGAGGGGCATATGGAACTGAATCCTATTTCGGATATAAAAGCTCATGCCAAGGGGAATCGAAACTACACCAAACAGAACGTACTGACCGAGCAGCTTCTTTACCGGGACGACGGGAATTGCAGCATTTCGGGTGCTCTCTACGCTGCGTGCCCTACAATCTCGTCCATTGTCCAGACTTCTTACCAGCATCCAGAGCATCACCGCCGCGATCGGAAAGGCCATCTGCGCGACACTCTGTTTTGTCAACATACCAAGCGCGATAGAAACCGCCAGCTTTAAGATGTTATGCGCCGTCGGAAAGCGGCTCCACAAAATCGTATAGTACACGCACATCACCGTAAACATCAGGCTCATACAATCGTTGTTCACGCTTCCGGAAAGCAGCACCAGCGCCGGATGGAAGCAAAATAGCAGCATCACAAAGCGTTTTGCTTTTTCCGTCAGCTCAAACTGCTCTGCAATCTGCAAAAGGAACCAGAGAATAAGCAGCGAGCAGACAAACGGGACGACCTGGATCGACTCCTCCAGCACATCCGTATTGGAAATAAAAAGAGAGCAAAGCTTCATCCACAGCGCGCACAGATAATGGTGCAGCGGCGGATGGTTGAACTGATAAACACTCGTCGGGTCAAAATCCGGCAGCTTCCAGTTTTCATATAAATACTGGATATATGCCAGATGTCCGCCTGTCACCGTATGCCCGGCATCCAGATCGATCATCCCGATATCATACTGTCTGTCATAGATCGTGGAAAAAAGCACATAAAACAGGCGCAGCATACAGCCTGCCGCCAGTATCACATCCATTTTGATCCGATCTGTCCTTTTTCCCACTTTCTCCATGCTCTCCCCCATTTCGTGCCCCGCGCTGCAGTAGTTTGACGCTGCGCCGTTCTTACATCCGCGCTATAATTTTTATGCCCGTGCCTCAGTTTTTGACCGCACGGCGCGGCCAGCTTTAATGCATCAAAATCATCGAAAACAGTACGGTAAGGATACCGCAGACACCGATCGCCAGTCCGCTCATGGCGCCCTCTGTTTCTCCCAACTCAATCGCCTTGGATGTTCCCACCGCGTGGGAGCATGCGCCGATGGAAATTCCGGCGATCATCGGATCGTTTACCCGGAAAAGTCTGATCAGTGTCGGTGCAAAAATGCTTCCCAGAATGCCGGTAAAAATAACCGCAACAACGGTAATGGGCACCATTCCTCCGTGTCCCTCTGCAACGCTGACTGCGATGGGTGTCGTAACGGACTTCGGAATGAGCGAGACTGTCATCGCCTCGTCCATGCCAAACAGCTTACACATCAGCAGCACGCTCCCCATCGATGCAAGAGATCCGCAGGACGCACCGACTACGATGGGAAGCCAGTTTTTCTTTAACAGCTCTGCCCGCGTGTAGATCGAAACTGCAAGACATGCCGTTGCAGGTGCGAGGAACATGTTGATAAGCGCTCCGCCTTCATTATATTCCTCATACGGAATTTTAAAGATCAGTAAAACGCCGGATACGATCACAATTGCAAGCACAAGGGGATTGCACAGCACCAATCCGGTCTTTTTGCGGATCCAGGTTCCAACCCAGAACGCCGCGATGCTCAGCCCGATTCCGAAAAACGGAGACATAAACAGTTCATGCATCATTCTTTTGCCCTCCCGCTTTTCTTTTTCTGCATCAGATACAGCGCGAGCTTCATGCTGTATGCCGTCACTGCAAATGTCACCACCGTACTCACCACGCAGATCACGATCAGCTGCACCACCCAGTTTTTCAGGACGTCAAAATAGTTGATGATGCTGACTCCCGCCGGGATAAAAAAGAATGCCATATTTTCCAGCAGAAAATCCGATTTTTCGCGGATATGGTCTACCTTCAGAATATGTACGCACAACAGAATGAACAGCAAAATCATGCCGATCACGCTCGCTGGGAAAGAAAACGGAAGAAGCTTTTCGATAATCTGAGAAATCCAGCAAATCGAAAAGATAATTCCTACCTGTGTTACAATTTTCAAGTTTTAATTTCCTCCTTTGATCCGGTGCTGCCCCTTAAAGCAGGCAGCGCTGCATATCTTTTATCATCTGTTCCGCCTGCGAAAGCAGGTCTTCAGAGTTTTTCTCCACTACATTACTCCTTTTGAACTGATAAGTAAAGACCGGATTCCCCTGAGGTAAAAACTTTAAACTGTTCCCATATTGTTCGAAAAGCATCGGGATATTTTCCCCGTGCACTCGTGCGTCCGGTCTGTATACAAAGCGCAGTTCCCCCGGACGCCCCTTGATTTCCATAATATAAAGCTTGTGCGCCTGCGCCCGCAAAAGCGCAATCCGCAGCAAATTGTCTACGGACTTCGGCACGGTTCCGAAGCGGTCGAGCAGCTCTTCTTTCATCTCTGCACTCTCGCTTTCCGTCTCCACGCCGGCGATTCGCTTGTAAATGTCGAGCTTCTGCTGCTCATTGACAATGTAAGAAGCCGGAATATAAGCGTCCACCTCCAGCTCCACCGTCGTAAGAAAGTCCGGTGCAGTGTCCTCGCCCTTTAAATTCTTTACCGCTTCGTTCAACATTTTACAATATAAATCATAGCCAACCGCTTCCATATGACCGTGCTGACGCTCTCCCAAAAGGTTGCCCGCGCCGCGGATCTCCAAATCCTTCATCGCAATCTTAAAACCGCTGCCCAGATCGGTAAACTCCCGGATCGCTGCCAAACGCTTTTCTGCAATTTCCCGCAGCACCTTGTCCCGCTTATACATCAAAAATGCATAAGCCGTCCGGTTCGAGCGCCCGACACGTCCGCGCAGCTGATACAGCTGGGACAATCCCATTCGGTCAGAATCGTGGATGATGATCGTGTTGACGTTGGAAATGTCCAGACCGGTTTCGATGATCGTCGTCGCAACCAGAATGTCGATTTCGCCGTTGATAAAGCTAAACATGATTTTTTCCAGCTCTCTCTCCGACATCTGCCCGTGTGCAAATGCCACATTCGCATCCGGCACCATTTCCCCAATCTTTGCTGCCATATCTGCAATCGTATTGACGCGGTTGTATACATAATACACCTGACCATTCCGGGACAGCTCACGGGTGATCGCCTCACGCACCATTTCTTCATTATATTCCATCACATAGGTCTGGATCGGCTGACGTTCCTCCGGCGCTTCCTCCAGCACGCTCATATCGCGGATACCGACCAGAGACATATGCAGGGTCCGTGGAATCGGCGTTGCCGTCAGGGTCAGCACATCCACGTTCTCTTTCATTTTCTTGATCTTTTCCTTATGGGTCACGCCAAAGCGCTGCTCCTCGTCGATCATCAAAAGACCAAGATCCTTATATTGCATATCTGATGAAAGCACGCGATGTGTCCCGATCACGATATCCACCAGACCTTTTTTGAGATCCTCGATCACCTTTTTCTGCTGCGCAGGCGTCCGAAACCGCGACATCTGCTCAATCCGGATCGGATAATCCTTCATCCGCTGCACAAACGTATTGTAATGCTGCTGCGCCAGAATCGTCGTCGGCACCAGAAAAACAACCTGCTTGCCGTCCTGCACCGCCTTAAACGCCGCGCGGATTGCAACCTCGGTTTTGCCATAGCCAACGTCCCCGCAGATCAGGCGATCCATGATTTTGTTGCTCTCCATATCCCGCTTCGTCGCCGCAATTGCCATCAGCTGGTCATCCGTTTCCTCAAACGGGAACATTTCTTCAAACTCCCGCTGCCAGACCGTATCCTCCGAAAAAGCGTAGCCCTTCCCGTTCTGGCGCGCCGCATACAGCTCCACCAGATCCTTTGCGACCTCATCCACTGCCGCCCGGACACGGGTCTTGGTCTTGTGCCACTCCTGCGTTCCGAGCTTGTTTAACTTCGGCTTTTTCGCTGCATCGGCGGATGCATACTTCTGAATCGCGTCCAGACCGGTTGCCAGCACATAGAGGTTTCCTCCGTCCCGGTACGAAATTTTCATGTAATCCCGGACCGTTCCCTCCATCTCGACCTTCTCGATGCCCTGATAAATACCGAGACCGTGCGTCTCATGTACGACATAATCCCCGACCTTCAGCTCTCCGAAATCGCGGATTTTCGTGCCCTCATATCGCTGAATTTTCCGCTTTTTCTTTTTGGGTGCACCAAAAATATCCCCCTCCGAAATGACCGTGAATTTCAGCATCGGATATTCAAAGCCCTTTTCCACATGTCCGTAAAAAAGCTCTGTCTCGCCAGGCAAAACCTCCCGGTCAGGGTCTTCACTGTAAAAAGCGCTCAGCTCCTGCTCCCGCAGATCGGCTGCCAGACGCTTCGCCCGCGTCCGGGATGCACATAACAAAAGCACCCTGCTGCCATTTTTCTTGTAACGTTTTAAGTCCTTTAACAGGGCTTCAAAACTGTTGTTATAGGACGGCATGCTGCGCACCGTGATTTCAAACCTGCGATCCGGCTTAAACAGGCTGCTCTTTGCATCCAGCGCGGCGAGTGACACTGCCCGATACTGCGACAGCTTCCCTGCGATTTCCTTTTCGGGGTACAAAAGCTGCGCCTGTCCCGGCAGGATATAGCCTTTTTCCAGACGTCCGGTCATGCTCTCCCGAAATTCTGTCTCAAGTGCGTTCGCCGTCTCCGACAAATGCTGTGGCTCATCCAGAAAAACGGCTGTTGTCTCAGGATTGAAAAATTCCAGAAAGGACTCCGTCTGCGGATAAAAATAATGCACAAAGCTTTCCAGATTGACTACACTGCCAAACTCCTGCGCAGACTCTTCGATCTCTTTGATCTGCGTCTCAATCCGGTGCGCTGCCTCCGGATTGCCCTGTTCCCGCAATTTTTTGGCATATTGCTTCGTCTCTTTTTTGATTCTCGCAAAGCCGTCCTGCCTGCGCGCCTCCGAAAGCATCAGCTCCGTTGCCGGATAAATCGCAATCTCATCCAGATTTTCCACCGAACGCTGGGACAGCACGTCAAAGCTTCGAATCGACTCTACGCTGTCTCCCCACAGCTCGATTCGATACGGATTTTCTTCCGTCATATCGAAAATATCAATAATTCCGCCGCGAATGGAAAACTGTCCCGGTTCCTCTACCTGCGGGCTCTTTTCATAACCCATTTCCACCAACTGAGCGGAAAGCTTCCTCTCGTCTACCGTTGATTTTTTATCGAAATGTAGTATTCTCGACACAATCCCGGAAAGCGGCGTCTGCGGCATCATCAACGCGGACATCGTCGTTACGATCGTAACCGGACGCTTTTCGAGCAGCGCGCGCAGCACACGCATCCGCTCCCGCACCAGATCGCCGCCGGAAACATCCGCCTGATAAAAGATCAGATCCTTGCCCGGATACACCATCGTCCTGCGGTCGTAAAACCCATATTCTGCGCCGATTTCCCGCGCTCTTTTGTCACTGAAAGTAACGATGATTTTCTGTGTAAAACCATCGCTCAATCCATATACCATATGAAGCTTCTGGGAATCATACAGCCCGGAAAAGGCAACATGCCCTTTTCCTCTGTCCAGAAGTGCTTTTCCCTCTTCAAACTCCGCCAATTCCCAAAGCGGAGCTGTCAATACCTTCATGCTATGCCTTCTCCACTTTTCGCCCGTTATACACGTTCATCGCTGCATCCGGACCTTTTTCCAGAATCATCTGCACCGCTTCACAGACTTCCTCCGAAACCTGCTTCATCAGCACCTGCTCCTCCCGATCAAAATGTCCCAGCACATAGTCCGCAAGGTCGTAGCCTGCCGGTTTTTCCCCGACGCCGACCTTAATCCGCACAAACTGATCTTTTCCAAGATGCTGAATAATATTCTTCAAACCGTTATGACCACCCGCGCTGCCTTTTTTGCGCACCCGGATGATGCCAGGCTCCAGGCTGATATCGTCGTGAATCACGATCAGGTTCGTGCTGCCGTCTACCTTATAATAATCCAGCACTTCCCGGATACATTCGCCGCTCAGGTTCATATAAGTCAGCGGCTTTACCAGAATGATTTTCTGCCCGTTTAAATAGCCTGCACCCAAAAGTCCCTTGTGCTTTGCCGTGTTTACAGAAATTCCGGTCTTATCTGCCAGCATATCTATGACGGAAAAGCCGATATTATGCCTTGTATTATCGTATTCTTTTTTCGGGTTTCCAAGTCCTGCAATTACATACATGTTCTGTCCGTTTCCTTCCTGCTTCTGCCTGCCCTTTTCTGCTTCTGCCTGCCCTTTTCTGCTTTTGCAGGCGCTGTCTGTTGTGCTTTCATGTTAGCACAGTTTCCCCCGCTCGGGCAAGTGAGAATGTACCCTGCTGCCCTTTCCATCTGCGGCGACATACAGATGGCTTTTCTAACCGGATATCCGGTCAGGAAAACAGTCCCGGTACATCGCTGCACCGGGACTGTCTGTTGTAGTCTGTATTTATTTTCTGTATTTATTTAAGAAGTTATGCAATCGGTTCTTCCAATGCCGTATTGTATGCTTCCAAAATAATTCCCTGGATCTTTTCCCGGGTTCCCTGGCTGATGGGATGGGCGATATCGCGGTATTCCCCATCTGCACTGCGCTTGCTCGGCATCGCAATGAACAGTCCCTTATCGCCCTCGATCACTTTAATATCATGCACCACAAACTCGTCGTCCACGGTAATGGATACAATCGCTTTCATTTTACCTTCTTTGGCAATTTTCCGAACCCTTACATCGGTAATCGTCATAACTTATTCCCCCTAGCGTTTCAGATAATGTATCTGTCGTTTTTCTCTATTACAATCTTGATTTCATCTTCTCCGCGATAGAAGGAATTTGCACGGATCGTATCCCGGCTTTCTACGATACAGTTCTCGATGTGCGTGTTATCGCCGATGTATACGTCATTCAAAATAATGGAATTCTTGATGTAACAGTTGTTTCCGATAAAGGATTTTTTGAAGATTACGGAATCCTCTACCGTGCCGTTGACAATACAGCCGCTGGAAATCAGGCTGTTCTCAACCTTCGCTCCAACATTATACTTTGCAGGCGGTAAATCGTCAACCTTTGAATAAATATCCGGATACTGTTTGAAAAAATAATTACGGATCTCCGGTTTTAAGAAGTCCATATTGGCATCGAAATAGTCTTCCACCGTTGCAATATTCTTCCAGTAATCTTTAATCTTATATCCGAAGATCCGTTTCTGATTTTTGTAACGGATCAGAATATCCTTTACAAAATCATAACGGTCTTCCATTGCACAGCGCTCGATCATATCAATCAGGAGACGTCTGCGGATAACATAAATACCACAGGAAATGGTATTGGAGCGTGCCTCAATCGGCTTCTCTTCAAACTCTTCGATCCGGCTTTCCTCGTTCATCTTGATGGTACCGAACCGCTCTACGTTTACATTTGCCGGCATGTCCTTGCAGACAACGGTCACATCCGCTTTTTTGGAAATATGATATTCGAGGACTTTGTTGTAGTCCATCTTGTATACACAATCGCCGGAGGTAATAACTACATAGGGCTCATGGCTGTTTTTTAAGAAGGAGAGGTTCTGATAAATGGCATCTGCCGTGCCTCTATACCAGGAGCTGTTCTCCGCGGTTACCGCAGGAGTAAACAGAAACAATCCACCCTGTTTTCTTCCGAAATCCCACCATTTGGAGGAGCTTAAATGTGCGTTTAAGCTTCTGGCGTTATACTGGGTCAGCACGCCGACTCTCTGGATATGAGAGTTCGTCATGTTGCTCAGCGCAAAATCAATACTTCTGTAGCTGCCTGCCACCGGCATCGCGCCGATCGCGCGCTTCTGGGACAGTTCTCTCATCTTGCGGTTGTTGCCGCCTGCTAAAATGATACCGATTGCTCTCACTGTTTGTCACCTGCCTTAATCAATGTTTTGCCGCTTGCCAGATATCCATCCGGATAATCGTCTGCTGTCGTAATGCCGAATACAACGGAATTCTTGCCTACAGATACATTGGCAGGCACAACGCTCTTCTCACCAACAGTGACAATACCGTCGCAGTAAATATGCGGTGCAGTATCGTTCGGTGCTTCCTCCCCGACGCCCAGTCTGACGTGATCACCGATCTTCGTGTTTTCCGCTACGATTGCCTTGCTAAGCTCACAGCTCGCCCCAATCTCTGTATTGTTCATGATAATGGAGTCACGCACAACCGTATCTTTACCGATCGTAACACCGCAGCCGATTACAGAGTTATAAACCTGTCCGTAAATCTCAGAGCCTTCTCCGACGATACTGCGTTCGATCACACCGCCCTTTGCAACGTACTGAGGAGGCAGGATCTCGCTCTTTGTATAAATCTTCCAGTATTCTTCATAAAGATTAAACTCCGGAACAACATCGATCAGCTCCATATTCGCTTCCCAGTAGGAGGTCAGGGTTCCGACATCTTTCCAGTAACCGTTAAATTCATATGCATACATCGGTGCGCCGTTTTTATGACAATAAGGGATGACATGCTTGCCAAAATCCAGGTTTGGCTGATCTGCATTATCGATCAGTGCCTGCTTCAGCGTTTTCCAGTTAAATATGTAAATACCCATGGATGCAAGGTTACTGCGCGGGTTGGCAGGCTTCTCCTCAAAATCCACGATCCGCTTGTTCTCATCGGTGATCATGATACCGAAGCGCTTGGCTTCTTCCATCGGAACCGGCATAACGGCGATCGTACACTCTGAACCGTTCTGCTTGTGGAAATCCAGCATCACTTCATAATCCATCTTATAAATATGGTCGCCGGAAAGAATCAGCACATATTCCGGGTTAAAGCCCTCCATATATTCGATATTCTGATAGATCGCGTTTGCTGTACCGGTGTACCATTCGCTGTTTTCATTTTTTTCATAAGGAGGCAGAACAGTAACACCCCCGATATTCCTGTCCAGATCCCACGGAATACCGATCCCAATATGCGTATTCAGCCGCAGAGGCTGATACTGTGTCAATACACCGACTGTATCAACACTGGAATTGATACAGTTGCTTAATGGGAAATCAATGATCCGATATTTTCCGCCAAATGAAACTGCAGGCTTGGCTACCTTTGCAGTCAGCACGCCCAGTCGGCTTCCCTGCCCGCCTGCCAGTAACATGGCAATCATTTCCTTCTTAATCATGTCCTCACCTCGTTGTTTCTATCAACTTTCCCACGGCTGTCGCCGGGCTTAAGAAAAGTATATCACACGCATCTGTAAAAGTGAATAATAATTTTACATTTGCACGCCCTTTTCGACCTTTTTTCTTGTGAAATATAGACACAAATCAAATTAGTAGGTTTATGTTTTTATTCAAAATATTCAATTTTCTCAAGCTATCGCTCCCATTTCCTTCTTTAATTATTCACAAAATGTCCTTTTTCGTCTTTTCCGGTATGTTTTGTCAACCGATAACACATTGTTATTTTGTCGAAGAAAAAAACGCTGCAGACGGCGCCGAAGTTTCTATTTGTTTTTTCAGAGAGTTTGCGCTACAATTGACCCAGTACAGTATTCCAATTCAGAAATGGAGATTCTTTATGTATCAGGTAGATTTTAACCATCCAATTCACGTTTATTTTATCGGCATCGGCGGCATCAGCATGTCCGGCCTCGCCGAAATTCTTTTATCCGAGGGCTTTACCGTATCCGGCTCCGACTGGAACCGCTCTGCCCTGACCGAGCACCTCGAAAAAAGCGGCGCACACGTCAACTATGGCAAGCCCCAGAAAGCGGAAAACATCACAGACGACATCGACCTCGTCGTATACACCGCCGCAGTACATGCAGACAATCAGGAATTTTCCCGTGCCAAAGAGCTGCAGCTTCCCATGCTGTCCAGAGCGGAATTTCTCGGACAGCTGATGAAAAACTACGACACGCCGATCGCTGTCAGCGGCACCCATGGCAAAACGACCACCACTTCCATGATTTCCGAGATTCTGCTGCAGGCAAATACCGACCCGACCCTTTCTATCGGCGGCATTTTGAAATCCATCCACGGCAATATCCGCGTCGGCCACTCCGGTCTGTTCGTCGCAGAGGCATGCGAATATACCAACAGCTTTTTAAACTTTTTCCCGAAAATCGGCATCATCTTGAATATCGAAGAAGACCATTTGGACTTCTTTAAAGACCTGGCAGATATCCGTGCTTCGTTCCGCAAATTTGCACAGCTTCTGCCTGCGGACGGCACTCTGTTTATCAACGGCGACATCGAAAACTGGCAGGAGATCACAGAAGGTCTGGCATGCCGCGTCGTTACGTTCGGCACAACCTCTGCTTCCGACTATTATCCCTCCGATATTTCCTATAATAAAACAGCAGACGCAACCTTTACCGTGCACAGCCTAAACGGTCAGACCAGACAGCTTACGCTCGGCGTTCCCGGGGAGCACAATATCTCCAACGCCCTCGCTGCAGTCGCCCTGTCCGATCTGCTTAGCATCGATTATCGGGATACCGCGGAAGCGCTGCTGAATTTCCACGGGACTGACCGCAGATTCGAATATAAAGGAACGATAAACGGTGTAACAATTGTGGACGATTACGCACACCACCCGACCGAAATCGCCGCTACCCTGCACGCTGCGCTCAATTATCCGCACAAGACGCTCTGGTGCATTTTCCAGCCTCACACCTACACCAGAACGAAAGCGTTTTTACCTCAGTTTGCAAAGTCTCTCGCACTGGCGGATAAGGTCATCCTCGCAGATATCTACGCCGCCCGTGAAACCGACACCCTCGGCATCAGCTCTGCCGATCTGCAGGCTCTGGTACAGAAAGAGGGCAAAGAATGTTTTTATTTCCATACATTCGAGGAAATTGAAGACTTCGTTTTAAAAAATTGTATCAACGGGGACCTGTTGATAACTATGGGAGCCGGAGATGTTGTAAATATCGGCGAAAACCTGCTTTCCAGATAACTTATCCACATTATCCACAGTCAGAACGTGGAAAACTTTCCTCTCTGGCTGTGGATATTTTTTTCCAAAAAAAGATGATATTTCTGCGCCTTTGACAATCTTTTACACATTTTCCACATTATCCACATCCACGAAAACCCCAGTGTTTATCAGCCCTGAGCCGGAAACTTCCTGTTTCCTTTTTAAAATGTCTGTGTTAAAATGGGGCTTGCCAAAAGGAATTGAAAAGTTTTCCACAGTCTGCAGGACGCAGACAAACTGCAGCAATTTTTACAAAGAACCGGGAATACTAGTATGAGTGAGATTTTTTTGTGCGGCGGAGCAGCGGATGCTACCGTCCTTTCCAACGTTTTTATCGATGAATATTTAAAAGATGCCAACGATGCACAGTTAAAGGTGTATCTTTTTCTCGTACGCCGTCTGCAGGCAGGCGATCCTGTCAGCATTTCGGACATGGCAGACCGCTTTAATCATACGGAAAAGGACATTCTGCGCGCCCTCTGCTACTGGGAAAAGTGCGGCGTCCTGACGCTTAAGCTTTCGCCCGACCGCACAACCCTGCAGCAGATCCGTCTGCTCCCCCTTTCCAAGGGGAAGAGACAGGACGCAGGACAAGCTGATTTTTCTACGGAACAGACCACCGGACATATTTCGCGCGACGTCGGACGGCTTGCGGACACGACTCGCGGCTCTGATGCCGAACGCTTTGGCGACGCAGCCCGCAATTCTGAGCAAGGCGCTGACGCGGCCGTGCGTCCGGAGGGAGCAGCCGCGTACGATACGTCCAACACTGCGGCTGCTCCCTCCGGACGCACGGCCGCACCGCAGATCCGCAGCATTACGATGCTTTCCCACCAGTCCCTTGATCCTGCCGATCCCTATGCCAAGCCTGCATACAGTCTGGACGAGCTCAAATCCTTCCAGCAGCAGGAGAACACCGCGCAGCTGATTTTCATCGCAGAGCAGTATCTCGGACGCACATTAAGCCCCGCCGATATGAAGTCAATCCTCTTTTTCACGGATAAGCTTCATTTCTCCGATGACCTGATCGACTATCTGCTGCAATACTGCGTCGAGCGCGGCAAAAAGGATTTCCGCTACATTGAAAAGGTCGCGATCGCCTGGGCGGAAGCCGGGATCACGACACCTGCCCAGGCAGAAGGTCATATTTCCCGTTATGACAAGAACGTCTATTCCATTATGAACGCCCTCGGCAAGACCAATACCCCCGCACGCAATGAGCTCGCCTATATCCGCCGCTGGACAGAGGAATTTTGCTTTGAGCTCGACGTTATTTTAGAAGCCTGCGGACGCACCGTCCTGGCTACCGACAGACACCGCTTCGCCTATGCAGACAGCATCCTCGCCGCCTGGTACAAGGCAGGCGTCCACCATGTCGCGGACATCGCCAGACTCGACAGCTCCTATCAGAAAGAGCGTGCATCTCGCCCGGCGCGCAGCGGTTCTACAGCAGAATATAACAGTTTCATGCATTCCAGCTATGATTTCGATGCGCTTGAAGAGGCGCTTTTGAAGCAGTAAGGAGGTTTGATGTGGCACTGACTGTTTCCCAATACAATTCCATCCTGCGGCAATACGAAGAGCATCAGACCCGCAACCGCCATCTGCACGATCAGCGGCTGCACCATATTTATGAGACAGTCCCCGGCTATCAGGCCCTCGACGAAGCCGTTGCATCCACCTCTGTCGCACAGGGAAAAAAGATGCTCGCAGGGGATACAAATGCGCTTGCACAGCTCAAAGACCAGCTCAAAGACCTTGCACAGAAACGTGCCGCCCTTTTGCTGGAAAACGGCTACCCGGCAGATTTTCTCGATCCGATCTACGACTGTCCTGATTGTCAGGACACCGGCTATGTGAACGGTCAGAAATGCCACTGCTTCCGTCAGGCGGAGATCGCGCTTCTTTACGAACAGTCCAACCTGAAACGAATGCTCGAAAAAGAAAACTTCGGCACGCTCTCCTATTCCTTTTTTCAGGGAGACGAACTGACCTCCTATCGCCAGGCTGTCGAAAAATGTAAAAATTTTTGCACAAATTTTAAAACGTCCTACCAAAACCTTTTCTTTTATGGTACAGTAGGTACGGGCAAGACATTCCTGACCAATTGCATTGCAAAGGAATGTATCGAGCAGGGCTGTTCTGTACTTTATTTCAGCGCAGCATCCCTTTTCGACTTACTCGCCAGGAACACGTTTGACTATAGGGCACGGGAAGAGCTTTCCGCACTCTGTGCGGATCTCTATGGCTGCGATCTGCTCGTTATCGACGATCTCGGCACCGAAACTGCCACGACAGTGACGCTCTCCCATTTCTTTACCTGTTTGAACGAACGTCTGCTCCGGCAGAAATCCGTTATCATTTCTACCAATCTTTCTCTGGAAGATTGCAGAAACCGTTATCAGGACCGAATTTTTTCCAGAATTGCCAGCAATTTTGAATTCTGTAAACTCACCGGCCCTGATATTCGTATGTGTAAAAAGGTATCCGCTGTCTCGGGTCCGGTCCGCTGACACAGATATCCAAAATATTAACTTTTACCTTCAGAAAGTGAGGAACTTCCATGATGGAACGTGAAGAAACCAGAAATCTCGAAACCATTCCGGTTGGCTCCCTGGGGATTATCCCGTTAAGGGGTTGCGAATCCCTTGCACAGAGAGTTGACCAGTATCTTGTAAGATGGCGCACCCAGCGCGAGAGCGAGCACAAAGACAGCCTTGCCTTTGCAGGCTACCAGCGTGACTCCTACATTTTAAAAAGCAAGGTGCCGCGTTTTGGTTCCGGCGAAGCCAAGGGCGTTATTCTGGAATCTGTCCGCGGTACGGATCTGTATCTGCTGGTTGACGTAACCAACTACAGCCAGACCTATTCCCTCTGCGGTCATGAAAACCATATGTCTCCTGACGATCATTATCAGGATCTGAAGCGTATCATCGCTGCTGTCGGCGGTAAAGCAAGAAGAATTACCGTTATCATGCCTTTCCTTTATGAAAGCCGCCAGCACAAGCGCACCGCACGGGAATCCTTAGACTGCGCACTCGCTCTGCAGGAGCTGGTAAAGATGGGCGTCGACAACATCATCACCTTTGATGCCCATGACCCGAGAGTCCAGAACTCCATCCCGTTAAACGGCTTCGAAACCGTTCAGGCTTCTTATCAGTTCATCAAAAACCTGCTGCGCACCGAGCCCGACCTGCAGATCGATTCCAACCACATGATGGTTATCAGCCCGGATGAAGGCGGTATGGGACGTGCAATTTACATTGCAAACGTACTCGGTCTGGATATGGGTATGTTCTATAAGAGAAGAGACTACACCAGAGTTGTTAACGGACGAAATCCGATCGTTGCTCACGAATTCCTGGGTACCAGCGTAGAAGGCAAGGATATGATCATCATCGATGACATGATTTCCTCCGGCGAAAGTGTACTCGAAGTTGCATCCGCATTAAAGCAGCGCGGTGCCCGTAAGATCTTCATCTGCACCACCTTCGGTCTGTTCACAAGCGGTATGGAGAAATTCGACAAGGCTTATGCATGCGGCAATATCAACCGTGTCCTGACCACCAACCTGATTTATCAGCCTGAAGAGCTGTTAAAACGGGAGTGGTACGTCAACTGTGATATGAGCAAATACGTTGCTTATCTGATCGATACCTTGAACCATGATACTTCCATCAGCGATCTGCTCGATCCCAACGATAAGATCCAGGCTGCTGTCGCAAAGTATAAAAAAGGACTGGCTTTAGATAACGACGACTGAGCCAGATAAAAAATTGAGCTGAACAATATTGTTCAGCTCCTATTTTTTCTGTGCAAAATGTCTCTAAATGGAGGATTTATGAAAATCGTAGTAATTGACGGTCAGGGCGGCAGAATCGGCAGTCTTGTGACTGCCCGCCTCCGTAAAGAGCAGCTGCCCAACTGTGAACTGTATGCCATTGGCACCAACGCAACCGCAACCGCTGCCATGCTCAAAGCCGGGGCTGACTTCGGTGCAACCGGAGAAAATCCCGTGCTTGTTGCCTGCCGGGATGCGGATTTTATCATCGGTCCCCTCGGCATTTTGTCCGCAGACTCCCTGCTTGGGGAAGTGACGCCCGCCATGGCAGTCGCCGTCGGACAGAGCCATGCCCAGAAACTTTTGCTTCCGGTCAACCGCTGCAACAACCACATCATCGGAACCGCCGATCTGTCCGTATCCCAGCTGATCGACGAAACGATCAAGTTTCTGAAAAAGAGTCTTTAAAGCAACAATAGAATGCACGCTCTGTGAGCATTCTATTGTCATGAATAAAAGTTACAGTTCACTCGTGGTTTTTGCGAATGGTGCGAGTGAACTGTAACTTTTTTCTTTTATCCCACAATTCTCCGAATTGTCAGAATCGGCTTATAATTCGCATATCCGTACTTAATTCCTGTTCTCGCTGTGCTGGCATGCACGATTCGTCCGCCGCCCAGATACAGCGCCACATGGCCTGCATAGCAGACGATGTCGCCTGCCTGAGCAGCTTCATAGGAAACCTCGCGTCCTGCACTTCTCATAGCAGCAGAGTTTCTCGGCAGGCCGTATCCGTATTGCCTGTACACTGCCCAGATAAATCCGGAGCAGTCCGCACCGTTTGTCAGGCTCGTTCCGCCCGCTACATACGGGTTTCCGACGAACTGGCAGGCATACGCTGCAATGTCGCTTCCGCTCGATCCGCTCGCAGGAGGAACAGTCTTTAAGCCGCCGCCCGAAGAACTGCCGGAGCTGCTGCCTGAGGAAGAGGAGCTGCCGGAGCTGCTTGATCGATTGGAGCTGCTGTCAGAAGAGCTGGAATCGCTGCTCTTTGCACCTTTTTCTTTCGCCTCAGCTTCCGCCTTTGCTTTTTCTTCCGCCGCTTTTTTCGCAGCCTCCTCGGCTTTCCGACGCTCTTCCTCGGCCTTGATGATCGCGTTTTCTTCCTCATCCAGCCTTGCCAGCTCGGAATTCTGCTGTTTGATTAACGCTTTATATGCCGCAGCTTCCTGCCTTGCTTTCGCAATCTGCGCGTCGAAATCGTTCGCCTGGGACTTTTTCTCATCGATCATCTGCTGCATGGAAGCTTGTTCCTCTTCCAGCTCATATTTCTGCGTTTCCAGGTCGCTTTTTTTATCTTCCAAATCGTTCTTTTTCTGCGCAACCTCTTCTTTAATCAGGATGTAGCGGTTGAGCATCTGTTTATCGTACTCATACAGCTTCTCCACATAATTCGCCTGATTGAGCATGCCGCTCCAGTTGGAGGCGTTGCTCAGGATCTCGATATAACTGGTATCGCCCTTTTCATACAGGTAACGGAGACGCTTCTTCATTGCAAGATACTGTGCATCCTCCTGCGCCTTCGCTACGTCATAGTCCTCCTGCGCCTTTACGATCTGCTTTTCGGTATCGCTGATCTGATCCTGCATCAGGCTTACGCTGGCGATGACCTCTACCAGCTGGGAATCCAGCTCCTGTATTTCTTCCTCCAAAGCGTCCTGCTGCCCTTCCAGACTGCTGACCTTGCTCTGGCTCTGCTTATACTGACTCTGCGTGCCCTGCTGCTCGCTCTTTTTCTGTTCTCGTTCCTGCTGAATTTCTTCCCGTGTCTTTGCCTGCACATAGACAGGCTGTATTCCGATCGCTGCCGCAAGCATAACTGCTGCTATTTTTTTCCAGTGATGATTTCGCATCCGTATCTTCCTTTTTCTGTATTCTGGTACAGCGTTTCGTAAATAACTATACCAATCGCGTAGGATGTGGATTCGAGTGTGCAGGTATAAAAACGCAGGCGTAGCGGGCTACGCTGAGGCTTTTATACCTGTGCAATCGGATTCACAGGCAAGTGAGTGGTATAGTTATTTCGAAAACGATGTACTAGTTTCCACTTTATACAGTATACAACAAAAAAAGAGCAGGATAAACCCAAAAGTTCATCCCGCTCGACAATATTTTTGTTACAGTTCACTTGTGGTTTCTTGTAGGCAGATTCCATGCTCGCACGAGAATCTGTGTACAAAAAATCACGAAGAGAGCGCCATTTTATGAGCAAAAATGAGCTGCGAAGCAGCGGAAAGCATCGAGGATGCGCTTTTGCGAATGGCGCGAGTGAACTGGAATTATAATTCGCAGTTCTTTACCGTTCTCGGGAAAGGAATGACGTCGCGAATGTTGCCCATACCGGTCAGATACATAACACAGCGCTCAAATCCAAGACCAAAGCCCGCATGGCTTGCGGAGCCGTATTTTCTCAGATCCAGATAGAAGCCGTAATCCTCTTTGTTCAGCCCAAGCTCGTCCATGCGCTGTTCCAGAAGCTCGAGGCTATCCTCTCTCTGGCTGCCGCCGATGATCTCGCCGATGCCGGGAACCAGACAGTCCATAGCGGCAACGGTCTTGCCATCCTCATTTAACTTCATATAGAATGCCTTGATTTCCTTCGGATAGTCTGTTACAAATACCGGACGCTTGAACACCTTCTCCGTCAGATAACGCTCGTGTTCGGTCTGCAGGTCGCAGCCCCAGTATACTTTATAATCGAATTCGTCGTTGTGCTCTTCCAAAATCTTGATCGCCTCGGTATAGGTCACATGTCCGAAATCGGAGTTCAATACATGATTCAGTCTTTCCAGAAGTCCCTTATCCACAAAGCTGTTGAAGAAGTTCATCTCTTCCGGAGCATGCTCCAGCACATAGCGGATAATGTATTTGAGCATGGACTCTGCCAGTACCATGTCGTCCTTTAAGTCCGCAAATGCGATTTCCGGCTCGATCATCCAGAACTCAGCCGCATGGCGGGTGGTATTGGAGTTTTCTGCGCGGAAGGTCGGTCCAAACGTATAAATATTCTTAAACGCCATCGCATAGGTTTCGCCGTTTAACTGTCCGCTTACAGTCAGGTTGGTAGGTTTGCAGAAGAAGTCCTGGGAATAATCCACAGTACCGTCTTCGTTTTTCGGAACGTTGTTCAGATCCAGGGTTGTAACCTGGAACATCTCGCCTGCGCCCTCGCAGTCGCTTCCGGTAATCAGAGGAGTGTGCACATAGACGAAATCTCTCTCCTGGAAGAACTGATGAATCGCATAAGCGATCAGGGAACGAACTCTGAACACTGCCTGGAACGTATTGGTTCTGGGACGCAGATGTGCAATGGTACGCAGATATTCAAAACTGTGACGCTTCTTCTGCAGCGGGTAATCCGGTCCGCATGTGCCTTCCACTACAACCTCGTCTGCCTGCATCTCAAAGGGCTGTTTTGCACCGGGCGTCTCTACAATCGTACCTGTTACAATGACAGCTGCTCCGACGCCGATTTTGGCAATATCTGCATAATTATCCAGCTTGTCCGCTGCGTATACAACCTGCAGCGGCTCAAAAAAGGTACCGTCATTTACAACCAGGAATCCAAAATTTTTGGAATCCCGGTTGCTTCTTACCCAGCCGCCTACTGTCACCTTCTGACCGGCAAACTGTTCTTTTTCTCTGAATAACTGTCTTACACTTGTCAGTTCCATGCTCTCTCTCCTCACTCGCCTCGTGCGTCAGCTGTGCCTCGGCTTATTCTGCTTCGGTCGCTGTCTCTGTTGTTGTCTCGGTTTCAGTTTCTGTTGTCTCTTCGGTCGCTTCCTCTGTGGACGCCTCTGTTTCGGTTACGTTCGCATTCTCAATCAGATACTTGGTTACCTTTTCAGACATCAGATATTCTTTGTAGCCGCGCAGGTCGCCAACCGCTTCCTCATAAGCGTCTACGGAATCATAACCATATTCGGATGCGCTGCTTTCCAGATCTGCCTGCAGCTCTTCATCGGTTAAGGTCAGACCTTCTTTTTCTGCGATCGCCTGCATAACCATAATCTGCTCTGCTGCGCTTTGTGCAGATTTCTGAAGCTCGTCTTCATATTCATCCGCAGCCAGACCGTAGCTGTATGACATAAAGGTCTCCAGATCGATTCCATACATGCTTGCAGTAGCGGTCAGGTTCTTAACCAGACGGTCATAATAGCGGCTTACCATCTCTTCGGGAGTTTCCTTGAAGGTTGCATTTGCCGTTACCGCCTCCAGAACATTTCTTTCCAGCTCTGTTTCCTGCTGGCTCTTGGCAGAGCTCATCAGGTTATCATAAACGTACTGACGATATTCTGCTACTGTGCTTACGCCGTCAATATTGCGGGCTGCTACGAAAGCATCGTCCAGAACCGCGTCAGTTTCTTCATAAACATGATTTACCGTTACCGTGAATACAACGTCTGCACCGGCAAGGTCTGTATTGCTGTAATCCTCCGGGAAGGTAAGGTTTAAATCCTTTGTCTCATCCTTCTTCATGCCGATCACGCCGTCTTCAAAGCCGTCGATAAAGGTATTGGAGCCGATGGTCAGCTCGTAGCTGTCGGAAGAGCCGCCGTCAAACTCTACACCGTCCTTTTTGCCGACATATTTGATATCAACAACATCGCCATCCTTTACAGCACGGTCTACTTCTTCTTTATTCTTGTTGCTGTCCAAAACACTCTGAATGTACTGATCCACCATCTCGTCAGTTACTTCTGCCTTGGTAACCGTAACATCGACGCCCTTGTAATCACCCAGTTCTACAAAGTCGCCAAGGTTGATACCATCCAGATATGCTTCATCCGGGTATACCTTGGTTTCACTTTCGGTTTCTGTTGCTGCTTCTGTCTCAGCTGCAGTGCTTTCCTGCACAGTACTCTCCTGCTGCACATCTGCCTTGCCGCAGCCTGCCAGCATCATGGCAGACAGAGACACTGCCGTAACGGCTGTCATAAATTTTTTCATAAATTGATCTCCTCATCATCTTACGGACACAAAATCCATAGTAAATAGAATTGCAATATCCTATATATTATCACACTTGGCAGGCTGTTACAAGACCGGAGACAGCAGTCTGCTGATTTGCTCCTTAAACCGGATCCAGACAGATCTGCTCTTGTACATTTCCTTTGTGATCCGCGTACAGCACTTTAAGTCTTCCCGGAAAATCCGTTCCATTTCCCCTGCGATATTCTGGTCAAAAATCATGGCATTAACCTCAAAGTTGAGTGCGAAGCTCCGGATATCCATGTTCGCTGTTCCGTAGCAGCACGCCTTTCCGTCAATGGACAATCCTTTTGCATGTAAAAACCCATTATCATAGGTGTAGCAATTCGCCCCTGCCATGATCAGCTCGCCGACATAGGAAAGTGTCGCCCAATACACAAATGGATGATCCGGCTTGCACGGAAACATCAGATTGACCTCCACGCCGGACATCGTTGCCATCAGAAGTGCCGTCTGGATCGATTCATCCGGTATAAAATATGGCGTCTGGATATAAATGCTCTTTTTTGCCTTGTGGATCAGCCGCAGGTAATTGTCCCGGATACTCTGGAGTTCGGAGTCCGGTCCGCTGGAAATGATCTGCATTTTGACATTGCCGGCTTTTTCTTCCGGCAGGATGAAATACTTCGGATTTTCAAACAGATTCTCTCTCGCTGCATAGTCCCAGTCCTGAATATAGCGCAGCAAAAGTCCACCGACTGCGCTGCCGCAGATTCTCAGATGGGTATCCCTCCAGTGCCCGAACTTCGGATCCAGCCCGATATACTCTTTGCCAATATTAAAGCCGCCGACGTAAGCCACTTTTCCGTCGATCACTGCAATTTTTCTGTGATTTCTGTAGTTTACACGCAGATGCAGTCTGCCAAACAGAGCCGGGAAAAAGACCGCAACATGGATGCCCTGCTTTTCCATTTCTTTCCAAAAGTGCTTTCCAACGCTCCGACAGCCCATCGCATCATACAAGATCCGAATTTCTACACCCTGTGCCGCTTTTTCCAGCAGTGCCTCCCGAATCCTCTGGAAGAGCACGTCATCTTTTATGATGTAATATTGTAAAAAAATATAGGATTCCGCATTTTTAATATCCTCGATCAGAGCATCGAATTTGTCGTTGCCGTCGGTGAAAATCTCTACCGCATTGTCTCCGGAAATCATGCATCCGGCACTTTCCAGGTTAAAAAAGACCAGATCCGAAAAATCCTTCAAATCCGGGTTTTCCTGCTCCAGCTCGCGGCTTTTGACGCTGTATTCCTGGCGGCGCACCGCATCGTTTATCTGCTCCTCGATTCCTTTGATCTTGAACATCTTCCGTTTGTGCATGTCCGTCCCGGCGAGAAGATACATTAAAAATCCCAGACCCGGCAGCACATTCAACGCCAGCAGCCACGCCCACGCTGACTTTGCTTCCTTTCTCTGGAAGAAAATAATAATAATCGCAAGAACCAGATTGATCCATACCATATGTGCCCATGTGTAGCGGAATACTTCCTGAAATGTTTGCCAAAACTGCACCCACGTCGTCATTACTGCCTGTTCCTTCCTGTCAGCAGCGCCGAAGGCGGCGCTTGTTTTTCTTTCGTGCTGGATACATTATACCCCAGGTGGCTATTAACTTCAACAAAACTCCTTGTACAATACCGTAAATTCTGCTAGAATGTTCTATAAGAATGCTAAGCGGACACACCGTACAGACAGCGCCGCTGTGCAGTACAAAGAAAGAGGAGGATTCACCACTATGAAAACCTGGGCAGTGGTATTGCTGGTCATCCTTGCCATTCTGATCGTCGCAGTCGTTGTTCTTTATTTTCTTGGAAGAAAGATGCAGAAAAAACAGGAAGAACAGCAGCAGCAGATTGAAGCCTATAAGCAGAATGTGACCATGCTTGTAATTGACAAGAAAATCATGAAGCTCAAAGAAGCCGGACTTCCGCAGGCAGTCATCGACAATACGCCGAAGATGATGCGCCGTTCCAAGCTTCCGATTGTCAAGGCAAAAGTCGGTCCGCAGATCGTTACCTTAGTCTGCGACCAGAAGATTTTCGACCTGGTTCCTGTGAAAAAAGAAGTCAAGGCAACCGTCAGCGGCATCTACTTAACAAGTGTTAAGGCAGTCCGCGGAACGCTGGTACAGCCCGAGAATCAGAAAAAGAAGAACTGGTTCAAGAGAAACATCGAAAAACTGCAGGAAAAAGCAGGCGCAAAGCCTGTAAAATAAATTCGTTACAGTTCACTCGTACCTTTTTGTAAGCAGATTTCATGCTCGCATGAAAATCTGCTTACAAAAAGGTACGGAGGGAGCGCCACTTTATGAGCAAAAATGATCTGCGAAGCAGCGGAGAGCGTCGAAGACGCGCTTTTGCGAATGGCGCGAGTGAACTGTAATATAAATTCCGAACGCAAAACGCCGTAGCATCCTCTCAATAGAGATTGATGTTACGGCGTTTTTTCACCCCACTCCCCGCAGCTTCATCGTCCAGCCGTGCACGCGGCGCACGGTTTTGGGCGCAATTGTCAGAAGCGTCAGATAGGTTCTGCTCTTTTTATCCAGCAGCGGATTTTTCCGCGTATCCGAAAAATGCCTGCGCAGATACTGCTTTACCGATTTGTAAAACACATCCGTATCCACCATCCGTCCCACCGGGATGTGCAGCAGATAATCCAGGCGCTGAACGAGTGCGAAACGCACCGCATATTCCCGAAGCTCCGGGTAGCGCTCCCGGGTCAGCTGCTCCATATAATCCGCATTTTCTACGATATCCTCAAACACTCTCGAAAAATCGTTTTTATCTTTCCGGCGCGTATTGCTCCCGATCCGGTAAAAAACATGATACAGCTGCTCCGGCAAGATCCGCACCCTTTCGCCCTCACATAAAAGCTCAACCAGCAGGCGGAAATCCTCATTTAACTTTCCCTCCGGGAAGCGGTGACCTTCAAACAGGCTCTTTTTGATCAGCTTCGTACAGAACGAGCAATCGCCCTGATGCAGCAGCAGCGTTTTCAGAAAATCTTCTGCCGTGCAGGTAACTTCCTGTTCCGGCGGCGTACAGACGTCCGGCCTTTTGTGGTAATCCTCGTCGATCTCATCCCGCGAAGCCTGCGCAATTGAAGTGCCTGCAGCGGTCGCAGCTTCATACAGCCTTTCATACATCTGCGGCTCGATCCAGTCGTCGCTGTCCACAAACCCGATCCATTTTCCCTTTGCCATACTGATTCCAAGGTTTCGCGCACTGGAAGAACCGCCGTTCGGCTTATGGAAAACCCGGATTCTGTCATCTTTTTCGGCAAGCAGGTCGCACAGCTTTCCGGTTCCGTCCGTTGATCCGTCATCCACCAGCAGGATCTCAAGATTTTTCCAGGTCTGGGCGCAGATGCTGTTGACGCATCGCTCCAGGCAGTCCAGGATATTGTAGACCGGCACGATCACGCTGATCAGGCAGTTTTGTTCTGTTTTATTCTCCATCCAATGTTCCCTCATTATAGCTCCAGCGTGCGGAAAGCTTCGGCGCGGCAGAGAGCGGTCCATCCTCCCACTCCGGCAGCTTTCCGGCTTTCCAGCCTTCATAAAATTCCAGGCAGCGCTGCGCCGCACATTCTGCATTCCATTTTTCTGTAATCGTCCGGTATGCCTCTTTTCCGAGCGCTGTGATCTGCTCCGGCTGCGCGCACAGCTCCAATACCGTCCGCTCAAAGGCTTCATAAGAGCCGTCCGGGTAGCTTTTACCGTTTACGCCGTCCTCAATCAAAAACGGAACCGCGCCGATCTGACGGTTTGCCACCACACAACAGCCGCTGTTCATCGCCTCACTGACTACTGCCCCCCAGCCTTCCAGATAGTTGCTTGTAAACACATGCAGCTGGCAGCGTTTCATCAGGCTTCGAACCTCCTGCGGCTTTAAAAATCCATGAAAAACGATTTTCTCTGCCACTCCGAGCGCTGCTGCTTCCTGCTTCAGCGCCTCTTCCATCGGACCGCCTCCCGCAAAGTGCAGCTCAAACGAATACCCCTGTTCCTTTAATTTTCCAGCCAACTTCACTGCAAACTCCGGGTGCTTTAACGAAATCATCCGTCCCGCCCAGACGATTTGCAGTTTATCCGTATTCTTTTTGGCAAACAATTCCTCCTGCGGACAGCGCAGCGTCTCCGGAAAATAGCCGAATTTCAGCTTTTTCCCGGGATAAGCCCCGATCAGTGAAAAATCCGACGCCACATATGCGCCGCAGCACAAAAGCCACACCGGCTGTTTCCGAAATCGGATATGTTCTTTATATTTTGCAAGCAACCCCTTCGGAGAGATCGCTTTCCACTGCCCCTCGCGGTAAATCCGCTCGCTCACCCGAAACGTCAGCTTTCCCGAGGAAAGCCGCGGTAAAACCAGATCCAGCCGCTTCGTCCAGCCTGCAAACACCAGATCCGCTTCCTCAATCAGCTTCCGGCAGCGTTCTTCCTCCTGATCCGCCCAAACAACATATGGCAGAGTCGCTGCATCCAGTCCCCAGCCCATCGCAATCCGTTCTTCTTCCATCGGCTCGGTCTGGATGAAATGGTAATCGTCCCCCAGTTGTTCATACAGTGCGTTGGAAAACGGAATCTGATGATGATTGATATAATTGGAAATAAAAACAGCCTTCACGTTTTCCTCCATTCCCGCCTTCCTGCTCCGGTCAGCAGCTTCGTTCATTCGATGCTTTGATAAATTTCTATCAGTTTTTGATAATTGTTCTCACCGTTGTAAAGCTTCGCCGCAGTCTCCCGTTCCGAAGCCGACAACTCCTTTGCCAGCTGTTTATCTGTCAGAATCCGGCTGACGCACGCGGCAAGCTCGTGAACGTTTCCTTTTTCAAACAACAGACCACTTACGCCGTCTTTTACCACATCCGGGATTCCGCCGGTTCTGCTCGCCGCCACGGGCACGCCAAGAAGCTGCCCTTCTGCCACGGAATTCGGGGAATTTTCCACCACAGACGGACACACAAATATCTGCGCGGACAAATATTCCCGCTTCATCTCCTCCGCAGAAAGATTTCCCAGCACACGCACTTTTCCTTCGAGGCGATTCTTCAAAATCAGCCTGCGCAGATATTTTCCATATGCCGAAATCTTGATTCTGCTCTTTATTCCGTTTACGCCGAGCACGCTGATGCCCGCCACCTTGATATGCGCCTCGGGACAGTTTTGCAGGATTTCCTGCATCGCCTGCAATAGATAGTGAAAGCCCTTTAGCGGGTAATCTCCCTGACTGATGAAGATTTCTCCGGGCACAGTTTTTTCGATCTCCCAGCATCCGCTGTAGAACTGTGGGCGCATTGTCTCGTTCATGGTATGATAAACAAGGGATGGATTTATCTCCAAACTGATCGTTTTATCGAATGTCGTCCGTCCCGTTACATGTCCGACTGACAACAGGAGTTTTTTCTCGTTTTCCGCGCGCTGATAAAACTTTTCCTGCTGCTGCCGGATGCTGTCCTTTTTTAAAATATCTCGCAGTGTCCTGCTGTTCTGTACATTTTCCGGGAGATCTGCCATGTAGTTGTCCGCACAGGAAATACAAAGTCCCTGCAAGCCCACAAGCGTCCGCTCCGGTCTGTGAAATACTTTCGCACAGGCATAGCCATGCGGGAACTCCGTCCCGAAGATATGCACCAGATCCGGCTGAAAGTCCTCTAAAATCTGCAAAAAACGCGCTTCCATCGCGCTGTCATAGCGCTCCGGGTGCTCCAAATCCTCTGCAAAGCCATAGCAGGCGACTTCTTTTTTATAGCTGCCAAGCTGCAGACGCTGCGATAGCTCCTCCCTGCCCGGTGCAACCGGAAATGCGATGCCGAGCGTCAGTGCAGCCGCAGTTTCGGCTCCCTGCTGCCGTCCGCCGGGCGATGCAGCGCTGTCTGTCACGTCCGCTGTGCTCAGCTCTGCGCCGTTCTCTGTCTCCAGATACCGCCCCAGTATCCCGGACAGCCAGCCCTCCCGCACGCTATATTCCTGCGAAAGCGCCTGCGCGATTACCGGGAGCATAATATTGCATACCCATAACACTCTCATTTCCGATTCTCCCCCGGTTCGTCCTTATGGCCGCACCTTCCGTAAATTTTCGCCTTGATCCCGTTGTACCACTCGGAATATTTTTCGTCCTCTGCAAGCTTTGTCCGAAGCGGTGCCAGTGTCAGAAGCATCAGCAGCTTATAACGCAGCGCCTTGTCGCGTCCGAGATAGCGTTTCGTGATTTCGGCATGCTCTTTTTCGGAAATCCGGCGGTTCTCCCTTGTCTCGGAAAAGCCCCCGCCCTCGTAATCCGCAACAATCATCTCCACATAAACTGCTTCCGCTTTCCGATCATAAATGCAGTACAGGAAATGCTCGTAATCCGCGCGGACACGGTATTTTACGTCATAACCACGCTCTGCAAACAGACGGACGTCGTAAAAGCAAACCTGATGACAGGGCACATTTCTGTAACAGGTAAAATCATTGACCTCCGGTGCAGAATAGATCACGCTGCCCCACGCCTCATGATATTGATTTCCATAAAAAATCCGCTCTTTTTCCTTATGTCCCAGGCCTTCCCCGTCGGCTCCCCTGCTGCGCTTGCGCTCCATCACAGCTGCAAGCCGTTCCAGCACCATATCGTCGTGTAAAAGATCTCCGCAATTTAAAAACTGGACAAACTGACCGGTCACATAGGACATCGCCTGATTCATCGCGTCATAAATCCCACTGTCCGGTCTTGTATAAACCCGGATTCTGCTATCCGCCGGAAGTTGTTCCAGGGAGCCGTCCGTCGAGCCGCCGTCCTTTACCACAATTTCATAATTTCCGTATTTCTGGTTCAATACGCTCTGCACCGTCTTCAACAGCTTTTCGCCGGGGTTTAAGCATACTACCACAATGCTAAAAGAAATCTGCGCCATTGATCCACTCCTTATCCGTAAAAATCCAGGTCTTATAGGGAAGCACGCGCATCCCGCTTCCGGATGCCGTTTTTAAAAACCACAAAAAATATCCCAGACATACGATCCCCACAAGTGCTGTTAAAATATTTTTCCGCTTCCGGTTTTCCACGCAGCCAAGCAGTCCCGGAACGAGCAGCAGCTGCGGCGTAATCATATAATAGGACATTCTCGATACCAGTGGCAAAAACGAACCGCAGGTATAAAACAGCAGTCCGAAAAAATTTAATTTCAGGCAGAAACGGTTCTGCTCCTTTTCCATTCCACACCTGCCAACCACTGCCGCCAGCATAAAAACGAGCACGCACCGGAGGATTCCGGACGCATTCGCTTTCAGACCGATATCCTGTGACAGATATACGGTGTCCCTGTATGTAGGATACCACGTCAGCGCCAGATTTAAAAGCGGACGCTGGAAAACAAAACCGATCCCTCCGATCACAGTCAGCGCCGGCGCAATCCATTTTTTCCACGGAAGCACAGCCAGCAAATACAGCGGCAGCACCACCAGAACAGATTTATGAAACAGCGCTGCAATGCCAATCCAGATCACGAAACAGCCATACTGCCTGCGCAGTACAAATCGGATTCCATACAGCGCTGCCGCAAGTGCCAGATAATAACGCACCGTCGTAAATGTCCGAAAATATACGCCCAGCAGCATGAACATCGCGAAGCTCTGCCAGAAGCAGTCACTCTGCTCATACAACGCCTTTAAAAACAAAAAAGCCGTAACCGCGCCGAACACCGCGAATACCAGCAGATAATTTTCATACCCGGAAAGTGTATAAATCAACCATACCACGAAATTGAATCCGGCTTCCGTCACCACATACGCCTGATCGGTCCCCGCCCAGATTTCGTGGAAATTCTCGACATATTTGCCGTAATCGTTACCGACCTCCAGACGCAGCGCGCTCACGCCCGCCAGAATCAGGAAAATAGCAGCGAGACACACGATGTCGAAGGCGCGGCGTCTGGAAATGCCCGCCGGAAACGAGCTGCCGCCGGATGATGGGATGCCGCAGGCGCGCCTGCCATTCCCCGATGCCGCGCTCTCGGCGGCTTGTCCAGCGCACGGCCCAGCACTGCCTGCCTCTTGCCCCGGGCGCATCCAGACCGCGTCCATCAGCCCCGCGAGGGCAATCGTAACCGCTGTAATCAGAAAATAAAATACCATTTACAGCCCTCCCTTTGCGTCGCGGATTCCGGACAGAAGCGCTTTTTTCGCCTCATCAAAGGTCAGCCCATCCGGGCAGCTCTCAGAATTCATATTGGATCTATTTTTCAGCAGGAAGCGAAATCCCATCACCGCCGCCAGCTTTCCGTACAGCACATGATACAAAACGCCCCTGTCGTGAAAAAATTTGCGGTCAAAGCCGAAAAACCATGTTGATGGTCTGGGCTGTTCTTCTCCGATTTCGACCGGAATACTGTAGACTTTCAGCCCGGCTTTCAGGCAGTCGTGGATAAACAAGCTGTCCTCTCCGTTTGCATATTTCGCGCCGCCGCCGAACAACAAAGAATAGGTCAAATTCTTTTCGTGCATCTTCGCCGTGCGCAGCGCAAAGCTGTATGCCGGATAACGACCGCAGTTATACCACTTCACCCGCTTATAAAACGAATTCCAGTAGGTAAAGCGGCTCTCCTGCACGCGCACATTGAATAACAGCATGTCCGCCTCCGGATGCTGCTCAAACCCTTCGATAATCCGCTCAACTGCACCGTCGTCATAAACGATATCTTCATCAGAAAAGATGCACAGGTCGGCGTCCGCACGCAGAAGCGCGTTGTTGCGCGACAGCCCGACACCCCGCTCCGCCAGATGATAGCAGCGAATCCGATGACCGTCCTGCGTCCATTCCTCGTAACGGTTTTCGTTACACTGATTGATGAGAATTGTATCCGCCTGCAGATTCATTTTCTCTGCCAGCGACTTGACCTCCTGATTCAGGGAGGAAACCAGAATCTGCAGTTTCATGAGCCGTCTCCTTTGTTTCTTGTAATCGTGCTCCAGTTCACCCGCGCCATTCGCAATACAATAGAATGCACGCTCCGCGGACATTCTATTGTCATGAATCGCATCTTCGATGCTTTCCGCTGCTTCGCAGCTCCTTTTTGCTCATAAAATGGGCGCTCCCTTCGTAGCAGTCTGTAGGCAAATTCTCATGCGGGCATGGAATCTGCCTACAGGCTGCCACGAGTGAACTGGCAGCCTACACTCTGTAGTAAGCGTGCAAAAACCGTGCGTCCGCGTCCGTGAGGATCACGCCCACAACCGCGATCTCCCGCTGAGCAAGCAAATCAAGGGCAAGTCCGAGTTTTTTAATACAGGGTGTGTTCCAGCGAACCAAAAGGATAAGCGGAATTTTTCCTTCTTCTCCAAGCCCCATCGTCCCGGAAAGCACCGTGTCCAGCGAAATTTCCTGAAAAGCGGTCTGAGACGCTTTGGCTCTCAGCTGCGCATCCAGAAGCGCACCGAACTGTTCATCGGGCTTTGCCGTGCGGTAGCCCAGAACCGGGATTGCGCAGCGTTTTTCCACGTCTGAGCTAAGCAAAACAGAATCGTCCAGAACATACCAGACTGCCACGCCCAGGATTCCAGCAAGGAGTCCGAGCACCAGACCGAGCGCCGCCGCATTTTTCACTTTATTTTCCGGAAGCACCGCCTGTGCAGAAACGGTTTTCCATACTTCAATTGCCGTCAGACCGCGTCCCTGCATCGTCTGTCCAAATGCCGTCATCGCGCGATTATAAGCCGCCGCAATCCGGTCGGAAAGCGCTGCGTCCCCAGTCGTAAAGTACGCTGTCAGAAATTCCGGGTCAGACGCAATTTCCGTGCTGATCGAAGCCTCTATCACGGACCGTTCCACATCCGGCAGCTGCAAAAGCACCGTATCCATCACGCGGTCGGAGCGCATCATATCCCCCCAGGTATAGGCGTTATATTCGTTGATAAATTCTTTTAAAACCTCGTCATCCTCGTCGATGTCATAGACGATCGAATATAAAACCTCCGACCGATACTGCTTCGGCCCCATCGTCAGCTGCCGCACACCAAGATAAATCCCCGCAGCAAAAACAGCGCCAGCCAAAGCTGCCGCCAGACAGATCCATATTTTATGAATACAACAGAGGGCAAAGCGTTTTTCGTCCATGCCCTCTTTCCAAAATGCTTCATCTCTTTTCAGAGGCATTATTTTTCTTCCTCCTGCACCTGTTTTTTCATGGCGGTCACCTGCTTCTCGTCCACGCCCTCCGTGCTGTCGGGCGTAAACAGGATTTTCAATGTCAGAAGCATCAGCTTCAAATCCAGCCATACGGAATAATTCTCAATATAAAACAGATCCAGCTTCAGCTTGTCATACGGCGTTGTATTGTACTTTCCGTATACCTGCGCATATCCCGCAAGCCCGGCCTTCACTCTGGTACGGTATGCGAACTCCGGCATTTCTTCTATATATTCACGGATGATCTGCGGCCGCTCCGGTCTGGGACCGATAAAGGACATCTCGCCCTTTAAAATGTTGAACAGCTGCGGCAGCTCGTCGATACGAACCGCACGGATAAATTTGCCGACCGGTGTAATCCGGGAATCGTTTTTGGCGGCAAGCCGCGCCACACCGTCCTTTTCTGCATCCACGCGCATACTGCGGAATTTCAGGATATAAAATTCTTTCGCATCCTTCGTGCAGCGGACCTGCTTGTACAGCACAGGACCTTTATCATACAGCTTGATCACCACCGCCGTAAGCAGCATAACCGGCGATGTCACAACAATCAGGATCAGCGAACATACTACATCGATAAACCGTTTTGCAATTCTCTGTTCTACGTTCAGCGCATATTCCCTCGTCAGCAGAATCGGCGTATCAAACAAGTGCAGCTGCTCGCTTCCCTTTACCAGCACATCCGGAATCTTCGGCATCATATAAACGCGGATCGAATGGCTGTAGCAATATTTGAGCAGCACGTTTCTGTCCATCGTATGAATATCCCAGAGAACGACCGCGTCATACTTTCCGACCTCGCGGATCACCGCATCGTACCCCTCTTTGATATTCATGCACTTTGCAACATGATATTTATCCTTCCGTCCTGCAAATTTCCCAAGAATATCCTCTACCGGGCGCTCACCGTGCACCAAAAGCAGCTCCCGCGGAGGAAACGCGCGACGGTAAATCAGATTACACAGCCAGCCCCACAGCCCTGCAAACACCAGCTGATACAGCATCATCGACACCATATGCCCCCCACCGATGATAAACCAGCCGTACATCAGGGACAGCTGCGCATAGCTGATTACATTGACGCACAGAAGAGAAAACAGCTGAGACAGGAAAATATCCAGCGGTTTCAGATAGCCGATTTTGAGTGCTCCATAAGTATTGGAAAAGAAAAAGAGCAATATGAAATACAGAGCAACAATCAGCAAATGACCGTTTACATTAAAACGGTTATGCGTTTTCCATGCAATATGATGATAATAATAGGCGAACCAGTCGTGCGCATAAAAAGCAGTCAGCACGCACAGTCCAATCAGCCCAAGCGCCAGAATAATCAGCCGCTTGACAGAATCGTTTTTCTTCATCTTCCGTTCTCCCGCTATATTCTTCTCCACACAGCGCGCACCGCCCACATACAAAAACATGCTGCGCTTGCGATCACCGACATTTTTTCCTGTTTCCGGTAAAGTCCCCAGATTCTTGTAATCGCCCGGAGCTTGTTCGAGGAAAGGGATTTTTCCGGTCTTCTGTAGATCACCAAATTTTCCTTTAACCCGTAAGCGACGTGTCCGTTTCTTAAAATCTGCCACCACATCGCCGTGTCCTCGCTCGGCACGTCCGGCATCTGCAAAAGCGCCTTGTCAATTTTTTCACAGTCAAACAGCACCGTGCTTGTAAAAATGACCGTCCGGCTGAGCGCTTTCTGATAAGTCAACTGATCGGGAACCCGCACGATTTTGCCGGTTCCGACCGCATGCTCGTCTCCAAATTCATACGAGCAAAATACAAAGGCTGCGTCTTTTTCCCGCAAAAAAGCCATTTCTCGTTCCAGCTTGTCCACCCGCCAGATATCGTCCGCATCCATAAATGCGAGATAACGTCCATTTGCATGTGCTGTCCCGAAATTTCTTGCATTTGCCGCGCCCTTTACCCCGTCCGTCTGGGAAAGAAGCCGAATTCGCGCGTCTTTTCTGCAGATTTCTGACACAAGACCTGCGCTCCCGTCCGTAGAATGATCGTCTACCACCAGCAGCTCCCAGTCCGTCCATGTCTGGCGGCGAACCGATTCCAGCGCTTCCTCCAGATACGCCTGGGCGTTAAAAACCGGCATCACAATGCTGATCAGGTTCTCATAATTCATTACAGTTCTTCCTTTACCAGATAAATCGGACGCTTTTTCACTTCCAGATAGGTCTTGGACAGATACTGTCCCACGATTCCCAGGCAGAAAAGCTGCACGCCGGAAACCAACAGAATAATACATACCATCGACGGCCAGCCGGGCGTCGGATCATGGTAAATCAGGTTTTTGATAATCAGGGCAATGATCGCCACAAATGCTATAATGCAGAACACAACGCCCATGATAGACGAAATTGCCAGCGGCACTGTTGAAAATGCGGTAATTCCATCCAGCGAATACAAAAACAGCTTCCAGAAGCTCCATTTTGTCTCGCCGTGGGTGCGTTCCACGTTTTCATACTCCAGCCACTTCGTCTCATAGCCGACCCAGCCGAAAATTCCTTTCGTAAAACGGTTATATTCGCACATCGAAAGAATCGAATCCACAACCTGTCTCGTCATCAGGCGATAGTCGCGTGCGCCGTCCACGATCTCCGTTTTGGAAATTTTATTCATGATGCGGTAAAACATCCTTGCAAAAAACGACCGGATCGGAGGTTCGCCTTTTCGGGTCACACGTCTTGTCGCCACACTGTCGTAGCCCTGCTTAATGTAGGAAAACATCTCCGGTAAAAGGGACGGAGGATCCTGCAGATCAGCGTCCATCATCACGACATAGTCCCCCTTTGCTTTCTGGAAGCCAGCATAAATTCCTGCTTCCTTGCCAAAGTTGCGGGAAAAGGACACCAGATGCACCCGTTCATCCTTTTCGTGAAGCTTCCGAACCTCCGCTGCGGTATTGTCCTTGGAACCATCATCAATATAAATAATTTCCAGCTCCAGTTTTTCCTGCTCCAAAAAAGCGGAATTTTTCATCATTTCCTCATAAAAAATCGGAACGTTTTCCTCTTCATTATAGCAAGGTACGATTACGCTCAGTAACATGTTTCTCTCCTGTAGTTGCGTCCATTCTTATCTTGTCCGCAATTCTCGCTATGTATTCGCTGTTTGTCGGCCTCGGCGCGCCCGTCTCCCGGCTGAACCCGAACAGATCCTCAAACACCTCCGGATTGCCCCGTTCCCAGGACACCTCCACCGCGTTTCGGATCGCGCGTTCCACCCGCTGAAGCGTTGTTTTGTAACGCCTTGCGATCACCGGATATAACAGCTTCGTCACGCTGCCAACCAGTTCCATATCCGAGACAGCCAGCAAAACCGCCTCCCTCAGATAATAATATCCCCTCAAATGCGCCGGAATCCCAAGTTCCAGCATAAACGCCGATATCTCCCGCTCCGTTTCGAGTGTTTCTTTCCATTCTGCAGCCATTTCTGATTCCTCCTCTGAGTCTTTTTTCCGCACCAACAGTGTGACCGCACTGTGAACATTCTGCCGCTGCTTTCTACTTTATTCTAACACTCAGATTTTGGAAACCAAACGGAAAAGGGTCGTGATATTTCGCGTTTTTTCGCCGTTTAAAGCCGTTCCGTCCTGCCTTCTTTTTCCAGCGTCTCAACGACTTCCTTGACGCGCTGTGCCTGATCGACAGGGCAGACCAGAATCGAATCCCTGCCCTCTACGATGACCAGGTTTTCAACGCCGACTGCGGCGATCAGCTTTTTACCGCCGTATACAACGCAGTTTTTCGCGTCCAGAAGCAGCGTATCGCCGGAGCTGATGTTACCGGCAGCATCCCGGGTGCGCACTGCATCCAGCGTATCCCAGCTGCCAACGTCGTTCCAGCCGAAATCTCCTTCCAGCATCAGAACACCCTTTGCGCGCTCCATAATGCCGTAATCCACGGAAATCTTCGGGATGATCGGATAAACCTCATGCAGAACCTCCTGCTCTTTTTCTGTGCCGAGCGCTGCCCCGATCTGTTTCAGACAGGCGTACACATCCGGCAGAAGTTCTTCGAAATAGTGAAGAATCGTGGAGGCTTTCCAGACAAACATGCCGCTGTTCCACGCATAACTGCCGGATGCCAGATAGCTTTTCGCCGTTTCCAAATCCGGTTTTTCCACAAATTCTTCTACCTTGCGCCATACTTTTCCAGCCTCTTCCACGCTGCGGATATAACCATAGCCGGTCGAGGGAAACGTCGGATGAATCCCGATCGTCACAAGTGCGTCCGTCTCTTCCACTGCACGAACCGCTTCCTTCATCACGCGGGTGTATTCCGCCTCATCGCGAATATAAGCGTCCGCCGCAAAAATGCACATCACGCCGTCACCGTATTTATGCAGAATTTCCATCGCCGCATAACCGATACACGCTGCTGTATTGCGCGCCGCAGGCTCTGCCAGAATATGATCTGCCGCAATTCTGCCTGCTGTGCGCTCCTTCATCATCTTTGCCTGTGTCTCATTGGTCACAATAAAAATGTCCTTCTGATCCATCAGGTCATGCTGTCTGTCGATCGTCTCGTTAACCAGAATATCTTTGCCGGACAGGTTTAAAAACTGTTTCGGCTCTGCCTTTGTACTCAGCGGCCAGAAACGGGTTCCGCCCCCGCCTGCCATAATTACGCCATAGGTTTTCATGTTGTATTTCCTTTCCGAGGTGCTGCGCTCCCGGCAGCCCATTCCATGCATTTTTACAAATCCTTTTCAGCTTTTCCGGATCGCTTCTATTTTGCCGGATCATTTCGGCTTTTTCCGGAAGCCGTCCCGAATCGAGTTGCCCCGCAGCTCGATATCCTGTACGATTGGGGATGACGGGAATTTGTTATACCCGATCTGCCCTCTGTCCGTCGGCACATAGATCGTCACACCATCCACCTCGTACATCTCTGCAGCTCCATCTACATAATCCTGCTGCCACAGATAATACGGCTCATATGCCAGCTCCCGAACCATCTGTATCAGATTATACCCCTTATAGGTAAAAAATGCTACCAGCAATCCCACAAATGCCCAATATCCGGCATTTTTCAACCATTTATGCCCATTGTCTCCCTGTTCTGAACCAGCCAGCTTTTCTGCCGCCATACAATACAGGCTTCCAAACACCGTCAGCGGCAAAAACAACACATAAAAATATCCGTACCGCACCAGCGGCGCCCCGAGCTGCCAGAAGAAAAAACCGACCACTGCACACAGCTGAAGCAGGGAAAAACACAAGGGCGTAAGATGTGCGACTCGGCGGGCGGGCAAGGGTGCGCCGATTTCTCGTTCAGACACAGCGCCGTTCACATGGGGCGCGACTGTCACCTGGCCTGCTCTGACTGCGCGCACAGCTCCGAGCACCGCCAGCACTGCACTCACCGGGATCGCTGCCCAGCCCGCCAGCACCAGAAGCTTATCGAATCCATCCTGCGCTGCAAACCAGTTCGGCAGCCACTGCTTCAACGGCTGATCCAGCTGATAAACATTGTAAATCTCCCGCGCATACGCCTGGATTTCCTTTGCGTCGCTGTCCGCATAGCCTTTGGAAATTTTCCAGTCTACCGGAAACCAGTCCAAAAACGTAAACGGATAAAACAGCCAGCCGGAAATCAGCACATTCCGCGCCAGATACGGAAATGCAATCAGAAGTCCCAGTGCGATATAGCCTGCAATCTGCAGCCATTTTTTCTGCCTAAGCAGCAACACCGCCGGATACAGAACCAGAAGCAAAATTACCGCTGTGGACAGCTTCACCGTCGCCGCATACACCAGATACAGACTCAGCAGCGCGTAAGGCACAGTTTGCTTTTCCCCGATGGGACAGTCCCTTTCCTGCTCCCACAGTTCCACCCAGGTCATTATTACCCAGAATAAAACCAACATTGCAAAATAATCGGACGCCGGGGAAACTATCTCCCGGAACACTGCTATCAGATAAAAGATCCCGCCGATAGATAAAAAATCCGATATTCGCACTTTTTTTCGTTTCCAAAATGCCATAAGCCCTGCCGCGCATTTACACGCGCACAGCAGCGCAAAAAATCCAGCCACGCAGTGCATCGGCCGTCCGATCAGCCACGTCTCGCTAAAGAAGGCGCTGAGTGCAAAGGAAGCGCTGTTGTAACCGAACCGGCTGTGCAGATTCGCAAGCCCCGGCACAACGCCGTACTCTTCGATCCATCGAATTGCCTGTGCATGATACAGTCCCGTATCGTAGTGCATATAGCCCCTCGACGAGCCATATGCAAATAAAAGCGTCAGACCGGCATACAGCAGCCAGACGGCTTTGTTTTTTTTGCGCCAAAGGCTTTTTGAGTTTTCAATCCCTTCGTCGCTTCTTTCCTTTTTTTTCTGACATGCCTGTATTTTCGAAATTTTGAAAAAATCCGCCAAATCCTGACGCAGCAGCATTCCGCCGATGACCGCAGCAAAAACGGCAATCAGGCTTGCCCAGAAGCCAACGCCGGCAAACAGGCTGAAATACTCTGCATACACATTCAATACGAGCAGACCCGCCATCATATAGGTTACTGCGCTATGAATCTGACAACCGCCCTTTTTTCGAAACGGTGCAAGACACGCAAAGCCCATCAGAAACGACAACGTCGCCATATACGCCCATTCCATTAAAATCATTATCATAATTTTGATACCCCTGTCTGATGCATTAAATGTACCATTGCCCCCATTTCATGTCAAGGAAATGGAGGTGCTCCATTTTCCGGGTAATTTTCTTGCTTTTTTCCCTCACTGACACTAAACTGAATCCATATACAGATCAAAATCATTCATTGCTTTCCAGGAGGACTCCCATCTTATGACAAATATAATTTCATTCCAGAAGCCCGGTATCACTCGGATTACTGCAGCGTTTTTTGCAGCCTTTGCACTATGCGATATCGGTTCCATCCATCCGGCAGATATTTTTTCTGTCCTGATCTTTGCAGGCATGCTCCTCCTTTTTTCTCCAACGCTGACGCAAAGGCTGACGAATATCGGAGCAGCTTCTTCTGTGCTTCCGCGCCATTTTTATCCAATATGCAGACTTCTCGCAGTTCTCTACACCTTATTTTATGCAGCAGCAAAGCACGCTGAACTGTCCGGCAGCTTTGACAGCCGCATATTCAGACTTGCATTCCTGGCGGCTGCGGTTATCGGTCTGTATTTTATATTCTTCCGATTCTGTGAACTGTCCATGCTGTTTCTTGCATCCAGACAGCAGCGGCGTTTTGCCCAAAACACTTTGCAGCAGCCTGACGGTGCATGTCCTGTACCCCCAGCCATATCTGCAGTGCATGCCCTGTCCCGCAAACAGAAGCTGCTCTGTTACTTCGGTCTGCTCTTCTGCTGGCTGTTCTGGTTTCTGTACCAGTTTCCCGGTGTTCTGACCCCGGACAGCATCAGCCAGTTTTCCCAGGCTACCGGCCTGATCCCGTTCAGTAACCACCACCCGATCCTGCATACGCTTTTGTTCTCCCTGTTTTACCATATCGGATTTTTTCTGACCGGAAGCATAAACACCGGAATCGCCTGTTATGTATTGTTCCAGATGTGCACTATGGCCGCTATTGAAACCTATACGCTATCCCTCCTCGCAAGATCAGGCGCTTCACGCCTCTGGCTGATTCTGTCTTTTTGTTTCTGGGGGCTCGTTCCATTTCACGCAATTTTTGCCGTAACCGTCTGGAAAGATATTCTTTTTTCCGGATTTATGCTGTTATATCTTTGCTTTTTATATGAACTGCTCTGCAACCCGGATAACCGTCCGGGCATTTGGGCAGGGCTTTCCCTTTCCGGCTTTTTCGTCTGCACCCTGCGTTCAAACGGACTTTATATCTTCCTGTTCACTCTCCCGTTTGTTCTGTTCGCATTTCGCCGGACATGGAAAAAAATGTTTGCCGTGCAGGTCGGCATACTCCTTTTATCCCTGATCATCACCGGCCCTGTATACACTGCCTGTCATGTTGAGCACGCTTCCTTTACAGAATCCCTCTCCATTCCTCTGCAGCAGATTGCCTGTGTCGTTTCCAACGGTCGACAGCTGAGCGCAGAGCAGGAAATGCTCATCGATGATGTAGTCGATACTTCCCTGATTCCGGAGTATTACAATCCGGTGATCTCCGATCCCATCAAGGCACTCGTCTCCTACAACCATGCCGATGCGATCCTCCGGAATCCTTCAAAATATTTCACCCTCTGGATTCAGCTCGGTATTTCTTACCCGGGCGACTATCTCCAGGCCTTTATCGATCAGACAAAAGGATACTGGTTCCCCGCCCCGGCTGCTTTACGCACGAATGAAGGGATTTCTCCGAACGAAATCGGACTTTCCTGGCCGCATCTTCTGCGGGGTCAGTTTCCGGTCAAAATCAGTGAAATTCTTTTAAAGCTTCCTGATATGCTTCCGGTTTACGGTATTTTGTGGAGCATCGGCGCGTACTTCTGGGCTGTCCTGTATTTTGCCGCATATCAGTTTTTATACGGACAGCGGCGATTTCTCGTGCTCTTTGTACCGTTTATCGGAACTGTACTTACCCTGCTTCTGGCAACTCCTGTCGCCTCCGATCTGCGCTACGCTTATCCGCTCATCCTTGCCGCGCCGTTTTTCATTGCGCTGCCGTATTGCCGTCTTCAAACCTCCCGTCTGCAAAAATGAGATGGGAAACGTTGTAAAACTGACAAAAAAAGTGTAAAATAAAAAATCAGGGGATGGCATTTTGCCTAATTTAGTTTCCAAAGAGAAAGAGGTATTTTATGGACTTTTTTAACGCACTGATTCACAACACGGTTTTTATGTCCGCAGTTACGGGGTGGTTCGCTGCACAGGTCATCAAAACAGTGATTTATACCTGCATCACCAAAAGCTTTGATCCGGAACGTTTAGTCGGAAGCGGCGGCATGCCCAGCTCCCATTCCGCCACTGTCTGCGCACTCGCAACCGCAGCCGGAATGCAATACGGCGGCAGCAGCTTTGAATTCGCCATTGCCGCTATTGTAGCGATTATCGTTATGTATGACGCCAGAGGGGTGCGCCGGGAAACCGGTCTCCAGGCACAGGTCATCAATGAAATGATGGAGTTCTGGGAAAAGATGGGGCAGCCGATCTCCTACGAAGAAAAGCTCAAGGAATTCGTCGGCCATACCCCTTTACAGGTGTTTGTCGGCGCGCTGCTCGGCATCCTGATCGCCGTATTGTACGGTCTGTTCCTCGGTTAAATCTTTATCTGCTTGCGCCTTCCTGCAGACAACTTTCGTGTCTGTAGGAAGGCGCATCTGTGTTATAACGTTTTTTCCCGTAAAAATCTGCCCTCCTGACACAGAATTTTCACAGTTATTCTGTATAGTGATAACTAAGAAATTTGATGGAGGACATAAAATGAGCCAACAAAAAGTAGACCGTTATAAACAGGAAAAAGCGCATCGCAAAGAACGTCTGGAGAAGGAAAAGAAACGAAAAAAGCTCCTTCGCATCTGCAGTTATTTCGTACTTGCAGTAATCGTACTTGCGATTGCTTTTGCAATTTACCGCCACTATACTCCCAAGACAGAGACGCCGGCAGAAACAGAAACCACTGTCGAAAGCGTAATCGAAACAACTACAGCTGAAGAAAGCACTGTAGAAGAAAGTACCGCAGCCAAAACAGAGGACACAGATACAGAAAGCACCTCTGAAGAAACCGCTGATATAGAAAGCGCTGCAGAAGAAACAGATGCGGCTGGCACGGAAAGCACTGCGGCTGATGGGGAAGCAGCCCAGGCGGAAAGCGCTGCTGAGTAAAACGATTATCATGAAAAAACTCCCATTTCCGGTGACAAATGGAGAATGATTCCTTCTTCATTTGCCACCGGAACGGGAGTCTTTTTATTCCTGATAATAGCATGCTCACAGAGCATGCATTACTTTCTTGCTATCAAATACAGGTCACAATACAGCAGCTCTCTGATCTTTTCCATCTTCACATCACCGCCCATTCCATCTGCAACGGCCTGCAACGCCTCCTCAGTCTGCTCCATTCTGGAAACATATACAAGCACCTGATCCGCCTGCCGGATTGTATCATCCTCCACAGTCGAAACATCTGCAAGGCTCGCAAAATAAATTTCATCATACTGCATCAGCTCCAGTGAATCGTCCCAGATCATCCAGGTCAGGTTGGGATTATAAAAATAAACGACCGGTTTCTCTTTATGCTCCTGCGCAAACGCGATGCTTTCTGTGTCCTCTTCATAAAGAAACAGCACCTTTCCATCCGCCAGTCCTCGAATCTGTCCTGTTGCCAGCACCAGAAATACCGCCAGAAGCACATAGCCGGCTGCTTTATCGTGCACGGACCGTTTTTCCGGAGCAGATGTATCTCTGGTATCGCTGATTTTCCCCGCAGCGCTTTTTACAGCAGTCCCTTTTCTCATAGTCAACACGAAAAGCTTCTGTCCGAGCAGTACAAATATAACCATCATCAGCAGCAAAATCAGCCCGTAGACCGGAATCTGATATCGGTTCGCTTCCTCCGCCGTCAGGAGCGCTGTTTTGGTCACGACAAGGAAATAACCGAGTACTGCTGCCGCCGGAATCCAGAAAACACGCCGTGCTTCCCAGAATGATTCGCGGAAAGCGTCAGCCTGCCGGTTCGAATTTTCCTGCGCGGCTGCGTACTCTTCTGTCTGTTGCCCAGATTTCTGCGCGGCTGCGTACTCTGCTGTCTGCTTCCCAGATTTCTGCACAGTCGCAGCGACAGCTTTCCGTCTGGCTTTCATCCGTCCAATTCCCCAGACCGTCAGCGCCATCAGGACAAGCAGCAGAACAAATCCGTACAGCATCGACCCAAAGGCATATTCATTGAGCAGTCCTGCGAAGAACCGGAATCTTCCAAGCGTATTGCCAAGGTCGAAGAACGCACCCATCGCTTCCGTCCCCCGGTATCCCCGAAAAATATGACTCAGACACGCCGGATAGCTGGCTACGGCAAGTACCATCGCTCCGATCACAGCAGCCGCATAAATGAGGCAGTCTTTCCATTTCTGTCCCCAGCTTTTCAGCTCTGCACGTTCCAACAGCAGATACAGCTCCATCGCCGCTGCCAGGAAAAACAGATAAACAGCAAAATAGTAATGCGTCAGAAAACCGAGATAAACAACCGCCATCAGTGACAGATAAAAGGAAAACCCGCGTTTTCTCTCCTGCAGGCTTTTTACATGCAGCCAGGTCACGAGCAAAATCCACAGAGCCAGAAGCATATACATTCGAACCAGCATAACGCCGGAATAAACCGCCGGGTTAAAACCATACAGGAGGCACACTCCGAAAATCATCACTCGCGTGATACGCTCCGAAACGTCTGCCGCCGTTACGCAGGTCTGCGCTTTCCCATCAGGTACAGCCGCCGCGCTCGTCAGCGCACCCGTCACAATCCGCCGCGTCAGCTTCGCCAGCACACTCCAGCTCAGAACGAAAAGCACTATATTCAGTCCAATTCCTGACCATTTGCTGAACCTTCCGGGAAACAGCGAGCATACCGTATGCAGCAGCAGATAGTAAAACGGCGGATGCACGTCATAGGTCTGCATGCGCGTAACCGTCCCATACTGAAACCGCTGCCCCGGCAGAACCCGGAATTCGTCCGCAATCTCGCTGCCCGGCTTCCACTCCCGGTCGGTCGGCACCAGACCGATCGACACGTTGGAGGAATAATAGGAATAATATTCATCATAATGGAACCCTGCTTTTTTACTTCCAAAATAAAAAATCGCAATCAGCTGCACCAAAAGCAGCATACCAAGGATCAGATACCAGTTTCGTTTCTTCACATTCCCTCCTGCCCGCAGACGCAGATTTACGTTCTGCAGTTCTATCATACGTTGTTTTTTGATAAACATTTCTTTTTATAATAGTACCATGTTCTATTTTAATTTATTTTTCTGCATAACTCAAGGAAGCATTCGCACAGTTTCGTAAAACAATAGAATGCACGCTCTGCGAGCATTCTATTGTCATGAATTCAGTTCGTCCATGCCATTCTGCAGACACGTTCGAAGGAAGCAGCACAATTCGTGGATATAGCCTGTATCCCCGACTATCTTCCACCTTTCAAAGAACTCTTAAAGGATCTGAGTGAGGCTTTATCGTATACAGGAATAATTAAGATTTAATATCGTTTTATGTAGTGACAAACCAATTTTGCTACGCTATAATTGTTACAGTTGTGTGACGCAGAGACGCTTCACACTTTTTTGCGCGGGCAGTCGGATATCCTGTGTATGGATTTCCGTTTTCCGCATTCGACGATTTATAAGAAAGAGAGGAACCAAAATGAAGAAACTGGCTGTATTTCTGCTGACCGGTCTGACATGCGCATCCATGCTGTTCGGCTGCGGAAGCAAAAATGACACCGTAGAAACCGTTCCGGTAGCTGAGGTGCAGGAAAGCACTGCCGCTCCTGCTGAAACAGAATCTGAGACGGAAACAGAAACCGTTGAGGAGGATGTTCCTCCGGAAGAAGGCATGGTAAAAAGTGACCTGACCGGCGAATGGATCAGCGGCGATCTCGCAGATCAGCGTCCGATCGCAGTTATGATCCCCGATGAAAATGCAGCGCTCCCGCACTACGGGCTTTCCAATGCTGATATCCTGTATGAATGCAGCGTAGAAGGCAACATGACCCGTCTGATGGCTGTTTTCAAGGATTGGAAAAACATTGAACGCATCGGCAATATCAGAAGCTGCCGCGATTATTATGTTTACTGGGCAAAAGAATGGGATGCAATTTACTGCCATATCGGCGGTCCGTTCTACATTCTGAACGCGATCAATGATCCTACTACCAATAATATCACCGGTGCTGTTCTGGCAAGCGACCCTTCCCAGAAAAAAGGTCTGTATGACGCAGCCTTCTACCGCACCAGCGACCGTAAAGCTCCGCATAATGCTTATACAAGCGGCGACCGTATCGACAAAGCCGCTCAGGCCCTCGGCTATTCCGAAACCTATACTGAGAACTATCAGAGCGATCACTTCAAATTCGCTTCCACAAACAATCCGAACACGCTGGAACAGTACGGAAGCAGTGCAATCCCTGCAACCAAGATCGATCTGGCAGGCGCTTACCCGATTACCAAGACCTATTTCGAATATAACGAAGAAGATGGTCTGTACTATCGCTTCCAGGGTATGCAGAAAGGCGACCAGAAGCATATGGACGGCGCCAATAACAAACAGCTGGCATTCAAGAACGTTTTAGTTCAGTTTGCTTATTATGAAACCCGTGATGCGAAGGGTTATCTGTCTTTCCAGTGCCACGACGACACCAAAGACGGCTACTACTTCACAAACGGCAAGGGCATCCATGTAACCTGGAAAAAAACCAGCGACTTCGCACCGACCAAGTTCTATGACGACAACGGCAACGAAATCGAAATCAACCCCGGCAAGACCAACATCTGTGTAGTTGAGCAGGGTAAATCCATTGATGCGGAATAATTTGTTCTGACGTATAAATCGCCCTATCCGGCAGGTATTTTTTAACTGCGGATGGGGCGATTTTTTCATTCTATTGTTTTATTTGCTTTCTACTTCACAAACAGGCAAATCTACTGGTACAACAACACTACAGTCTCATTTTTCAAGCCTCTTTCTGGTGATTTAAGAGTTCTTCTACCTCTGATGTAGTCATCAGAAGATCATCGGCAATCTTCTCTACGCTCTCGCCCCGCTGGTATTTGCCCGCTGCAAGGTTTGCAAGCCCTTTTACAATACCTTTGTCGATTCCTTGTTCGATTCCTTGTTCGATTCCTTGTTCGATTCCTTGTTCGATTCCTTTCGCCAGGGCTTCCTGATAAAGTTCTTTTGACCGATAGGTTAATACCTTTCCTCCCATAACTTCAGCTACCTCCTTTTCCACATTTTTATATTTTGACGCCAGTTTTTCCACAACAGTACGAGACAGCTCGCATAGCGCTCCACCTGTGACTGACCTCATGCGTCCGTTTTTACATTCCTGATCCAGCATTTCTGCCACCCTCTCGTATTCTCTTCTCAGTTTTTCAAGACGTTCTTCATCGCTGTCGATCTGCGACAGTTCTTTTTCATACCGGAAGATATAAAACGGAATCAGCATCCATAGACGCCGTTCAAAAATATCCTCCAGTGTGTAATTTTTTACTTTCAGAATCGGAATGCCATATTTTAATTCTTTCCTGGCTGCACGGATGCAGATTTTCAGTTCATCCGGCGTGTTTGGATTGCTTCTTAAATAAATTACCGCGGAATCAGGGAAATCTACATACAACATGCCTTCCCTGTATTCTGCGTTTAATAACGCGATCTGCGTGTCATACTCCCACATCCGAATTTCCATCGTTCCGTCCGGCGTGCTCTGGCATTCCAGATGGTAATATTTCGATATTCCTTTTAATGAAATCAACGTCATGTTGGAATCCGTAACCCGCTTTTCCTTCTTCCCGTTCGGATTCCTGATAAATATCTCATTTGCACTCGACAGTACCGCTTCCTGACCTGTGTAATCCGTTCCAAACAGTTCATTGATTAATGGAATCACCAGCTCCGGGCAGTCCTGCAGCAAGGTTCGAAAAGCATCATCATAAGGTGTATTGATTGTTTCCATCGTTTGCCTTTCTGGTTCGTTCAGCTTTATTCAGTTTTTATGTTTTATTCAGTTTTTTGTGAAAGCAAAGGAAACGCATCTGCCGCTTCTGTTCATTTTCACGGTATTCACCAAGGTTTGCGCGCTTAATCTTCGGTTCATTGACTCACGGAAATCATTCGCCGATTCTGGCTTGAAAAGATAGAAGAAAGCCGGATACACCGCTATACGATGCTCCGCTTATAATAGATTACCTGATTTCCCGATTTCTAAAATATTCCTATCAGCAGGAACTGTAACTTTATTATACAAAATACTTTTTCCAAATTCAATCTGTCGCCATTCGAATTTATAAAAACTTTACAACGTATGTTACAGTTCACTCATGGTTTCTTGTGGGCAGATTCCATGCTCGCATGAGAATCTGCCCACAAGAAACCACGAAGGGAGCGCCATTTTATGAGCAAAAGGAGCTGCAAAGCAGCGAAAAGCATCAAAGATGCGTTTTTACGAATGGCGCGTGTGAACTGTAAACATAACATATGACTGCCGCGCAGGGAAATTCCCCTATACGGCAGCCATTTTTCAGTCTGTATTTTCTTCATACAATAAACTGCGTTCCTCTCCGGACAGACGCGGCACATACCAATTGTCGTCCGGATCATCCAGTGAGGAAACAATTTTGTTGGACACATACCGCACTGCAGCCGCAGCATTTTCCGTCGGGCGCACGGTCACCTCATGAACGAACGCTCTGGAACTTCCGAGATAGGGGAAAACAGCATGCACAGTGAGCGTTACCGTCCCGTCGTCATTTTCCTGAAACGCTGTCACCTCCGGGTACGGATGCTCCGGGTACTCTGACTCATAAAATCCACGCGGATAATATTCATATGTGTCATCTTTCTCCCGGTAAATCGTTTTTTTGCGCAGGATATCTGTTTTTACATTCAAAAACTCCTGAATAACCGATTCGAACTCTTTTGACGGAATTCCGTACACTGTGCTGTTTCCAGCATTTTTCCCACTCTGCCACGGGATTTTCCGATGATATATCTGCGGATAAAAAACATCGAACAGATCATAAAAGTCCAGCTCTCCGAAATCCGTTTCATCCCAGTCTGTCAGAAACAGGTTGTTGCATTCATAGCCGACCGGCAGGAGCGCTTTTTCGTTCCATTCCCGGCAGGCTTCGTCCAGAGGCTCCACCCGCAGCGCCGCATATTCCTTAACGTCGCTGAGCGTCATCACATACATCTCATCCAGCACCCCGGTTCCGGAAAACATCAGATAACCATCCTCCGTATACGACCAACTGTCCGCTGTAAAATGTTCTTCCGTCTTTTTGCGCATCATTTCATCTTCATAATGATAATAATTTCGTGTCACATCGAGATTGCCTTCTGCCGCCTGCAGCTCGTACTCCACAAAGCCACCGTTCCAGTCAACTTCGACAATTTCTATCTGCGCCTCCTGCTGATCCGTCGCCCGCCTGCAGAAACGCTTTACCTCTGATGCCCGCACCATATCGACCCTATTTTTCTGGTCTACTGCAGGATATCCGTTTTCTCCAAACTGCTTTACGATATGTGCAATGGTCTCTTTTTCCCCGAGCCGTCCGCTTCTGCCTGCTTCCCGATACAGCTCAAGACAAACATCTTCCATCCGTATTTTCGGCTCTTCATCCTCTTCCAGCACAATCACTGTTTCCGCTTCGGTATCCACATCCTGCCAGGTCTCTCGGGACGGTTTTCCACAGCCCTGCGCCACAAATGGCAGGATAGTGCACAGCGCTATTGCATATGTCAAAAATCTGCGATGCTCTGCGAATTTCTTTTGTTCTGTCTGCATAGTTCTGCCCATCTTCCTCAGTTTCCGTCTTTCGTCGTAATTTCCATCAGCCTGTCTTCTTCGTCGTCTACGAAAGGATTTACAATTTCCTTCGCATCGACGCATCCCATGTTCTGATAAAAGGCGATCGTGTCTTCCGACGGAATTGCAGAAAGGAACAGTTTTTCCGCGCCGAGTTTTTTTGCATATCTGCATGCTTCCTGCAAAAGCAGCCTTCCTATTCCATGCCGTTTAAAGCGGTCGTCCACAAAAAGCAGCAACAGATTCGCATAGCTTGCCGTTTCACCCGCAAGATCTCCTCCTACGCAGCAAAAGCCTGCCAGCTGACCTTCGGGTAAAAAAGCCGCCATTACCGTCCCTCCGTTCTGAATTTTTTCCCGCATATATCCTGCAAGCCAGATTCTTTTTTCCGCATCCCATTCCCGCAAAATTGAAGCATCTTCAAGCTCCCATCCGGCATCTGTCCTGACCCATTTTCTGGTAATTTTCTGATGGTGCGCAAAATCTTTTAGGAAATCATCGGGGATGGTGGAAGCTGTAAAATTCGTAACCGATAATTTATTAAATAAAGCCATTCGTGTCTCCTGTCATTTGAAAATCAGAAAACAGGGCAAGAGTCCTGCTCTCGCCCTGCGCTTCTTATTCATGACAATAGAATGCTCGCAGAGCGTGCATTCTATTGTATCGCAATTGCTTTTTCGATCTCCGCGTTCACCCGTTCTCTTAAGGCTAGCAGCCATTCTTTTTCTTTGGGATAGCGCTTGAAGGTGATCGGTTCATCCGTTCCTTCTGCGATGATTTCACAGACTCTTTCCCTGCCGACCAGCGATTCCAGCAGTTCAAACGCACGCACATCCTGCATCACCTGCTGCATCAGCATCAGACGGATAGATTCCTCCGGTACGCCGCCCTCGCCGGGATAAACCAAAAATGCATCGCCGGACGGAAATGCTTCTCCCGCGTCCGTTACCGCATACGGATTGATGTGCTTGATCGAATACTGGCTGTTATAAAAGTTAAAGCCCCAGTGCAGAAATCCACTGATTTTATACAGATACAGCTGCACACCGAGGATTCTGGTACGCGCAGAAGGCATCGCCATGAACCGATTGGAAACCTCCTTCCACTGTCCGGTGCAATAATAGGTCCACAGTCCTTCCATTCCTTTTTCCAAAAACGGCTCCATGCAGTTTGTTCCGGGTGCAAACAGATCGACCAGGCCTTTTTCACAAAATCCAACGTCAGAAAGCGCATCAATCGTATGAAATCCCTGAATATAGGGTAGTACCATTTCCCGCGCTTTTTTATAATCCTCTAAAATCTCCTCGCCGGGTTCATCTGAAATATGGAAAAAGACTTTATCCTGCAGTCCCTGTTCTTTCAGGAAATCTGTCAGTGCAGTCAGATATTGTGCCAGAAAGTCCGCATATTCCGGGCTCTGTGCATCCGTGTGCCAGCCAAACTTATGGCGAAGCGTGCCGTCCTCCCAGACCATAATCTTCGGTGCGCACTTAGCGCCCCACTGGGTAAACAGATGCGCCATTTCAAAATGCGTAATTCCGGCAAAGCGGCAAATTCCGATCCAGCGCTCCAGTTTCGAAAAATCGAAGCTATAGGTATCACCGTCCTTGCGGATGTCCAGCAGCTGAACCGTCGTGCGCTCGCCGCCGACCGCAGTGTCCAGAGGCGGTGTAAATACGGGTGTCAGAATCGTATTGATGCCACGCGCCGCATACAGGCGGATAAAGTTTTCCAGAATCTTCCAGTGTTCTTCGCTGAACGGTTTTACATGATAATAGTCTGCCAGACAGTCAGAATGGAACCATTCCGTATGCAAAAGCTTCTGCGGCGGAAGCGACGCATCGACCACATGCAGGTCTGCTTTTAACGTCTCTTTTTCTCCGTCCTCAGTTTCCGTTTCGATCATAATGGCATAGTCCCCGCCTGCAAGCTCCGCATCGACCGTCACATCCAGCCACAGGCTGCGCCACTGTCCGGGTACTTCTTTTGTCAGATATTTTTTGTCCGCGCCATCGCCCTCTGTATCCAGATCGCGCAAAAGATCCGGATACATCCCGGGTACGATGCGCAGATAGTTATCGTCCTGCTCCTTATGGCACGGATAAGCCGAAGGAACCAGCTCAACCCGGCGCAATCTCGTCTCAATTTTTTCCGGCGCTTTTACGGAAACCTTCCAGTAACGTCCCCAGTCTGCCGCCCCAAAATATGCAATCACACAGGATACGGTTTCCCGATGCAGCGTTGAAAGGCGAATGCTCCCCTGTCCATCCGGTGCTTCCTCTGCGAACACCTTTGTCAGCGTGTCCGTAATTTTCCAATTGTTCCCCATGAGTTCCTCCTTACCCCCTGATTTTGTATACGCTGTCTGCAAATTCAGTCAATATGAGCGCTTTTTGCGTCTGCACTAAGCGTATCATAAAAAAGGCAAATCGGCTATGGTTTCTTTTGAAAGGTCTTCCATACGGTGTCCCGAACAGCTTCCACGAACGACAAAACAGGAAAAGCTTCTTTTTCAGAAGCTCACTCCTGCCAGATCATAAATCCTGGCGCAGAGCAGTCTCCTTCATCATTTTTAAGCCAGCCGTTCTGTGCCAGAGCATCGTAATCCAGCACGATCCTGTCACGGCTTTTTGCAACCAGATCCGTAACTTCCACGGCTTCTTCCCGGCACAGATCCTGCAGATAAACTCTGCCTTCGACCGCCTCTCCGAGTTCAACTGTCAGGATTCCGAACTCACCAAATACGCCAATCGGTTTTACAAATGCTCCAAGCTTTACATTCAGGTCAGCTTTCGGTGTAAATATCTTTCGGTCTCCGCATGTTCGCGGCATAAATGCGATGCTCACAGTACCTGTCGCTGGATGGATACTGCAGGCAAGAAACGGAAGTTCTTCTTCTCTTGCAAAAATCTCTGGACAATCCATATTTCTCGTCAGAATAGCCGGCGCTTCCTGCGAAATCGAACGTCCCTCCGGAATCAGGTTTTTCAGCCAGCCTTCTCCTTCCGGACCGGAAAGCATCTCTGTCCAGTCTTTTCTGAGTCCGCCAAATGCTTCTGCCGAACTTTCCCAAATTCCAAACGGAGGTGCGATTCTCTGCCAGCGCAGCGCACGCTCTACTTCGTTCCACTTACGTCCAAAATCCAGGACGTCTGTTTCTGTGCCGCCCCAGCAGGGATGGCGCATCACGCCCATCGAACAGCAAAGTCCTGCTGCCAAAAGCGGTGCATCCTCTATATTCGGAATTCCTCTGCAGCCAAATTGCACTTCCCTGTCCTGGTCGAACATCTCCCAGGTTCGAGCAATCGTCGTGCTGTAGGTAAATTCTTTTACCACGTCATACGTCCGTACATAATCACTGATTGACAGCAGTTTCCCAACGCGTTTCCAGTGCTCCACTTTTTCATCCAACGGACCGCGACACACCGCATGCTCAATTTTCAGGTCAGGTGCATACTGCTTTACAATTCTTGTCATCATTTCTCTATAAGCTGCGTCACCACAATGATATCCCCAGTCTACTTTCCAGTAGTCCACTCCTGCTTTTCTGCACCAGATCGCACGCTCTTTCCAGTAATTTTCCGCCTCTTCTACGGAAAGCGGATGTGCCTCTTCCTCTCCGGTCGCATTGGCACAAATCCACAAACCAAGGCCACGATATCCAAGCTCCATTAGCTTGCAACGAAGCTTTGTAAGACGTTCCCATGGTTCTCCTGTAAAATCCGGAAATTTATCAGCATCCAGCACCAGACTGCCAAATACGCTGACCGCTCCGTTTCCGGGCACATCCTTCCCGACGTCCCAGCCGTCGTCCAGCAGAACATACAAATCTTGCCGTACATTTTTGAAATAGTTTCGGAGCATTCCGTCTTCTGCAAACAGAAAATCCTGAGTCAGCACATTGCGCAGATTTTTCGTATCCTTCCCGTCTTCCACGCTGTTTACGCGAAACTGCGTATCCCAGGTGCACCAATAGTTTCCTGTATCAGGTCCTTTTTGCGGAATCCCGTTCTTTTTTTGTTCTGCCATAATAACCTCCCTTTTTGCAGATCTCTGTAACGCAAACAGCAGTGTGAAAATAAACGGATAAGTTTACTTTTCACACTGTCTGTTTCTGATTATTTTTATTTCATCGCGCGGTCAACTCTCGCCTGCTGTACCGCAATCAGATCATCCAGTCCAAGATCTTTCAGATCCTGAATATAGCTGTCCCAGTCATCCAGGCTCTTTTCACCCATGATGAGTTTTGTCAGCAGTTCCTTGGAATATGTTTCAAGATCTGTGCTGATCTCGTTCGCTTTATTGATTTCCTCTACCGTAGGGATTGCCAAAACTCCCAAATCATGAAAAATACGATGATCCGGATCCTTGATACAGGAAATCGTGAAATCTTTCTTTGCTGTCTGATTGGTTTTTACACCGTTTTTCTCTGCAAACACTACTGTATTATCCATCTCTGTGCTCAGATCATTGTTCAATTTGTATCTTGGGAAAATGGAGCCGTTGCACCAGAGTGCCATGCCTACAGCATCTGTATTTTCCAAAGTGTTGTCCAGAGTATTGCTCATTTTCCCGTCCACCACTTCATAGCTTACACCTTCCAGACCATACTCTGTCAGATCCATAGATTCCTGTGTAACCAGATAGTCCAGAATCTTTGCAATCGCTTCCTGTTTGTCACTGCCTGCAGGCACTGCTGTAGCGGTCCAGCCCATGTTATATGCATTTGAGCCACGGAACAGAGACGTTTCTCCCTCAATTCCATCCACTCGCATTGGTGCAAACCATTGATATTCTGCTCCTTCCGGAACAGTAATGGCCGTTTCCTCCCACAGTTCTGTTCCCCACTGGGAAATTGCAGCCACCTGGTTATTGGCCATGTAAGTGCTGCCCTGACTATCATTCATCTTCAATAATCCGGCTGTGTAAAGTTTCTGCATATACTGGATATAATCCTTTACATGTTCCTGATACCAGGGAGATTCCACTTTATAATCTTTCTGATTATTGACGAACGTCGTTCCAACACCAAGTCCAAACCACTGCGCAACATCTGTAGCAAATCCACTGTAATCTGTCAGAAATGCCTCATCCTTTTGTCCATTTCCGTTCACATCCTGATCCTGAAATGCCTTTAAAGCTTCATAAACCGCGTCCGTCGTTGTCGGCATATCTTTTCCGACTGCATCCAGCCAGTCCTGTCGAATCTGAAAAGCAAGTATGAAATTGGTAGGTTTTCCTTCATAAGAACCGGTTTCATAATCTGTCAGCCAGTAGCACTTTCCGTCTTCCAGCGCAACATGTTTGAAATAGAACTGTCCGGCGTCAGAATTGATAAAATCGGTATAAGTTCCATCCGAATAGGTTTCCCAGATATCGCTGATCGACTGCAGCTGTCCCTGTTTAACCAGGTTTAATTTTGTCTTATCATCCAGAGGAGTAATGTTAATCATATCGTAATTGAACAGTTCTCCGCTCGCCGCCATGGTCTGAATCGTCGTATCAAACTGATCCGGCTCAATCAGATCCAGTTCCAACTTCACACCCTTTGCTGCCAGGTTTTCAGATAATTTATCCCACCGCTTGCTCTTGCCTTCTGTTGACCAGTCTTTTAAAGTGACTGTTTTTCCGTTCGCCCCAGTGTAAGTGTAATTGCGTCCCAGAATTTTTACTACAGTTAAATCGCCATTATCCGTATTGGATTGTGCCACTTCAGTTTGTGCTGTTGTAGCAGCATCACCGGAAGTCGCCGTACTATTGGCTGTATTCGTCTGTCCGCATCCTGCCATACCAGCTGCCAGCAGTACACTCATCGCTGCCGCTATCCCTTTTTTCCAACTCTTTTTCATTCTGCACCCTCCTTATGTCAGAATCTGCCGTCTTTGCGGTCATACTGTTGAACAGTTACTTTTTATTTTATAACCTCTCCGTGCCTGCAGTCACTTCACGGTTATTTCCCGGTTTTATAATTTTTATTTTCTATAAAATAACAGAATACTGTCACTCTTTTAATGAACCGAGCATAACGCCCTTTACAAAATATTTCTGGAAGAACGGATATGTAAACAGAACCGGCAGCGTCGTAAATATAATCATCGCATATTTTAACTGCGCACCAGACATCTGTTTTTTTACCATTTCCGCCGCCATCTGTGGATCCAGGACATCCGTTACCTGTCTGGTACTTTCTACCAGGATCCTGCGCAAAAACAACTGCAGCGGCTGCCACTCCGTTTTCGGCAAATATATCAGTGCATCAAACCAGCTGTTCCACCGTCCCACAATCGTATATACGGAAATAACCGCCAGGATCGGTTTTGACAGCGGCAGATAAATATTTGTCAAAATCGGGATCACTCCTGCGCCATCAATTTTTGCAGCTTCCCTCAATCCTTCCGGAATACTGGAAAAGAACGCTTTCATCAGAATAATATTCCAGATCGAGAAACATACCGGGAGAACCTGTGACAGCGGACTTCCATACAGTTTCAGCTTTGTAATCAGCAAAAACGCTGGAATCATACCGCCTGAAAAATACATCGGGATCAGCAGAAACATATTTACAAATTTGCGTCCTGCCAGATGTTTATACGTCAGCGGATAAGCGATTAGTACACTCGTAACCAGCATCAGAGCAGTCGTCGGAACCGTGTAGAGGATTGTATTCAAATACGCTCTCCACATTTCCCCGTCTCCGGCCAGCATTTTATACGCATCCAGCGAAAACCCTTTCGGGACCAGATAGACATTCATTTTTGCCGCATATTCCGGCGCGCTGATGGAAAGAATCAATACATAATACATCGGATAAACGGTCGCGATGCAAATCAGGAGCACCAGCACATACAGAAGTACCGTTACCGCCGGATTTCCTTCTCTGATTCTGTTTTTTGTTTTGCCTGTTTTCATGTTAATCTCCTGTTACCAAAATCAGTCTTTTCTTTACCATAACCCAAATCCTGTCAGTTTATCGCTCACTTTGTTTGCAATATAAGTGAGTACAAATCCAATTACTGACATGAATAACCCCGCTGCAGCCGTATAACTGTACTGCCCGCCTTCGATACCAATACGGTAGGTATAGGTTCCGATTACGTCCGCAACATCGTATGTCGCAGGGGAATATAAAAGCAGGATCAGATCGCTGTTTGTCCCGAGAATTCCTCCGATCGCCAGAATCAGGTTAATCGCAATAATATTTTTAATTCCAGGCAATGTGATGTACCAGCACTGCTGTCCTCTGTTTGCCCCGTCAATTCTTGCCGACTCATACTGGCTCTGATCGATCGATGTGATCGAAGAAATATACAGAATACTGCCAAAGCCGAATCCTTTCCAGACATTTGTGATCGTATAAATTGCAGGAAACGCCGGTGCCTGATCCCGCCAGTTCTGGTTCGGCAGCCCAAACACTGCAGAAAGGAAATTGCTGATCAGTCCCCCCTGATCGATAAAAGAAATCACCATGCCCGCTACGACGACCGTAGAGATGAAATAGGGCATATAGCTGGCTGTCTGCGCAATCTTTTTAAAACGGAGCCGCTTGATCTGGTCGATTAAGAGCGCAAACAGAATCGGGGCCGTAAATCCAAACAGCAGATTCATTCCACTCAGCACCAGTGTATTTTTAATCAGACGTCCGAAATATTTTCCTTCTACAAACCGTTTAAAATGCGTCAGGCCAACCCATTCCACTCCTTCACCCCAAAAAGGAGAACCTGGCATATAATCCTGAAACGAGATCACAAGGCCGAACATCGGTCCATAACAAAAAACAATAATCAGAAGAAAGACCGGAAGCATCAGTAAGTACAACTGGATATTCTCTCTGACAACTGCCTGGCTCATCTTTCCTTTCTTTTTTTTCGGTTTCCCCATGCTCTTTTTCCTCCCTTGCGTTGTTGATGGTTTTATTTTACTGGCCGCTCCTTCAGATCTCAATTTGAAAGTTTTTTGTTCATTATGAATTTTTTTTACTGCTCTGCATCCTCCATTGACACCCTTTCTTCTTTTTGCCACAATAAGGAAAAAGTGGAGAAAAGAGGTTTTAAAATGGAGTCATCTTTTAAAATATTACTGGTGGACGATCAACAGATTGTACTGGACGGTCTGAAAAAACAGCTCAACTGGTCCCGTTTTAACGGTCTCATCTGCGGCTGCGTTTCGGATGGAGCAGAGGCCATAAACTTTCTGCAGACCTGCCGTCCTGACGTTATCATCTCTGACATCAAGATGCCGCATATGGATGGAATTGAACTTGCCAGACAAATCAGCGAATCACCGATTTTATCCGGCATTCCTGTGATTCTTTTGTCCGGTTACCGCGAATTCGAATATGCCAAAAGTGCCATGCAGTATCATGTACAGCACTATATTTTAAAACCTGTCACCCGGCAGAAACTCGAACAGCTGGAAGATATTCTTACAGAATTATATAAAAGCAAGGAAGCCTCTCATCAGAAAATTCTTGCCCTGTCAGAAAGCAACTATCAGAAGGAACTTTTTGATGCGCTGCGCCATCACGATATCAGCTGCATTGAAGATTTTTTCCATTCTCCGCTTTACCATAACTGCATGAGCGATCCAAATCTCTGCAATTTGATGGGTACCAGGATTCTGACCACCCTGTATGACTATCTTGGGGAAATTCATTTTACAGAGCAATCTCTGCTCACTTCAAAAACACATACGCTGGAAACCTGGTATTCCCTTCCAAATCCGGCTTCCAAAGCAAATTATCTGGAAACTCTGTATTTTGATATTTTAAACCTGCTCTTATCACAGAAGAACAACAATACTTCCGCGCTGTACCGTTATGCGCTACAATATATCGACACGCACTATACTAACCCGGATTTTTCTATTTCTGCCATGGCGGACAATATGAACATCACGCTTTCCTGGCTGAGCACACTTTTCAAACAGCATGCCGGCAAAAACTTAAACAACTATGTAACGGAAAAGAGACTCGAGCGTGCCTGTCTTCTGCTTGCTTCTCCCTTATACTCAATCGGAGAAGTTGCCCATAAATGCGGATACGATGACGCTGGTTATTTTTCCTCGCTTTTCCGGAAAAAAATCGGGATGAACCCAACAGAATACCGTAATTGCCGTCTGTAATCAACCCGATATAGAAATCGCAATCTGCATCATTCTAGCTGCTGCATTCGGAAAGGAGATCTGTATGCGCCGAAAAATTTTTATTACATTGTGCAGCGTCCTGTCCGCTGTCTTTCTGACCTCTTATCTTTTTATATTTTTCCTGTTCCGTTCCGTCCTGTTTCAGGAGATCCGACAGCAGCAAATCAATCTGCAAAAATATAACGAAACCATTTTTACCAGCTATATTGATTCCTTCAGCATGGTTCCATTTCAGTTGGTCAACGACGAAGAAATCGGAGAACTCGCCAACACGAACAATAGTTCCTATCTGGATATGTTCCGTGCCCGGGAACTTCTGCGCAAAAAATTCAATAACTATCTCAATCAGCAGCTTTTTACCTCCAATCTCGACTGCCGTATTCTGTTTTACTTAAACGATACGCTTCCTATGGATTCCTATTGCGATGCCTATACGCTTTCTGAGCACGTTGCGCTGCGTACCTGTCAGGTTTATTCTTCCCGTCTTGTGAAAGATCAGGAATGGTATAAACGCACCGGAAAAATAACCTGGTCTCCCTATTTTTTCATCAATAAGGATACCGATGAACTCTGTTATTCCAAATATGTCTACAATTATGCGATAAATTCTTCCTCAGAGGGAATCGGAACTGTCGTGATCGCCATTCCGGAAAATGCTTTCCTCGAAAAAATTTCTGCCGGATCCATTACTCCGAACAGCAGATTTTTTCTGAGCAACGAATATCAGGAGCTTCTTTACGCTTCCAGCGAAGTTTCCGACAGCTTATTTCTCAGCGCGCTTTCCAAAAGCTCCGGACAGATCCTGCGCGATTCGACTTCCCATGAACGCTATCTGGTCAGTACTTCTTCCATGAACCAAGATCTTTTCCTCACCTTCCTGACCCCTCTTTCTGACATTGAGCAGATTGTAATTACCGCACTATTTCCCTATATCCTTTTTGTACTGATCGCTTTTTTCCTACTGATCTGTGTTTTGTATCTGCTTTCCCGCAAAATCACCGAGCCGATAATTTCCCTGGCGGATCTGATCAGCACCATCGAGGATACCAGAACCTTTCAGACACAACGGTTTTCGGTTTATCACGACGCGGAGCTTCAGGTGCTTTGTCACAGTTTTACAGCGCTGATTCAACGGGAAAATCTGCTGATGGATCAGATTATCGAAGAAAACAGGCAAAAACGTACCGCCATGCTCCACGCTCTGCAGGCTCAGATCAACCCGCATTTTCTCTATAACGCACTCGATATGGTCAGCTGGCATGCCCTCAGTAAGGGCGAAGACTCCATCGCAGACATTGTTTCCTCAATTTCCAATCTGATGCATTACAGCATTTCCCGTCCGGATTCAACTGCCTCCCTTTCCCGGGAAATCGAAAATATCCGGGAATTTATCCGAATCTATCAGATGGAACGCCCCTGCGACATCCAGCTGATCCCGGATTTCTCTCCCGAACAAGCGGATCAGATCCCGATCCCCAAGTTTACCCTGCAGCCTCTCGTGGAAAATTCGATTCTGCATAATGCGAATCTCGACCATCTCACCATCCGGATTCAGATTCACAGGCAGCCTGATTGCACCGAGATTTCCGTTACAGACGACGGAATCGGAGCAGATCCGGAACAGCTGAATGCCTTTCTGCGTTATGAAAACACTTCCCTGACCGTCAGCAGCGGTTTTGGAATCCGAAACGTCAATGAACGCTTACAGCTCCATTTTGGCAACAACAGCCACTTATCCTATCAAAAGGATTCCGACGGGCATCTGACCGCTTCCCTGTTTCTGATGTCGGCACCACTTTCCTGAAAGTACAGTCAGGCATTTTAAAAGCGCTTCACGAATTATTTTTTCTCCGTGAAGCGCTTTCTATGTTTTCTGGACTGCAAGCAATCCGCCATTATAGGAACCTTTTCCTCATTATTAAATAAACAGCGTGCATCCCTGTTTCCGGAAATGCTCGATTTTTTCATCCAGCACACGCTCTTTTATTCCGAACTTTTCTGCAAGACAGCTTTTACACAGAAACGACGTGCTGCCCCGGTTGACAAATTTCCGATAAGCTCCCCGATCCAGCTGGGTCAGCTCCTTTCCGCATTTCATGCAGGTGTCCATTACAGATCAACGACCTTGCAGCGGTAGACTGCACAACCATAAGGCTCCAAGGCCTTACGGACCGTTCCGTTGAGCGAAGGCAGATCTTCCCCGGTCCAGACCTCCTTCATCTGCAGAGTTTTTCCGGTGCTCATCGGAAGACCGACTTCGTCCAGATTCAGATTTGCTACTACGCTTTCGTCCTTTAAGTTGAAGAAACCGATTGCCAGATCGCCATTGGAAAGCTGTCTGGAATAAATGAGGACATCGTCTCCACTCCAGATTCCGTCCAGACGGATCGGCTGACGGCACAGAGGATCCTGATTGATCGCAATCAGCTCTTTATTTTCCAGAATCTTCTTCGTCTCTTCATTCATATTACGGATATCGCAGCCAATCATCAGCGGAGAGCCAAACAGCGCCCAGATTGAATAATGCGTTCTGTACTGAACGTCATTGCAGCCGCTTAACCCAACGTTTCCTTTGCCGTACATGCCTACAACCAGCATATCCATATCATTAAAGCAGCCGACGCTATGATACGGATGAAGCTTTGCCTGCTGTTTGGTCAGATCCTTGATCGATTCCCAGCTGTCGAAAATATCGCCGGTGGAACGCCACATGCTCGCGCCGGTTTCCTTAATCCATTCATGCGTCTGATCTGCGCCCCAGGAGCATGCGGAAAACAGGATATCCCTGCCGCAATTTTCCAACGCGATGCCCATTCTGCGGTATAAATATTTGCCCGGAATGATGTTGCTGTGATAGCAGTAATCGTATTTCAAAAAATCCACACCCCAGGATGCAAATGTGTCTGCATCGATAAATTCATGCTCGAAGCTGCCTGGATATCCGGCACAAGTCAGGTTGCCCGCACAAGAATACATACCAAATTTCAACCCTTTGGAATGCACGTAATCCGCAACCGCTTTCATACCGTGGGGGAACTTCTCCGGATCTGCAATCAGACGTCCTTCCTCGTCTCTCTTTCTTAAAGACCAGCAGTCATCAATGACCAGATACTCATATCCGCAGTCCAAAAGCCCCTGCTCCACCATTTTGTCCGCAGTTTCCATGATCAGTTTTTCATTGATATTCTCACCAAATGTGTTCCAGCTGTTCCAGCCCATCGGCGGCGTTAATTTTACCATACCCCTTGACCTCTCTTTCGTTATCCGTTATCGTAATTGTAGCATGACACTTTTGTTCTCTTCCATGGGTTTTTGTTGCAAATACATGGATTATTTATTCACGTCAGGACAATGCCGGAGGTATGTGCCCAAAGGCCGCTGCAGACTGCCTGCAGGATGTTTTTAGACGTCATCCCCGGCATCCTGTAAATCAGGAGGTCTCTTTATGAATTCATCTGTTTTTGGGTCCGATTCCCAGCCCGGTCTCACCCTGCTCGCCACAGGCAGGCAGGACTGCAGCGATCTGCATTCCTGGGGACCCGGCGTCCGTCCGGTCTATATCATCCATTATATTCTGCGCGGGCAGGGCATTATCGAATATCATAAAAAAACTTTCCCCGTTCACACCGGCGAAAGCTTTCTGATTTATCCTTATGATACGATTCGCTATTATCCTGACCCGGGGAATCCATGGGAATATACCTGGGTGGAATTTACCGGAAAAGAAGCTGCCTCTCTGCTCGATCAGACCGCCTTTTCCCCTGCCGCGCCCGTCTGTCCCACGATCTGCCCTGCCCGGCTCCGACAGCTTTTTGCTGATCTGCAGCCCCTCGACCTTTATCACCAGAACCGCAATGAAGCAAATGGCATACTCCGCACGCTGCTCGGTCTTTATGCCGATTATGCCCCGGCACCCGGTCTGCCCGACTCTCCTGCTTCGTCCCTTCTGGCAAATGCAGTTTTTCTGATCCGCTCCAATTTTCATCATGAGTACTTCCATACCGAACAGCTTTGTCAGATGCTCGGGGTCAGCAGAAGCACGCTCTACCGCGCCTTTCAATCTGAACTGAACATTTCTCCCGGCGAATTTTTATCGAATTTCCGCATTCATCAGGCATGCCGCCTGCTCGAGCTCGGCAATTCCGTCAAAACAGCTGCTGTATCCTGCGGCTTCTCGGATGCTTTTTACTTCTCCCGGGCATTCCACCGACGTATGGGCGTCTCACCGTCAGATTACCGCAGGCAGCCGCAAAAGCAGGACGCTGGAAGCGAATATTCGCGGCTGGTGTTCTGACCGGCGGAACGCACAGCCATGCGCTGCGGCACGGTCTGCAGGGCGACCTCTCCAAGTACAGCGCAGCGCCTCACCAACGCCGTTCCGTCCAATGCGGTTTCGCGCGCTGCAGCGTCTTCTGCCCCGATCAGTGGCTCTGCAGCTTTTCACCTGACCTCAAAGCCTTCCTCATAGCAAAGTTCGCGGTCCTCCTCTTCCACAAACTCTACGACAATCCTGCCACGCTGACTGATACGCTCCACAAACGAGTCTACCAATTTGGCCTGTCCCTGCAGCTCTGCTTCCACACGTCCATCCGTTAAATTTTTCACCCAGCCGGTCAGCTGCAGCTCTTTTGCCAGACACAGCGCGCTGTAGCGAAAGCCCACCGCCTGCACGCGTCCTGAAAAATAAATATGCTTTCGGATGCAGCCGGCTTTCTTCAACTGCTCCCGCTCTGTCTCCGAGAGTTCGCTTGCCAACTCTGCATCCCACTCCTCTGCGCATTTCGCTTCTGCAGACGGCTCTGGTTTTCTTCTTCCAGCTCTGGCAAAGAGTCTTTCCCAAAAGTCCATATATTTCCTTTCTCCTTTGTGGTGCGGTCCGGAATATGCCCGTACACAGTCCGTAAGTTCTGCGCTGCGTTCCGACATGTCCGCAGACTGCGTTCTGTCTCAGGTTTTCAACCGTGTCCGCAGACTGCGGAAAAAATCTTTCAGCATCTGGCTGCATTCTTCTTCCAGCACGCCCTTAAACAGGCTGACCTGATGATTAAATGCCGGTTCCTGCAGCAGGTTATAGATTGATCCTGCGCAGCCTGCCTTTGGATTCATGCAGCCGATCATAACCTCCGGAATTCGCGCCTGCACGATGGCTCCGGCACACATCTGGCAGGGCTCCAGCGTCACATACAATGTGCAGTCTTCCAGCCGCCAGTCACCCAGCTTTTTGCTCGCCCGCTTAATCGCTGTGATCTCCGCATGCGCCAGTGTGCTTTTGTCTGTATTTCGTCGATTATAGCCCCTGCCGATCACCTGTCCGTCATGCACGATCACGCAGCCGATTGGCACTTCGCCGAGCGCTGCCGCTTTTTTTGCCTGTCGGATCGCATCCTTCATATATTTCTCATGCGTTGGGCGCTTTTCTTCCTGCTCCCGAAGCCACTGATCTTTTTTCGCCTGCTTTGCAGCCTGCCGCGCCGCTTCTTTTTCCTCTTCTGTACGGATTCTTGCCATAATTGCTCCCTGTGTTTCGAATATAAAATGTCAGCTTTTCATGATCTGTACCGAGAACGCCCAGAAATCTGCTGAATGTTTCCAGAAAAAGCATACCAGCCCCTTTTCATTCCCGCAAGTGGGTTTTTGCTGTCTGGCATTTTTCCGATCATTGCTCCCGCCGGTTCGACCACCCTTGCTTAAATCTCCACCCGCTTCATATAATACCCGTAATCACCCGGCGATGCGGATTCTTTTTCACCCTCAAAGGCTTCGAATCCGAACATTTCCGCCACCATTTTTTCCCGGTCATAGAAATTGCCGGGCACACCGATATAATACTGCCATGCATCCTTTTGCCGGATTCTGCCCAGAATCAGATGACGGTAATTATAGTAGCCGTGCAGCAGAAAACTGTTATGTACCAACTTCTGATATTCCTTACACAGAACCACAAAGTCCTTCGGCGCAATGGAAAGATATTCCCGACTGTCGCGGAACGGATGAATTTCCGGATACATCGTGCACAGCTGCTCCCATTTATCCGCGCTGCAGACCGGCTCACGCGATGGAGAGGACGGCGATTTCGGCGCAGCGGAAGGAAAAGGAATCGTCGGCTCGGACGCTGACACAAATGGCGCTTCCGGAGTGGGCTGCCGCTTCGTTGCTGCGAGCTCCTTCGCCATAGCGGATTGCTCTGTTGCCGCGGGCTCCTTCGACATGGCGGACTGCTCTGTTTCGGCAGGCTTCTTCAACATGGCGGACGGCTCTGTTGCCGCGGGCTCTTTCGGTGTGGACTGCATTTCCATCTCGCTGCCGCGCCGCTCCGGATACGGAATAATTTCTCCAGCTCCGGGCTGCCGGGGTGAATTTGTCTGCGATGACCGCGCCTCCATCTGTTGGGACTGATCCCCTTGTACCTGCGATTGCTGCTGCAGCTGCAGCGTCTCTTTCTGTGCCGGAATTTCGACCGGTTCGTGCCAGTTTGCAATCAGCATTCTTTTTCCGGACAGTAAAATCCGAAGCTGCGCAGTCTGCTGCCAGCTTTCCTCCCGGCTGTTATCCAATTCGCCCGGCTCCGGCATCCGCCACACCATGCAGCAGTTTCCGTTGCCGCCCTGCAAACTAATCCTTCCGACCGTTCTCTCATGTTCTTCCTGTAACCGAAACTCCCCGCAGTCCTTGCCCGGAAGGTTTTTAACTTTTACTTCCATCCGGTTGTGTCCGTTTTGTTCCTCTATTCTGACAAATCCGGCATTTTTGATTTTTACGCCGTCTTCCAGATAATCCAGATATGCGATTTGTTTTCGATATTCCGCCATGCCTGTCCTCCTTTTTCCATCCCATTCATTTTTCAGAAAACCTGATAGTAACTTATGCCCCTACTCTGCATTTTATGATTCCAGTTCTGTATGGGTTGGCAAAATCATATATTCCGGTAACAGATATTCCCGCAGGATCGTATCCTTTCCCGGTCTGAAAATGTCCGGTGATTTAATCTCTGCAGAATGGAGCTTCCCATGGCAAATGTTCTCGCACATCTTTCCTCCATCCTCATTCCTGCCGTGATCTTCTTCATCATCGGCTATGGGTGGATTCATAAATGCAATCTCTACGACGACTTTATAAACGGCGCAGCGGACGGTCTGAAAACGGTCGTCGGCATCGTCCCAACGCTCATCGGGCTGATGATGGCAGTCGGGATTCTGCGGGGCTCCGGGCTGCTGGATCTTCCGGGAAAGCTGCTGCAAAAATACGCCGCTGGCAGTTCCATAAGCGGTATGTTCCCGGAGTTTTTCCCGCTCATTTTCATCCGCCTGTTTTCCTCTTCCGCGGCGACCGGGCTGGTGCTCGATATTTTCAAAACCTACGGGACAGATTCTCTGGCCGGACGCATCACGTCGATTCTGATGAGCTGCACAGAAACCTGTTTTTACACGATGTCTGTTTATTTTATGACGGCGCGCGTTTCCAAATCCAGATATACGCTGGCAGGCGCGCTGTTTTCTACCGCCGTCGGTGTCGTTATGAGCGTGCTGCTGGCATACCTGATGTAAATTTCCACAAAAACAGCGGACAGCTGCGCATCGAACGATGTGTGACTGCCCGCCTGCAAACTATGCTTCTGTTCAGCATCCAAATGCTATATCAACAATCTATCTTCGGTCCATCCCCCTGCAAAAAATCACTGCCGCAAACGTACTGACAAGTGTCGCCAGCACCGCAGGACCGACCACTGCGGCGGGGCTGGCGCTTCCGTACTGGCTGCGATAGGCGATCATGTTGACCGGAATCAGCTGCAGGGACGAAATATTTAAAATCAGGAATGTACACATTTCATTGCTCGCCGTATCTTTTGGAACGTTTTTCAGATACCCCGTCTGTCTCCGTTTTTCTTCCAGCTGTGCAAGATCCTCCATCGCCTTTAATCCCGCCGGAGTTGCCGCCCAGCCAAGTCCGAGGACGTTTGCAACAATATTGGTGGAAATTGACTCCCGCGCCGGATGATTTTTCGGAATCCGGGGAAATAAAAACGACACAAAAGGGCTGATGCCGCGCGTCAATGCAGCAATCAGCCCCGCCTGCTGTGCGATTTTCATCAGACCTGTCCAAAGTCCCATGATCCCGCACATCGTAATACATAAATCCACAGCTTCCCCGGCACTTTCCAGGGCGGCATTGGACACCGCCTCCAGATTGCCGGTAAAAGCTCCGTATAAGATTCCAAGAACAATCATTCCTGCCCAGATTGCATTCAGCATCGCGTTACCCGCTTTTCTTTCAGCCTATGCAAAACAGGAAGGCGTTATGCCTTTCCCTCCTCGATCGCAGCTTTGCGGCTGTTGATCCTACGGATAATTTCCATATCGAATTTAGGCTTTCTGCTATAGGTATAAAGACCGTTCATTTCCTGCTCTACATCGTACAGCTGGGTGTAGCAGAAGCCGAACATCTTCGGATTGTCCAAAAGCACATCCGTCAGACCCTTATAACGTGCAAGAAACTCTTCCTCGGTTCTGGGTCCGTCGCCGTAGCCCCAGCTGTCCTTGTTCACGCCCTCAACATCCCACTTGATACCGCCGTACTCGCTGATAAATACCGGAATATCGACAATCTGTTTCTGTCTCGGCGCATGGTTATCCCATGCCAGAATGCCGTCCTTTGCATAGCTCTCATAATGACTTGCGAACTCTTCCGGGTTCTGCTCGTAGTCGTGCAGATCGTAAATATCAGTAATGACATGGAAATTGCCGCTGGTATCGATGCAGGGTCTGGTCGTATCGTAGAGCTTCGTCATCCGATAGACAATTGCCAGAAGGTCGTCATCCTGCTTGCGCCCTTCATAATCCCATGTCTCGTTAAACGGGCACCAGCCGATGATCGCAGGATGATTGAAATCCCTTTCAACCGCTTCCATCCATTCAGGCAGGAAGTTTTTCAATCCATCCGGTGCGCTCGGATCCATCCCCCAGTTGCCCTGCTCGCCCCATACAAGATAACCCAGACGATCGCAATGATACAGGAAACGGGGCTCGAACACTTTTTCATGCAAACGCGCGCCGTTGAAGCCTGCTGCCATCGACAGCTTCACATCGTTTTCCAGCGCTTCATCGGTAGATGCGGTATAAATGCCGTCCGGATAAAATCCCTGATCCAGAACGAGTCTCTGGAACACGGATTTTCCGTTAATCAGCACCTTTTCTCCGGAAATTGTGATATTGCGCAGTCCGAAATAGCTGTGAACAGTATCTTCCCCAAAAGTAATTGTCAAATCATACAGTCTGCCTGCTCCAGCCTCCCACAGATGCACTTCGGAAAGAGGCAGCGTCACAACAACATTTCCGCCAGCAGTTGTGGTTTCCGCTTGGCCACAGCGTCTTCCTTCATAAAACGCTTCTGCGCGGAACGATCCGTCGCCGACGGTCACCGCCTCGATCGTAAGCGTGCCTGCTTCCACGTTCGGAAAGAAACGTGCTTTTTTCACATAATTTTCCGGCACGAACTCAAGCCAAACCGTCTGCCAGATACCGGTGGTTCTGGTGTATTCACAGCCATGGGAATAGTAGAGCCCACTCTGTTTGCCATGGGGCTGTTTGCCGCTTCTCAAATCGTCCTCTGCGTATACGGCGATATCGTTTGCACCGGCCTGTACATAAGCCGTGATATCGAATGTAAAAGAGGTATAACCGCCTTTATGCCGTCCAACCTCTGTTCCGTTGATCCATACGCGCGCATCATAATCCACCGCGCCAAAATGCAGCAGAACGCGTCCTTTTACCTCCACTTCAGTCAGTTCTACGGTCTTATGATACCATACGGCATCCATGTAATCCTTATAGCCGATTCCGCTCAGATCGCTTTCCGGGCAAAACGGAACGATAATCTTTTTCTCCCAATCCTTCTTTTCATAAAAACAACGGTCTACGCCGCTTTTACCAAAGTCGAAAGAAAAATCCCATTCTCCGTTTAAGTTTTTCCATGTGCTTCTTTCCCACTGAGGAAGCGGATGCTCCGGTCTGGGCATTGTGTTCATAATGATAGTTCCTCCTTTTATAAATCCCTGCTCTGTTGTTGTACCTGAAAAAGGAATATTTTCAGGCATCTGTACTTTTTCAGAATACACTCACACAGGCCTCCGAACAATCAAGAAAACACCATAAATCCCTGTAAAATTGCACAATCCTCTTTTTCCGTCAGATGCCCTCGCCATCAAATGCAGGAATAAAGCTTTCCTGCGCCGTTTCTTGATCCTGAATAAAGCCGTTTTCGATTCCGTTTTCTATCGCGAAATCAATCAGAGCTTCGTATTCGTCCTCCGTCAGACGGCGCTGCAATCCCGTAAGGCAGGCGCTTTGCGCGAGCTTTGGCAGCGTCTTCTCCAGCACAGACGGAATCGGCGTGTACTGATTCATCAGACTGATATAAATCCGCTCCCCATAGGTTTTTAACAGATAGGAAAGCACTCTCTTCGAATCTGCCTCCTGTCCCGGCAGGGCAAGATGCCGCACGATAACGCCTTTTTTCATTAAAAATTCTGTGTCCTCGTCGGCTTCTTCACATGCGTCATTCATCTGCGGCGCTAAAAGCAGCGTCCCATCCGGCGCTGCAAAAACCGGCTCGCCGACCTGTCTGACCATCTCTGCAATCGCCGCTGCTGCTGTTTCAAAATAATCCGGCGCATTCGAAAGCAGCCCGGAAAGCGCTGCAGATTCATATTTCAAATCGGGCAGATAAATATCCACAAGCCCGTCCAGCAGCTGCAGCGTGCTGACTTTTTCATAAGAAGAGGTATTGTATACAATCGGGATCCGCAGTCCCTCCCGCTTTGCCGCCCGCAGCGCCGGAACAATCAGCGGTACAAAATGCGTCGGCGTCACGAGGTTGATGTTGTTCGCGCCCTTTTCCTGCAGTTCCAGAAAAATTTCTTTCAGGCGTTCCACCGAAATTTCCCGTCCGGCTTCTCCTGCCGCAATATCGTGGTTCTGGCAAAACACGCACCGCATCGAGCAGCCGCCAAAAAACACTGCCCCCGAACCTGCCGTGCCCGAGATGCACGGTTCTTCCCAGTAGTGCAGCGCTGCCCTTGCCGCCCGCAGCGTCCCCGTCTGCAGGCAGTAGCCGATCTGCCCCGCCATACGGTTGACGTGGCAGTTACGCGGACAGAGTGTGCAGTCTGTCAGCAGCTTTTCCAGATTTTCCGGCAGCGACAGAGTCCCGCTGTTATCCTTTTTGATCGTTTCCACGTTTTATTTCCTCTTTCTCTTCGTCTTGATACAATTCCATTCCCGGGAATGAAAAAGAATGTGCCTTGGCACATTCTCGCGCCGAGGCGCGGTTGCTTTAGCAACCATCTACCCCTGCGCCGAGTGCGCATCCTCGCGGAGCATTTTTATCGTATGGAAACGAAGTTTCCTATACGATAAAATAGAATCCTGCAACGCAGGATTCTACGCCTGCGGCGGGTCGCGTATGCGACATTTTTCCTCTCCGCCGCAGTGCGATCCTCGTAGAGCGTTTTTTATCGTATGGAAACAAAGTTTCCTATACGATAAAAAACGCCCGGAGAAATTCTCTTCCTCCGGACGCCCATATTCTTCCGGGCTTCTCCCGAAAGACTGTTCTCTTTTTCAAAGACCGTGCGGCACGCTTCGAACCGAAACCCATATCCGTTACCTTTACAGTTAACTCCGCCAGGCACCCTTGCGGCACACGGGAATTTCTGTTTAGTGCTGCTTTGTTCCCAACCTGACACGGTTCACAGACACCCGTTGCGCAAGACCCAAACTTCATCGCCACTTGTAAAGGGCAGCAATATGAGCCAAAAGCCCTCGGCGTACCATCACCCCTGCTATAGCGGATTTCAGGTTCAGGGGGCCGCTGCTCCCCCGGCTGCACGGTGGTTACAGTATAATCATTTTCCTGAGATTTGTCAATCAGATTCCGTTCAGCTCGATCAGTTCCTTCACTTCCAGCAAATCCTGCACACAGTAATCATAAATCTGACGAATTTCCTCGTCCGGCTGTACCATATCCGGCACCATAACCGCCGTCATTCCCGCAGCCGCAACCGCACGGATTCCGTTAAAGGAATCCTCGATTCCCATCGCATTTTCCGGCAAAACGCCGACTACCTCACAGGCTTTTAAATAAATATCCGGCTCCGGCTTACTTTTTTCCACCATATCACCGGAAACAATTTCCTGAAAATATCCGCTAAGGCCGGTGCGCTCCAGATGCTTTCTGACAAGCGGGCCTTTCGTAGACGATGCGATCGCCGTTTTGATCTGCTTTTCCTTCAGATATTCCAGCAGCTCCCTTACCCCCTTTTTAATTGGAAGCTCCCGTTCCAGACTCTCCTGAAACAACGCCATAAACCGTTCCCGATATTTTTCATAAGGAAAGGTTCCATTCGGATACCAGGGCTCCTCCGTCTCCATAATATGTCTGCGAAGTGACGCTTCATTTCGTCCGCAGCCGCCATAGACTGCTTCCTCCGCCAGCGTAAGTCCCAGCTGCTTTGCCGCCTCAAAACAGCATTCGCAGCTCATTCGCTCCGTATCGAACAGAACGCCGTCCATATCAAAAATTACCGCTTCCAGCTTTTTCATTTTAATCCTCCATCATACCAGTCCCATTGTCCGGAAAATAAACAGCCATCCAGTCATCGTCAACGCAGAAAACAATGTTGTCAAAACAACGACGCTGGATGTCAGCGTGCCGTCGTGTCCCATATTTTTCGCCATAACAAAGCAGCTCACCGTGCTGGCAGAGCCGAGCATCACGATCAAAGCAATCAGATGCTCATGCGTATAGCCGAGCATCACGCCAATTGGAAGAAAAATTGCCGCCAGACCGATCAGCTTGATAAAGGTTGCAACAATCGCCGGTTTGATTTTTCCGGCAGCCTGCTTTAAATCGAACGAAGCACCCAGCGCCATCAAACCAAGCGGGGTCGCCAGAACGCCGACATTGGAAACCGTTTTGTCCAGAATTTTCGGCATCGGAAGGCGCAGTCCCGACCAGATCATACCGGCTAAAATACCGAGTATAATCGGGTTTGTTACAATTCCCTTTCCTGTCTTTAAAAGCAGCGCCTTGTCCACTTTTCCGCGCTCCGGTTTTAAAACCGACAGAATAACGACTGCCATCACATTGTAAAGCGGCACGGTTCCGATAATCATCAGCGGCGCCATTCCGGCGTTTCCATAAATGTTCTGAATGATCGCGATTCCCATCAGCGCCGCGCTGCTCCGGTAAGACGCCTGCACGAACTCGCCCTGAATGGATTTATCTTTTAATAAGATGGAAATCAGGTAACAGATCCCGATTCCGAGAAATGTTGCAGCAAAACAGTACGCAACATAACCCATATCCCAGACTTCCGCAAGGTCAACTGTCGCCAGATCTTCAAACAGAAGCGCCGGCAAAGCCACCTGAAAGACAAATTTATTAAGGCGTTTTGTAAAAAGCTCGTCTATCCAGCCGGTTTTCTTAAACAGACACCCCAGCATCATCGTCAGAAAAATCGGTACCGTCGCATTCAGACAAAAAAGGAGATTTTCCATTCTTATAAAACCGCCTTTCCGGTCAGGTAAAAGTTCGACCATGCCCGGTTCCCTACAGCATCCTTTAATTCTACTCTCACAAACGTTTCATGCGGTTGGATCTCATAAACGGCTTCTTCCACGCATTCCCCGACTGTCGCGCGATCGTCCGACCATACCGCATCCGTGAAAAAGACGATTTCCTTCACCGGCGTGCTGTGCACGATCAGACTGTTATCCTTTTTCTCAATCCAAAAACGAGGCCCCTGGGATGCATAAAAACGCCCCTGAGCAATCGCTTCCAGGATTGCATCGCGGCTCAGCTCATCCGCCTGCACCATCAGGTAAGATTTTGTTTCGTCGCCTGTGTACTGATGCGCGTCGTCCGCTGCCATGCAGGGCAGCACATATCCCTGCGCTGCCAATTCATCCAAGATGATGCCCGAATAGGGTCTACAGTTCCACGGCACGCCCGACGTCGTATTATAAATCTCGCAGCCGTCCAGATCTTTTAACAGACGCACCTCGCTCGCCCGGTTCATCGACCACGCCGGATGTGCCAGAATTGCAATGCCTCCGGCTTCATGAATCCGATCGATCATCAGCTGTGCCTGCTTTTCTTGTAATTCCGGTCCTTTTTTCAGCTTCGGCTCCTTCTGCATACCGATTCCGACGACATGATAAATGCCGTCCCGGACATTGTTGCCAACGTCATATTCTGCCCCGCTCAAAAGCAGAAAATTTTCCTCCCGGCGCTCTTCTCCCATAAACCAGTGATCTGTCAGGGCAAGAAAGTCGTAGCCTTCCTCTCGATACAGTCCGATAACTTCTTCCGGCGACAGACGGCCGTCAGAATTGGTGGAATGAGTATGGAGATTTCCTTTATACCATTTTTTTCCGAATTGATCTGTTATCATAGATTCTTTTGTTCCCCTTTTCTTTTTGCTTCGATCCGTGCTCCCACACCGGGAGCCTCGTCATGTGATTCCCGTTTGAACACTTTTCATGCTCTCATCGTAGTGTAGCATGACGATTTTTGATCTGCAAGTCCTGCTTTCCTGTTCCGTCGTATCTTCCTGAGACCTGCCTTGCATCTTTCTCCTGTTTTGCTTATAATAGGGATGAATACGTCCCCATTATTCGTTTTAGGAGGCACTATGGATTCGAAAGACCTTTACAAAGAACTGGAAAAAGATAACGCTGCCCAGATCATTCTCGCCCTCTCAAAGCTCTACAACCAACTGCGCCAGCAGCGGCTGGTCAAATGGGTAGAAGCCTATCCGGAATACTGGCACATGCTCTGTAATCCTGCTTCCCCGGAAACGGCCCGAAGCGTTACGCCCGAAATCGCCGGGCAGGTAATGAAAACACTGCAGGAATACGATCAGACCGAGCTGCAGATGGTCTGGCTCTTCCGCTATGGAACGCTGCTCGATATTTTTGGAAATGCTACGGATGAAAAGATACAATAGAATGCACGAGAATGCACGCTCTGCGAGCATTCTATTGTCATGAATAAAAAACGGCGCATATTTTTCCAAAAATTTTGCTATTCTATTTTCTCCCAAAATAAATTTGAAATTTTTTACGAAAAAGCTTGCCAAGCAGAAGAAACTGTGTTATTATAAATTTCGTCGCTGAGATACATCAGCGAGAAAGAAAATGCGACAGTAGTACAGTTGGTAGTACGCCACCTTGCCAAGGTGGAGGTCGCGGGTTCGAGCCCCGTCTGTCGCTCTTCTAAAAGGTCAGTATACAAATAGAATGCACGCTCTGCGAGCATTCTATTGTCATGAATAAGCGGTTTCCGAGGATTCGGAAGCCGCTTATTTTTCGCATTTTCCATCAGTAACAACGTTCCGAAAATCAGATTCCATCTTTCCTCTCATTTCTGCGCACACTTTTTGCGCATACCGAGTTTGCGTCAAGTGCACGCAGACACAAATCTCGTTCTTCCCCCACATTGACAACTAACTATAGGAATGCTAGAATAATTTGGCATAAGGCATAATTGAATAAATGCGTAAGGTGTCAGACCATATGCGTCTGGTGAAAAGGGAAGCGGGTGCAAATCCTGCGCGAACTCGTCACCGTGATTCGCAAGCGACGGCTTATTACCACTGGGAAACCGGGAAGGGAGTCGAAGCGTCAGAGCGTTCAGTCGGGAGACCTGCCTTTCGCAGTACAGGAATGAAAAGTTACCGTTCATTCATGCCACGAGAAACTGGCAGTACGAAATCTGCAAAATCAGAAACAATTCTGGTTTTATTTTGTTGCGCTCCGAGATTCGAAGCTATGGCTCCGCTCTATGGAGTTGATTCAGCGATCCAATTTTGCACATTTCGCCCTTCTTCTCTTTTTTCAACGGCATCTGAACGAAAATTTCCCGTATCACTCATTTATCGCCATATCCACACACTGTTAGGACAAAATTTTATTGTCCTCTGATACCGGATTGCCCGACGCCCGTCGTTTCTGCAATCCGAACCCATTCCCAAGGAGGAACTTATGAAAAAGAAACTGATCGTACTGATGTTATCCATGTCGATGACTGCTGCGCTGGTTTCCGGATGTGGCTCTACAGCTGAAACCGCTGTGGAATCCACCGCAACTGAAACTGTGCAGGAAACTGCGACGGAAGCGGAAACCGCTGACGCAGAATCTGACCAGGAAGCCGCAGACAAAGTAGCTGCCCTGATCGACCAGATCTATGTTCAGGAAAGAAACGATAACACCGATGAACAGTGTGCCGAAGCAAAGGCAGCATGGGATGCACTGACGGATGCTCAGAAAGAACTGGTAGAAGGCGAAAATGCCGATCCCGATTATTTCGGAAGAGATACCGGCGACGCTTCCAAGGATGATCCCTTAAACGCAGATGAGATCGGGGAAAACGAACTGCTTGTTGTAAGCTTTGGTACTTCCTTTAACGACAGCCGTACAGAGGATATCGGCGGCATCGAAAAAGCACTGCAGAAAGCATATCCCGACTGGTCCGTAAGACGTGCATTTACTGCGCAGATCATCATCAACCATGTGCAGGCACGGGATGGTGAAAAAATCGATAATATGGATCAGGCACTGCAGCGTGCTGTTGATAACGGTGTAAAGAATCTGATTGTACAGCCTACTCATCTGATGCACGGCGCAGAATATGATGAGTTGAGCGAAGCGGTTGCAAGCTACAGCGACAAGTTTGAATCCGTATCCATCGCCGAGCCTCTTCTGGGCGAAGTGGGCTCTGCAGACGATTCCGTAAACAGCGATAAAGAAGCGGTTGCAAAGGCAGTTACAGCAGAGGCAGTAAAAACTGCAGGATACGAAAGCCTTGACGCTGCAAAGGAAGATGGAACTGCTTTCGTATTCATGGGACACGGAACCTCCCACACCGCAAAAATCAGCTACAGCCAGATGCAGAATCAGATGAATGTCCTCGGATATGACAATGTATTCATCGGCACTGTAGAGGGTGAACCTGAAGATACTGCATGCGAAGCAGTGATCGAAAAGATTCAGGAAGCCGGCTACAAAAAAGTGGTTCTCCGTCCTCTGATGGTTGTTGCCGGCGACCATGCAAACAATGATATGGCTGGCGACGATGATGACTCCTGGAAGAGCCAGTTCGAAGCCTCCGGCGTATTTGACAGCATTGAAACCCAGATCGCCGGTCTTGGACAGATCCCTGTCATCCAGGATTTATATGTTTCCCACACACACGCTGCTATGGAAGAGCTCGGCACATCGGCTACATCCAGCTCTGACACTACAGATGCTGTCCTGGAAGATGGAACCTATGAAGCAGAGTTCAAAACTGACAGCGGCATGTTCCATGTAAATGAAGCAAACGACGGAAAAGGTGTCCTGACTGTAAAAGATGGACAGATGTCCATTCACATCAGCCTGACCTCCAAAAACATCGTAAACCTGTTTGTCGGCAAGGCTGCTGACGCAAAAAAGGATGGTGCAGAGCTTTTACAGCCCACCACTGATACCGTAACCTACGATGACGGCACAACCGAAGAAGTAAACGGATTCGATGTTCCGGTAAAAGCGCTGGATAAAGACTTTGACCTCGCCCTGATCGGAACCAAGGGAAAATGGTACGATCATACCGTCAGCGTTACCAATCCGGTAAAGGTTGACTAAAACCCAAGCCTGCTCCGACAAAACACACTAAGTTTATACAAGCATTAGAATTCCCGTAAAGTGTGCATTCTAATGTCATGAATCCAAAAAGACCGCAGAACCCGTACAAACAATGTGCACGTTCTGCGGTCTTTTTTGTTTTCTATGAACCCTGTAGAGCGTTTTTTACAGTTCTACACAGCATGCGCCGTCCTTCAGCTCAGCCTCAAAGGTCTTTCCAAGGCAATGAACCTGTACGCGCTGATAATGCTTTTCATAGCCATCATGAACACAGGCTACGGTCAGCTTTCCGTCTTTGAGCTCACAGTGATACTGATTGTATACACCGTCGCGGTATGCGAAGCTTTCGCCGTCATCCTGGAAATGATCCCAGCTTCCTTCTCCGGGATACACTTCCAGCATCAGCACCTGATCGGTATCCTTCTCACCCACGTAATTCTGCTCCGGCCATACCGGCAGCACTGCGCCTGCTTTTACATAGAGCGGGCAGGTATCCAGCGGAGCATCCCGCAGGATCCACTGTCCCTGATCGCCGGAAATCTTTTCTCCTGTCCAGTAGTCATACCAGGTTCCTGCAGGCAGATAAACCATCTTCTTGCGATCGCCCTGGGTTACAACAGGCGCAGCAAGCAGATTCGGGCCTGCCAAAAATTCTGTATTGCACTCCTTTGCCACCTCATCCTTTTCATAATGAAGCACCAGGGAACGCATGATCGGCAGTCCGGTCTTTTCTCCGGTAAAGAACAGGTCATAATAATACGGGATCAGATGATATCGAAGCTGCGCTGCTTTCCGGTAAATATCCACGGTTTCCTGATCGAATCTCCATGGCTCCTGATACCGTGTTCCGATTGCGGAATGATTGCGGAATAACGGAGAGAAGCATCCAACCTCTACCCAACGGCACATCAGCTCTTTTGTACAATCCGAACCGAAACCGCCCACGTCTGTACCGACAAAGGACATTCCGCTCATACCAAGGTTGCACAGCTGCGGGATCGCCATCTGCAGATGCGCCCAAATGCTGTGATTGTCGCCTGTCCATGCTGTGCTGTATTTCTGCGTGCCGGCATAGCAGGCTCTCGTGATGACAAACGGACGTCTGCCGTCCCGCTGCTTTAAGCCCTCGTAGGTTGCCTTTGCCATGTTATGGCCATAAACGTTGTGCATTCTCGCGTGGTCGCTCTTTTCGTCCTCATCGGTAAACACAACGTCCTGCGGCAGCTCCCCGCGGAAGCTTGCCGGCTCATTCATATCATTCCATACACCGCGGACGCCTTTATCTACAAGGAACTGCTGATTCTCGCCCCACCAGTCACGCACTTCTTTTTTGCCAAAATCCGGATAAACCGCATCTCCCGGCCATACTGCATTGACATAGATCTCACCCTCCGGTGTCGTTGCAAAATAGCCGTTCTCCACACCTTTGTCGTAAACAGAATATCCCTCTTCCAGCTTTACACCGGGATCGATAATCGTCACAATCTTGATACCATCCTTCGCCAGATCAGAAATCATCTTTTCCGGATCCGGATAGCGCTCCTTATCCGGTGTCCAGGTAAATACCTTGTAGTGATCCATATAATCGATATCCAGATGAATGACATCGCAGGGGATTTTGCATTCTCTCATGTGGGAAACAACATCCCGGATTTCTTCCTCAGACATATAGCTCCAGCGGCACTGATGATAGCCAAGGGTCCACTTCTGCGGAACCGGAACCGTACCTGTCAGATAAGTATAATTGCCAAGCACCTCCGGCATACTCTCGCCGGCGATCAGATAATAATCCAGATTGCCGTCTGCAGCGCCATACCAGTAATATTCCTCCGATTCCTTGCCCATATCAAAGCAGGATCTGTAGGTGTTATCATAGAACAGGCCAAACACTGCATTTTTATGTAAAGTAATAAAAAACGGAATGGATTTGTAGAGGGACTTGAAATTGTCCATCTGCGGAGCCGGATCATCCGTATTCCACATCACATATTCATAGCCGCGCTTGTCCATAAAGCCGGTCTTATCCCCAAGTCCGTAAAAGGCTTCATCACCCTCAAGCTGTTTGACAACCTCTACCGCTTCCGTGCGCTGCTCCTCTACATTGTGTCCCTCTGCTTCTTTTAACGCCTTCAGTTCATCACTCAGACCGGCACAGATTTTTCTGCTGCCCCGGTAGTCCCGGCACAAAACAGTGCCGTCCGCCTTATAAAAATCGACTTTGAAATCATCGTAAATCCGTGCAGTCACTGCATTTGTGGAAATTTCTACGGCGCCGTCTGCTTCTGCCGCCGTAAAATCAACTGCAACAGACTTGTCTCCCTCAATGGCCTTAGAGCGATGCTCTTCACTCACCACTCCCGAAAATACATTGAAAATCTCCGGTGTGAGGATTTCCACGCGTCCTGTTCGCTTCTCAAACTGAAAAACGACACGATTCCCCTGCTTTTCCCAACTGCATAATTTTCCGAATTCCATCAGTCTTTTTCCTCCTTTACAGAGCTGTCTTTTTTCTGCTTGGGTTCTGTTTCTGTCTCTGTTTCTTCTTCCGGATCCTTCGGTTTTTCATCCTCCTGCAGATCTTCCCACATCACTCTGCCGTAGACAATATTCTGCTTGCGGATGGAATCTGCCAGCGCCTTTGTCAGGTCACTCTTTATCAGTCTCCAGCGCCAGTTCGTGCCCAGCGTTGACGGGAAATTGATTCTTGCGCTGTTATCCAGTCCCAGATAGTCCTGAATTGGAATGATACAGGTATCCGCCACAGAAGCGATGGTGGTACGAACCAGCTCGGATGCCAAAACCTGTTTGCTCTCTGTAGGACGGTTTAAGTATGCCCGCACCATCTCAACCTCTTCCGGTTTAATGCTGGACAGCCAGCCCAGGATCGTCTCATTGTCATGGGTGCCGGTATAAGCTACGCAGTTATGCTCATAATTATGCGGCAGATAATCACCCGCGCCGCTGGAATCTCTGGAATCGAATGCAAATTCCAGAACCTTCATATTCGGATAGCCGCTTTCTTTTACCATTCTGCGGACAGTATCCGTCACATAGCCCAAATCCTCTGCGATAATCGGTTTTTCACCGAGACGTGCCTTGATCACCTGAAACAGCTCAATACCAGGACCTTTTTCCCAGTGACCGTTCACCGCGGTTTTGTCCTTTGCAGGGATGGAGAAATATTCATCAAAGCCTCTGAAATGGTCGATTCTGACAACGTCATACAGTCTAAAGCACCAGGAGATCCGTGTTACCCACCAGTCATAGCCGGTATTTCTGTGATGATTCCAGCGATACAGCGGATTGCCCCACAGCTGTCCGTCCGCGGAAAATCCATCGGGAGGACAGCCTGCAACTGCGGCGGGTTTTCTCTCCTGATCCAGCTGGAACATCTCAGGATGTGCCCAGACATCTGCGCTGTCATATGCCACATAAATCGGAATATCGCCAATGATCTTCAATCCCTTATCATTGGCATATTTTTTCAGTTTCTGCCACTGTGTAAAAAACAGATACTGAAGCCATACATAAAAGCCGATTTCTTTTGAATAGTTGGTCTTGTAATACCACATCGCATTATCCCAGCGATAGCGAATATCCTCTGCCCACTGATCCCAGCTGTTTCCGCCAAAAATATCCTTCACCGCCATGAACAGACCATAGTCATCCAGCCACCAGGCATTTTCTGTCCAGAATGCTGTAAACTTCGGGTCAGGCTTCTCCAGGCTTCTCTCATATGCCAGCTTTAAGAGCGGCATTCTGTTTTCATACAGTTTTCCATAATCAATATCTCTGGCCGCTTTGCCGCAATCGCAGGCTTCTACCTCTTTTCTGGTCAGAAACCCGGCCTCCACCAGCTCCTCCAGATCAATAAAATACGGGTTGCCCGCATACGTAGAAAAGGACTGATACGGGGAGTCCCCATAGCTTGTCGGTCCCAGCGGCAGAATCTGCCAATACTGCTGTCCTGCCAGCTTCAAAAAATCCACCCATTCATATGCTTCCTTGGAAAAGCAGCCGATCCCGTGCGGAGACGGAAGACTGAATACCGGAAGCAGCACGCCGCTTGCTCTCATACCTGTTCCCTCTTATCTTCCTAATATTGTAATAGACACCGGTTCTGCCCATACAGAACCTTCCAGTTCTTTCATCTGCTCTAACTGTGTGTCTCCTTTTATTTTAAACCGTGTTCCATCTGTAAGCAACTGCCACTTGCCCTCCAGGGCAAAATAATTTTCAGAAGGCTCCTGTTCCGGATCAGAACATTTTCCGCCCGGAAGTCGAAATTCCACAGCTTCCTTCTTCGCGTTGTAAATGATAAACAGCTCCTGCCAGGGCGCAGCGTTGTCTATGCTGACGCTTTCTGCTGCAGCCTCCGTCCGGATGGTAAAGGCTACGCAGCCTTCCGGTGCGTCCACAAAGGAGATCTGATCCAGCACCTCCAGGCTTCTCTGCCTCCATGCCGGAAAACTCTTTCGCAGCAGAATCAGACCGCGGTAAAACTCCGCCAGATCCCGATATTCATGCATCCGGCTCCAGTCTAACTGATTCACCTTCGCCTCGGAGCGATAGCTGTTGTCGTCACCATATTTCGTACGCGCCGCTTCCTCTCCCGCCTGCAAAAACGGAATTCCCAGGCAGGTAAAATAAATTCCCGCGGCAAGACGGTTCTGCGCCAGAGCTGCTTCATTGTATGCGCCAAAATCCGGCTCCATGCTGTCCGTCAGCGTATGCACCAGCTTGTCCCACAGCGTATAATTGTCATGGGCTGAGACATAGGAAACGGACTGCTGTGCAGACGATGGCTGATAACCGCCTGCTCCGTCGCAGAAGCCAAGCACACTGGAACGGATTTGAGTCTCCAGTCCCTTTGCTCCATTGACAAATCCAGTCTCTTTCACTTCAAAAACACTGCCCTTAATGCTGTCCCGAATATCATCATTGAAAAATCCGATTCGATCAGACAAAAGTGCTGCGTTGCATTTCAGCGCCTGCTCATACCCTGGCTGGATCGCAGTCTTGCCTGCTGCCCAGGGTTCGCCATACATCAGAATTTCTTTTCCACCCGGCAGGCGATCCAGTGCCGCACGGATCTCATTCATTGTCTCCGTATCATGCAGTCCCATCAGATCGAACCGGAATCCATCCACATGGTATTCCTTTGCCCAGTAGCAAATACAGTCGATCATATATCTGCGATACATCCTTCTCTCACTTGCAGTATCGTTGCCGCATGCGGAGCCGTCTGAAAAGCTGCCGTCTGCCTCCTGTCTGTAAAAATAATACGGAACAGTTTTCTGGAAAACAGAGTCTATGCTGAATGTATGGTTATACACCACATCCATGATCACCCGGATTCCCGCGCGATGCAATGCCCGGATCATTTCACGGCATTCCCGCACCCGTACTTCTCCATGATACGGATCGGTCGCATAGGAGCCTTCCGGTACAAAATAGTTTATCGGATCGTACCCCCAGTTATACTGGAGCTTCTTTCCGGTTTCATCTACCGAACCATAATCATACATCGGTAATATCTGGACATGAGTGATACCCAGCCATTTCAGCCAGCTCATGCACGTCGGGTTTCCTGTATTTCCATCCAGACAGGTATCCTTTTCTGAGAACGCTTTATATTTCCCTCGATTTTCTTCCGAAACACCGCTTTGAGGATCGTGGGAAAAATCGCCTACATGCACTTCCCAGACAACGGGTGCCGGAGCCTTTGGCAGCTTCTCCTGATCCTTGTCCCAGCCCTCCGGCTCAGCTTTTTTCAGATTGATCACCATACTGCGCTGTCCATTTACTCCGGCGGCCTTTGCGTAAGGATCTGCAGTTTCCTGTGTTTGACCGTCCGCCGTTACCAGCCAGGTATAATAAACACCTGAAAGATCTCCGCTTTTATGCACACGGAAAACGCCTTTTTCTGTGCGTACCGCTTCTGTCCGGTCAAAGGGCTCTGCTGCACCCTCCTCTGCGCTTCCTGCCCGATACAGCAAAAGCTCTGCCCGCTCTGCCGTCGGGGCCCAGAGTGCAAAGTCTGTCCCCTGTGTCTGATAAACCGCCCCAAGGTCATCGCCCCCATATTCATAGGCTTCTTCAAATTCCTGCGAAGAAAACAGCTCTCGCCATTCCCCCGGCGTCCGTTTCTGCGTTACATCTCCCATTTTCCTGCTCCTCCTGATCAAAAGTCATTCTCTAAAAACGCGGATAAGATAACCAGTTTATCCTTTTTATTGTAACAAAAGAAATGGAAGAACTGCAACTGCCCCGGCATGTTGAAATTCTTCCATTTCATATCAATTTTTTATGTTTTTTACAAAATCAATCTTTTTCTGTCGTTTTTCCGGAAAATCTGCTTTAGATCACCTTCGACAGAAACTCCTGCAGTCTCGCGTTTTTCGGATGATCGAAAAATTCTTCCGGCGTGTTTTCCTCTTTGATCCTGCCTTCATCCACAAACAGCACCCTCGTGCCGACTTCCCGGGCAAAGCCCATCTCGTGGGTAACGACCACCATTGTCATACCCTCGTGGGCCAGATCCCGCATTACACTTAAAACCTCGCCAACCATCTCCGGATCAAGCGCGCTGGTAGGCTCATCAAACAGCATAACATCCGGATGCATGCACAGAGAGCGAACAATGGCGATTCGCTGTTTCTGACCGCCGGACAGCTGTGCCGGATAAGCGTTTGCTTTTTCTGCAAGGCCGACACGTGCCAGCAGCTCCATCGCTTCTTTTTCCGCTTCCGCCTTGGACTTTTTTAACACCTTGATCGGTGCCAGCGTCATGTTTTCCAGAATCGTCTTATTTGCGAACAGATTAAAATGCTGGAACACCATTCCGATTTTCTGACGATATTGATTTAAATTGCTTTTCGGATCGGTAATCTCTTTTCCTTCAAATAAAATCTCGCCCGAGGTCGGCATTTCCAGAAGGTTTAAGGAACGCAGAAAGGTCGATTTACCGGAGCCGGAGGGACCTACAATAACGACTACCTCACCCTGGCGGATCGTCGCATCAATATGATCCAGCACCTTCGTCGGTCCAAAGGACTTGCAGAGCTGTTTGATTTCAAACAGAACCTGTTTTTCCTGTCCGTTATCGCTCATTGACACGCATCCTCCTTTCCAGTCTGCTGATCAGAGCTGAAAGTACACTCACACTGACCAGATAAATCAGAGCTGCCGCAAACAACGGCATATAAGGCTCATAGGTCTGACTTCTGACGGTATTCGCACCGTGCGTAACATCCGTCAATGCAATGTAACCGCAGATAGACGTCTCCTTTAACAGGGTAATGAATTCGTTGCCCAGGGCAGGCAGGACATTTTTAAATGCCTGAGGGATAATAATATACCACATCGTCTGCACATAGGTCAGTCCCAGGCTTCTGCCTGCTTCAAACTGCCCCTGATCCACGGACATGATACCGGAACGGATGATCTCCGCTACGTATGCGCCGGAGTTGATTCCGAAGGTCAGAATCGCAACCAGCCGCTTGCTGACATCCACAGAACCGAACACGATGTAATACATGATCAGCAGCTGGATCATTGCAGGGGTTCCGCGGATAACCGTCAGATACAGCTTACAGATCACATTCAGAATTTTAACCACCAGTGGAGGACGGTCCAGCTTATCTGCAGACGACCGCACCACTGCGATCAGCACGCCGATGACAACGCCCAGAATAACAGCGAAAAAGGAAACAACATAAGTTGTTCCCAATCCGTTGGTGAAATATTTCCACCGATTATCGGTTATAAAGTTTGCAATAAATTTGAGTTTAAAATCTTCCATATTATAATTGCTTTCCGATTATCTCTTGTAATTACTTTGTTACAATGATCACCTGGCTTGCTGTTGCATAGGTATCTGTGAAGTCTACGCTCAGCTTACGCTCATCTGTTACCGTCATGCCTGCTGCACCGAAATCAGCCTTGCCGGAAACAACTGCATTGACGATTGCATCAAATTCCATATCCTCGATCTTTAAGTCATAACCAAGCACGTCACAGACAGCCTGCGCGATATCAGGATCGATGCCGACAACCTTCTGATCCTCATAATACTCATAAGGCTCAAATGTCGCATTGGTTGCCATAACCAGTGTGCCGTTGGAACGGTCTACACCTTCCGGAGAGGTATAAGGATGCTGTCCTGCCTCATCACCGATGTAGTTGGAAACGATAGCATCCAGCGTGCCGTCTTCCTTTAACTGAGTAAGCGCTTCGTTAATCTTTGCAGTCAGCTCGCTGTTGTCTTTGTTGACACACATTGCATATTCTTCAGAAGAAAGCTCTTCGTCCAGAATCTGTAAATCATCATTCTTTTCCACAAAAGCCTTTGCGGGATTGTAGTCGATCACTACGCAATCGATCTTGCCCTGCTTTAATGCCTGAATTGCATCTGCGCCCTTGTTGAAACGTTCTACAGTAGAACCGTCGTTCTGTTCATATTCCGTTGCCAGCTGATCGCCTGTTGTACCGAGCTGAACACCGATCTTCTTGCCAGCCAGATCGAAAGCAGCGGTATCTGTGCTTTCTGCTTCTGTGGAGGCTGCTTCATCGGTCTCTGCAGCTGCTGTCTCTGCCGCAGTGCTTTCTGCTGCAGTCTCTGTTGCCTGTACTGTTGTCTCTGTGGATGCAGAAGAACCACATGCTGCCAGAGAAGCAACCATGGCTACCGCCAATACGCTTGTCAGTAATTTTTTCATTTTCATTTTTCTTCTCCTCATTTCTGCGCACGTTTTTTGCGCATGCCGAGTTTGTGTCAAGTGCGCGCAGACACAAATCTCGCGATTGAAAAATCTTATTTTTCAATCTTCTCCTCTGATGTCTCCTTATTATATCTTTAGATTTATTTTTAAAGACATCTTTAAACGGGATTTTCTTTTCCGTTGCAAATCCGTTTCATGACATCTATACTATCACACTTCCTTTAAAAATCAAGTATAAATTTTCACAAAATATTCACTTTTTTACCTCTTTCTTGTATAAATATTCACCTGTGTGTATATTATTCGTCGATATACATTCTATATGTATATTTATGTGTATTACACCTAGAAGCGCTCCACAGGCATCCGGGTCGAGGCTTTTGACTCCGACATCCTTTTACACAACCTTTACCCATTCCTAACCGGATCGTGATATCTTGCATTGCTCAAATGACTTATCATAAGTCTCGCAATGAGGCAGACAGCATATGGCTTCAGGCATTCACTATATTTCATTCATCAGCCCGGAACAGAATACTTCCGGCATCAAGGAGGAGAAACATTATGAAAAACAAACTGATCGCACTTCTTACAATGAGCGCACTGGCAGTTGGCACTCTGGCAGGCTGCGGCAATACTGCTGCAACAGATACTGCAGCAAGTGCAGCTGACACAGCAGCTGAACCCACCGTCGAGGCTGTCAGCACAGCAGCTGACGAGGCTGCTGACACAAGCGCAGACAGCGCAGACAAATATGCAGACCTTTCCGGTTCTGTCAGCATGTCCGGTTCCACTTCCATGGAAAAGCTGGCAAACGCAGTTGCAGAAAGCTTCATGGAAAAACATCCCAACGTGACCGTAACTGCTGAGTTCACCGGTTCTTCCGCAGGTATTGAAAGCGTCCTGGCAGGCAGCGTTGACATCGGTAACTCTTCCAGAAACTTAAAGGACGATGAAAAGAGCGCAGGTGCAGTGGAAAACATCGTCGCAATTGACGGTATCGCAGTAGTTGCAGATCCTGCAAACAAGGTAGAAGACCTCACAAAGGATCAGCTGGTTTCCATCTACACCGGTGAAACAAAGAACTGGAGTGAGGTTGGCGGAGACGATCAGGCGATCGTTGTTGTTGGTCGTGAGGCAGGCTCCGGTACGAGAGGTGCGTTTGAAGAGCTGCTGGACATCGCAGATGCCTGCGTTTACGCAAACGAACTGGATTCCACCGGTGCCGTTATGGCAAAGGTTGCTTCCACCCCCGGTGCGATCGGTTATGTTTCTCTTGATGTTGTAGATGATTCCGTAAAAGCTTTGAAGCTCGATGGCGTAGACGCAACAGAAGAAAATATTAAGGCCGGTAACTACGCACTGTCCAGACCCTTCGTAATGGCAACTAAAGGTGAAATCTCCGAGCAGAAGACCGAAGTACAGGCACTGTTTGATTACCTCAGCTCCGATGAGGGCAAGGCTCTGATCAAATCCGTTGGCCTGATCACAGTTGACTGACAACATTTCTTTTCCAAAACACTCCCTGCTGGATGCAGGCCCGGCAATGTCGGACCTGCATTTTCCGGTATTGTGTGCATAACCGCATGGGAGATAACCTTTGATGAAAGGCAGTCTTCTGCAGGCTGCCTGCGGAATGGAGATTTTTATGAATTCTATTATCGGCAATAAAAAAGCAAGATCCGCGGTAGAACAAACTGCTGAGATCATTTTTACCATCTGTGCATTTTTCGCCGTTCTTGCAGTCATTTCCATTACAGTTTATATGTTTTTAAACGGTACTCCCGCCCTTACAAAGGTGGGACTTACAGAGATCCTGTTTGGCACAGTATGGAAGCCAACCGCTGCAGATCCCAGTTACGGCATTTTATACGTCATTCTGACCTCCATCGTCGGCACAACCCTTGCGATCCTGCTGGGCGTTCCCATCGGCGTCCTGACTGCTGTTTTTCTTGCAGAAACAGCTCCGGAGCCCCTCTCTAAAATCGTCCGCCCTGCCATTGAGCTGCTGGCCGGTATCCCTTCCGTTATCTACGGTCTCCTCGGTATCCTGTTGCTGTGCCCTGCAATGTATAAACTCGAGCAGAAAATTTTTGCCGGTTCTGCGACCCATCAGTTTACCGGCGGTGCAAACCTCATTTCTGCCGTGCTTGTCCTTGCGATCATGATCTTGCCTACTGTTATCAATATCAGCGAATCCGCCCTCCGCAGCGTTCCTGCCAGCTTAAAGGCGGCCTCCCTGGGTCTGGGTGCTTCCAGGATCCAGACAATTTTCCGTGTAACAATCCCGGCAGCCAAATCCGGTATCGCAACCGCCATCGTCCTCGGTGTCGGACGTGCGATCGGTGAAGCAATGGCAATCAGCCTTGTATCCGGAAGCAGCGTCAACGCCCCTCTGCCCTTTCACTCTGTCCGCTTCCTGACAACCGCCATCGTTGCTGAAATGGGCTATGCAGCAGATTTACACCGTCAGGTACTATTCACCATCGGCCTTGTCCTCTTCGTATTCATTATGATCATTAACATGACCCTGAACAAAATTCTGAAAGGAGAAAAAGAGTAATGAGCACAGCTGCTATCCCCACAGAGCTTACGGCTCCCGGTTCCTCCAGTATTTTAAACAAAAAGATCCGGCCTTCCGATCTCATTCTCACCGTTCTGATCGATTTGGCTGCGGCATTTTCCATCCTTTTACTGATCGCGATTATGGGCTATGTCTTTTTCAGAGGCCTGCCCCAGATCAGCCTTTCCTTCCTGACCTCTGTTCCCAGCACCATCAAGGGAATCTTTGGTATCGCCGGAAATATCGTCAATACACTTTACATCGTTATCCTTACCCTGCTGATCGCAACTCCCATCGGTGTCGGCAGCGCGATCTACTTAAACGAATACGCAAAGCCCGGAAAAATCGTCCGGCTGATCGAATTTACGACAGAAACCCTTTCCGGTATTCCTTCTATCATTTTCGGTCTGTTTGGTATGGTATTTTTCGGAACCACTCTGGGACTTGGCTATTCTATCCTAACCGGAGCCCTGACCCTGACCCTGATGGTTCTTCCCTTGATCACGCGAAACACACAGGAAGCCTTAAAAACGGTTCCTGCAACCTACCGCAGCGGTGCACTCGGTATCGGTGCAACCAAATGGTACATGATCCGCACGATCCTGCTCCCCTCCGCAATGCCCGGAATTATCACCGGTATCATTCTTGCGATCGGACGTATCGTTGGAGAATCCGCCGCCCTTTTATTCACCGCTGGAAGCGGCTATCTTCTGCCCAAGACCTTTGCAGGATTTTTCAAAAAAATCTTCGAATCCGGCGGAACCCTTACGATCCAGCTGTACTTGAGCATGTCCAAGGCACAATATGACGCAGCCTTCGGAATTGCCGCTGTCCTGCTGATCATCGTCCTTTTTATCAACCTTCTGACCAAAATACTCGCAAAGAAATTCGATGTTTCCAAACTCGATTAACCGGAGGATAACGCAGACGCAGCAGCGCCTGCAGAATGGAGAATTCATGAGCAATATCAAAATCAGCACGAAGAACCTCGATCTGTATTACGGCGAAAATCACGCCCTTAAAAACATCAATATGAATATCAAGGCCGGAGCGATCACCGCCTTTATCGGTCCCTCCGGCTGCGGTAAATCCACCTTTTTAAAAACCTTAAATCGTATGAATGATCTCGTGGACAATGTAAAGATCACCGGTGAGGTCAAAATTGACGGCGAGGACATCTACGATCCCCACGTAGATGTCACTCTGCTGCGTAAAAAAGCCGGTATGGTATTCCAGCAGCCCAATCCTTTTCCCATGAGCATTTACGACAATATCGCTTACGGTCCCAGGATCCACGGTATCAAAAACAAGGCTCAGCTGGACGAAATCGTTGAAACCAGTCTGAAAAACGCTGCGATCTTCGATGAAGTCAAGGATCGCCTGAAAAAATCTGCCCTCGGTCTTTCCGGCGGTCAGCAGCAGCGTCTCTGCATTGCCCGTGCCCTTGCTGTTTCACCGGAAATCCTGTTGATGGATGAACCCACCTCCGCCCTTGATCCGATCTCTACAATGAAAATCGAGGACCTGATGGCAGACCTGCGGGAAAAATACACGGTTGTCATTGTCACTCACAATATGCAGCAGGCTGCCCGTATTTCTGACGATCTTGCTTTTTTCCTTGTAGGCGAAATGGTGGAATTCGGCGATACGAAGCAGATCTTTTCCCATCCGCAGGATAAGCGCACAGAGGATTATATCAGCGGACGGTTCGGCTGATCCTGACAGACCCTACCCGTTTTTTCTCTTTCCCAGCATAGGAAACAGGCATTACATTGCGATTTTTCATTTTAAATGGAGGTATCTATGACAACAAGAAAATTATACAGTGAAGAGCTGGTACAGCTTTCCGAAAGCCTGGAGGAAATGGGAAACCTCGTTGAAGCTTCCCTGAAAAATTTATTTTTTTCCATCGAAAACAAAGATATGCAGCTGGCAGGGCGGATCGTGGCCGATGACCGCAATGTCAACAACCTGGAGCGCAGCATCGAAGCTCAGTGCCTGATGCTCATTACAACCCAGCAGCCCATCGCACAGGATCTGCGCACGGTTTCTTCTATTCTGAAGGTCGTTACGGATATCGAACGCATTGGAGACCACGCCTCTGATATCGCAGAGCTGATTCAGCAGATGGATCACAAGCAGCTGGAACGCTATTCCGGACATCTGCAGCCAATGATCGCAGCTTCCCGGGAGATGGTACACGAGGCAGTCAGCGCCTTTGTCGCCCGGGATCAGAAAAAAGCGAATGATGTCATCGCTTCCGATGATATCATCGACAAGCTTTTTGATAAGGTAAAGAATGATATCGTTATCCACATAAAAGAAGATCGTTCCGATGCGATAGAGAGCCTCGATGCCCTGATGCTGGCCAAATACCTCGAACGCATCGGAGATCATGCGGTCAATATCTGCGAATGGGAAATTTTCCGGGAAACCGGAACCATTCAGAATACAAGAGTATTCTGAAGCTCCATCCGGCTGTCAACAGCTATTTTCACAATTCCTTCGCAATTTTTCCTCATAATCCTCACACTTTTCCAACACATTCCTCACAAATCCTTTTTATACTGTTTCTCAGATAAAGAGAAAGACCAATGGTTCAGCGTAAAGCTTAACGCTGAACCGTTTTTCCCGGCAGACTGATACCGATCAGGCAGCTCGCCGGCAGAATAAGAAAAGGAGTGACAGTTATGTACGAAAATGAAAACCAGAGCTTCGACAACAGAGAGCAGGATTATCATTATACCAATACCCCGGAACAGCAGGCACCGACTCGTCCCCGCAAAAAAAATACGAATGCAGCACGCATTGCAAAAAAAGCCGGTGCAATTGCACTGAGCGCTGTTTTGTTTGGCGGCGTTGCATCCGGTACCTTTCTGGGTGTCAACTACGCGGCAGGCTATCGGAACAATGCTTCAACAGCTGCATCCTCGGAAAGTGCTTCCGCTTCTTCCCAGACAGCGAGCTCTTCCAGCAGCCTGTTAAAGGCTACCACACCGGTCAGCACAGGCAGCGCAGCATCCTCCGGAAGTCTGGACGTCTCCAGCGTTGCGGAATCCGTTATGCCTTCTATCGTATCCATCACAAATAAATCTGTACAGGAGGTACAGAACTATTTCAGCATGTTCGGCTACGGCGGTCAGGCTCAGGAGGTAGAGAGCACCAGCGTTGGTTCCGGTATTATCATTGGGAAAAACGATACGGAGCTGCTGATTGTCACCAATAATCACGTTGTGGAAGGCGCGGATACCCTTTCTGCAAGCTTCATTGACAACTCCGTTTATGAAGCAACCATCAAGGGTACAGATTCCGACAACGACCTGGCAGTCATCGCCGTTCCGCTTTCCAGCATTTCCGATGATACAATGTCCCAGATCACAGTGGCTGCAGTGGGCGATTCCGATTCCTTAAAGGTCGGTGAACAGGTTGTTGCCATCGGCAACGCACTCGGCTATGGTCAGTCCGTTACAACCGGCATTGTCAGCGCCACAGACCGTACCCTTTCCTCTTCGGATTCCAGTGACAGCAATGCCCTCATTTCCAGCACTGTTACCACAAAAGAGACACCTACCTACATCCAGACAGATGCGGCCATCAACCCCGGCAACAGCGGCGGCGCACTGGTCAATATGAAGGGTGAGGTGATTGGTATCAACTCTGCAAAGCTTGCCAGCACAGAGGTGGAAGGCATGGGCTATGCAATCCCCATCACCAGAGTATCCAGCATCATCGAAGAGCTGATGAATGAGACAACCAGAACCAAGGTTGCTGACAGCCAGAAATCCAGCATCGGTATCGCAGGCATCACCGTGGATTCCAACATCAACGCAGCCTATGGCATCCCCGCAGGTGTTTATGTAGCAAGCGTTACTCCGGGCAGCGGTGCAGAAGCGGCCGGCATCCGCAAGGGTGACGTCATCACAAAATTCGATGGTAAGACCGTCAGCACCATTCAGGAGCTGAAAGAGAAGCTGCAGTACTACGCAGCCGGAGAAGCGGTTTCTATTACGGTACAGTCTCCCGGCGAGGGCGGCATTTATACAGAAAAGGAGCTGACCATCACCCTTTCCTCCGCACAGAGCTCTGAAGAAAGCCAGTCTACTGACAACACACAGGCCGCTCCTGAAAAAGGAAACGGAACGCACAAAGCAATGGGCTATAAGAACTGAAGCTGACAATAGCTTATTTAAAAAAGAATCCTGCGAAGCAGGATTCTCCGCCTGCGGCGGGTCGCAATATGCGACATGCTTCTTATCCGCCGCAGTGCGATCCTGCATGTTATAGGAAAATTACGAAGTAATTTCCTATAACATGAAAAAGCCGATCGGCATGGAAGAAAATTCTTCTGTGCCGACCGGCTTTTTTTGTTCGTTACAGCTCACTCTTCCTCTTCTTTCTCCGGCAGGATCTTGCTGACCAGTGCAGATTCCACTCTCTGATCCTCCATTTTTTCCACATGAATATTCAGTCCGTTGACCTGCACATCAAACTGACTGCCATCCGCAGGAATGATCCGTAAACAGCTGAAGATCATGCCGCCTAAGGTATCATAATCAATATCCTCCGGCAGATCCAGATCCAGTGCTTCCGCAATGTCCTCAACATATGCGCCGCCGGAGATCCTCCACAAATTATCCTCCAGCTGAACAATTTCCGGCGGCTCCTCGGAATCGAACTCATCGTAAATATTTCCGACGATCTCCTCCAGAAGATCTTCCATTGTAATAACCCCCGCCGTCTGTCCGTATTCGTCGATGACGATGGCCATATGGATTTTTCCTTTTTGCATATCCCGGAACAGGTCATCTGCATGAATCGTATCCGGTACAAAATAAGGCTCTCGCAAGAGCTCCTTTAACCCTGACGGGCTGTCCTCCTTACGATCCAGAAGATAATCCCTGGCATTCAGAATGCCTATAATATCGTTAATATCTTCATCATAAACCGGATATCTGGATAAACCGCTTTCCCGGATCGTCGAAATGATGTCCTCGTCCGCCTCATCCAGCGAAAAACAAACCATATCTGCTTCTCTCGTCATCGCATCCCGCACCGAAATGTCGTCAAACCGGAACACGTTTTGAATCCACTCCTGCTCATCGTGGTCTATCGTTCCTTTTTCCCCGCCCAGGTCAACCAGCCGCCGGATCTCTTCCTCCGTAACGCTGCGTTCTACGGATTCCGTTTTAAAATGAAGCAGCTTTAAGATCAGCTTTGCAGACTTCGACAACAGCCATACCGCCGGATGCAGTACCACCGTCAGCACACCGACTACACTGCAGGTCATTCTTTCTGCAGCTTCAGGCCGCTGCATCGCGATCCGCCGAGGCACCAGCTCGCCAAACAGCAGTGCAAAATAGGAAAGCACGACGGTCACCAGCACAACTGCCAGCACATGACAGACAGAAAGACTTATGCCGCTTGTTCCCAACCGTTCATACAACCATGCCATCAATCCGCCTGCAAATCCGTCCGCTGCAGCTGCACTGGCCAGAAATCCTGCCAGCGTAATCCCGACCTGGATCGTAGACAGAAAAATATTCGGCTCCTCTGCAAACTTCAGCAGCCGCTGTGCTTTCCGATCGCCGTCCTCTGCCAGCTCCCGCAGCCTGTTTTTATTCAGTGATACAACGGAAACCTCGGACGCCGCCAAAAAGGCATTGACCAGAATCAAAACGACCAGTAACAAAAGTAGTTTTACCATGAATTTAAAATCTCTCCTTTTTCTACGACAAAGAGACATAACCCATTGGGAACTCCCAACAGGCTATGCCTCCTATAGCTTTCTCCAACAGAGCACAGACTCTGTCCATTTTGTATTGTGATTGGAATTCAGAAAATTCGTTTCCCCGTCAGGGTCCGCGTTATCCATGAAATTCGGTTCCTTCCCTGTCTGAAATAAATCCTGTGCGAAGCGATCTTTACACAAAGCCCTTTTCTCTGCTTTATTTCAGGCAATCCGCTTTTGACATGTTTACTTTACCCATTATACAGAATCAGGAAAGGAGCTGTCAAGATTTTATTCAATCCCCTTCACTTCGTAGCCGGCATCTACGATTGCTGCAGTCAACGCTTCATCAGTTGCTGTGCCTTCTACAACTGCCTGCTTATCCTCCAGGCTTACGGTTACAGCAGTCACGCCCGCTACGCCCTCCAGTGCCTTTGTTGCTGCCTTTACGCAGTGCTGACACATCATGCCTTCGATTTTGATTGTTTTTTTCATGGTAGTCTCTCCTTTTGATTCATCATTTTGGGCTATTCTATCCGCAATTTCCGCGGCTGCCGTGCTTTGCTCCATCATACCGCCGTTTTCGGTTGTCTGCAAGTCTGCAGTACCGCTCTCATGCTTCCACTTCGGCGTAAAGAACCGGAGGCGGAGCGCATTCGATACGACGGATACAGAAGAGAAGCTCATCGCCGCCGCACCGATCATCGGGTTTAATAAAATATGGAATGCCGGATACAGCACGCCTGCTGCCACCGGAATGCCGATCGCATTGTAAAAAAATGCCCAGAACAGGTTCTGCTTGATGTTGCGCATCACCGCACGGCTTAAGCTTACCGCAGATGCTGCGTCCATCAGATCGCTCTTCATCAGTACGATATCCGCTGATTCGATCGCCACATCTGTTCCTGCGCCGATGGCAATTCCGACATCCGCTCTCGCCAGTGCCGGCGCGTCGTTGATACCGTCTCCCACCATCGCAACCTTATGTCCCTGCTCCTGCAGCTGACGAACCTTTTCCTCTTTATCCTGCGGAAGCACGTCCGCAATAACCGTCTTGATTCCAACCTGTTTTTTGATTGCCTCTGCCGTTCTTGCATTGTCGCCGGTCAGCATAATGACGTCCATCCCCATCTCCTGCAGTCTGGCGATTGCCTCCCTGCTGGTGGGTTTTACAACGTCCGCAGCAGCAATCACGCCGAGGAACTTTCCTCCCTGTGCAAAATACAACGGCGTCTTGCCTTCATCCGCCAGTTTTTCCTGCAATCCTGCCGCTACGGAAATGTCGATCCGGTTGGTTTCCATCAGTTTTCGGTTTCCCGCAAGGCATCGTGCCTTGTCGATCGTTCCCGCAATGCCCTGTCCCGGGATCATCTCATAATCCGAAACCTCCTGGAACGCTGCTGAGCATGCTTCCGCTTTTTTGACAATCGCCTCTGCAAGCGGATGGCTGGACATTTTTTCCAGAGAAAAGGCCAGCTGCAAAAGTTCTGTATACGCCTGCGTGTTTTCACCTGCTGTTTTTCCGTCTGCTTCCAGCGCGATCACGTCCGTCACAACCGGCTTGCCCTGGGTTACCGTGCCGGTTTTATCCAGAACAACTGTATCGATGCTATGTGTAATCTCCAACGCTTCCGCAGATTTGATCAAAATACCCTTCGCCGCACCCCGTCCGGTTCCCACCATGATCGCCGTAGGCGTTGCCAGTCCGAGGGCACACGGACAGGAAATTACCAGCACAGAAATCGCAACAGAAAGTGCAAACTCAAAGCTCTGACCGGCAAGCAGCCAGAGGATTGCCGCCAACAGCGCTATTGTAATGACAACCGGAACAAACACACTGCTGACCCTGTCCGCCAGCTTTGCAATCGGCGCTTTGGAGGATGTCGCATCATCTACCAGCTGAATAATCTTTGACAGTGTCGTATGTTCTCCAACCGCAGTTGCTTCCATCTGAAAATATCCGGTTCGGTTGATCGTACCTCCGGTCACAGGATCTCCGGTCTGCTTGTCCACCGGAAGGCTTTCGCCGGTAATCGCAGATTCATCCACAGAAGCAAAGCCTTCTGTAATTTTTCCATCCACCGGAACTGTATCACCATCCCGGACAACCAGAATATCTCCATTCTGTACATCGTCTACGGAAATTTCTTCTTCCTGTCCATTCCTTAATACCTTCGCGGTCTTCGGTGCCAGATCCATCAGCTTCGTGATCGCCTCGGACGTCTTGGATTTTGCCCGGGCCTCCATGAATTTTCCCAGAGTGATCAGTGTCAGGATCATCGCCGAGGATTCAAAATACAAATTCATGCCAAAGGTCTCGACCATATCCATATCTTCGATGGAAAAGCCCCAGGCGATTTTGTAAATCGCATAGATGCCATACACAAACGCCGCGCCGGAGCCCAATGCGATCAGCGAATCCATATTCGGAGAGCGATGCCACAGATTTTTCAATCCGTTTTTAAAATAATGTCCGCCTGCAATCAAAACCGGCAGCACCAGCAAAAACTGGGTAAATGCAAAAATCATATGATTTCTTGCTCCCAGCAGCCACGACGGCAGCGGCCAGCCAGCCATATGTCCCATCGAAATATAAAACAGCGGGATCGTAAAGACTAACGAAACGATCAGTCTCTGCTTCATCTGCTTTGCTGCCGCCGCAGCCGCATCTGTTGCACCGTTTTTTCCTCTGCCTGATGCTCCTGTCGTTTTGCTGCCCTGTGTCTGGTGAAGCGAAGCGCCATAGCCGATATCCTCTACCTGATGAATAATTTTTCCGGAATCCAGTTCGGCTTCATCATAGGAAACCGTCATGCTGTTTTTCAGCAGATTGACGCTGCATTGCTGCATGCCCTCCATTCCGGAAATTCCTTTTTCAATTCGCGCTGAGCATGCCGCGCATGACATGCCGGTAATATCATAGGTTTCTTTTTTCATATATCTCCATTCTGCAGCCGTCCTGTATAGTCTTTCCTGCTTTACAGCTTTTAAAGGCTGCCCTTAAAGAACTCATCTTGTCTTTTTTTCTATCCTCTGCTACCATTATAACAATTAGGCGCAAAAAATAAAGAATGCACTATTTTGTAATATACTACCCAAAAGGATAGTGTTCACCTCACAACAATAGAATGCACGCTCTGCGAGCATTCTATTGTCATGAATAAGAATGGAGAAATCGCTATGGCTTCAAAAGAAAATACCTCAGTCAATAAAAATTGCCCCGTTTCCGCTACAATCCGCTTAATCGGCGGCAAATATAAAGCGCTGCTGCTCTGGCACCTGACCGGTCAGACGCTACGCTTCAACCAGCTGCACCGTCTCGTACCCGAAGCGACGCCTAAAATGCTGACCCAGCAGCTCCGTGAACTAGAAGAAGACGGTCTGATTTCCCGCACAGTTTATCCTGTCGTTCCGCCCCGCGTCGATTACTCGCTGACGGCGCTCGGTGAAAGCCTTTTCCCGATTCTCGAAGCGATGTATCGTTGGGGCAGCGCCCTGATGCAGGACGAAGGGCTTACGCCGGCATGTACGATGACCGACAGCTACAGTACGACAAAAAAAGAACAGGAGGATTGCCCCTCCTGTTCCTGTCACGCACGTTCAAAATCCTGAGCTACACTTCTGCATGCCGGACAATTCCAATCCCGATGGGATACGGTCCGGTATGCACTCCAATTGTCGCACCGATCTGATAAATTCCGATTTCTTCAATTCCAAGCCGTTCCCGGATCAGGTCCTTCAACATCTCCCGGAAGCCGACCGCCTCTTCATAGTCATAGCCATAGCCGATACAAAAGCTGTATTCTCCCGGCTTTGCCTGTACCTCATCCAGGTATTTTTCCGTCATCTCCACAACCTTCTGCATCGATTTCTGACGGCTTCTGGTAATGCCGGAATTGAAAATTTCTCCCTCCTTCAGTGTGATGATAGGTTTGATTTTCAACGCACTGGCCGCAATTCCTGCAAGCTTTCCAATGCGTCCGCCATGCTTTAAGTAATCGATGCTGCCGATCGTAAAAAAGATCCTGCCGCTCTCCCGGATGGAAAGCAGAGCTTCTGTAATCTGCTCATATTCCAGTCCGAGATCCCGCAGTCTGCACGCTTCCAGCACAAACAGTCCCTGCAGCACCGTATCAAATGTCGAATCAATGACCGCAATCTTTGCCTCCGGATACTCTTCCAGGATCATATCCTTTGCTGTAGTTGCCGACTGCAAAGAGCCACTGAACTTCGCCGTGATGCAAATGCAGATCACCGGAATATTTTCTTTTACAGATTTTTCAAACACCTCATAAAAATCCTGTACAGACGGCATGGATGTCTTCGGGAACACATCCGGATGATCCACCATCTGCTGATAAAAATCGCGTACTGTGATCTCTTCTATTTCTTTATAATAGTGCTCCCCGTCAAACGAAACATAAAAGGGAACAACCTCAATATCCTTTTCTTTGGATAACTCCGGCGATAAATCCTGAGAACCGTCACTGATGATCTGTACCTTTTTCTGCATAAGCCCCTCACACAACACATGGTTTTAAAAACTACTTTTTGTAACTGTATGATTATATCACAACTTTCAGGAAAGATACAAGTCATTTTCCGTACTCTTCTCAGCCTTCGCGGCCCCTGCAATAGCTGGAGCCGCGGAGCACCCGAACTGCTTTATTCCTCCCAGGTTTTATAATACCAGCCGTAGCCATTGCCGGGCAGTTTGATATTGCGCAGAACACATTCTCCTTTTCCGAGCAGATCCTGAAACGGCATCAGATGCAGGTAGTTTACGTTACATGCTTCCTGGTAAGGCAGCTTTTTCTTCACACCCTTCAAATTGCCGGCAAAGGCATCGATATACAGCATCATACCAAACATATCCTCTCTTCCCGGATATAATTCGCAGTACAGCCATTTGAGCTCATCCAAATGGCGCTGCAGTCTTTTCTGATATTCCTGCGTTGTTTTCATGTTCTTTCCTCTCCTTTTGCCGCGCGGCAGGCACAGCAGATTTTATTTCCATTTCGAACACGGATGCCGCAGCGCCCCGCCAGCGTTGTGCTGCGATTTTTATTCCACTTCAACTACCGCATTCTGTCCGTTTAGCTCAAGCAAATACAGGCAATCCTTTTTCTCCACCTGCGCGGTTACATCCTCTCCGTTGCAGAGCACGCACTTTACAGGCTTTTTGGATAAAAATCCGACGGTCTTTCCGCCACAGATTTCGCCCATTAGCCTGCCGCCGATTTCATGCATCCACAGTACCGCATCAAAGCTGATGTATTTATCCACAAGTCCCACAAAGGTTTTCCCCTCTGTGTCCTCCACAAATAAAAACCAGGTGAAATCCCCCGCTGCAAGGCGGTATTCTCTGCCTTCTTCTGCACTGCAGGCCGCAGCAGTCTGATTACGACAATCATAAATCCAGCAGTTTTTTCCGGAAAGCTCCGGAATATCCGATGCACCGATCCGATAGGTCTGTTCCTGATGGGTCAGATTATAAACGGCAATCACTCCGCCGATCTTACCATTTGCATAGGCTCCGGCATTTGTCAGCTTCAGCACGCCATCTTTTCTGGGATCGCGAAACATACAATCCTGTGTCGGCCTTGCCGCCCGTAAAAGCTGCGGCAGCCTTCCGTCCCCATAGCAGAGAGGCGCTGTAACCTCCGGGGCTGTTTCTCCTATCCGATCGCTGAAATACACCGGTCCTCCGCTGATCGCACGCAGCAGGCTGTGGCGCAGACCATCCTCATGGCTTGTCCAGAACATATCCCAGTCGCATACATACAGCTCGCCCTGGTAGGGTGTATTGTATGCATTCTGGAGCAGATGCTCTGCAAATCCATCCTCCCGTTTTGGCATAAAATCATCGCTGTTTCGTGCAACCGCTGTCTGAGGACGGGAAAACATGTTCTCTGCCGCCATTCCCATACAGTTGATCACTGCACCGTCAAAGTACGCTGCCGCGCCCTCCAGCGCTCCGTGCATTCCCCGGGTCGCTGTCATCAGCGGAAGATCATTTTCAAAATAATTATGTACGGCGCTCTGTCCGTCCACTTTGGAAAAGCTGATGCCCTCCCGCTTCAGATATTCATACCAATCCCGGTAAAAGCCGTAGCCCTTGGCTGCATCCGGCCACGGGATCAACTTTCCAGGTGCATTTTGATATAAATGCTCCTGCTCTTTTGCTGCAAGATCGCTTCCCGGCTCGATTCCGCCCCAGTAGCCGCCAAGGGCATGCCAGACACCAAACCAGTCCACCTGTGTATCCCGCTTTATATCACGGATCATCTGAGCAAATCCGTTGGGGAACTTTTCTCTTTCGGGCGCAAGGTCATAGAGTGCGTCTCCATGCACCGACAGCCAGCCGTCATCCATCAGCATCCAGCGCACCGGTACATTTTTTTCCGCAAATTCTCTGCCCTTTGCGCGAACCTTTTCTTCACTGATCTCCGTATAAAATGCATCCCAGCTGCACCAGCCAAGATATTTCAGCATCTCCGGCATATTCCGTTCCTCTTTCAAACGGATTCCGTGATACTCTGCCGCCCAGGCCATACACGCATGAACCGCTTCCTGCAGACTGTCCGCCTCCGCATATGCATAAACAGGCTCTTCCAGTTTGCTGATTCCGCCCTTGCAGGCGCTCATTCCGAAAATAAGCGTATGCTCTCTTCCAGGCTTCACCTGAGTCTTAAACTGTTTTCCCGGCATTGGAAGCAGGAAAAAGTATCCGTTTCTCAGCTTTCCGTAAATCGCCTGTGTCAGCTCCGGAATTTCCGAAAAGTCATTGATAAATGCCGGTCTTGTCCACCAGTCGTTTAAAAGATACATTGCGGTCATCGCCTCCGGCCGGATATCCGTTTCCACTTCCAAAATAACCGGAAGCTCTTCCTCCAGATTATCGCTTCTCTTGCAGCCGTCCTGCTCAATTTCCAGCTTCAGCCAGCCGGATCTGACCTTTTTTTCTGTTTTATGGAGAAATTCCGCTGTCACATTGTCCTGTTTTTCCAGAATAACCCGCAGAGCTTCTCCATTATCTTCCAGGACAATGGGCAAAAGCACCTGCTCCGGTCTTCTCTGTCTGTGTAGCCGCAGGACGATATTATTTTTTCTCTGCATAAGTTCCTCACCTTCTGCCGCTGTAACGGCTCCTTCTGTTATGCTTCTTCTGCGATCAGAACCTCATACGGGCGCAGACGCACAGTATTCCCTGCAAAAGCAGCTTCCTTGTTTCTTTATGGATTCTGAGAAGCTGTGGTTTGTAGAAGTTGTCCTGTAAAACCGCTGCATCCTTGAATCCTTTTAGAGCTCTTGCCTAGTGTACGGAGCTCTCGTTTCCTGATGATGTCATCATAGCACCCTGTTCTATGTATGTCAGCCGGTAACATGTGCATCTTTTATGCTTTGTCTCTTTTTACAAAATTAAAATGCAATATTTGTATAGTTTCACGGAATCTATTTCTATTATTAACTACCAAAAGTTCCATTTCATACCATTTATGTCATTTTTCTCATTATATGGTATATCAAACATGTTTCCGCAACACCTATTGTGTTACCGATGACATTACCGATGACATATTATACCAGTTTCTATGATATTTCCGGTTTCAACACCGTAGTCCCGCGCTGCACCAGCACAATGCCCGCCACACGGTTTGACATGCACATATCCCCTGTTGTTTATAACACGGGATACAGATTCCTTCACAGCGCCCGCGTCGATTCCTGTTCCAGTAATTCCCCCGGAAAAATCTTATGCTGATGGCTGCTTTTGCCATCCAGCAGATCAAACAGATGATGGACAGATTCTTCTGCAATTTCCTGGATCGGCTGACGGATCGTCGTCAGGGTCGGATTGTAATAGCTGCACAGCTCAATTCCGTCAAAGCCCGCAACAGAATAATCCTGCGGGATCCGTTTCCCCGCCTCTGCGATCGCCCGACAGGCTCCCACTGCCATCGTATCTGAAAAAGCAAACACTGCCGTAAACTCTTTTCCTTCATCCAGCAGCTGTCGGGTCAGAACATAACCGTTTTCCATACTGTAGGACGGAAGCTTCGGATTCATATAGCAGATCAGTCCCTCATCCGGCTCGATTCCCTGTTCCCGAAGTGCCCGCAAATATCCCATCAGACGCATCCGACCAATGCTGACATCTTCTTTTCCCGCAGCGAGCACCGCGATTTTGCGGTGTCCCAGTCGGATCAGGTAATCCGTCATCCGATATCCTTCTTTTTCATCGTCAACCGACAAGGTGGAGTAATTATCGTGCCGGATTCCGTCCGGTCCTTCTCCGACTGTTGAAAGAATAAACGGTATCCGCAGCTTACTCAGCTTTTCTTCTGAATGGACAAAATGTCCCCCCAGAAAGATCAGACCTGCCAGACGTTTTTCCTTTACCAGCTCCAACGCCACATCAACCTCATCCTCATCCGATTCAACGTGCCGGATCACCATGGAATACTTCTTCTTTTTGATCTCATCCTCCATGATCTTGATCGCTCCGGCAAAAAACGGATTTGTTAATCCCTTCACAAGCACAGCGATACACTTTCCGTCCGTCCGCTTCAGATACCGTGCACTGTTATTCGGAATATACCCATACTTCTGAATGATGCCCATTACCTTCTGCTTCGTTTCAGGATTGATATCCGGATGGTTATTGATCGCCCGGGATACTGTGCTTACTCCAACGCCGCACATCCGTGCAATATCTTTAATTGTGATCTCTTCCATCTCTCTGTTTTTCTGCTCCATTGCTTCTCTGCCCTACCATACTTATTGTTTCGACCGCAATTTCAAAGTTTCGCGTTTTCTCCGACATTTTATAGGAAAACCCCCGTAAAGTCAAAACAATCACAAAATTGCAAAAAGCCGTCCGGCTGTTTGCAGTAGCCGAACGGCTTTATTCTTTTTTCTAAATATGTATTTTTATTCCGGTACGCAGCTCATCCTTTTACAGCACCAGCTACAACGCCCTCGATGATGTACTTCTGGCATGCCAGATAAAATACAATGATCGGAATGATGGCAAGCACCAGGACGCCCATCATCGCCCCCATGTCGACAGAGCCATATCCGCCCTTCAGATACTGAACTGCGATGGGAACTGTTTTATACTTCGTCATATCCAGTACAAGATACGGAAGCAGATAGTCGTTCCAGATCCACATCGTCTGCAGGATTGCAACCGTAATACAGGTTGGCTTCATAATCGGCATAACAATTCCGAAAAAGGTCTGCAGCGGCGTACAACCATCGATCATCGCAGCCTCTTCAATTTCCAGCGGGATGCTCTTTACAAAGCCGCAGAACATAAAGACGGAAAGCCCTGCGCCAAATCCCAGATATACAATGACGATACCAAGCGGATTATTTAATTTCAGCATATCCGCAAGCTTGGACAGGGTAAACATTACCATCTGGAACGGAACGATCATCGAAAACAGACACAGAAAATACAGCGCAGTTGTAAAACGATTCTTTACACGGCTGATATACCACGCACACATGGAGGTACACAGGATGATCACGCCAACAGACAGCACCGTAATAAAGAGAGAGGTAAAGAACGCGTCAATAAAGCCGGTTCTCTGGATTCCCTTGATATAGTTTTCGATGCCGACAAACATCTTGTCCGTCGGAATGGCAAAGGGTTTCTTACTGATATAAGCCTTCTTTTTAAAAGAGTTAATCACAACCAGCGCGATCGGAAATACATAGGCAATGGAAATCAGGGTAAAGACCAGCGTAAAGATCCAGCCATGCTTTGCTTTTCTCACATTCATTACTGCTGTACCTCCTTTCTACGTGTCAGCCAGTTCTGCGTCAATGCGATCGCTGCTACCAGCAGGAAGAATACGACCGCTTTCGCCTGACCGACGCCCTCCCAGCCGGTACGTCCATAAAATGTACGGAAAATATTCAGCGCCAGCAGCTCGGACATGTTGGAGGGCTCGCCGTTTGTCAGCGCCAGGTTCTGGTCGAACAGCTTAAACGAATTGGTCAGGGTCAGGAATGTACAGATCGTAATGGAGGGCATTACCATCGGAATTGTCACGTTTTTCAAAATCTGTCCGGAAGTCGCACCGTCAATCTTTGCAGCCTCGATCAGATCCCCGGGGATATTCTGAATTCCGGCAATGTAAATGATCATCATATAGCCGATCTGCTGCCAGCACATCAGAATAACCAGTCCCCAGAAGCCATAGACGGAGGAATAGGTCAGTGTCCGGTTCATATACAGCAGTACACCATTTAACAGAAGCTGCCAGATATAACCCAGGATGATACCACCGATCAGGTTCGGCATAAAAAATACTGTCCGGAAGATATTTGTCCCCCGAAATCCCTTTGTCAAAAGCAGCGCTACCGCAAATGCAAGCACATTGATCAGCACAACCGTCACAACTGTGAAAATCGCTGTATACCACAGGGCGTGTACAAATGAAGCATCTGTAAAAATTTTAAGATAGTTTGAAAAACCGATAAACTTTGCATCTGTTACCGTCGTGAACTTGCAGAAGGACAAATATACACCCATCGCAAAAGGCGCAATAAATCCAAGGATAAATGCAAGAAATGTGGGCAGAACAAAAATCGGCCAATACCGTCTGATTGCTTTCTCCATAATTTCCTCTCATTCTGCCGCTTTCGTGTTCTCTGCATCCGCACAGGCGGCATTGTTTCAAAACATCTGTAATTACCGCACGTGAAGCAAAAATCCCGTGCGTTAAAGGGAAAGGGCGGGCACATAGCCCGCCCTCTGATTATGATCCTCTTTGTTTGCCTGCATACTGAGCTTTGATGCAGGGCTCTTATACAGCTGAATTATTCCGCATGTGCTGCGTCATACTCTGTCTTCCAGCCATCTACGAATGCGGTTACAACAGCATCCCAGTCGCCGGTGCCCTGAGCATACTCAAGCAGTGCGCTGCCGACGCCGTTTTTCCACTCTTCAGAAGGCATTGTGGTGAAGTTCCATGATACAGGTGTCTTACCAGCTTTGGTGTACTCGTCATTTGCAAGTACCAGCGGGTTCTGAGACTGATAACCGTCTTCAAAGGTCTTGAAAGGTGTTACAAAGCCCATGGTGTTTGCCAGAGCGTCACGACCGGTATCGCTGGTTACAACCCATTCCATGAAGTCCAGAGTTGCCTGGATATCAGCAGGATCTGCATTCTTGTTTACACACCAGTAGTTCTCGGAACCGGTGCACAGACCCTGATTTTCTTCGCCTTCTGCGCCAATATAGATAGGAAGCATGCCAAGATCTTCATCTGCTACTTCGTTATCCTTGATGTCGTTGTAAGCCCAGGTACCATTCTGGTAGAAGACAGCTTCGCCAAGTGCAAATTCGCTGGCAGCATCTTCACCAGTCTTACCGGACAGCAGAGCCGGATCACAGGTAGAATCTGTGATGTAAAGATCGAAGATCTGTTTGTAGTTGTCCAGATAGGTTCCCTTGATAGCAGGAGAAGAGGTAATTCCGTCTGCCTTATATTCATAGTACAGAGGCAGGTTTGCCAGATGTGTCTTAAATCTCCAGTCAGAGGAGGAATCAAAACCGGTCGAAGCAAATGCACCTTCTACGCCAAGGTCATCCTTGTGAGCCTGAATGCCATCTGCAACTTTCTTCAGTGCTTCGAAGTTGTTCAGCTCATCGATGGATTTGATCTCTGCATCGTCCAATGCAAAATAGTCATTTAACAGTGCCTTGTTGTAGATCAGACCATATGTTTCAATTACATATGCAATACCCTGAACAGCGTCGCCATCCTTTAACACATAATCGTCTGACTGTACGTTCTTATAAACCTCGCTGTCCTTTAAGTCATAGCAATAATCCTTCCAGGAAGCCAGACCAACAGGACCATTTACCTGAAACAGAGTAGGTGCTTCTGTCTTTGCCATTTCGGACTTCAGAGTAGATTCATAGGTTCCGCTTGCTGCAGTTACAACAGTTACCGGTACGCCGGTTTCAGCGGTGTAATCCTCTGCAAGAGCTACCCAGTCATCTGCCTGCTCGGGTTTGAAGTTTAAGTAATAAACCTTGCCTTCGCCTGTGGCAGCAGCCTCTTCCGTTCCAGTCTCTGCCTCGGTATCTGCAGCTTCGGTCTTTTCCTCAGTTGCTTTCGTTTCTGCCGGAGCAGCTCCGGTATCTGCGGCAGTGCTTCCGCAGCCTGCAAGCATCGTTGTTGCCATTGCCGCACTCAGTAATACACTGATCAGTTTCTTTTTCATAGCTTTACCTCTCCTTTTTTATTGGTGACAGGCGCTTTTCTCAGCGCAATTCCTGTCTGTTGTTGTCCCGGTAATGCTCCCGGGAACGCTTCCGGAAACGTTTCCGGCTGCTATGGTTGTATATTACCACGAGGTACACCATGCGGCAATATCAATTTATTCAGATTGCATGTTTGTTTTTTAAGAACTTGCATATTCTGTACAAGTTGCATATGCTTTCATCGAAGTGCCTGTGTGATCCCCTTCACTGACGACAAATACTCCATTGGGGACATTCCCGTTTCTTTTTTAAACTGTCTGGAAAAATATTGTACTGATCCATAGGACAGACGGGCAGCGATTTCAGTGATGTTGCAATTTTCTTCCCGCATCATTTCCCGTGCACGTCGGATCTTCATTCTGCCGAAATATTCCATTGGTCCGCATCCGAACTCCTTATGGAAAAGATGCTGCAGCGTAGACCGGCTCATATAAAAAACATCACAGAGTGTATTCATATCGATTTGCTCCTGAACATGCTCCTGCATATAGTGGACGACCTGAATCAGTCGGGAACTTTTCAGATGTGCTGTCTCTTCCGTCAGCTCAAACCGTTTGGAATCGTCCGCCTTTTCTTCCCGCTCCCTGCGCAGCGTCAGCAAAAACAGCTCCAGATTCAGCAAAATCATCTGCTGTGCGCCGTAGGGCGCATCCTCCCGAAGTCCTACCTGCTCGATCCAGGGAATATTGATCGGTGTGCTGAGTGCCTCTCTGGCAGCGCTGACCAGTGCAGATAAAATCAGGCGTTCTTTCTCATTTAAAATAAATGCTTTTTTTCGAAAAAAATCTACTCCCGGGCTGTCCGTCACAAAAGAAACCGCTACCAGATTGATCGCCGACTTTCCAACCGCCCGAAACGCATGAAATTCGTTTGGTTCATGGAACACGATATCCCCGGCTCCCATCTGCAGCTCCCGATCCCCTGCGCGTACAAGAATATTTCCTTTATCTACATATAAAAATTCCCAGAAATCATGACTTTCTCCCTTAAAAGCGAAATCCTTCATATATTCAAAATAATGTATTGTAACAATCGCAGGGATCGTAATTTCCCGTTTCAGCTGCGTTTTCACATATGTCATTTACTCATCATCTCCATCTGTCTGCCATCGTCTATAGCTCTCATCCTGTCATTTTTTCCATGCCTATTTTATCAAAAGTTGTCGGATTGTACAACAATACTGCACAAAAGGTCAACACAGCAACACCCATATGAAATATAATGAACCCAGCTGTATAGCGTATTTTTACACATGTATTATACAATTACTTCCCTACAGGAATGTGCGAACGTGTTAAAGGAGCAGTTGCTTTATGAAAACAATTTCTGCCGGAGAGCTTACTGTTTTATTAAATGAAGAAACGCTTTCGGTCACCGTCAGACACAAACATGCTGAATGGTCGACTCTGGATGGATTTATTCCTGTCCTGCAGTGTAAGGAAGGAACCTTCCCCTTTACTTCTGCCGCTTCTGTTTCCCATGAACTTTTTAAAACAGGCGTCGGCACCGGCATCCGCAGCACCTTTTCCGGTTTTTGCGGCACTCCTTATACATTTGAAACTCTGATCTGGATAGAACAGACGACCGAAGATGTCCGTTTCGAATGGCTTCCGGTCACGGAGGACGATCTTTGTGTGGAAAAGGTTTTCTGGCCCGGTGAATTTTCCTTTGAAACACCCTCCAAAAACTGGTATACTGTTCTGACAACCGGTCAGGGACTGTTGGTTCCCAACACCTGGGAGACACCGCTTTCCCCGCTTCCGTTCAACGGATTTTTCGAAACCTCCGGCGGCTACATGCCGTGGTTTGGCCAGGTAAAGGACCGCGACGGTTACATCGCGATCTGCGAAACGCCCTGGAATGCCGGCTATACGGCAAACCATCCGGCAAACGGCCCTTACACCCATGTAAGCGTTTACTACGAACCCAGCCTTGGTAAAATGGATTACCGCCGTGTTCTCCGTTATACATTCGTTTCTGACTGCGATTACAACGATCTCTGTAAAGTATATCGCCGTTATGTCAGAGAAAAAGGACATCTGCGCACGCTCGCTGAAAAAGCTGCACAGAACCCTTCCGTAAACGATTTGATCGGATGCAAATTTATGCACACCGGCATTAAGACAGTCGTACAGCCGGAATCCGATTTTTACGATCCCGCCAATCCGGACAAAAACAACCACCTGACACCTTTCTCCGTCAGAACAGAGCAGATCCGCCAGATTCACGATCTCGGCGTCGATAAACTTTATCTGCATCTGGACGGCTGGGCACAGCCCGGATATGACAATCAGCATCCCGATTATTCTCCCGCATGTAAAGAAGCAGGCGGCTGGAAAGGGATGAAAGAGCTTGCCGATACGATGCACAGGTTCGGTTACATGTTCGGAATTCACGATCAGTACCGCGACTTCTACGAGGCAGCTCCCAGTTTTGATGAAAATTACGCCTGCCATTTCACAGACGGCACGATTCCGAGGCACAGCCGTTGGGCTGGCGGACCGCAGTCTTATCTGTGCGCCTCCCAGGCTCCCTACTATGTAAAACGGAACTTTTCTAAAATCGCTCAAAACGGTATTTTCTTAGACGGTGCTTACTTAGACGTCTTTACCTGCAATGAGGGCGATGAATGTAACAATCCGGAACACCGTATGACACGGCGCGACTGCTACGAATACCGCGGCCAGTGCTTCTCCTGGCTGCTTTCGCAGGGCATCTTATCCAGCTCTGAAGAAGTCAGCGACTGGGCAATCCAGAGCCTGGTATTTTGTCATTACGCCCCGTACTCCTTTATGCTGAAAAAGCCCGGAACCCCCAAGGACGGCATCCCGGTTCCGCTGTTTAATCTTGTTTATCACGACTGCGTAATCCAGCCCTGGATGATGGACCGGCCGGAAGGCGCAGAGGATTATATGCTGTATGCTCTCATTAACGGCGGCGCTCCTTACCTGCTCCGCGATGGTGCTTACCCCAATACGGACGGCGCATTCGCCCAGGATGAAGCTCATATGCCGGAACTGATTGCACGCTGTCAGGTCGTATCCGATCTCCACAGCAGGATTGCGAAATGCGAGCTTATATCCCACCGCTTTGATCCGGACAACTGGAAAATTCAGGAATCCGTATTTGCAGACGGCACGAAGGTTACAGTCGACCTGGAAAAACAGACTTACACCATTTCTGCCTGATAAATAAATAGTTATATAGTTATTTTTCGAGGCCAAAGCGGGCTATGCTCTTTCACATCACAAGAAACGAAAGGGCACAGTCCGCTTTTTTCTACAACAACAGAGTACACCCTACGCGGACATTCTGTTGCCACAAATAGACACGGTCTGCCACAAAACACGGCAATCGCCCCCATAACGGAGGATTTGCATATCTTCAGAAAAAGAAGAAAAAGAGAAAGCGAGGACAATGGTATGAAAAACATGAAACGCATTGCAGCACTCGGTCTGTCTGCTGTTTTGGCAGCAACTGCCCTGGCAGGATGCGGAAGCTCTTCTTCCACATCTACAAGCACTGACAGCTCTGCATCCACAGGCGATACAGCAGCGGCAGATACCAGCGCTTCTACCGGCGACAAGGTAAAACTGACACTGGGCAGCTGGACATCCCAGCCTGAAGTTCTTCAGGATCTGATCGATGCTTATGAAGCTGAAAACCCTAATGTTGAAATCGACATCCAGATCACACCTTACAAGGGCGGCGAGTACTGGACCAAGCTGGAAGCATCTGCAGGCGGCGGCACCGCTCCTGACGTATTCTGGTTAAACGTTCTGCATATCGATTCCTATGCAGACGGCGGTATCCTGGCTGATATGACAGATGCAGTTGCTGCATCCGATATCAAAGACAACTTCCCGGAATCTCTGGTAAACAGCTTCGTTCGTGACGGCAAGAACTACGCTACTCCCAAAGACTTCGATACCAACGCTCTATGGTACAACAAAGACCTGTTCGATCAGGCCGGCGTTGCATATCCTACAGACGATATGTCTTACGAAGACCTCGTTGCTCTGGCAACCGAATTAAAAGACAAGCTGCCTGACGGTATCTATCCGTTCGCTTGCCCTGTTGACTTCCAGACCTGGTATTATCAGACCGTTTATGCAAACGGCGGCTGGATCTTAAACGATGACAAGACGGAAACCGGTTACGCTGATCCCAAAACTCAGGAAGGTATTCAGTGCTGGATCGACATGATCGACGCTGGTCTGTCTCCAAACGCTTCTACTCTGGCTGAGACAGGTTCCGACGCTATGTTCGAAGCAGGTCAGATCGCTATGACCCTGGCTGGTTCTTATATGGTTGAAGAATATTCCGAAAACGAAATCATCAAAGATGTGATCGACTGTGTAGAAATGCCTACCTTCAACGGCATCGAAGACAACTGCATCAACGGTCTGGGCTATGCTGTATACGAAGGCTCCAAGAATAAAGACGAAGCCATCAAATTTGCGATCTGGCTTACAAGCGCTGAAGCTCAGAAGCTTCAGGGCGAGTCCGGTTCCGTTATTTCCGCAAGATTTGATGCGCAGGATCTGTTTGCAAAAGCATATCCTCAGTATCATCTGGAAGCTTACACCAACCACTCTGATATTGCATATCCGCTGCCTGTCTGCATGAACGCAGCTGAGCTGTACGATATGGAAGCAACCTGGCTGACCAAGGCATATACCGACGAGATGTCTCTTGCGGATGCCTGCGCTCAGTTAAAGACAGAAGCTGACGCTCTGTTGGCAAAATAATACCGGAATCTGCCTGCAGGGCTTCTTCGGAAGTCCTGCGGGTTTCCTGTATTTCCACAACAATAGAATGCGCGCTGATACGTACAGTCTATTGTCACGAATAATAAAGTAGGTGAAAATGATATGGCAGAGGTAAAAAAACAAAAGAAAATGCCCAGAAAAAAGGCCACCAAAAGACAGAAGATGGACTGGTTTGCGGCTTATGTATTCATTGCACCGGTTACCATCGGCCTGTTCGCGTTTTACATCTGGCCCTTTTTCCAGAATCTCTGGTTCAGCTTTAACGATGTAAACAAATTTAATGTGTCCCATTTTGTCGGTCTTGAAAACTACAAAAACATCCTCACAGATATGACAATCTGGCGTTCGTTCGGCAATACCTTAAAATACGTTGTCATTACCGTTCCCGTCGGACTGTTCTTTTCCATTGTGCTCGCGGCTCTGCTGAACGCCGGCATCAAAGGAAAATCTCTGTACCGTACCCTGTATTTCCTGCCCTCCGTTACCATGTCCGCAGCGGTTGCAATGGTATGGAAATGGGTATTCAACGAACAGATGGGCATCTTAAACAGTTTCATCAAAAAACTTGGCGGAACCGGGCATAACTGGCTGACCGATCCCCATACCGCATTGTACATGATCATGATCGTAGGCCTTTGGATGTCAGTCGGCTACAATATGATTATTTTGCTGGCAGGCATACAGGGAATCAGCAAGAGCTATTACGAAGCCGCTGCAATCGACGGCGCTACCGCTATCGACCAGTTCTTCCATATTACGATGCCCATGCTGACCCCTTCCATTTTCTTTGTTACCATTACCTCTATCATCGGCGGTTTCCAGGTATTTGATACGATCTACATGATGATCGGCAAAACCAACCCCGCTTATGATTCCGTCCAGACCATTGCCATGCTGTTCTACCGCAACGCATTTGACTACGGTTACAAGGGTTATGCTGCAGCTATCTCTATCCTGATCTTTGCGGCGATTATGGTCGTAACGATCATTCAGATGGTTGGTCAGAAAAAATGGGTCAACTACGATTGACGGGAGGCAGCAGAATATGAAGACAACACGTACCAAAACAATACACAAACGGATCAATACCGGGCATCTGATCGTTCATCTGGCTCTGCTTGCCGGTATTGTAGTCGTAGTATTCCCTTTTTTGTGGATGCTGCTGACTTCCTTTAAAACAACAGGAGAATCCTTAAAGATTCCACCCACCTTTTTCCCTGAAAAATGGACTCTGGAAGCTTATAAGACAATCACGTCTTCTACGATTCCCTTCGGCACCGTTTACCTGAACACCATCCTTTCCGCTGTCATTACTACAGTTGTACAGATCGTGTTCTGTTCCATGGCAGGATATGCCTTTGCGAGAATTGAATTCCCGTTCAAAAACTTTATTTTCGTACTGCTGTTATCCGTCCTGATGGTTCCCGGACAGATTTTCCTGCTTCCCCAGTATCAGTTAATCCAGAAGATGGGACTGTTGAACACCATCCCGGCACTGTTTCTTCCGAACCTGTTCAGTGCCTTCGGTACATTCCTGCTGCGGTAGTTCTTTATGTCCATGCCTCAGGAGCTGGAAGATGCCGCAATCGTAGATGGCTGTAACCGGTTCCAGATTTTCGGACGTATTATGGTTCCGTTAATCCAGCCCGGTATCGCAGCGCTGACCATCTTCACCTTCAAGTTCGCATGGAACGACTTCATGTGGCCTCTGATCGTCAACAACTCCATGGATAAGCTGATCTTAGGTCCTGCACTGTCCACTCTGCAGGGTCAGTACACAACACAGTACCCGATGCAGATGGCAGGCGCCGTATTAGCCGTTATCCCGCTGGTTGTAATCTTCTTCATCTTCCAGAAGCAGTTTATCGAAAGCGTGGCCACATCCGGCATCAAGGGTTAAATCCATATCGCACCCGCGTAGACGGCTTAAATCAGCCCGTAGTGCTTTAACGCGTTCGCGATTCCGTCCTCCAGAACCGGCGTGGTCCGGTAGCTGCAATACGGCAGGATCGTTTTGGAGCAGACCCCCATCGCAATGCTGTGGGGCACAGCCTCCAGCATCGGAATATCGTTTTCAGAGTCCCCAATGGCATAACAGTTGTCCTTGGGGATTCCCAGTTTTTTCTGTAAAATGTGGATCCCCTCCGCCTTGCTGCAGCCTGTCGGAACGATTTCCAGATAATGCTCTCCCTGGGGCACTGCAGTAAATTCGTCTCCGATAAAGCTTCTCAGCTTATCCACCGGATCATCCGGACGAAGCAGGCAGAAAAATTTATCGAACACCACATCACTGTCCTCTGGCCGCTCCGGCATGTCCGGCACAGAACAGTTCAGACTTTTAAAATTAGAAACCGAATTGCCAAGCTCCGGGCTCATACAGCGGCTGTCATAATACACATGCTCCTCCGCTTCAAAAAATGTCGGGATGCCGAGTCTGCGCAGCTCATATACGATTTCCGTACATTTTTCATGCAAAATACTGTGGCTAAACAACGTTTCTCCTTCATAATAAATATGTGTTCCGCAGCCGCATACCAGGCCGTCAAATCCGATTTCGCGGATTCTCGGCTCAATGCTCACCAGCGTCCGTCCCGTATTGATAAATGCCAGGTGTCCATTTTCGCGAAGTTTACGGATCGCCTCCACTGCACTCTGTGGGATCTGATGGGTCGGTCCATCGATCAACGTTCCGTCAATATCAAAAAATACAAGCTTTCTGTCTTTATTTTCCATCCTGTAAAACTCCTTCTTTTGTCAGATATTCCCAAATTGCTTTCTGCTCTGCTTTTACCTGTCCCTGGATCATTGGATTTTTCCCGCCGCCGCGCCCGCAAAGTGCCTTGTTGAACGCCTTGCCAAACGCCGAAACATCCCGGTCAGATGCGCAGATCACATACTGATAACCATCTGTATCGCTGCCATTAAACACTGCTGCAAATAAGACTTTCTGTGCCAGCTTATCCGCCAGCTTACGGACGTCCACCGTGCTCAGTCCCTGCTCAAACAGCACGCAGGCGCTGCTTCCGGTCTCTATGGCATCCACCTTTTCTTCCAGCAGGCGCAGCTTTAACGCGCCGAGCTCCTGTTTTAGATCAGCCACCGTCTGCAGCAGCTTTTGGGCTGCTTTTGCGGTCTGCTCCGGCTTTACAGACAGCAATGCCGAGATTTTCTGCGTGTTTTCGAATCGGCACTTATAATCTGCCAGCGCTTTTTCCCCGATCAGAATATCCAGACGGCTTCCACCCTTTGCATGCTCTGCAGAAATGACCTTGATAGGTCCGACCTCACCTGTGTATTTCACATGCGTTCCACAGCAGGCGCACACATCCGCACCCGGAATCGTAACGATGCGGATCGCCCCGGTCAGCTCTTTTTTACTGCGGTAATCCAGTGTTGCAAGGGTCTCCCTGTCCGGATACTCCGCCAGAATTTCTATATTCTCCAGTACCTTCTGGTTCGCCAGGTCTTCCGCCTCCTGAATCTGTTCTGCCGTCAGCGGTCCCGAAAAATCGATCGTCACGCAGTCCTTTCCCATATGGAAGCCGATATTCGAATAGCCGTGGGTATGGCAGATGATACCGGAAATGATATGTTCTCCGGAATGCTCCCGCATATGCATCAGCCTTCTGTCCCAATCAATGGTTCCATGCACGCAGCTTCCAACCTCCAGCGGGGCGCTGCACAAATGGAAAATTATGCCGTCCTTTTCCTGTACATCTGTCACCCGGGCGCCGCCGAGTACACCGAAATCGCAGGGCTGACCGCCGCCCTCCGGATAAAAGGCGGTTCGATCCAGAACAACCTCCCAGAGTGGCGCATCCGGCCGCGCTGCTTCGCCAACTGCCAGCTGACCATTCACGTCTCGCTCCGTGCCTTCCTTCAACACCTGGCAGCTTACGACCGCCGCATCAAATTCTGTCAGATACGCATTCACATCATATAATTTTTCTGTCATCTTTCTCGCTCATTTCTGCGCACGCTTTTTGCGCATGTTTTCAATCTTATTCCTCATTTCGTGCTGCTTTAATGCATTCCGGAAAAAATCGCGCACGCCGTCTCCCTCTTCCTCCGGCATTGTAGCTTCTCCATCATAAAAGTGTCTGCCTGTCCGGTAATCTGCACAGATCGCATCCAGAGGAAAGCCTTCCATCCGCTGTGGCCGCTCCTCTGTCATCAGCCAGAATTTTTTCCAGTTCAGCGCACCGCCTCTGGCTTCATAAATTTCATTCTCAGAAAAAACCAGGCAAATCGCGTTCTGATACTGTGCGACGCACCGCCCGCCAAGCTCTGCGGCAATCTTCTTATAATATTTCCGCATCTGCTCATCCGTCAGGTTGACACCGTTTACCCGCCGTACATGCACGCCCGGCTGACGCTCCTTGGGCAGTCCTTCTATATAAAGACCGCTGTCCTGTGAAAAAACCGGCTGTCCGCAGATTCGGTAATATGCGAGGGCTTTCTGCCGCGCATTCTCCAGCGGGTCCTTCCCACATTCTTCTATCTCTCCCCAGCAAAATGGCAAATCCTTTAAACCGAGCAGGCGAATCTCCTGCAGCGTGCTCAGGTAATGGCGCATCAGATCGAGCTTCCCGGCGTTCCCTGTTCCATAAATCAACGTTGTTGTTTTCTTTTGCATTTTGTCTCCATTTGGCAGATAAGAATCTAAGATTCTGCCTCGCATGCGTATCATCACATACGCAATTCAGTTTATTCTACCATATCCGTTCCAAAGCCGCCACCAGGAAAAGCGTTTTGCAAAAAAGCCCGGCAATCATTCCAATTTTTGATCCGTTTTAAATTTTCTGCCTTTTCTGATTTTTATAGCTATTTCCTGTTATATTCTTTTTTTCATATTCGTGTCTATCGTTTTTTCGACTTATTTATTTATTTTGCTGCATTACATCGTTTTTATATTTCATTTTTTATGCATATTTTTCTTAAATTTTCTTCAAAAAACACTTGTCAAAACTCGATCCATGCCATATAATATATCTTGTCGCTGAGCGATACAGAGATTCAGCGAAACAAAAGAAAATGCACCGCTAGCTCAGTTGGTAGAGCACCTGACTCTTAATCAGGGTGTCCAGGGTTCGAGCCCCTGGCGGTGCACTAAGAAGCACTGTTTTTGAAAGCTTGACTTTCGGGGACGGTGTTTTTTGTTCTCCTGTTTTCAGATGCACATAAGAACATGATACCCTCTCCGATTCCTTTTCAGTTTATATTTCTTTTAGAATTTCTTTTCAATTCTTTTCTTGTAAATTTCCCAGGCCGGACGCATAATAAACTTAATCTGAAACGTTTTTAAGACACTATTTTTCCCGGACATCCCGCCATGTCCGTACCGTGCAGACAGCGCACAGAATGGAGACACCTATGACAACCAATCCCGATGACAAAAAACCAAAACAAGTGCTTGCCACGTATGCCGTCATCGCTCTGATCGTTATGTTCCTGCTTAATATTTTTGTTCTTCCGGGGATCATGGAACGAAGCATCAGGGAAACGACCTACAGTGACTTTTTAAAAGGTATCGACAGCAAACAGATTCAGGAGGTCCAGTTCGATGTCCAGGATTCTATCATTTATTACACCCTCGAACAGGATGGCAAAACTCAGGTCTGCAAGACCGGTCTGATCAACACCGACAGCGAATTGATCGATAAGATCACTTCCTCCGGTGCGGATCTGACCAGCGAGATTCCGACTCAGCAGTCCCCTCTGATGAATATGCTGATCGGTTTTATCCTGCCTACTATTATTTTCATCTTTTTAGGCCAGCTGCTCTTTAAAAAGATGACCAGCAGCATGACCGGAGGTCCCGGCGGCGCGATGTCGTTCGGCAAGAGCAATGCCAAGGTTTATGTCAAATCCTCCACCGGCATCAAGTTTTCCGATGTAGCAGGTGAAGATGAGGCAAAAGAGCTTCTGACCGAAATCGTAGACTTTTTGCATAACCCTGAAAAATACCGTGCAATCGGCGCAACAATGCCCAAAGGCGCACTGCTTGTAGGCCCTCCCGGAACCGGTAAAACCCTGCTTGCCAAGGCAGTCGCCGGTGAAGCGGACGTTCCCTTCTTCTCCATTTCCGGTTCTGAATTCGTGGAAATGTTCGTCGGCATGGGCGCAGCCAAGGTACGTGACCTGTTCAAGCAGGCGAGTGAGAAGGCTCCCTGTATCGTCTTCATCGATGAGATCGATACAATCGGTAAAAAGCGTGATGGACAGATCAGCGGCAACGACGAGCGGGAACAGACCTTAAACCAGCTGCTGACAGAAATGGACGGTTTCGATGGTTCCAAAGGCGTTGTCATCCTGGCAGCGACGAACCGCCCGGATTCCCTTGATCCTGCGCTGACCAGACCCGGACGTTTCGACCGCCGAATTCCGGTTGAGCTGCCTGACTTACAGGGCCGCGAAGATATCCTGAAGGTACATGCCCGTAAGATCAAGATTGCAGATAATGTAAACTTCCATGAAATCGCAAAAGCTGCTTCCGGTGCCTCCGGCGCTGAACTCGCCAATATCGTCAACGAAGCTGCTCTGCGTGCAGTCCGCGACGGTCGTCGTTTTGCAACACAGGCAGACCTCGAAGAAAGCATCGAGGTTGTTATCGCAGGCTACCAGAAAAAGAGCCGCGTGCTCTCCGAAAAAGAAAAACTGATCGTTTCCTATCATGAAGTCGGTCATGCCCTTGTCGCCGCCCTGCAGACGAACTCCGCACCGGTACACAAAATCACGATCATTCCCCGTACCAGCGGCGCGCTTGGTTATACCATGCAGGTCGAGGAAGGCGAACGTTTCCTGATGTCCAAAGAAGAAATGGCAAATAAGATTGCAACGCTGACCGGCGGCCGCGCAGCAGAAGAAATCATCTTCCACTCCATCACAACTGGTGCCTCCAACGATATCGAGCAGGCAACCAAGCTCGCCCGTGCAATGATCACCCGCTACGGCATGAGCGATACTTTCGATATGGTTGCAATGGAAACCGTTGCAAACCAGTATCTGGGCGGCGATTCTTCCCTTTCCTGCTCACCCGAGACACAGACCCAGATCGATACCCTGACCGTCGACCTTGTAAAAGCACAGCACCAGAAAGCGATCCAGCTTCTGCAGGATAACCTGCCAAAGCTTCATGAAATCGCTAAATACCTGTACGAGCATGAAACGATTACAGGCGAAGAATTTATGACGATTCTGATGCGCAAGCCTGAGCTCGCGGCGGCGGATTCCGCAGCTTCCGGCAATTGACCGACAACGGCAACAGCTACCGGCTGCTTTACACCTGGTTTTTTCAAACGGCGAAGATTTTTCAAAAATCTCCGCCGTTTTTTGCGTGTAGGCAGCTCCCTCTCTATACGCAAAAATCTCTCTTCCGGTATCGTTTTTTGAACGCTTCCAGACATCTCTTTTTCTTCCCTTTTCCCGTCTTATGAGGTATACTGAGAGCAGTGAGATTTATCCTGTGGAGGTATAGGTATATGAAATATATTCAACTCGGAAAAAGCGGACTGACAGTCCCTTCCGTTGCCCTCGGCTGCATGCGCATCCGCGACGTTTCCGCTAAAGAAGCCGAGGAACTCGTTGCAACGGCGCTGGAGCTTGGCTGCAACTTTTTCGAACACGCCGACATCTACGGTCAGGGCACCTGCGAGGAAGCGTTTGCAGACGCGATCCACATGTCCCCCTCTGTCCGCGACAAGATCCTTCTGCAGTCCAAATGCGGCATTGTTTCCGGCGTTATGTATGATTTTTCCAAAGAACACATTTTATCTTCTGTAGACGGCATTCTGAAGCGTCTGCGCACTGACTATCTGGATGTGCTTGTCCTGCACCGTCCGGATGCCCTGATGGAGCCGGAAGAAGTGGCAGAAGCCTTCAACCAGCTGCAGCAAAGCGGCAAGGTCCGCAACTTCGGCGTTTCCAACCACAAATCCAGTCAGATCAGGCTGCTGCAGAAATATATCAGCCAGCCCCTCGTAACCGACCAGCTGCAGTTTTCCCTGCCCAACGCTTCCATGATCCAGAGCGGCATGGAAGTCAACATGACAACCGCCGGTGCAATTGACCGCGACGACAGCATTCTCGACTTCTGCCGTCTCAACGATATCACCATCCAGACCTGGTCACCGTTCCAGTACGGCTTTTTTGAAGGTGTTTTCATCGGCAGCGACAAGTATCCCGAATTGAACCGCTGTCTGGAGGAAATTGCAGACAAATACCACACAACTCCGACAACAATTGCAGCTGCATGGATTCTGCGTCACCCTGCACACATGCAGCTGATCGCCGGCACGACAAAGCCCTCCCGCTTCCGCGAGATCTGCGCCGCCTGCGATATTACGCTAACCCGTGAGGAGTGGTATCGTCTCTATCTTGCTGCCGGACACATTCTGCCGTAATTTACAAGTGCCTGACTTTCATTTTTCCGAAAGGAGAATTTACCATGTATGATGCAATCATAATCGGTGCCGGTGTGACCGGATGCGCGATTGCACGGGAGCTTTCCCGTTATCAATTAAATATCCTGGTGCTGGAAAAAGAAGAGGACGTCTGCTGCGGAACCTCCAAAGCAAACAGCGCCATCATCCATGCCGGACACGACGCAAAGCCCGGCTCCTTAAAAGCCCGTTTTAATGTGAGAGGAAACGAACTCATGGATCAGCTCTCCGCTGACCTCGATTTTCCCTTTACCAGAAACGGCTCCCTGGTACTTTGTTTTGAAGAATCCCAGATTCCGGAACTGGAAGAGCTGGCAGACCGCGGACGCAAAAACGGCGTTCCCGGTCTTTCCATCGTGACCGGTGAGGAGATCAAGTCCCTCGAGCCGGCACTTTCCGACGACGTAAAGGCGGTGCTTGTCTGCCCCACCGGCGGAATTGTATGTCCCTTCCTGATGACAATCGCTCTGGCGGAAAATGCTGCCGTAAACGGCGTTTCGTTCCGCTTTGACACTGCAGTAAAATCCCTTTCCCACGACGCTTCTGACGGTCACTGGAACGTTTTAACCGCTGCCGGCGACACCTTTGAAGCCCGCTGTATCATCAATGCCGCCGGTGTCTATGCGGACGAGCTGCACAATCAGGTCAGCGCCCGCAAGCTTTCTATCACGCCCCGCCGCGGAGAATATCAGCTTCTGGACAAAAAAGCCGGAACCCTGGTTTCCCATACGATCTTCCAGCTTCCCGGAAAGATGGGCAAGGGCATTTTGGTCAGCCCCACCGTCCACGGAAACCTGTTAGTCGGTCCCACCGCCGAAAACCTTTCCGATAAAGAGGCCGTCAATACCACCCAGGCAGGACTTGCTGACGTTATGGAAAAAGGACGACTCAGCGTTCCGTCCCTGCCCGGCAATCTGACAATTACCTCGTTTGCAGGTCTGCGTGCCTCCGAGGCAGGCGGTGATTTCGTAATCGGTGAGGCAGAGGATGCTCCCGGCTTCTTTGACTGTACCGGAATTGAATCTCCCGGTCTTTCCTCCGCTCCCGCAATCGGGGAATATGTTGCAGAGCTGGTTTCTCATAAGCTGGGTGCTTCCTGCAAGGACAACTTTATTGCAACCCGCAAGGGCATTCCCTGCGTCGCTTCTGCTTCCCCGGAAGAATTAAAAGAGCTTCTGTCAGAAGATCCTGCATACGGCAATGTGATCTGCCGCTGTGAAACCGTTACAGAGGGAGAAATTATAAATGCAATCCGCCGTCCGGTGGGCGCACGCTCCTTAGACGGCGTAAAACGACGCACCCGTGCCGGAATGGGACGCTGTCAGGCAGGCTTCTGTTCTCCCAGAGTCATGGAAATCCTCGAGCGCGAGCTTTCCATGAACCCCCTTTCTGTCACCAAACACGGACAAGGCTCTGAACTGCTTACCGGCACTACAAGGGAGGAATCGGGCTTATGAAACAATATGATCTGATCGTCATCGGCGGAGGTCCTGCCGGACTTGCTGCCGCTATCGCCGCCCATAAAAACGGAGTTTCCAATCTTCTGATCCTCGAACGCGATCAGGAGCTGGGCGGCATTTTAAATCAGTGTATCCACAACGGCTTCGGTCTGCACACCTTTCAGGAAGAGCTGACCGGACCAGAATACGCTTCCCGTTTCATCGACGAAGCGCTCGCACTGGAAATTCCCTATAAACTCTCCACAATGGTTCTGGATATCAGCACAGACGCTTCCACAGGTCTGCATTGTGTTACAGCCATGAACCGCACAGACGGACTCCTGCAGCTGCCCTGCCGCAGTGTAATCCTCGCGATGGGCTGCCGCGAACGTCCCAGAGGCGCTTTAAACATCCCCGGCTTCCGTCCGGCAGGCATTTACACCGCCGGTACAGCCCAGCGTCTCGTCAATATGGAAGGCTTTCTTCCGGGTAAAGAGGTAGTAATCCTCGGCTCCGGCGATATCGGTCTGATTATGGCGCGTCGAATGACCCTCGAAGGTGCGAAAGTCAAAGCCGTTGCCGAGCTGATGCCCTATTCCGGCGGTCTGCAGCGAAATATCGTCCAGTGCCTGGAGGATTTTGACATTCCGCTGCTGCTTTCCCATACAGTCATCGATATTCAGGGAAAAGACCGCGTAACCGGCATTACACTGGCACAGGTCGGTCCTGACCGCAAGCCGATCCCCGGAACCGAACAAAATATCCCCTGCGATACACTGCTGCTCTCCTGTGGACTTATCCCCGAAAACGAACTTTCCACCAAACTCGGTGTATCCTTATCACCCGTCACAGGCGGTCCACTGGTGAATGAAAGTCTCGAAACGAACGTTCCCGGCGTATTCGCCTGCGGCAATGTCCTGCACGTACATGATCTGGTTGATTACGTTTCCGAAGAAGCCGGACGTGCCGGAAAATTCGCGGCAGAATATATCCGACAGACAGCGGGGGACGGCGCTGGCATTGCTTCCGCTGAACAGAATTCGACCACACAGGCTGACAGCAACGCTTCCGCCGGGCAAGGTTCAACCGGCGTGAAGGCTAACAATAACGCTCACAACGCCGCTGCTGCGGACGGCTCCACCGGCATCCCGCTTATTCCATCGGGCGGCGTCCGATACACGGTTCCGCAGTCCATTCGGCTGTCCCATATGGAGGACACGCTTCTGGTTCGTTTCCGCGTCGGAAGCGTATTCACAGACGCAGTATTGACTGTTACAGCAGGTGATACCTGTCTGCTGCGCCAGAAAAAGAAGAAGCTCGCGCCCGGCGAAATGCAGCAGATCATCCTGAAAAAATCTGCAATTCCCGCCGACGCACAATCCATCACAATCTGTGTTGCAAAAGAGGAGGGCTGATTTGTTATGGAAGAAAAAAATCTAATCTGCATCTGCTGCCCTCTGGGCTGCCCGCTTACTGTTACGCTTGAAAACGGCGAGGTTGTATCCGTCACTGGTAATACCTGCCCCCGCGGCGCTGCTTACGGTCGTAGGGAGGTCACCAATCCAACCCGTATCGTAACTTCTACAGCGCTGGTTTCCGGCGGCGTCCTGCCTGTCGTTTCCGTTAAGACTGCCTCCGATATCCCCAAAGGTAAAATAAAGGATGTCATGGAAGCGATCCGTCAGATCCACGCTGTCGCCCCGGTTCAGATCGGAGATGTCCTGCTGCACGACGCGGCAGGTACGGGTGCAGATATCGTCGCCACCAAAAATATTCCGGTTGCCACCGGTTTCAGGGAGAACTGATCCGAAATGCTTACAGATAAATTTAAAAAAAATGCGGATGCACTCCGGCATAAAAAGCTGTTCCTGCTGGATATGGACGGCACGATCTATAATGAAAATTCGATTTTTGAAGGAACGCTGGATTTTCTTTCCCAGATTGAAAAAAATGGAGGACGCTATATTTTCATCACCAACAATTCCTCCAAATCCGTAAAGGACTATGTGGAAAAGGTAAACCGGATGGGAATTACCGCCGATGCTTCGCATTTCTATACTTCCAGCCAGGCAACCGCTTTTTATCTTCAGGAGAATTATCCCGGACAGACCGTTTTCTGTATGGGAACCCGTTCCCTTGTCGCAGAGCTGGAGCAAAACGGCATCCGCGTTGTCACGAAGCCGGAGGATTCCGCCTCTGTCGTTTTAATCGGCTTTGATACAGAAAATACCTCTGAAAAGGTACGTGACACCTGCATCATGCTCGGGCGTGAGGTTGCTTATCTTGCAACCAATCCGGATCTTGTCTGTCCGGTCAGCTTCGGCTACATCCCGGATTGCGGCTCCATGAGCATCATGCTCAAAAATGCGACCGGCAAAACACCGTTTTTCATCGGCAAGCCAGAACCGATCATGATCGACTGTGTTTTAAAAAAGCTCGGCATCTCCAAAGAGGACACCGTGATTGTCGGTGACCGTATCTACACAGACATCGCCTGCGGCGTCAATGCAGGGGTCGATACGATCTGCGTCCTCTCCGGTGAGGCGACTCTCGCTGACCTGGAAAAGAGCGACACCAAACCGACCTGGATTTTCGACAGTGTCCGTGAAGTGTGCACAGAACTGGCGCGGTAGCGCCTGTGGTTCTCCAAACAGTCCCGATGCAATTTTTCGAAACATCCACAATCGTTTATAGTTTTAAGCATATATAGACAAAAACGAACAAAAATGCGCCTGCCGCACGGAATCTTTTCTCCATGGCAGACGCATTTTTTCAATGGAAAGCACAGGCTTCCAGCCATATTATGACTCCCCGACATCAACCCATACCCGGCTGTTCAACAGCTGCTTTCTCTGCCTCCAGTCCGGCATCAGCTCCGTCATAAGCTGATGAAATGCTGCAGAGTGATTCGGCTGGATAAAATGGCAGAACTCATGTACTGCAACATATTCCATACACGCAGGCGGTGTCTCCCCGAGCTGTCTGGAAAAAGTCACGATCTTCTTTTTCGGCTGACAGCTTCCCCATCGGGACACCATGCTGCGCACTTTAATCTGGGGCCACACTACCCCCATCCGGGAAAAAACCGGATAAATCCTCTCACAAATTTCTTCCATCTGCTCCAGGCAGCGCTGCGTCAGATACCCTTCGAGCATCCGTCTGCGTCTGTCTGTATCGGATGGATTTTTTTGTGTCACTAAAATCACACGACCGATCCGCTCCACCGACTCTTTTCTCCCCTCCACCACACGAAGGCGGCAGGCTTTTCCACACTGATAGAGCACATCCCCATCCTCATAGCGCCGATTTTTCCCGGCGCTGATTCCATCTCCGGCTTCGATCAGCTTCATACAGCGTTCCCGGTTCTGCAGGACAAAATCTGCATTTTCCAGAAGAAACGCCTCTATTTCCCACTGCGCTGTATATCTGCTCGCAGAAACCAAAACGCGCCCATCTCTGTGGACGCGCAGGTTCATTCTCCTGATATTTTTCCGTTGCAGTTCATAAGGGACTGCAATCCCCTTCAGTACAATGATCTTTTCCATACATTCTACCACGGGCGCTGTCCGTCGGTTTCCCGGCAGGACAACGCCCGTACCTGTTGCAAATTATCGTTTCCCTTACGCGTTCACCAGGCGAACTGTTTCCCGCGCAATGGCAAGCTCTTCATTGGTCGGAACCACCAGGGCTGTTACTTTGGATTCCGGAGTGGAAATAACAGCCTCCACACCGACTGCCGCCTTATTCTTTTCCAGATCGATCTCGCAGCCAAGGAAGCCTGTATACTGGCTGATCAGAGCACGAACCTGTGCGTTGTTTTCACCAATTCCTGCTGTAAATACGATGGCATCCACACCATTCATAGCAGCCGCATATGCACCGATATATTTGCCGACACGATAAGCGTATGCTTCCAGCGTCGTCTGCGCATGGTCGTTGCCTGCTGCCGCAGCTTCTACCAGATCACGGAAGTCGCTGGAAATACCGGACAGACCAAGCACACCGGAGTTTTTGTTGCAGATATTGATGACCTCTGCAGCTGTCAGATTTTCTTTTTCTGCGATAAAACCAACGATCGCAGGATCCATATCGCCGCTTCTGGTTCCCATCATCAGACCTTCCAGAGGTGTCAGGCCCATGGAGGTATCCACGGATTTCCCGTGATCCACTGCGGATACGGATGCACCGTTGCCGAGATGGCATACGATAATTTTCAGATCCTTTCTGTCTTTTCCAAGCAGTTCTCCGACACGTTTGGAAACGAAATCATGGCTGGTTCCATGGAAGCCGTAACGACGTACTTTGTATTTCTCATAATATTCATACGGCAGACCGTATAAATAAGCCTTGCCGGGCATCGTCTGATGGAATGCGGTATCGAATACAGCTACCATCGGCACGCCGGGCATTACCTTCTGGCAGGATCTGATACCGATCAGGTTTGCCGGATTGTGAAGCGGTGCAAGGTCATTGCACTCCGCAATTGCCTCCAGTACACTGTCATCAATCACAACAGATCCCTTGAATTTTTCTCCGCCATGTACGATTCTGTGACCTACTGCATCAATTTCCTTCAGAGATGCGATCACGCCCTCTGCAGGATCTGTCAGCTTCTCGATCACAACCTTTACTGCATCGGTATGATCCTTCATCAGAACCGCTTCCGTCTTTTTGCCTTCGCCGGCTTTCTGATGGGTTACGCTGCTGCCTTCGATTCCGATTCTTTCACACAGTCCCTTTGCCAGGACCTCTTCACTCTGGCTGTCGATCAGCTGATACTTCAAAGAGGAGCTGCCGCAGTTGATTACAAGCACTTTCATGGAAATAAATCCTCCTGTTTTCTATTTTGACAGTCTCCGATCACACCGGAGGCTGTTTTTGCACCGCATACGTTTTTATTGTACCATTTCACACGATAAAAAACCAGACCCGCAGCTATAAAAAACAGGGACGGATTGTTTTCGTCCGCCCCTGTTCTGATTCCGGATTTCATGTTGTTATCCGTCAGCCCTGCCATCCAAAGCTGCAGATATCACGGATACAGTTTCGACTTTTCAGATCAGCTCCAGCACAGCCTCTCCCTTTGCCGGAATCGAAATCTCCTGCATATTGCCGTTTTCGTCATGCAGCACCAACGCAAAAGCTGCATCCTCTTCCCTGTTTTTACCATCTGCCGTTACAACAATTTTTTGACCGCTGCGGATCGCTTTTACGGTTTCCACAATCTGTCCGTGGATATCCGGGATTCTGCAGACTGCTTCTTTTCCATCCTTTAATGCAAACAGATGCAGCACAGAGCTTGCCGCATAGTCATAATCCGGGCGTTCTGTCACGCTGCCGACTGCCAGCAGGGTATTTTCCCGCACATAAAGCGGCAGGGAGAAATAGTCAAACCTGTCCTTGTAAAACCTTCCGCCCTCTTTAACTGTGCCGTCCAGATAATTTGTCCACGTGCCCTCCGGCAGATACCAGGCTGCGCTGCCATCCTCCGAAAAGATCGGTGCTGTCAGCAGACTTTCCCCCAGCATATACTGCATATCCAGAGTCTGGCAGGCCGGATCGTCTTCAAACTCAAATACCATAGGACGCATTACCGGCGTACCGTCTTCATGCGCTTCCACCGCTTTTGCATACAAATACGGCATCAGGCTGCATTTCAGCTGCACAAAATATCTCGCCACATCGCAGGCCTGCTCATCAAATGCCCACGGTACCCGGTAGCTTCCCGATCCATGCAGGCGGCTGTGAGAGGAAAGCAGGCCAAATGCAAGCCATCGTTTGTATACATCTGCAGGGGCAGTGTTCTCAAAGCCGCCGATATCATGACTCCAGAAGGAAAATCCAGACATGGCAAACGACAGGCCTCCACGCAGCGTCTCTGCCATGGAAATGTAAGATGCGCTGCTGTCACCTCCCCAGTGCACAGGGAACTGCTGTCCTCCTGCTGTCGCACTTCTTGCAAAGACAACCGCCTCCTGCTGACCTTTTACTTCTTTTAATAGTTCAAAAACACAGCGGTTATAGAGAAATGCATAGTAATTGTGCATGCTGACCGGCTCGCTGCCATCCTGGTATACAACATCGATCGGGATTCTCTCGCCGAAATCCGTCTTAAAGCAGTCCACACCCATTTCCAACAGGCTGCGAAGCTTGCCCTGATACCATTTGCAGGCTTTCGGATTTGTAAAATCCACAACTCCCATACCGTTCTGCCAGTTATCGGTCTGCCAGATACCGTGTCCGTCTGCGCGTTTCAACAGATAACCGCCTGCTGCAGCTTCCCGGAAGGTTTTTGTTCCCTGCGCAATATACGGATTGATCCATACGCAGATTTTCAGCCCTCTTTCATGATAACGCTGCAGCATTCCCTTTACATCCGGAAATGTCTCCGGATCCCATTCAAAGTCACACCACTGCAGTCCTTTCATCCAGAAGCAGTCAAAATGGAATACGCTCAGTGGGATCTTCCTCTCCTCCATGCCCTCCAGAAAAGAGGTTACCGTCTGCTCATCATAATCCGTCGTAAAGGAGGTAGAAAGCCACAGTCCAAAGGACCATGCCGGAGGAAGCGCCGGACGTCCGGTCAGACCTGTATAGGCTTTTAGAATTTCCTTATGGGTCGGTCCGTAAAAAAGATAGTACCGGAGTTCTTCCCCGGGTACAGAAAATCCAACATACTCCACCTTCTCGCTTGCCACCTCAAAGGACACATTGCCTGTATGATCCACAAATACACCATAGCCTCTATTCGTCATATAAAACGGAATATTTTTATAGGCTACCTGTGAAGCTGTACCTCCATCCTCGTTCCAGGTTTCTACTACCTGACCATTTTTGACAAACGCAGTAAAGCGTTCTCCGAAGCCATATACATTTTCTCCGGGTGCAAGCAAAAGATCCTGGGTCATATAAGGAGTATACTCATGCTCCTTCATATAATTATCCTGCGGCAGCATGCTGGACACGCTTCTGTCCCAGCGGACATAGCCGAGATTATGGAATCCGGAGGATGTCAGCAGTTTTCCATCTGCCCAGAAGCTGTAGCCCCAGTTTTTCCGGTCAACATGCACGCTCACGCGTCCGGCATCCAGAACCGCCTCATTCTCCGTTATTGTCACAACTGCATCGCAGGTCGTCTCCTTTTTCTCAAATCGGGCCTCTCCCGTCCTGTAACCCTCATAATGCCAGGCACGAACCGAAATCACCTCCGGAGAAACCGCGAGGAATTCTATTGTAATGGTCGGTCGATTTAATGTGTCGCCTCTGGATAATACCGGTGATGTCGGAGCCACTACCCGCAGTCCGTTTTCCATTGCTTCTATATGGTATGCCTGTGATGCGAACTGTCCGTTTGTCCTCTCACTCAATAACCAGTATCCTTCCGTAAATTTCATGTTAAGTCCTCCTGTTGTTTTTTGCTGCACAGCATTTCACCAGCCGGAGCATCCGTACGATCATCCCTTTACCGCACCTGCAACCATTCCTTCAATAATCTGCTTACTGAACACAAAATACAAAATTACGATAGGAGACATGGTGATCAGCATTGCCGCCATCTGCTTCGGATAATCTGATGCAAACTGTCCCTTAAACTGTGTCAGTGCCAGCGGTACTGTCTGCAGTGACACATTTTTGATCAGTACCAGTGCGAAGGAGAACTCATTCCAGCAGCTAAAGATCTGTATGATCGCAACTGTCACCAGAATCGGTTTGGTGATCGGCAGAATGATCCTCCAAAGTGTATTTGAAAAGCTGCTTCCATCAATTGCAGCTGCCTCTTCCAGCGAAACCGGAATGGTTTTGACGTATCCTTCTACCAGAAAAATCCCCATCGGAAGTCCGAAGGACACATAGGGTAAAAGCAGCGTATACCATTGGTCGGAAATTCCGCATTTTTTGAAAACCACATAGATCGGCACCAGCAGAGAATGGATCGGAATCAGCATTCCCATCAAAAACATGACGTACAGCGCACGGTTTCCCTTAAAATGGACCCTTGCCAAAATATAACCGACAATAAATGAAAATAATACAATCAAAATGATAGACAGCGTAGTTGTACGTACACTGTTGAACATGGATTCTCCCAGATGATAATCGGAATTGCTCAGAATCCTGATGTAATTGATCAGAGTCGGATTTTTCGGCAGTCCAACAATATCTGCATTAAATGCCCTCTTTTCTTTTAACGAAGAGTACAGCATCCAGATCATCGGAAAAATACAGGACAACGAGAAAATGATCAGGATCAGATTCATAAATACTGCCAGGATTCCTTTGCGGATACGATGTGTTCCATTATCCTTTTTCATGTCCTACGCCTCCTTTTCTCTGGTGAACCTTTTGATCAGCCCCTGTGCTCCGCCGATTACAAGAAGTGATAATACAAAGATGCCCACAGAAATACAGCTGCCGTATCCCATATTACTCTGGTTAAAGGATACCTGATATCCATACATCGCCATTACCATGGAGGATGTTCCGGGACCGCCCTTTGTCATAACATAAATATTGTCAAAGGCTTTCATATTACCTGCAATACACAGCGTAATGCAGACAAGCATCGTGTTCTTGATCAGCGGCAGCGTAATATAGAGTGCGCTTTGTATACCGTTCGCACCGTCAATTTCCGCACTTTCAAAGATTTCGGTACTGATGGAGGAAATCGCAGAAAGGATGATCACCATGTAGTATCCGATATACTGCCAGATCAGCGGAATGGAGACAAGCAGCATGACCAGCTTTGTTTCATTGAGCCATACCTTACAAAGATCCGGTCTGCCGATCGTTCTCAAAAACCAGTTGATGATCCCGTATTGGTTATGATAGATCATGTTCCAGATCAAACCAAGGCAAACTGCAGAAATTGTGCTTGGAAAGAAGCCAAAGGTTCGATGGATCCCCTTTAATTTGACAACTCTGGAATTTACCATCAGCACTAAAACAAAGGCAATACCGATCTGCCCGATAATACACGCCACAACCAGATAGATATTATGTCCAAAGGCCTGCCAGAAGGTACCGTCATGGAACAGAGTGATGTAGTTTGTAAGCCCTGTAAAGGTCTTCTGCGGGCCGCCCTTCCATTCATAAAAACTGTATACAAGTGCTGTAACCAATGGTACAAAAACCGTAAATACGAACATCGCCACCGGCACCAGCAGATACAGGAGAATCGTTCTTTTTTTTGGTTTGATCGCAGTCAGCATCAAGGATCCCTCCCTTATTTTGCGCAAAAGCCGTCCCGCCTGATGGCAGGCAGAACGGCTCTGTACTTTCCTATTTCGGAACCTTCTCAAGGCGCTCCGCTCCTTGAAAAGTAGCGGTCCCTTTGGAACCTTCTCAAGGCGCTTCGCTCCTTGAGAAGTAGCGGCCCCTTCGGAACCTTCTCAAGGTGCTTCGCCCCTTGAGAAGTAGCGGTCCCTTCGGAACCTTCTCAAGGCGCTCCGCTCCTTGAGATGTAGCGGTCCCTTCGGAACCTTCTCAAGGCGCTCCGCTCCTTGAGATGTAGCGGTCCCTTCGGAACCTTCTCAAGGCGCTCCGCTCCTTGAGAAGTAGCGGAAAATGCCCTGCTCTGCGGGGCAGGGCATTTTCCTTAGTAGTTGGCTTCGTATGCGTTCTGGGCGTTCTGGGCTACTTCTTCAGGAGTGATATCACCATTCATCATTGTCTGAAGGTCAGTATTTAAAACATCCCAAACTGCATTAGTAATGTAAGAATCATAAATTTCACAGGTATCGGTATCCACATAAGACCAGTTGTAGAAATCCTGTGTGATCTGATCGAATGCGCTCAGGTCAACGTCTGCAACCTTGGTCAGGCCGCCCAGTGCATAATTTTCAGCTACATAGCTTGCAAATGCGGGACCGGTAATGTACTCAGCCAGGTCAATCGCTGCTGCCAGTTTTTCAGGATCGTCAGCCAGCTTGGAGTTGATTGCAACTGCGTATCCAAGACCGATATTCTGGGAATTCGGAGCCTGTGTTGCATCTGCAGGCTGAGGCAGAACCGCAAAGCCCATGTTGTTGAATTTCTCTTCGTCAGCATCCTTTAAGGCTGCCCAGATGTAGGATTCATCCCAGTTACCGCCGATGAATGCTGCTGCATCGCCGGAAATATAATATTCACGCGCATCTTCGTTGGTAACAACGTTAAAGTCTTCGTTGAAGATCTTGGTATCGGTAAAGAGTCTCTGCATCTCTGTCAGGGCGCTTACAAACGTATCATCTGTAAATGCTGCGCCGTTCTTTGCCACCAGGCTCATAAACCAGTCAGGGCCGGTGTAACGGTTGCCCAGTGTGGAAAGGAAATCGGAGTTTGCCTGCCACTTGCCGCCGTTGCCGAATGCAACTGTCGTAATACCCTTGCCGTTAAAGTACTCGGAAGCTTTTTCTACATCTTCCCAGGTAGACGGAAACTGATCGTAGCCTGCTTCTTTCCACATTGCCTTATCATAAATCACAACGGTACAGGTGCCGCCGGTCAGAGCCGGGAAGCCGTACATGGAATCTTCATAAGTAAACGGTGCGAAATATGCGGTATTGTAATCCGCATAATACGGAGATGCTTTGATATCATCTGTCAGATCATAAACCAGACCCTGTTTTGCCCAGTCGATGGTGTTCATGCCCTGAAGCAGGAATACATCGGGCAGGTCATCTGCTGCCGCCAGCGTTGCGATCTGTGTCTTATACTCTGCATTTGCAAGAACAGTCTGTGTCAGCGTAATATCCGGATGTGCGTCATCCCACTCACCCAATACGGTACGGAAGCCATCAGAGCCGCCATTTCCTTCAGATTCTTCGGAAGTAGAGTAATGCATAATCTCGAGCTCGCCCGCATAAGCAAGCTCAGAGCCGTCACCTGCTTCGGTCTCTGTATCCGCTGTATCTGCGGCTGTAGATTCTGCAGCTTCTGTCTTAACGGTCTCTTCTGCCGCCGGTGCAGAAGCAGTAGTTGCTGCTGTGGATCCGCACCCTGCTACTGTCGTTGCCAGCATTGCTGTTGAAAGTAACAAACCAAGCATTTTCTTTTTCATACCCTAAACCCTCCTATGAGTTTATAAAATTTAAGCATTCTCCGGAGCTTTCAGTATCCTCCACCCTTTACCGTGGTTTCCGAAGTAGCTATTACCGCACTACCCTCTGCTGCCATCCAGCTTTAAAACTGTTTGACCCTCATACAATTTTCCCTGTACTATCGTGATATTCCGCATTGCAGTTTTGGGCTTTTCGATCAGATCGATCAGCTTCTCTGCTGCGTACTGTCCAAGATGCTGTGTATCCTGACAGAGTGTCGTAAGATTCGGAACGGTCAGCTTCGCCAACCGGATTCCATCGTAGCCTGCAATGGAAATATCTTCCGGGATAGACATTCCCCGTTCACGGATTACATGAATGCCTCCAAATGCTGCAAAATCGTCCGGATATATAATACAAGTCGGCGGTCTTCTCAGATCAAGAAGCTTCTCTGTCGCTTCCCCCGCGCCCTTGGTATCGCGGTATCTTGTCATCATCACATATTCATCCGGGATCTCCACCCCAAGCTTTTCTGCTGTCCTGTAAAAAGAGGACAGGCGGTTTGTTGTAACTGCGGAATCTGTACCGTGGATATATGCAATTCTTCGATGTCCCATCTGATAAATATAAGTGAACAGATCTTCCATTCCCTTTGCATTATCCGAAACAACTGCCAGACGATCATTGAAGATATAGTCGATGGTCACAACCGGAATATCACTCAGTGCAAGCTGCAGCACCTCCGGCTCTGAAAAATCAACACATGCGATCATAATTCCGTCAAATCCCCGATATCTGGCATGCTCCAGATACGTCATCCGCTTTCCGCCGGAGCCTCCGCAATTGACAAATGTAAGATCATAATCTCTTGCCTCTGCGGCCACCTTGAAGCTATCCAGCACTGCAGCGAAATAATCATGCGTCAGACCATTATGCTCTGCATCTGTGAAAAGAACTCCGATGTTATAACTGCGATTCGTCTTCAATGTCCTCGCAAACAGATTCGGATGATATCCCATTTCTTCTGCCTTCTCACGGATCATCTTCTTGCGTTCTTCGCTGATGTCTGCATGATCGTTCAGCGCCTTGCTGACTGTTGCAACGGAAACCTGACATTCCTTTGCGATGTCTTTTAAGGAAACCATATCGCCTACCTCCTGCCTTCGACGCCTCCGTTTTTTCTTTGCGTCTTATCCTTATATCCTGCTGCTTTCTTTCACACAGCAGTTTGTTACGTAAACGATATACTTAAACGTTTTCTTTAATTGCATTATATGCGTCATGCACATATATTTCAATATCTTTTTATTATTTTTAATCATTTTGCTATTTTATACAATTTAAAAATCAGGTTTTTGTTGCATTTTTATATTTTATCCTTCTCTTTTACTTGCACATCATAGTTTCGCTGCAGTTTCGTCAACATAACCCAGAAAACCGTCCTTTGACGCTTTCATTTTCGTAAGCTGCGCTTTTTCATTTTCATTGATTTTATCGCATTTTTCCAATATAATTCGAAATATATAATAGCTCTGCGTTTAACTTAATCGTTTAAACTATAGTTGCCTGGCACAGGCTTTCTTACACACAACAGACGCTCCAAAACAGCCTGAAACCTCATTCCAAAAGAGGATCTGCGCAGAGCTTCTTCGGCACAAAGGCGTCTGTAGAATGGAGGGTTTTATGAAATACGGTTACTTTGATGATATCAACCGGGAATATGTCATCACGGATCCTGCAACGCCGCTTCCCTGGATCAACTATCTTGGCTGCCGCGATTTTTTCAGTCTTATTTCCAACACCTGCGGCGGCTACTCTTTCTATAAAGATGCAAAGCTTCTCCGTCTGACCCGCTATCGCTATAACAACGTCCCTGCAGATTCCAATGGCAGATATTTCTATCTTAAAGAAGGAAACAGCATCTGGAATCCCGGCTGGCAGCCGACCCAGACACCTCTGGATTTTTATGAATGCCGACACGGAATGGGATACAGCCGCTTTACCGGGCAGAAAAATCATCTGAAGGCCTCTCTGCTCACCTTCGTACCCCTTGAGGATTCCTGCGAGATCAATCAGCTTACGCTTACCAATGATTCTGAGCAGGAGAAAACAATTCAGTTGTTTTCTTATCTGGAATGGTGTCTCTGGAATGCAGATGATGATATGAAGAATTTCCAGCGTAACTTCAGCACTGGAGAGGTGGAAATAGAAGGTTCTATTCTTTATCATAAAACGGAATACCGGGAACGCCGGAATCACTACGCTCTGTTTTCTGTCAACACACCCATAGATGCTTTCGAGACAGACCGGGATTCCTTTCTTGGTCCATACCGCAGCAATCAGAATCCTTCCGCTGTTGAAAAAGGCCAGCTCTCCAATTCCGTAGCCAGTGGCTGGTCTCCTATTGCAGCCCATCAGATTGATCTGACGCTTCAGCCGGGCGAAAGCAAAACCTTTATTTTTGTCACCGCATATGTCGAAGTACCCGTTGAAGAAAAATGGGAAGCGCCGGGTGTCATCAACAAAAAAACTGCCCATGCCCTTTTGTCACGCTATCATAATCCCGATCAGGTACAAGATGCTTTTCTTGCGCTTCGCCATTACTGGACAGAGCTTCTGTCCCGATATCATATTTCCTCTGACTCCAGGGAAGTGGATCGCATGGTAAATATCTGGAACCAGTACCAGTGCATGGTTACCTTCAATATGTCCCGAAGCGCTTCTTATTACGAATCCGGTATCGGCCGTGGGATGGGGTTCCGTGACTCCTGCCAGGATCTGCTCGGTTTCGTCCATCTGATTCCGGAGCGTGCCCGCGAGCGAATACTGGATATCGCAGCCACTCAGTTTGAGGATGGCAGTGCATACCATCAGTATCAGCCGCTGACCAAACGTGGAAACGCAGATATCGGCGGAGGCTTTAACGACGATCCCCTCTGGCTGATCGCCGGTACGGTTGCTTACATCAAAGAAACCGGCGATTTTTCCATTTTAAAAGAGCCAGTTACCTTTAACAGCACCCCCGGAACCCAGCAGCCGCTTTTGGAGCATCTGAAGCGCTCCTTTGACTTTACTGCAACGCATAAGGGGCCTCACGGGCTTCCGCTGATCGGTCGTGCCGACTGGAATGACTGTCTGAATTTAAACTGCTTTTCCGCAGAGCCCGGCGAATCCTTCCAGACGTTTGGTCCCAGTGAGGGACCTGTCGCGGAATCCGTATTTATTGCCGGAATGTTCGTCAAATATGGGGAAGAGTACGCGCAGCTTGTCTCTCTTCTCGGCAATGCTGTGGAAGCAGACCGTGCCCGTAAGGAGGTTGCAGCAGTCTATCAGGCAGTCCTGGATTCCGGCTGGGACGGGGAATGGTTCCTCCGGGCCTACGATGCCTACAGCCACAAGGTCGGCTCCCGGGAATGTGAGGAAGGTCAGATTTTTATCGAGCCCCAGGGCTTCTGTGTCCTCGCAGGCATTGGCGTACAGGAAGGGCTTGCACAAAAAGCTCTGGATTCTGTCAAAAAACGTCTGGATACCAAATACGGTGTCATGCTCCTGCAGCCTGCTTATACCAGATATCACCTGGAGCTTGGCGAGGTCAGCTCCTACCCGCCCGGGTACAAGGAAAATGCCGGAATCTTCTGCCACAATAATCCCTGGATTTCCATCGCAGAAACCGTCATCGGCAGAGGAAGCCGCGCATTTGAGGTATATCGTAAAACCTGTCCTGCTTATCTGGAAGATATCAGTGACATCCACCGCACAGAGCCTTACGTTTACGCACAGATGGTTGCCGGCGCAGACGCTCCCAGACACGGCGAAGCAAAAAACAGCTGGCTGACCGGCACTGCAGCATGGACCTTTGTCAATATCTCCCAATACATCCTCGGTATCCAGCCCGACTGGAACGGTCTGCGTATTGATCCCTGCATTCCTTCCGATTGCAACGGATATGATATCCACAGGCACTACCGCAATGCCGACTATGATATCCACATCCAGAACCCGAACCACGTGGAAAAAGGAGTTGTTTCCCTTCTTGTTGACGGAACTCCCATTGACGGCTGTGTCGTTCCTTTCACCGAAGCCAAACAGCACTATGACGTTACGGTTGTGATGGGCTGACCTGTATCACAGCAAAAAAATTTGCCTCCCTTTTTAATGTTTTGATATAGTACAATGAAACCCCGGACAGAGTTTGAAAAATCACTCCGTCCGGGGTTTTTGATTCATGACAATAGAATCCTCGCAGGGCATGCATTCTATTGTTGGAATTATTTATAAGTCCATCTGCAGCTCTGCCCAGACCGGGACAGAGACCGATGCACCCTTTCTCGACACTGCAATTGCGGATGCCTGTGCAGCGATCGAAAGACTCTGTTCCGCAGAAAATCCCTTTTCCTGCGCCATCAGAAAATATCCGGTAAAAGTATCTCCCGCCGCTGTAGTATCAACCGCCTGTACCCTCTGTGCCGGGCAGAAATATCTTTTTTCCCGGTCTGCATACCATGCACCTTTTTCTCCGAGGGTCAGTACAACTGCAGCATCCGGATACTGAAACAGCATCTGATCCAGAATGTCTTTGGGCTCGCTTTTTTGGGTCATTTGTCCGCCCTCTACCTCATTGATGAAAAACAGGGAAACCTTTTCCAGCTGCCAGCTTAAAATGCAATCTTCAAACGGCGATGGATTCAACACGATCGAAATACCTCTGGCATAGGCTTTTTCCAGAATATCTTCGATTCCGTTGATTTCATTCTGTAAGATCAGGACATCTCCTTTTTCAAAGGAATCCAGAACGCTATCGACATATTCCGCCGTCCACATCCGGTTCGTACCGCCATACAGGACGATGCTGTTCTGTCCGTTTTTGTCCACCTGAATGATCGCATGCCCGGTCCTATTGTCTCGTTCCTGCACGAACCTGCAGTCCACGCCAAACTCCTGTGCCGTTTCCAGCATCTGACCTCCGTCAGCGCCCACCAGACCTGCAAGATATACCCTGGCACCAGCCTTTGCAAGGGCTGCCGCCTGGTTAAAGCCTTTTCCTCCGCATGCCTTATCCAACTTCACAGAAGCAATCGTTTCTCCCGGTTCGACAATATGATCCAGGGAATAAATATAGTCATAATTTAAGGAGCCCATCACAAGAAAGCGTGTCTCCAAGGACGCGCTTTCCTGATATCGTGCTTTTGATCGTTTCGTTTCCTGTTCCTTCATTCTTTGGGATTTCATGAATTACACCTCATCCGTATCGAAGAATATTTTGCATGGCTTCCGTTTCGAACAGACACGCCAACCGCACCCTGCAGATAAGGATGATCCGTATCCTCATATTCCAGTACAGCAGTATCTGCCTGCAGCTGTTGGGTTTGTCTACATCCAACCGGCACTTCTTTGATCTCTGCATGCAGTCTGGCTCCCTGCGCGCAGACAGAAACCTCATAATCCCTGCCAGCCTTCCAGTCAAAGGCTGTATCTGTCAGAACACGATATCCATTTTCATTCTTCAAGAGCGCAATTTTAGAATCCGCAAGGAGTGCAACGGCGTAGGAACGGATCGCCCCCTGCACCCGCACATTTACCATATTGTTTTCGCCTGTCAGGGGAGTCATTTCAAATACCGCCGTATAGTCTTTCCAATCATATCTGCCGGTATACGCTTCTCCAAAATCTGCACAGGACAGATGCAATGCTCCCTGATCCAAATACAGATGTCCCTTCAGTCTGGTAAACTGGCTGACCTCTTTATGTAAGCCAGTCCATACTTCTGTCGTTTCCTGGCAAAAATCGATCCGGTAATCCGGTGTTCCATCTGCCCACAGATCATCCAAAAGTCCTGCAAAGGTCTGAGTTGCTTCCGTTCCCATCAAAAGATCAAAGCAGACTCCCATCTCACCGATCAGCGCGCCCTCCCAGGACGGAATCCGGAAGCTCAGCTCCTGCCAACAGCCCTTTTTCAGATGTACGCTTTTGCCGGTAAAAATTTTTCCACTCCGCAGATCCCGCACATACAGGCTGCAGTCCGCTTCCCCGGCATACTCCGGAAGCATTACGCTTCCATGTACCGTCTGCCCCGGGTAAACCAGCGGGGAGAAACAGGGATCATATCTGCTGTCGTGAAAATCCTTCGGCTCATAGTAAGTTTTCTGATATACAAAAACACGTTCTCCGGAATTTACCGGAACTGCCGTCGCTTTCAGGCTTCTGCTGCCGCTATGTGCAGACTCGTCTGTATTGCAGACACAGCATTCTCTCGTGATCGGATCCTTCTCATCCGTCACGCTGTCCACCCGGATCTGCATGGAATGCGTAGATCCCGGGAATTCAAAATGACAGCTGTGAATTCTTTTCTCTGCAAGCTCCTTCCACGGCTCCGGAAGCTCTTCTCCCGCAAGCTCATATGCCATTTTCCCGATATACAAGGCTCCATAGGGAACATCCATGATGTTTAAGGAGCCTATCACACTGGAGCAGACCAGCAGGTCATGCACAGGTTTTCTCCAGCGGTCATAATCAATGCCCTCCAGACCATTACGGACACCAATAATGGTTGCCACATTACCACCGTTACAATCGGTATCCCATCCACACATTGTAACGATGGCGATGGTATCTGAAAAATCGCCGTTTCCATATAGCAGCGCCAGAATCATAACTGCAATATTCGGAATAATATGGCAATTCCCCGGATATTTATCATAACCGTAGTTTGCATGAATATAGGCAAAGCAATCTCTCCAGTTCTGCGGATGCTCTTCATAAAACTCCATTACTGTCCGTACGATCTTCGCATATTCACAGTCTGACGGAATATAGGAAAGTCCTGTTTCCAGAATCTTTTTGATCTCTTTTTCCTCAAATGCGGCACTGATGCACACAGCCACAAAAATACCGCCGTATAACGCATTGCCATCATGCGTTACACTCGCAGCCTTGCCGGCCAGCTTTGCAGCCAGCGCCGGATTACCCGGTGCAACCAGTCCCCAGGTATCAATAAATATCTGTCCGCCGATCTGCTCCGCTATTGTACTTCCATTCTGCGCAATACTGCCGCTTCGCGGCGCGGGTATGCCGCTGCGCAGGTTCAGATATGCCGTATGCTCCGTACTCGTTCCGTAACCGCCCCACCAGAAAAATCCATGCTCATAGGGTGCGTAATTTAACAGCGCATTTGCAACATCCTGTGCTGTCATTTCTGCTCCATGTCCGCCATCCTCAAGTCCTCTCAGATAGAATAACGGTCCGTTGCTGTCGTCATCCGCTGCAAACTCCCGATAGTCCACCGGATAGTCTGTCAGCTCTCCATAGATATTTTTTATTTTCTCATATGTCCAGCCTTCTACCGGCGCTCCATAACGGATACCTATGATTTTGGCTAACCAGCCTGCGTAAATACGCTCCAGATATTCTTTTTTCATACCTGTCCCTCTTCAGCCAAAATTCGCCAGCTTTGTAAACAGATCCGAAAAAACTTTATCCCTGTTTACATGATAAACATAACGCATCAGATGTCGCTTCGGATCCACAGAATAATGCCCGTCGTATTCCGGGATCGGGCTGGGCATCAGATAATCCTCCATGAAGCGCTCATCCAGCAGCCATGCGACAGTTGTGATATCCCAGATCACACGAGACCATGCCAGTTCGTTACTGCACCGGCGTCCCTCCGTCTTTGTCGTGCTGACCAGATAATCACAGAGTCGGTTTTTTCCCTTCAGATAGGCATCCAGCTCCGGTCCTGTCGTCGTAACCTCCGATACAACGCCAGAGCAGGGAAGCTGCACCAATGCGGCTCCGCACTCAAAAATGATCCTTGCCGCGGCAACGTCCTGATACAGATTAAACTCTTTGTTTTCCGGCCAGTGCAGTGCATTGCCACCCAGCCATACGATCACGATCCGGTCGATAATATCCGGATTTTTCAAAATTGCAGAAGCAACATTTGTAATGGCGCCAATCGCAAGGACATACAGCGGTTTTTCCGGAGTATAGTTCATTGCACGGGCCGCCAGATCTGCCGCTGCAGGGGATTCTACCGCTGTCTCTTCATCCGGCAGGTAGTCCGCCGAGCCTTTGTATACCCGTTTTTTCAGCTCGTCCTTTCCCATCAGCGTCAGAATATTTAATATCTCCTGATAGCTTTTCTCCATTCCATCTGCAGGGCCTGTGGATTTTTCATTAAAAAACGGTGCTGCATAGATTGCCTGTAAATGGAGTTTTTCTGCGGAGCAGATCAGATACGAAACAGCGAACTGATCGTCGATTTCATTATAGGTATCGGTATCCAGAACAACATCTACCGGTCCCGTCGGTCTGCTCAGACGGGCAAGAAGTCCCGGATCCTCCTGTTTTTTTGGTACCCATTGTGTTCCCTTTTTCTGTTTCATACGCAGTCTCAGCTCCTTTTCTTATTTCTGCCCGCTCTTTTTGCTCCGCAGATTTTTTTGTAACTGTTCCATACTCTCACAGTTACATTTTTTCCTTTATTCCTGAGGCGCCTTTTCTCCGGTTACGCGATCCATGGTATAAAGAATGGATGCCTTTTTATAAAACGCACGATATGCGATCTGATCTGTCATGTGATTTTTCTCCGGTGTTCCATACAGCGGATTCTCCAGGATTTTCTCTGCACATACGATCAGCTCTTTTAAATAGGTTTTGGGAATCGGATGCACATAATGCCCAGGGAAGATGAGATCAAACTCAGCTTCTCTGCCTTCCAGATGCTTCAACGCTTTTGCATAATGCTCCATCGTATCCGATTTGCAGCGATCCATGATCAGAGTCGGGGTGCTGACTACGGAATCGCCGGAAAACAGCAGACGGTTTTCAGAATCCAGCAGGCAGATTCCATCCCGGGTATGTCCGAAGGTCTCGATCACCTCCAGCTTACGTCCCCCAAGATCAAATACCTTTCCTTCCTCGATGGGATTCACACGATACTCATGAAGATAAGAAATCGTATCTGCTACAGACGCTTCTCCGTTATATTCTTCTCTATCCAGCTGTCCCTTGATAAAGGTGCTGCGTACCTCCTGACAGTTCTGCTCCTTTAAAACGCTGACCGCATTTTTATGTGCATAAACCTCATCAAACCAGACATTGCCGCCCGCATGGTCATAGTGATGGTGGGAGTTTACTACTATACAGGGCAGATCCGTCAGTTCCTTTACAACCGCATGTACATTTCCTGCACCAACGCCTGTATCCAGCAACAGTGCCTGTGTTTTTCCGATGATCAGATACATCAGCGCAATGCCGAATTCATCAATCGCATATACTCCATCTGCTACCAGCTGAACTGTAAAACCGTTAATTTTCCGAATATTCATGTTATCCATTTTTATTTTCTCCTTTTATTATAATACTTTTTCTTTTTTCTGAAAACTTCGGAATTGATTTGTGTAAATTATTTTTCATCCCGGCTTATGGGAATTTCCAATCCGTCATATGCCACAACGATCTGATATTCCGGCTTTGCATCCGTCATAATCCCTTGAAGCTTTTCATGGGGCGCCGTATGGCACTGATTTATATGGGAAAGATATATTTTGGTATCCTGCCGGATCGTTTTATTTTTTTCAAATGTATCCAACAGCTCCAGAAAAGTATCCGCACATAAATGGGTATTCCATTCCTCCTGCAGCTTCAGATTTCCGAATGTACATTCTGAGATCCAAATGTCAAGATTCTGATTTTTCATGAAATCAAGAGTTTCTTCCTCATACAGTCCGGTATCCATTCCATACAGCATTTTTGTTCCGTCTTTTGCCTTCAGCACATAATTTGCGCTGCGCTCTTTTGCCATATTCCCGCCGTGATTTCCACGAATCGGTGTAACCTCATACTCCCCTATGGAATAGGTCTCAAAATATTTCAGCTTGTGGAAGGCATAAATCCCCTTTTTTTCCATTCCACGGAGAGATCCGCCAAATGCAATCTCACTGTCACGCAAAAGCTCAATGAACCGATAGCCTTCTTCCGAAAAATAGAAATGCACCGGTGTTGTCCGAAGATGAGTTGCCATGCTCATAAGTCCCAATGCCGTAAAATCAAAATGATCATCATGGGTATGGGTAATCAGAACATGCTCAATGTCACACATAGAACCATATTGAAGCGCCTGGGTGAAAATATCCGGCCCCATATCAATCATAATATTCCTGCCCAGTCGAAAGCAGGAACGCTTGCGGACATCCTTTCCGCCATGCTCACGGGCATAATTGCACATCGGGCAGTCACAGAAGGGGCTCGGCACACCTTCTGATGCTCCTGTTCCGTAAAAAATACCTGTATCCGTCATAATTTTCTCCTTCCAGATCGTAATTGTCTTTCTGTTACCGAAGCAATTTCTGTATTTTCAGAATTTCATCTGCTTGCAGGTTCTGACACCATTGACATAAATATCGTTTGCCAGCTCTGTAACCAAACGAAGGTCCTGCCAGGTTTCACACTTTTTCCCCATAAAGGTAATATTATCAAAGGTAATATCATGGACACGTACTTCCTCTGTCGGTGACTGATATCCGCGGATCAGCGAAACCGGAATATCGCCGTTTAATACCTGAATGTTCTCAAAATGAATATCATTGATCTCCCCTTTGGCAACCTGCTGCGTATATCTGCAGAGCAGAACCTTGATATCAAACAGCTTCTGTTCCGCCTGCTCTACCCGGATATTTCTGTAATGGACGTCATGTACATGACCGCCATCTGCCTGATGGATAGAAATCGCCGCACCGCCCATATTTCCTTCGTACTGACAGTGAATGATATCACAATCCTCAAATACGAGATCGTGGATCTCACTCTGAAGCCCATAGCCTAATTCAATTGCATTGCCCGGCTCCGCATTCCAGAGTACGTTGTTGTGGACATATACCTTCGTCACATCCCGAACCGTCGAAGTATCCCCAATCAGCCCATGGGCCTTAATACAGATACTGTCATCCGTCGAACGGATAAAGCAATTCTTTACTTCCACATCCTGACTGCTCGTAATATCAATACCATCTCCTGTTACAATTCTCGACATGATATTCATATCATCAATGACAACATGATCACATGCCGCTGGAACCACATGCCAGGAGGGTCCGTCTACTGCCGTAAAGCCTTTTAAGAGGACATTGTTGCACCACTTGATATAGATAAAAAAGCGATGGGCATTACTGTCCGGCAGATGCCAGCAGGCTCCATTGACGATTCCGTTTCCTACAATGGAAATATTATCGCAATGATCCGCATAAATACAGCCGGATACCACGGCACCCTCTTCGATATAGACCGTATCATTCGGTTTTAAGGTAAGAATCCCGACATTATATACTTTCCCTTTTTCAAAACAGATCGTCGTATTTTCCGGTTTTTCAATTCTGCGCGAGCAAAGCACGAATAATGCGTCATGCAGTCCACCGTCGGTCTCTACCGTAAATTTCTTCGGCTCGTCAAGATGAATCTGAACAGTCTCTCCTGTTACAGAAGGGACGATTTCAAAACTGGTCGGACGAATCGCCAGCTTCTCAAAGGGTGTATGAATCGAAATTTCCAGATCATAGGCTTCGTCATCTACTACAACAACATAATCAAAGGAGTCTGTATGATATACCACGCGCTCCGTTCCATTGCAGACAACGCTGTATTTTGTTGATTTTTCCAGTTCCTCTACGGAATTCAAAATAAACCGCGGCTCCTCGATCGGATCCGGATTGGGATAATAAATTAAATCGTTTTCAAAATCCTTCATGTCTCTTTTCCCTCCTGTTTAACCTAATTCAACAATAGAATGCTCGCAGAGCGTGCATTCTATTGTCATGAACAAATGGCGTCCCGGTATCGAGACGCCACCTGTATTTTTATGATAATCAAATTTCAAAGCTCTGTATTTCGCATTTTACTGCTGTGCATCTAATTCTTCCTGAACCTCTTTTGTAATCTCATCACCGCCGGATGCTTTCCATTCCTCTACAAAGGAGTCAAATGCATCGATTCCTACTTTTCCTGTGATGATCTTTGCAAAGGTTTCTTCCTCCAGCTTTTTCAGGTTTGCCCATTTGGAATCCATTGTCTTGGTTCTGCCGTCATAGCTGTTATAAATCGGAACATATTCCTCATTTACAAGGGGTGCATCACCTACCATAATGGAAACCAGACGAGGCAGATTGGTTGATGCCAGATCAGAATCTTCAAAGTTCCAATATTCCAGACTGAAGTCATCATAAGGCTCTTTTTTCAGCTTTGTGATCGCTTCCATATCGCTCTTCAGAAGCTTATGGGTGCTGTAATCCACATCATCAATTCCGATTTCGCCTGCAAGATATTTCTTCAGGCAATCATAGGATACTTCGATTTCATTTGCATTGTCATATACGTTGAATAAAGGATATAAATCTGAGGTGCTAAGTCCATTTGTTTTACCCGAATCTACCCAGCCCTGCTCATACTCGATCAGATAGTTAATGATCTTAAAGGCAGCTTCCGGATTTTTGCACTTCTTGCTTGCTACAACATACTTTGTTGTAGGCTCTGCCATATGGGTATAGAATTTTCCGTCCTCTGCAAGGGGTGTGAAATATGCCTGCCAGTCAGCTTCCTGTGCCAGAGTTGCATCGCCAACGGTATATCCGCACCACCAGGGGCCAAAGAAGATACCAACCTTTCCTGCAAGCAAGGGCTCTGAACTGTCGTTTCTTACCAGGATCTCCGGATCGATCAGTCCATCTGCATACAGACCTGCAACCTTTTCCAGTGCAACCCTGGTTTCTTCTGTAGTAGAACCGTAAACAACATTTCCGTTGTCATCCTTCAGCCAGTATTTCGGATAAGACTGAAAAGCGCTGAACAGAGGATCCAGACCATAGCGATTGCCGCCGTTTCCGTTTACATAATCTGAATTCGCAGGCCCAAGGATACCGATCGTATCATTTTCACCATTGCCATCCGGATCTTCGTTGACAAATGCTTCTGCAACAGCAACCATCTCATCCCAGGTTCTGGGGGCTTCCAGACCAAGATTATCCAGCCAGTCCTGACGGATCCACATTTCATTTACACCGCCCGCTGTAATGTTGGGTGCCGGAATCGCCATCATCTCGCCGTCTTCATTGCAGATAACCTTCTGCAGTGCTTCACCGCCGGATTCCACATAGCTCTTCAGCTTGTCTGATGCATAGTCTTCATAGTAGCTTCCGATGGGCTGGATCAGATCGTATTTTAACAGTGCACGATACTGCTCTGCGTTTACATTCATCAGCTCCGGAATCGTATTACTGCCGATACACAGGTTCATCTTTTCATCATAATCGGAAGAAGATGCAACCCAGTCATATACTACATTGATGTTCAGATCCTCTTTCAGCATATCCAGAAAGGTGTTGTCCTCATAGGTCATTCCTTCCGGTATTTTTGCATTCGGATTCATGCCTCCGCCAAGATGTACCGTAACCTCTTCCGGATACTTTGCTAAAGGAAGATCCTCCTTTGCAGTTCCCTCTGCTTCCTGCACTCCCTGTCCACCGGCCGCATCGCTTCCCGTACTTGCTGCGGACGATCCACAGCCTGCCGCTGAAACCAGCATTGCTGCAGCACACAACCATACCAATACCTTTTTCGCTTTCATACCCTTCTCCTTTTTCTTTTATTTGCGCCGGCAAAGCCTGCCGGAAATCACAACAACCTTATCCTTTTACCGATCCAAGTGTAATACCGGTTACAAAATACTTCTGTAAAAACGGATATACTGCCAGCACCGGAATCATGGCGATCACGATTTTCGCCGCATCCAGAGACTGGTTGTTCAGTTTCTGAACCTGCGCGATCTGTTCTACGTTCATCGTCGAAAAATCATAATTAACAACCAGCTGCTGAATATACGTTTGCAGAGGATAATTGGACTGATTTGTACTCAGCACCATTCCCTGGAAGAACTCATTCCAGTACTGTACGATGGTAAACAATGCGATGGTCGCTATTACCGGTTTGGCCAGCGGAATAAAAATCGAAGTCAGACACTTCCAGGGTCCGGCACCATCCACCAGCGCCGCTTCCTCCAGCTCTGCCGGGAGATTTTTAAAGAAATTCACAGCCAGGATCAGATTGTATACATTTAATCCCATACCGAGCACCAGACCCCAGATGCTGTCTACCAGACCATAGCCCTTCATTGTAATATACCACGGAACGGTTCCTCCGTTAAACAGCATGCAGAAGACCAGTATCCACATAAAAATGGATCTCTTTGGAAATTGCTTGGAGGTTCTCGACAGGGGATATGCTGCAAGCAGGATACAGAACATGCTGACTCCGGTTCCTAACAGCACTCTCTGGATCGATACCCAGAAGGAACGGAAGAAATCCGATTCCCCAAGGATCTTCTGGTAAGAGAGCAGGTTAAATCCAACCGGCCAGAAGGATACCAGACCTGCATTAACCGCTTCCTTGCTGCTCAGGGAAACACATAACACATACCATACCGGAACAATACAAAGCAGCGCACATATAATCATAAGGATTACATTGATCACATCAAATATTTTTGAACCGAGCGTTCTATTTTCAATCATTTTTGTTTCTCCTTGCCTTCTGCTGTTTAAAATAGCTTATATCCTGTAAATTTATCTGCCAGCCAATATCCAAGTGTAATCAGAATCAAGCTGATAACAGATTTAAACAGACCAACCGTAGTTGCAAGTGAAAACTGCAGGTTCTGAAGACCATATCGGTAAACCCAGGTATCAATAATATCACCGGTAGAATATACGAGCGGATTATACAGGTTATAAATCTGGTCAAAGCCTGCATTTAAAACATTACCAAGTGCCAGGATCGCAAGAAGTGCTACCGTCATTCGGATACCCGGTAAAGTAATGTGCCAGATTCTGCGGAAGCGTCCCGCTCCGTCTACTGCTGCTGCTTCATATAAGGTAGGATCAATTCCAAGAATCGCCGCCAGATAAATTACTGTATTATAGCCGAAGCTTTTCCAGACATCTGTGCCGATGACCAGCGGCCGAAACAGGGACGGCTCTCCGAAAAACTGAACCGGCGACTGACCAAAGAATCCCAGGATCTGATTGATCGGTCCTGTGTAGCCAAAAATATTTAACACGATCTTTGCCAGGATAACCCAGGACAGGAAATGGGGCATATACACAATGGTCTGAATCGGGCGCTTCATCTTTTTTAAGCACAATTCATTCAGCAGGATCGCAAAGGTAAGGGGCACGATGATATTGCAGATAATCTTCGCCACAGCGATGATCACCGTATTTGCAATCGCCTGTCTTACATCGCTGATCTGCAGCATATACCGGAAATTATCCAATCCGACAAAAGGTGATTTCAACATTCCCAGTCCCGGATTGTAATCCTCGAATGCCATAATAATTCCGAACATCGGAACGATACTGAAGAAAATAAGCCAGAGAAATGCCGGAATCAGCATCACATAATAGTGTTTTAAAAACTTTTTAATATACACCTTCATTCCCTCCTTCACTTTGTAACTGCATTATACCGTTCCGCTCTTTTGCCAAACAGCGCGGATCATTCTTTCTTTATTGTTCTTTTTTTAGTTCATAAAAAAATGTCCGAAATAAATCGGACATTTTTTCATCTTTCTTTTTAAAACTCTCCCGGTGTACATCCGTACTCCTTTCGGAACAGCTTGGAAAAGTAGTAAAAATTATCGTACCCAAGCTCCAATGCGATCTCGGTCATACTCTTCTCTCCTTTTCGGATTTCCTGTGCCGCCGTTTTCATTTTATATCTTATCACACAATTATGAAACGTTTCTCCCGTCACTTCCCGGAATTTGGTGCTGAAATATCCGCGGCTCATTCCTACTGCATCTGCCGCAGCTTCCGCCCGCACACTTTCCGTTACATGCTCCTGAATGTATTGCACTGCACGGATGCAAAGACTGATATCATCTGTTTTACTGCTGCTGTTTAAATATTTGTTCTGCAGCCAGCTGTGGATCCAGTTTAACAGCTCCGGCATTGTTTCAAATGCCGGAATTTTGTCCCGCTCCGACAGCTGCAGGTGGTTAAAGCTGCTTACCAGAATCCGTTCCGCATACCGCAGCGGCAGCTCCGAAAGCTGCTCTGACATTTTTTCCAGCTCGTCTTCATCAAAGATCCATCTCCCCGATTGAAACTCTTCTTCCAGCTTTCGAACGGTTTCTCCTTCCCAGTTTTCCTCTGTCTTCAGATTTCGTTCTGCTTTTTCCCGTCTTTTATTCTGATATGTCTCCACGATCTTTTTCAGAATAGCATCGCATTCCTCCGGATCAAATTCTATTTTGGAAATATAATCCAGTGCTCCCAGACGCAGCGCCTGTCTGGCAAAGGAAAAATCCTCATATACAGAAAATATGACAAAATCTGTTTCCGGATAGTTCTCCTTACAGATTTTCATCAGCTCCAGCCCGTTCATCTCCGGCATATCAATATCTGTAAAGACCAGATCCACCGGATGATTTTCCAAAAACTCCAACGCTTTTTTCCCATTTTGCACATCGCCGACAACACAAAGTCCATACTGTTCCCAGTCGATCACTGCAATCAGGCCCTTTCTGGCAAGCTTATCATCATCTACGATCAAAACATTCATGTTCGTCCACCTCTTTAGCTGCAGGTAAGATAATTGTGATCTTTGTTCCTGTTCCCCTTTTGCTGTTTACAAACAGATCCGCGTTTCCCTGATAAAATGTACTCAGCATCGCCTTGACATAGCGGATCCCGATTCCCCTGTTCTCTTTTCCTGTATTCCACCGATATCCGAAGGGTTCGTTAATTTCATCAATTTCTTTTTGACTCAGTCCATGTCCGAAATCTTCGATCGTCACAGCGACCAGGTCCCGTTTTTTGTCAAAAAACGTCTGGATAGCAATTTTTCCTTCCTCTCCAAGACCATATCGGATTGCATTCTCCACCAGAGGCTGCAGCATCATTCGCACAGTCGGTACATTCAGGTACTCGCCTTCCTCCACCGAAATATCTACCTCAAAATCATAGCGCTTCTGCTGCAAAAAGATATAATTTTTTACCATCTCGATCTCTTTTCGGAGCGTCGTTTCCCTTCCTTCTTTTCCGAGATTATACGACAACAGCTTTTTCAGTGCACTTGTGTATTCTCCGATATCCTTCTGATGACTCATCTGTGCCATCCACTGGATCGAATTCAACACATTCAGCAGAAAATGCGGATTGATCTGGTAAACCAGCTTTTCGTATTCCATCTGCTGTGCTTCCTTTTCCTGCTCTCTTGACCGTTGGATCAGCTCCCGAATCTGCTGCTTCATATCCTCTACATCCCCCAGCAGCTGATCAAATTCTGCGATTCCGCATTCCGGGATCACCTCATCCTGCAAAGAGCCCTGACCGATCCGTTCTATCTGGGTCCCAAGCTCCTGAATCGGTTTTCCGATCAGATGATATAAATACAGCACAAAGGACATAAACAAACCGAAAATCGCCAGAACAACCAGGATCGTTTTCAAACGCCATGCATAAATTTCATCTGTATAAGTTCCTATTGGCAGCGACAGGGCATTCATATATCCCAGCTTACTCCTGTAAATCAGAAAGTGGTAACCTTCTTTTTCAATTACCTTACTGGTTTCTTTTTCTATTGCTGTATCAAGCAGCCTCTGCCCCTTGATCACTTTGGGGTTCGTGCTATAGGTCACAACTCCGTTTTCATTCAGCTGCAAAATACTGTAATCATAACCCTGTCGGTTCATTACCGGGCTGATCTCATATTCCGACTTTACTTCCGCATAACAGTCCAGCCAGGTTCCGTCACTGAAGCGTTCCTTTCTATATGCAGAATAAACCGGCATCTGATTCTGATAAAACACAGATCCGCGGATCCCCTGAAAGGTATTTACCGTTGCCTCAAATAAAGCCGGTACTCTTTTATATTCCATGGAAATTTTGACATTTGCATAGTTCGGCACAAGCTCACGGTTACGATACGGATCATAGTAAAATGCAATTAAGAGCCCCGGCGAGCTGCTGTTCAGACTCACAAGCTGTGCACGAAGGGTTTTTTTATTGATATACTGATCGTAATGCTCCTCCTGTGTCAGATACTTGTCCACAGCGCTTCCAACCATACCGTCTGCGCTCATCTGATTCAGTACACGAAGAAGCTTATAATATGCTTCATCCGATTCTTTTGTAAACTGATACAGATTCATTTCCATATTATCCTCGATATTGTTCTGATTCATCAGCTGCAGGGAGGAATAAGAGGTCAGTATAATAGCAACTGCACTCGTCAGACATCCGAGTATCATCAGCAGAAGAATGATTTTCCTTAACGATATTTTTTTCTTTTTCATATACAGATCGATTTCCTGTCTCCCATTGTGCTTATTTCATAAGAACTTCTTTTGTATCCTCTGCTGCGTATCCCCGGGCATATTGTTTTGCCCGTTTCTCTACATACATCATTTCATCTGCCCGTTTCATAACTTCTGCCAGAGACTCGAAATCCTGTACCTGCTCATAGCCAATGCTCACACCCAGAAACTCCGGCTTTTCTCCATCCCGGAAGCTCTGCAGACAGCATTCCCGAAGGGCTTCGATTTTCTCTGCCGGGCCTCCGCTGTACAACACCGCAAATTCATCACCGCCCATTCGGTACGCCTGACCATTTTGCTTTGTCATTTCTTCCAGCATCGTCCCAAAGCGCTGCAGATACTGATCTCCGATATCATGCCCGTACTGATCGTTGATCGATTTGAAATTGTCCAGATCCAGACAGACCAGCCATAACGGCTCCGAAAGTGTTTCCAGCATTTCCTGGATATCATTCAGCATGGCGCGCCGGTTTTTCAAACCAGTCAGTGGATCCATGGATGCTTTTTTTCGCATCTCTTCTGCCCGCACATGCTCCTCCGCGCCCAGGAAAGAGACACCGTAGCCGCACGCAGGAATCAGGATCGCTGCAAAGTTCCGTGCTATATCTACCCCTGTCAGCGGCTGCCAGGGTGCCCAGGCATCTGCCAAAAGCAGCGTGCCATAATAGCTGACAAAGGCAAAGGCCGCCAGCAATCCCATCCTGTCCTGAAAGTCAAGCAGGACACATAGCATTTTTCTCCGGGCCCAGGTATGATACAGCACCACCACGACTGCCAATGACAGAGCATAAACACACAGGATCGTCTCCTGATCCGGCAGTCCAAACAGCTGTATCAGCAGCATCGCCAACGTCCTGGAAAACAGGATCTGCAGAATCAGCACGTTATCCGCCATATAATAGAAAAAAATGCACGCCGTCAACCGTGCTTCCGGATATAGAAATCGGTATGCAAAGATCGCAAGCGGTGCAATGAACATGCCAATCCTTTCATGGGTCATATTCGGAAACGCCGTATGGTTTAAAAAACAGGCATCCAGGAATGCTCCGGCTGTGATCCAGAATAAATATACCAAAAGCCACGTGCAAATACATTGCCATAGCTTTCGTTTTGACTTTTGAAACGTATGTGCAAAATAGATCCCTATCAGAGAAAATCCAAGATTCATAATTGTTCTGGTCAGATCTGATAATTCGTATATCATACCCTGTCCCCACTTTGCGTTTTCCAAATGCCGCCTTTGGCGTCGCTTGTTTTTCTTTCGTGCTCTCGTTCGCTCACGAGCCCGCGCTGTCGCGCTTTATCGCCTGCTACGCCGGCTGCTCGTTCGCTAATGGCACGAGAAAAACAAATGCCGCCTTCGGCGTCGCTTGTTTTTCTTTCGTGCTCATTATATCATATTTTCCATGCGATGACACCGCTGAAAAAGGCGCTGCATGCCTTTTTCGTTGCACGCAGCGCCTGTCTCTTGATTGAATTTAATATGCCTTGCCCCAGTAAACCATCTTCTTTGCAGGCTTTCCGCAGCATACACAGGTATCGGACAATGTTTCCTGCTCGAACGGCATGCAGCGGCTTGTTGCTGCAAACTGCTCTTTGATCTTGTCCTCGCACTCCTGGCATCCGCACCACATCGCCTTTACAAATCCGGGAGTGTTATTTAAGATATTACCCATTTCTTCCATATTCTTTGCAACATAGGTATGGGATTCTCTGTGCTTTCTTGCTTTTTCCAGCATATCCTTCTGGATCGTTTCCATCAGCTCTGCAATCTTTGCTTCCAGCTCGTCTAATGCGCATTCGAGCTTTTCACCGGTATCTCTGCGTGCCAGAACGCATTTGCCTGCTTCGATATCCTTCGGTCCGATCTCAACACGAACCGGAATACCACGCATTTCAGCCTCTGCAAATTTCCAGCCGGGGCTCTTATCGGTATCGTCCACTTTTACGCGGAAGTTGGAAAGACGATCTTTTAATTCATATGCCTTATCCAGTACGCCCTCTTTTCTCTGCTGGATCGGAATGATCACAACCTGTGTCGGAGCAACCTTAGGAGGCAGAACCAGACCGGAGTTATCACCGTGTACCATGATCAGCGCACCGATCAGACGGGTCGTCACACCCCAGGAGGTCTGATGCACATATTTCAGCTTATTATCCTTATCTGTAAACTGAATACCGAAGGCTTTTGCAAAGCCGTCGCCGAAGTTGTGGCTCGTACCGGACTGCAGTGCCTTGCCATCATGCATCAGCGCTTCAATTGTATAGGTTGCTTCTGCACCCGCAAATTTTTCTTTTTCTGTTTTGCGTCCCTTGATCACCGGAATCGCAAGTACCTGCTCAGCAAAATCCGCATATTCATTCAGCATCCGGATCGTACGCTCTTCTGCTTCTTCAGCAGTTGCATGTGCCGTATGGCCTTCCTGCCACAAAAACTCTCTGGAACGCAAAAACGGACGGGTTTCTTTTTCCCAGCGAACAACGTTACACCACTGATTATATACCTTCGGAAGGTCTCTGTAGGACTGGATATCATTTTTATAAAAATCACAGAACAGTGTCTCAGAAGTCGGGCGAACGCACAGACGCTCCTGAAGCTTCTGCAAACCACCATAGGTTACCCATGCAACCTCGGGCGCGAATCCTTCTACATGATCCTTTTCTTTTTCCAGAAGGCTCTCCGGAATGAACATCGGCATATATACATTCTGTACCCCTGCCGCTTTAAATCTCTCGTCGAGCTGCTTCTGGATCAGCTCCCAAATCGCATAGCCGGCTGGTTTGATCGCCATACAGCCCTTTACGCTGGTATAGCCGATCAGCTCTGCCTTCAGAACCACATCGGTATACCACTGTGCGAAATCTTCTTCCATGGACGTGATCTGTTCTACCATCTTTTTGTCTGCCATGTTATTTCCTCCTTTTCCCTGTAAATCTAAACTGGCGGCTCCTCATTTTTCTTTCAAAAACAATAGAATGCACACTCTGCGGACATTTTATTGCAATGAATGAAAAAGAATGTGCCTTGGCACATTCTCGCGCCGAGGCGCGGTTGCTTTGGCAACCATCTACCCTTGCGCCGAGTGCGCATCCTCGCGGAGCGTTTTTTTATCGTAAGGAAACGAAGTTTCCTTACGATAAAAAAAAGATACCTGATCCCCAAAGGGACCGGATATCCGGCGGTACCACCCCAATTAACATGCACTCTGCATGTTCGCTCTGCATCCGTTAACGCCGGACCTACGCTGCCTTATTGGGGCAAAGCTCCAAGGGTCGGTTCGAAATGCGCTGCACAGCTGCTCCCACCATTGCAGCCTCTCTGAAGTGCGCTCCCATCTCTACTATTCCTTTTCTGCGCTTCTTTTCTATCTGATATTGATGATAAAAAAAATCTTCGGATTTGTCAACCGGAAAACACAAAGTATTGGCGCGTCCGGTGGATGAAATGATGCCGGGCGCGCTGCTCCTGATTATTTCAGTTTATACTTTTTTCCCGCTCCTCGTCCGATAATATCGATCAATCCGTTTTCACTCATCTGACGTGCAAGCAAATATGCTCTCGTTTTTTTGATATTCAGCAGCTCCTGCAGCTCTTCCTCCGTCATTTCCTGATACTCCGCCAGATAATCCAGCACAATTTTTATCTGCGACGTAATTTCCGTCGAAGGTTTCTCTGCTGCAACTGTCAAAGCTTTCTGCTCTGGCATGTCTGCATTTCTGTTTGGCAAGATCATTTTAAACGTATTTTGCGTCACGTCAATTTTAGGCTGCACCGCACAGCCCTTATAGAGTGCAAATATTTTTCGAATGCCAGTCCCATAGGATTCTATCAGTTTTAATCTGTGAAAAATTTCCGCCAGTCTCCGGTTGCGCGGTTGGAAAATTCCACTCCGGATATCTTCCGCTGACAACCCCGGCAACAGCCCTCCAATCGAAATAAATTCCATACAGGAATTATTGACATTGATAATAATGCTTCCACTGTAACTGTAATCCCGATGAACAAGGGCATTCAGCAACGCTTCTCTCAAAGCTTCCTCCGGATAATCCGATTTTTCGATCCGCTCCAGCCCTTTAAAAATCGCTGTCGTCCGGTTACAGAGGGACAGATACGCATAGCTTTCCTCCAGCTGTTTGAAAACAGAACCGCCAAACTCCTTCGCATCCTTGAATACCGTATTGGCATCGTCTCCGAATACCGCGATTTTGGTCGTATGCTTACATTGGTCTGATAAGATCAACGCCAGGTTTGTATACTGATCGTCATGGATATTTCGCAGGCCCAATGCAATATATTTATCTTCTGTGAAATCTACATGATATCGCGCAAATGCCTCTTCTGCTTCCTGAAATGTCAATCCTTGCTCAACGGTGCGCATCTCGTGAACCTCACATGACTTAAATCACTTGCTTCTCAGTCGTTTTAAACAACAAGATTAAATATCGGCGGATACGCCAGTAACTTAGAATTCGTGCGGTTACGCACTTTTCCTGCGCCGGGTACGGCCAGTTTCCACATTACAGGTAGTCCGCTGTATATCTGCCTGTGTTTATGC